>Ga0073932_1004241_pt1 | contig 17462 bp, 13 predicted proteins | sample DewCreD2012metaG_FD_76967 | JGI IMG/M metagenome (GOLD analysis project Ga0073932, IMG submission 76967) | Hot spring sediment bacterial and archeal communities from British Columbia, Canada, to study Microbial Dark Matter (Phase II) - Dewar... ... | reverse complement strand
GCCGCCGAAGGCCCGATGAAGGGCATCATCGAGTATGTGACTGATCCGATCGTCAGCCAGGACATCGTGCACAACCCGGCCAGTTCGATTTTTGACAGCACCAATACGATGGTTCTGGCCGACGACATGGTCAAGGTGACGATGTGGTACGACAACGAGTGGGGCTACTCGAACCGTACCGCCGACCTGGTCCTGAAGATGGCGAAGCTGGGCTAAGCCGGCTCGACCGGACGCAGAAATGCCAAGGCGATGGGCCCGCCGGGTGGCCGGCGGGCCCATTCTGCCTTAATGGTCACGATGGGCCGATAAGCGACAGATCGGGAGAGGATGTTCGGCAGCGGGAGGCATCCCGTGCTATGAGGTCCATGCCATCGGCAGCCGCATGTGCTCCTATGAAGTAATGCGGCAATGCGGACCGTTCTTGGCTACCTCGTCGCCTGTATCTCTCAAAGCATTTGCCAGCCAGGAAAGCGGCCTCATATGCCTTGATGGCCATGCAGGCTGCAGCGCGATGCCATGTTGGCATTGCGCGCGGGACCCGATCGTGCCGATGCCTCGGGAGCACGATGCACGTGGCCGTGTGCGTCCCGGTAAGCGCATAGCGGGGCAGCGGGAGCCTTGGGCGATGGAAAGACGGCTCTTGCCGTCAACCGCAATGGGCCTGCCGGGCGCAGGCCGAAGATCTTGAGAAAGAGGCGTTTCGCGTTGCGTGCGAGCCGTCCGGCCCGGCGGAAGACGCAGTCCCATGTTCCATGGGAATGCAAATGATGCAGCCGCAAGGATTGCCTTGCCACTTGCGCGCTACAATGTCCTGACGGCAAGGCGGTAAGGTTTGGGTGCAAACCTACTTGCGGCGGCGCGCCTGTGATCCAGGCAGGCCTGTACGGTGTGCTTTGCGGCCATCATAGGACCCGAGCGTCCGTGTTGTGAACCAACCGGTGTACAAAGGGGGGCATCATGAGTACGGTGGGAGAGTGCCTCATCGGGGCGCTGCGCGAACAGGGGGTGGAGCATACCTTTGGTCTTCCGGGCGATTTTGTGATCGGCCTGTACGACATCTTCGAGAAGGACGGCCGGATCAAACCCGTCGTCATGACGCATGAACCCGGCGCCGGCTTTGCGGCGGACGCTTATGCCCGCTGCAAGGGGCTGGGCGTGGCGATGGTGACCTACTGCGTTGGCGGACTCAATTGCGTGAACCCGGTGGCGGGGGCGTACGCCGAGAAGTCGCCGGTGCTGGTGATCAGCGGCGGCCCGGGCATATTGGAGCGCAGGACGAACGCGCTGCTACACCACCGGGTCAAGACGTTCGAGACGCAGCGGCGGGTGTACGAGGAGGTGTGCTGCCGGGCCTCGGTGCTGCACAGCGCCGCCGAGGCGCCGCGGGTGCTCGCCGACACGATCGCGACGATCAAGCGGCTGAACCGCCCCGGCTACATCGAAATCCCCCGCGACCTGTACAAGGCGCCGGCGGTGCCCGTGCCGGTGCAGCACAGGCCCTTGCCCGTCGATCCCGACGCCTTGTGCGAGTCGATCGGCGAGGCGGCGGCGATGCTCAACAGGGCCTCGGACCCGCTGATCATCGTGGGCATCGAAGTGCACCGGCTGCGGATCGCCGACAAGGTGCGGCAACTGGCGGCCAGGATCGGCGCGCCGCTGGTCAGCACGCTGGAGAGCAAGAGCGTCCTGAGCGAGCGCGAGTCGCTGGGCGTCTATGCAGGGGCGCTATCGAGCAGCCTGGAGCTCCGCCGGCGCGTCGAGCAGAGCGACTGCGTGCTGATGCTCGGGGCGTTCATGACGGAGTTCGACATGGGCGTGTACACCGCGCACCTCGATCCGCGCCGGACCATCAGCGTCAGCACCGAGACCTGCCAGATCAGCTACCACGTCTACCCGTCGGTGCCGCTCGTGCCGTTTGTCGACGCGTTGCTGTCGGACCCCAACATCCGGCCGCACGCGCCCAGGCCGGAGCCCGGCCCCAACGGCCTGGCGGCCGGCCCTGCGCCGCAGATGGCGGACCGCATCACCATCAAGTCGCTCTATCGGCTGATCGACGAGCGGCTGCGCGACGACCACGTGGTGGTCTGCGACGTCGGCGACTGCCTCTTTGCTGCGATCGGCCTGCACGTGCCGACCGAGGCCGGCTTGATCGCGCCTGCCAACTACACGAGCATGGGCTTCGGCGTGCCCGGCGCGGTGGGTGCGGAACTCGCGCTGAAGCGCCGGCCGATCGTGCTGGTCGGCGACGGCGCGTTCCAGATGACGGGCATGGAGCTGTCCACGGCGGCCCGCTACGGCCTGAGTCCGATCGTGATCGTGCTGAACAACGGCACGTTCGTGACGCTGAACAACGTCATCGCCGGGGCGTTCAACCAGATCGGGCGGTGGGATTACTGCCGGCTGGTGGAGGGCATGGGTGCCGGCCGGGGCTACCGCGTCGAGACGGTCGGGCAGTTCGTGCAGGCATTCGAGGCCGCCGAGCGATCGCGCGAAGCGGCCCTGCTCGACGTCATCCTCGAGCCCAACGACCAGAGCGAGATCCTGGCGCGCTTCGTGGTCGAACTGGCCAAGCGAGCCAAGGCCTCGCCCGAAACGACGCCGCAGTCCGCCAAGGACATCAAGCAGCCCAGCCCGACGATGTAGAGGTGCTACAACGGCCTGGACGATCGCTGTTTCTTGATGTCGCTCCGGCGGCGTTTGGACTCCAGGCGGCGCTGTTTGGCCCCGAACGGCATGCGGGTCTTGTGGCGGGTCTTCGGCCGCCTCAGGGCCGCCTGCAGCATCTCGACGAACCGCTCGACCGCCGCCTCGCGGTTGGCCGGCTGCGTGCGGTGCTGCTGCGAGACGATCTGAAGGACGCCTTCCTTGCTGATCCGGTTGCCGAGCCTGGCCAGCACCATCTGCTTGTGCTCGGCCGAAAGCGACGGCGAGTTGGCGACATCGAACCACAGGGTGACCCGGGTACTGACCTTGTTGACGTTCTGCCCGCCGGGCCCGCCGCTGCGCGAGGCGGTGAAAAGGAGTTCGTGTTCCGGAATTTCAAGCGCTTCACTGATTCGAACCATGGTAACGGCTGGCTGCTCCATTTCAGGTCCCTGTGGATGAGTGTACAGGGGCAAAGAACGTTTGTCTTGCGAGGCGGGCGTGGCTGAGCCGGATCGGCGCGCATGTCCTTACGCCATGCGTGTGCTGGCAGTGCGCCCCGACCGCATCATTTGTGGTAGGCCCGGAGACGTCCTGTTGTTGTCAAAGTCGACGGACCAGCGTATCGTCAGACAAACGATACGTGTGCTCTGGATTGCACTCAGAATGATCCGAGGCTGCTCGTCGCGGCGGATCGTGACGGCAGCAGCCATCTGGATCAGCCACTGGCAGCGCTCACACCAGGGCACAGAGAGCCCTTCGGAAAATGTCAGCAGTCCTTCGGAAGCATGAATAGGGCCGCAATCCTTTGCCGCGGCCTGCATTCCAGACTTTTTGAGAGGTCTGATCGGGGGTATAGGATGTCCGCATTACAACGGCCAGGAGCGGCATTTCTGATCGCGTTGATTATGCCGGCGTCGGCGACTTGGGCGCGCGTGATAAACGTCGCGGCTGACGGTACGGGAGAATATCCGAGCATCCAGGCGGCCATAGACGCCAGTTCGGGGGGTGACGAAGTGGTACTGGCGCAGGGGGTTTTCACCGGGGCCGGCAATGAAAACCTTGATTTCAAAGGCAAGGCAATTACGGTCCGCTCAAGCAATCCGGCAGATCCGCAAGTTGTGGCAAACACGCGGATGCAAGGGGTGCCGACGTATGCCACGCGCGCCCACGGCTTTGTCTTTCGCACCGGCGAAGGCCGGGACAGCGTTCTCGACGGTGTGCAAATCGAGACGTTCTACTCATCAGACGAGATCTGCAACGGGCAGCTGTTTAGCAGCGGCGGCGGTGTGTACATCCTGGAAGCCAGCCCCACCATCCGCCGGTGCATTTTCTACCGGGACAGGAGCGACTGGTGGGGAGGTGGGATCTTCAGCAACGGAGGTAACCCGCTGATCGCCGACTGCACGTTCATCGAATGCATCGAGACGGTCACGCAAGGCGTCGGCGGGGGTGCCATCTTTTGTGAAGACAGCCCCGGCATCGAGATTCGCCGGTGCACATTCATCGACAACCAGGCCTACAATGGTGCGGCCATCTACATCCGCAACACGCCCACGGTCATCAGCCACTGCAAAATCCAGGGCGGGTATGCCAGCAATTTCGGCGGAGCCGTCCGCCTCTTTCTCAATGCGCAGGTGACCATCTCGGATTGCCTGCTGACCCACAACGACGCCAGTGCCGGCGGCGGGGGGATCAGCTGCTATGGGACCACGCTTGACCTCAGCGGCTGCACGGTCGCCTACAACAGTGCCGGCTCCAGCGGCGGCGGAGGGATCCGCTGCGTGAGCAGCAGCAATGTGACCGCGGCCAACCTTGTTCTGTGGGGAAACACATCATCTGTCGGCTCGCAGGCGGCAGTGCAAGGCTCGTCAACGCTGGCTGTCTCTTACGCTGACGTGCAGAACAGCCAGGCGGGGATTTCGGTGTCGTCAGGCAACACACTCAACTGGGGGGCCGGCAACATTGGCCAGGACCCGCTGTTCGTCGCCGTCGATACCGGCAACTGGCAGAACAGCAATTGCCACCTGCAGGGGACCTCGCCTTGCCGCAACACCGGCAACCCGGCGTATGCGGCCGGGACCGGCGAGACCGACATCGACGGTCAGCCGCGCATCGTGGCGGGGCGCGTGGACATGGGCTCGGACGAGTACACGCGGGCCGGCGACTGCAACGGCGATGACAAGGTCAACGCCCTCGATCTGCAGATCATGGCGCGCAGCTGGAACAAGACCTCCAGCCAGATGGGCTATGATCCGCGGGCCGACCTGAACGCGGACAAGACCGTGAATGTGCTCGACCTGCAGCTCATGGCGGCCAACTGGAATACGTGACATGGCTGCGTTCGCGGGTCACCTGCCGGGGACCAGCGTCACCAGATCGCCCGTTGTGCCGTTCCAGCGTGTGCCGCCCTGGTCCTGCTTGTCCTGGGCCACGCTGTAGACCACGAAGCCCGCGGAGGTCTGGCGGCACAGCAGCTCCTTGCCGGTGAAGGGGTCAAGAGGCAGTGCCCGTTTGCCGCCGGACGCCAATTCAGCAACCGAGTTCGGCCACTCGCCCATCCCCCGGCGGTGCAGTTCGGCCAGAACGGCGACCCGGCTGGTGCGCAGTTGAGCGATCACGCCCGCCACCTGCTTGATCGCCTTGTCATATGTTGGCCGGAGCGTATTGAGCATGGGGCTATAGTACGCCTCCAGCCCGGCACTCGGCGTGTAGCTCGTTGCATCGAGGGACGCGGGCCAAGCCCTTTCGGCGGCGGCGATTGTATTCTTGTGAAAGCGGAGGACCTGCACGAGCCAGGTACGCGCGAACGGTCCGGCGAGTGGGTTCCCGAAGCCGGGAGGCAGCAGGGGGTCCCTGCTGGCTGCGCGAGTCACGCCGGCAAGCAGCTCCGGGCCCTCCGGAAGATGGGAAAGCATTGTCGCCAGCGAAAAGGCCCGCTCTCCCTGCCACGTCCGTTTCAGGTCGATGGTTGACTCGGCTCGTTCAAGTTCGGCTGCCAACCGCAATAGGGCGGCGTCGGATGGCTGGCCCGAATCCAGGACGACCGGCAGATCGCGGGTGCAGATCGCCAGGCCCGCCACCTGTACAAGTGTGGTCATGAGCACCGGCTGACGTTCGAAGATCCTCGCCATGCGCAGGCCGGAGATCAGCGAATCGACGGCCTCGTCGCCGCGTCCCTGCAGGGCCAGGAGCCGGGTCCGGAAGCAAACCAGCTTCGACAGTCCGCGTGTCGGGCCCAATCGGGACAGGAACGGCGTCAGATCCGTCGAGACGTTCAGGTCGACGTGACACTGCTCCCGCGTCGCCGCCCGGTCCAGCAGTTCCAGGGCCAGGCGGTTCTTGTCCAGCAGCCACTGCGCCTGCACCACCCCGTGCCAGCGGAGCGGTCCCGTCTCCCGCTCGCCTGCAATCTCGTACAGCCAGCCGGCCGCCTGCTGGTCTTCCTGGCTGAGCAGCGCCATCGCGGCCTCATAGTCGCCAGTCGCGTCGTCTTCGCGCGGCGGCGTGGTGCTGCCGGCCAGTTCCGCGAACGTCAGCGGCTCGCCCGCTGCGCGGATCCGGGCGATCTCGTTGCGCAGGCTGCGCTTTGCGATCTCGTTCCAGGCGAACCAGCCGATCACCGCCAGGACCACGATCGCCACAACCAATCGGATGCCCCAGCGGGACAGCCGCCGCAGAAGGCCGGCTCCCGACCTGTCTATGTAGGTGTCGATGTCATACATGGTCTTGGCAACCCCTGCTGGTTCGACGGACTTGGGCCGCAAGCGGGTGCGCGCAGCCCTGCTACTACCTATTGTCCCGGTACAGGGGGGCGTCTGTCACGGCAAATCGCGCGCTGTCGCAAGCTGTCCCCGACGACTATATGGCCGTGCGGGCCAGCTCGCTGCACCGCATCCAGGCCACCCTATCACCCAGGTGCCTGCGAATCCGCGTGCAGAGCCTGTCCAGCCCGTACAACCCGGCCGCATGGCCGTTGGCGAACAGCGACTGCCAGTGTGTGATCATCACCAGCGGGCAGCCCTGCTTGAGCAGTTCCACCAGTCGCCCCGACCGGCCGTCGGAACTGAGCATTCCTTCCACGCCGGCGTCTGCCTTCGCCCGGCCGGCCCGGCGGGACGACTGGTACTGCGTCTCCCAGAACGGGTCCTCGGTGTTGGCCGGGACATGGACGACCGTCAGGCCCGTCTTGCGATCGCGGAACGTGACAGCCGGCGCCCGGCCCGGGCCGGTGGTGATCATGTGCAGGAAGTACCACGCGAATTTCCGGCGGTGGACGCGGTACATTGCCCGGCCGAGGGCCTCGGCGTACTGCGGTTCGTTGTGCCGGCCGGTGTCCCACGGGCTGGTCAGCCCCGTGGCGGGCAGGCCGACGTTCTTGAGGATCTCGAAGGCGAGGCTCATGTAATCGGTCATGAGCGGCACGTCGGCCCGGCGGATGAGGTGGTCCTCGAAGATGTGCGTCGCGTGGCCCGTCGCGACGTCGTACGCCCGCAGGTGCGTGAGGATCTCGGGCGTGATGTCGAACCGCGGGGCGATCCGCTTGCGGACGATCTGCAGGAACCCGCGCAGGTGAGCGTCGGGCACGTGGCAGAGCTTCCGGTCGATCCGCCCGAGATTCATCGGGATCGGCAGCACGCTGAACTTGCCGAGGATGTCATGCTCGTCGCACACATCCGCGAAGTCGCGCACGAACGTATTCGGCACCAGGTGCACATGCGGGTAATCCGGCTGATGCCAGTACATCGCATTGGCCGGCGCGCCGTCGTCGACGATCAACGAGATGGGCACAGGAGCCTTGTTCCGCGAATCGGAGGCCCCGGAGGGTTTGCGGGACTTCGTTGGTTTCGGCATGCCTGGTTCCTCTATTCGGAAGCGGCCACTTCCTGCACGGTCAGATTCGCATATTCCGCAATCAGCGGGGCCATCTGCCGGAAGCCGATCTTCCCGCCGGCAAGGACGGGACCGTACGTCCGGCCGTCGTCGGTCCAGGTGAGGATCGGCAGGTCGTCGATGGCGAAGTGCACCTGCGGGCCCATCTTGACCAGTTGGATGCGGTACGGCGGCCGGGCGTCTTCGACGTCGGGCAACGGGTCGGCGCCCTGGCAGACCAGGTGGAAGCCGTGGCTCTTTCGCAGGTTGCAGGTGTGGAAGCGGCGTTCACTCTCGAACATTCGGCGGTAGTACGAGACGTGCAGGGCGTTGATATCACTCGAGTGGTACTGCTGGTACTGGCCGGTGCGTTCGGCCAGCGACGGGTCGAACAGGTCCCGGTTGTTGCGGCCCTTGGCCGCGAAGAACAGGATGCACAGGCCCGGCTCGCGCATTGGATAGAAGTCCCACGAGATCGCAATGTTGTCGGGGAAGTCTCGCGGGCACCAGAACACGAAATTGGCGGCCTGGCCCTCGCCCGGGTCGCGGTGGTTGGCCATTCGCATGCGCTTGTTCGGGAATGTCACCGCGGCATCGCCTTCCATGCGCCAATCCTTGACGTCCTCAGCCGAGGCCAGCGGATTATGGTATATCACTTTGCCCAGCTTGTATGGCATCGTTCCTTTGTCCTTCTGCGGGGTCGCCCGCTGACTGGTCGAAGGCCGGGTGGCGGTTGCCCGCGGCTCCACCGCCGGACCAGATTGTGCCGCTGCAGACGCTATGCCCGGCAGCGTGCAAAGGATGGCCCATCGGAGGAGGCCTCTGTGCATAGCCTTGTCGTTGTTTGCTCTGGTCATGTGGACTCCTGCGATTGGCTGTAGGTGGGATACAAGGCGATCCCGTCTCCGGCCCGATTGCCCCCGGCCAATATACCGCTCCATCCACACCTTACAAGGTGCGGCGTTTGCCGCCCGTGCAGCCGGCTGGTATGGTGCCCTTGTGTTCCAAGGAACAAATGCGAGGTCGGCATGGCTGAATCGTCTGCTGCGGAACGGATACACGAGGCGTCGCTGGCACTGCTCGAAGACCCCGGCGTGCGGATCGAGCACGAGGGGATCTACGACCTGCTGCTCAAGGCCGGCGGCAGGCCGGGCGGTGCTGCCGGCGTGGTGCGTTTCGATCGCAGGATGGTCGCCGAGTACCTGGCGCTCGCGCCCAAGCGGTTCGCCCTGACCGACCGGCGCGGCCGGCAGACGCTGCTGTCTGCCACGAGCCAGCCCGTCCACTGGTCCTGCCCGGGCATGGGCCTGTGGCGCGACGGCCGCCATCGGCCATTCACCAGCAAGGACATGGCTGACATTGCTCGGTTGATGGACCACCTGCCGAACGTGCATGCCGTCTTCGGCATGGCGATGGAGGACGTGCCGCCCGCCGCCCGCGACATCGCCGGGCTCAACATCATCGCCCAGAACACAGGCAAGCACATCCGCGTGCTGTGCTTCTCGCCGGCCGGGGCGAAGATGATGACCGAGATCAAGCCGGTCATCGGCAACCACCCGTGGTTCAGCATCGGCTTTACCGCGCACGGCCCGCTGCGATGGACGCACCTGGCGCTGGAGATCTTCCGGCTGACCGCGGGCCACGGCATCCCCACGAGCGTCAACGGCGAGCCGATGGCAGGCGTGTCGGGCCCGGTCACGCTGGCCGGCAGCGGCGCGGTCGGCAACGCGGAGATCCTCGCGGGCATCGTGATCAACCAGCTGCTCGAACCCGGCCGGCCCTGCCTGTACAACCTCGGCCTGGCGCACATCTTCGACATGCGGACCGCCGTCGCGGTCACCGGCGCGCCCGAGAACGCGCTGTTCGCGAAGATGGCCGGCGAAATGGGCCGCTTCTACGACCTGCCCAGCGCCTCGTGGGTCTCGACCGAGGCCATGTGCCCCGACAGCCAGGCGGCCCTGGAGAAGATGCTCGGCTGGCAGACGCACGCCGCCACCGGCGTCTCGTGCATCTGGGGCGTGGGCCAGCTCGAATCGGAAATGACCATCTCGCCGGCACAGGCGGTGATCGACAACGAGATGATCTCGTTCGCGCGGCGGTTCCGGCAGGGGTATGGGGTGGACGAGGCGTCGCTGGCGGTGGATGTGACGCGGCAGGTGGGGATCGCGGGGTCGTTCCTGGATCACGATCACACGCTGGCGCGGTTTCGGGAAGAGTTCTTCCAGCCGGAGGTGTTGTGGCGGCGCCGGCGGCAGGACTGGACCGAGACCGGCTGCAAACGCCTCGACCAGCGCGCCGAGGAAATCGCGACGGACCTGATGGCCCGCCCGGTAGAGACAGGCATGACCGAAGACCAGGCCGAGGCCCTCAACGCGCTGGCCGAGGGCTTCGTAGGGAAGATGGCGACCTCATAGGGCGGCGCACATGCCTGTGCAGGAAAGCACATCCACCGGCGGACTCCAGCCAGGTGGGGGGGCACGGCGTTAGCGGCAGCGAACCTTGCCGACGTCCCTATTCTTCTGTTCGCGTTCTCTTGGGCAGGGATGACGCTGGCCGATAGCGACCTGCCCGGCGGCAGGTGGGTTGGCAACCCGGTTGCCGGGATCGTCATACTCCTCGGGCTACCGTTGTTGGCGATCGGGATCATCGGAGCGGTGCTGGCTGTGATCGCCCTGGCCAACTCCCTCCGTCCGTCCGTTGGGCCTGGTGTAAGGTGGCTCGCCCTCATCGGACTCCTCGGCCTCGGGCCGTTCGTGCTGTTGTCACCTATCAAGCGGGTCGAACCGCGGCTGTTCGTCCATTCACTCAACCGTATCGAGGTCAGCGTGCTCGGCCGGAGCTTGGAGATCTACGCCGACCACCACAACGGCCAGTTTCCTCCTAGCCTGGAGACGCTCGTTGCTGCCAAGATCCTCCTGCAGAGCCAACTCCGCTGCCCATACCATTACGAAGATCAGACCCGAACGTGCTACCACTATTTCGCTGGCCAAAGTCTATCCAGCGATGCAGCCAATGTGTTGCGGTACGAGCAGGTGGATTGCGTATCGGATCACGGTGCGCACGTGCTGTTCATCGACAAGCACGTGGAGTGGGTGACGCCGTATTCGAGGGTGCTGGACATGGTCGAGCAGACCAGGCAGCATTTGGCTGCCAAGGCGGCCCAATCCGTACCTGCGTCCAGCGGTGTGACTCAACACGCCAGCGGGGGTCAGCAAGGCCGGCTATCCCCCTCTACACAGCACTGCCCAACTCGGCTACTATCATTACATGTCTGCCAACGAGTTGGACATAGAGCGGCCCGAGCAGTTGCTGGCGTACCTGCGCCGCACCGGTCGGATCGACACGGGCGAGCAGCCGCACATCGTTGTGCTGGCCGGCGGTGTCTCCAATCGGACGGTACGCGTCGATCGCCCGACGGGAGAGTCCTGGGTGCTCAAGCAGGCACTCGAGCAGCTTCGAACGAAGGCCGAGTGGCACAGCAGCCCGCTACGGATCCACCGCGAAGCGATGGGCCTGCGCTGGCTCGAACAGCTCGCGCCGCCCGGGGCCACCACGCCCCTGGTCTTCGAGGACCACGAGCACCACCTGCTGGCGATGCAGGCGGTGCCCCAGCCGCACGCGAACTGGAAGACCCTGCTGTTGGACGGGCAGGTGGTTGGCGAGCATGTCGAGCAGTTCGCCCGGCTGCTCGGCCAGGTGCACCGCCGGGCCTATGAGCAGCGAGGGAGGCTGGCAAGCGAGTTCGACGACCGCTCGTTCTTCGAGTCGTTGCGGATTGAGCCGTACTACAGCTACACAGCGGCGCAGGTGCCGGAAGCAAACCGATTCCTGTCGAATCTCGTGGAAGACACTCGCGCACGGCGACTGACCCTGGTGCATGGCGACTACAGTCCCAAGAACATCCTGGTGTTCAATGGCCGGCTGGTCCTGCTCGACCACGAGGTGATCCACTGGGGCGATCCGGCATTCGACTTGGGCTTCTCGCTTACGCACCTGTTGAGCAAGGCGCACTACCTGCCGCACTGTCGCGAGCGGTTCGCACACGCGGCCGTCCTGTACTGGCAGGTCTACGGCCAAACCCTGGGCGATCTGCCTTGGGCTGCCGATCTGGAACCATTCGCGGTCCGGCATACACTGGGTTGCCTGCTGGCGCGGGTGAGCGGGCGATCGCTGCTGGAGTATTTCGACGATGAGCACCGCTCTCGCCAGGGTCGCGCGGTGGTGGATCTGATGGCCCGACCGCCCGCGACCGTGCCGGACCTCGTCGAGCAATTCACGGAAAGAGTCAGAGCCAATGCCAACGATTGAAGCGCTGCACGCCCTGGAGATCCTGGACAGCCGCGGCCGGCCGACCATCCTTTGCAGGTGCATGCTGGCCGGTGAGGCGGCGGCCTCGGCGTCGGTTCCATCGGGCGCCTCGACGGGCACAGCCGAGGCGCTGGAACTCCGCGACGGCGACCCGAAGCGTTACCGCGGACTCGGCTGCCGCAAGGCCGTCGCCAACATCCGCGGCGAACTCAGCGAGAAACTCGTGGGCCGATCCTTCGAAGACCAGGAGGCGCTGGACCTCGAACTGATCGATATCGACGGCACCCAAAACAAGTCGCGCCTCGGGGCCAACGCGATTCTGGCGGTTTCGCTTGCCTTCGCCCGCGCCTCTGCCTGCGACGCCGGCCTGCCGCTGTACGAGTACTTCTGCGAGATCGTTGACGCCGAGCCGCAAGCGCTGCCCCGCCCGACCATCAACCTCTTTTCCGGCGGCAAGCACGCCGGCCAGCAGATCCCCATCCAGGACCTGCTGGTCGTGCCGGTCGCGGCGACGACGATGAGCGAGGCGATGGCGATGACCTACGAGATCTACCAGAGCGCCGCCGACCTCATCCGCGAAAGGTACGGCATGCGGGCCCTCAGCGCCGATGAGGGCGGCCTGGCCCCGCCGTTCAAAAGCGCCGAGGCAATGCTCGACGACGCGGTCGAGTCGATCCGGCGGGCCGGCTTTACGGCCGGCCAGGAGGTCGCGCTGGCGCTCGACGCGGCCTCGAGCCACTTCTACCAGGACGGGCTGTATCACCTCGATGAGCCGCTGGACTCGCAGGCGATGATCGAACGGCTGATCTACTGGGTCGACAGCTACCCGATCGTCAGCCTGGAAGACGGCTTGGCGCAGGATGACTGGCCGCACTGGCCCATGTTGCGGAAATTGCTTGGCAGCAAGTGCCTGATCCTCGGCGACGACTTTCTGTGCACCAATCCCGAGCGCATTGGCCGGGCGATCGAGTCCGACGCGTGCACCGCGCTGTTGCTGAAGGTCAACCAGATCGGTACTCTCAGCGAGGCGGCCCGCGCGATGCGCCTGGCCCGCTCGGCCGGCTGGAAGATCACCGTCAGCGCCCGCTCCGGCGAGACCGAGGACAACTGGCTGGCGGACCTGTCGGTCGGCTGGAACGCCGACCAGATCAAGGTGGGCTCGATCACCCAGTCCGAGCGGCTGGCCAAGTACAACCGCCTGCTGGCGATCGAGGACGAGCTAGGGCTGCCTATGGTCGCCTGGCCCAACCGCCCCGCGGCGAATGCTTGATGGGGCTGCGGTGCCGCCGGTGTCACCGGCGTTGGTGCTGCTTCGAGAAAGGACCTGACCCCTGGGAGGCAAATGTCGTGCAAGACCTTTGTAAATCACTGGCGGCGACCTGCGGCCTGATCCTCCTGGCAGCGGCCTGGGCATCAGCTGCCGACAGGACCGTTCGAACCTCCGCCCATTGGGAGCGAGAGGCCTCCCAATGGGCCGTCAGTGCTTACCAGGACGCTCTGGAAAAGAACCCAGACGAACTCGCCCGCGCGAATGAGTCTCTGGCCCCGCAACAGATCACCCCCCTGCCTGAGACCACGGTCAAGGCCAACCAGGACCGCGGCTTTGTCATCTTCAGCCGACCCTACCACCAGCGGATCGACAAGCGCCTGCCGCCGTCGGCCGCCGAGGTCCTCGAGGCGAAGTTCGAGATCGCCGCAGCACGCAACGAGTGGGAGCCGCTGCAGATCGGCGTCTACGCCCTGCGGACGCTGCGAGGCTTCGCCTTCACCGTCAGCGACCTGGTTCACTCCAGCGGCAAGGACCGCATTCACGCGGGACCGAACACCCGCAAACTCTACGGCATGAACCTGCTGATGCGGGTCGGCCGGCAGCCCGAACACCCCGACGGCGACATCGGCTACGAGCGAGAGGGCAAGACAGCGTGGAAGTACGAAGAGCCGCCGGCAGTGCTGGTCGATCTGCCCTACATCGAAATCCCCAGGGGCGAGGCCCGCTCGCTGTGGCTGGACATCCACGTGCCGCAGTCCGCGGCGCCCGGCGTCTACCACGGCCAGATCCAGTTTTGGCTGGCCCGCAAGCAGGCGGCGGAAGTCCCGCTGACGGTGACCGTCTACCCATTCGTGCTCGACGAGGCAGCCGAGTGGAGCCGTGGCCCGTTCACCTCAGGGTTCCTCGAGCGCGACCAGTTGATCCAGCTCCGCGAGCACGGCATCAACAACATGTCCTGGTGGACGACCGGCGGCTCGAAGATCGAACTCGTCGACGGCAAGATCGTCGCTGATTTCAGCCCCTACCAGCGCTATCTCCGGTTGCTCGACATCTGCGGCTACGTCGGTCCGCATGTGGTCTTTCTGGGCGGCTCGGACCCGAAGATCCAGAACACGATCTCGAAGATGCTCGGCCGGGACGTCATCCTTGACGCCCGCAACAAGACTGCCGCCGAGGCCTTCAGAAAGGCCGATCTTTCCGAGCCCTTCGGCAAGTACCTCTGCCAGACCCTCAAGCAGTTCCACGAACAGGCCAAGGCCGTGGGCCATCCCGACCTGCTGGCCTGCCTGCTCGATGAGCCCGACCACGTGCCTCGCCCCGAACGGCGCGACTGGTACAACAGGATGTTCAAGATCGTCGAGGAAGGCGCGCCCGAGGTGCCGCTCTACGGCACGTTTTACCACGAGGGCGACGAGGACCGCCTGTCCCACCATCACAAGGTCTGGTGCACGAACTGCCCCTCGCCCAGCAAGTACAATGCCTGCAGGAAGGCCGGCCAGAACCTGTTCACCTACCATTTCGACTTCCGCTACTGCGACGGCAACGAGCGGCAGCGCTTCCGCCTGGGCATTCTGCCATGGGTGTATGGCGCCAAGGGTACTTACTTCTGGGCGATGTACTGGCACGACGGCGATCCGTTCGACCCGTTCGTGGAAAAGAAGAACTACGACACCGCCTGCATCCCCACGCCCCACGGCCCGCTGGCCACGCCCGTGATCAAGACCGTCCGCGAAGGCATCGACGACCGGCGCTACCTGGCGACGCTCGAGAAGCTGATCGACGAGGCCATCGAATCCGGCAGCGCAGGCGCCCGGGCCGAGGCCAAGGCCGACCGCCTCTGGCTCGAGTCCTTCCGCGAGCCGCTGTTCGACAAGCTCGAGATCCGCGGCGGCCGGCCCGTCGACGGCAAGGTGCCGCCGGTCACGATCCAGCGCTTCGACGGCGGCAAGATTACGCTCGGTCCCGACGAGAGCACCGCCTTCGCCTTCGCAACAGCCGTCCGGCAGGACGTCGCCAGGAGAATCATCTCCCTGCAGGCCAAACTGTCTCCAACCACACAGCCTGTCCCGTAGGGTGTGCTCCGCAGACTAGGCCGCCGTTTGTCCTGTGGCAACCTTGCAGGGTGGGCACCGCCCACCTATGCCGTGTGGCACAACCGCCCCCGGTTGCGGCCGCTACTTCCTCTTGTTCGCCAGTCTTTCCGCCTTGAAAGCCTCCAGGCCCACCGTGCGGATGCGATACAGGTTCCCGATGCGGTCGCTGCCGAAGACCCAGCCGAAGATGCGGGAAATGAGGTTGTGCAGTTTGTCGCAACCCCTGAGGTTTTCGAAATCGCCGCAATCGGCACAGGTGCTGCAACCCTTATCCTTGACGCAGGCCTTGACCGGGCAACTGGCGAACATGGGCCTCTCGCTGTGGCAGCCCTCGCACCTGCCGCGACTGTAGGCCCCGCAGTTGCTGCAAACCAGCCCGCAACAGGCAACGATGACGTCCGATGTGTCGCCAGCCATCTCCGTAACCTCCGGATCGCCCCGGCCGAGTCGGCAGGTCAGCCAGCCCGGACGATCGGCCATATGGGCAGCGGATGTGAAGCGGGTCTTGCACGAGTCTCGGCACTGGGGTAGGTGGGATTCGAACCCACACGCCCTTGCGGGCAGGGGATTTTAAGTCCCCAGCGTCTGCCGTTCCGCCACTACCCCGTAAGGACTTACGACGAGAGCCAAGTCTGTTGTACCCGTGGTCATGTTGGTTGTCCACAAAAACTCGGCGAACCGCGAGCAGTTGAGCTCCGGCGGAGGTCGGCCAGGACAGGAACGACGGGGCATCTGTGCCAGAAAAGGCGCACCGGTATGACGGAAGCCTCGCCGAATGCCTGGCGAACATATGATTCCAGAGATGCAGGTTTCTCGTACCTTGTGGATTAGTGCCCGTTGGTTCCAGTGAGGCCAAGGAGCAACAATGAACACACGGACCCGTGTAGTGTACGACCGCGCGGTGGTGGACGTCTCCCTGCTTGTGATGCGTGTGATCGTCGGGATCATCTTTGCGGCCCATGGCGCCCAGAAGCTCTTCGGGGCGTTCGGGGGGCCGGGGTTGACAAAGACTGTGGAGATGATCGGCCCGCTTGGTTACCTCGTCACGATCGGGGAGTTCTTCGGCGGGCTCGGCCTGATCGTCGGGTTTCTGAGCCGTTTCTCCGCCGCTTCACTGATCGTCGTCATGCTCGGGGCCATCGCCATGGTCCACGGCAAGAAAGGCTTCTTCCTCAGCAACGGCGGCTTTGAGTTCAACCTCGCCCTGATCGGCCTCCTGCTGCCCATTCTGCTGGCAGGGCCGGGGCGGTACGCGGTCGGGCGGTTCCTGTCACTGCCCAGGTTGCCGCGGACGGAGCGCACGGTCGCGGGCCTGGAGTAGATGATAGTCGCCATGTCCAGGCCCAAGGCTGTCCTCGGCACTCGGGCTGCACCTGGTGGGGCCGCTACCTGCCTTCGGTCATCTGGAGGCCGGCCAACCCCGTCAGCAGGTCGTCCGCAAAGTCGAAGATTTTGTCCAGCCCGGTGACCAGGATGACGCCCCAGACGTGGGTGTTCACTCCGCAGAGCACCAGCCGTCCGCCCTTGCTCGTGACCAGCTTGCGCAACTTGAGCATTTTGGCGATGTTCGACGAGTTGATATAGGTCACCTCCGCGAAGTTCAGCACCGCGTCCATCTTGCCACCCTGCTCCAGCATGTCGGACAGGGCGTTCAGATCGTCGCTGAACTGCGGCTCGTTCTGCAGGTCAGCTACCAGGATGTTCTCAGACCATTTCTGCAGGGGCATATCCGACTCCGGCTATCTAGACTTGACATAGGAGGGTACTTCCGCCGCTCCATGCTGTCAATCGACCATCGAGCTTCCTGATCATCGATCTTCTGGACCGTTTGGGGTGTGCTCGGAGATGCACGGATCTTATAAAGAAAACAGCAATCCTCAACTCTTAGCACAAGCCGGACGTACAGTATGTAGCCGCCGAAACCGGTGCCTCTGTTGGATGCCTCTGAAACATCCGCTATGCGGGCAAGCGCATCGGCAGGCAGAATGGCCACGACCAGCCATGCTCATTGCAGGACAATAGCTTCGGATGGCGTGGCGTGTACACTTAGTTCCGCCCGGTTCATGTGTACGGGCAATAGGACAGAATGGGCGGGATTGCGCGATTTCGGCTATGGATTTGGGATGATCTGGGTCTGCTTCGTCTGTTCAGCCGTGGTCATTTCTGATTCGCACGTGTGGAGAGCTGGCTGGACACTAGGGCTTTGCGGGGTGAAACGCAGCCGTTTTGCGACTAGACGAGACAATATTGGTTCAGTAAAATGCTTCCGCGTTATC
>Ga0073932_1004226_pt1 | contig 17516 bp, 12 predicted proteins | sample DewCreD2012metaG_FD_76967 | JGI IMG/M metagenome (GOLD analysis project Ga0073932, IMG submission 76967) | Hot spring sediment bacterial and archeal communities from British Columbia, Canada, to study Microbial Dark Matter (Phase II) - Dewar... ... | reverse complement strand
CCGCCGCGACGGTCACGGCGACACCAGTCGACCCACGTCCAGGGTGAAGAAGATCCGCTGGTCGGGACCCGTGAGGTTGAACTGGAAGCTCAGTCCGGGCACGAAAGGCACGGGCAGGTCCCGTCCCTGCAGTTGATCGAGGACCAGGCTCCGGGTTTCCTCGTTGCTCATGACGGCCGTCAGCGCGGCCCCGCCCAGGAGCACCCCCTGGCTCACCAGCAGTACCCGCTCGCCATTGGACAGCCTGTTCCAGTCGCTGCGGACATGCTCCACGGCCGACGTCCGCAGGTTGGTGAGGGCCGTATCGACGGCGGGCACGGCCATGATGGCCCGGAAGAGGTCGCCTCCCGTGGCCGGGCGCGGGACCTCGGGGCCGGGACCCGGAGTCACGAGGGGAGCCGGCTCCGTCAGGGGAGGAAGGCTCAGCCAGTCCGTGCCTCCCGTTCCCAGTACGGAGGGGTCGATATTGAAGAGGGATTCCCGCACGGTGTCGGGCTCGAGAAGCCGCTGGACCATGCGAATCCGCATCAGCATGAGCTCGGCTTCCAGCTCGGGGTCAAGCTGGAGCTGCAGGCCGAATCCGAATCCCCGCGGCTCCTCCCACCAGGGTCTGGACCTGAAAGTGAAACCCGGTGAGGGTGAAAAGCCGAAGCCGTCGTCGCACTGGATGGATAAAGGCGCGGGGCTGATCCGGGGCCTCTCCCCCTTCCCGGTGCGCGGGAGGGCTCCCCGGTGTTGCTGAGCCACGTGAACCATTTCGTGGGTCAGAAGCCGCTCTCGCTCCCGCCTGGACGAAGCCCGAGCCGGGTCACCCAGGACGATGTCCCGCCCGACGGTGAAAGCGCGGGCCCCCAGCGCATCGGCAGCCTTTCGGGCACCGGGCCCCGAGTGGATGCGCACCGACGGCAGGTCGACCCCAAAGCGACTCTCGAAGTGCTCCCGCTGCGACTCGGCCAGGGGCGCTCCCCGACTGTTCGAGGCAGAGCCGGAAACCGGCTGCAATTCGGGCGCATCGGACGAGGTGAAGGCGGCCAGACGGTCCGCCTCCGCCTCGTAACGGTCACGGCCGGGGTTCCTTGCTCCGCGCAGCACATCGCGCACCTCCTCGGGCTGGAGCTGTGCCATATCCCCGTGGCGAGTCGGGCTGCCAGGCCGTCGCGCTAATCGCTTCAAGTAGGTGACCAGGTCCATGTCCGGTTCCTTTTCCGTGGTCTGAGCGATCAGCCTTCAGCTGTCAGCCAGCAAGGCTGACGCCCACAAGAGGTCAGGCTGCATCAGGCGTTGGCATCTCAAGCGCGCGAAGACCCAAAAACCTCGCGCCGTCAGCAGCTCGATCGTCAGCGGACCACCGTCAGCTGCTTGCGCGCCTCCCTGATGAGCGTCTCGGCCGTCGCCGCATCGATGCGTCTCGTGGCGGTCAAGGTTTGGACGCTGGATCTGGACAGCTCCTCCACCGTGCGAATGCCGATGTCCCGCAGGATGACATCAATGTCCACGTTCACCCCGGGGACCTCCTTCACGGGGCGAGTCCTGGCGATCTCCATGCTGATTTCGGCCCGCATGGTGTCCAGCGTCTTGAGGCTCTCGTTCAGCCTGGAGATGTCGGCGGCGATGTTTCCCTGAAGGGTACTGATTTCGGCCAGTCTCCGGGCTTCCGCCTCGCGCTCGGCCCGGAGGGAGCCGACCTGGGACCTGAGGGCCGCCACCTCCGCTTCCATGGCGCTTTTCTGGCCCTGCAGCCCAGAGAGCTCGGCCTTGACTTCCTCGAGGGCCGCGGCGCTCTCTCGCCGTCTTTCGACAATCGCCAGCTCGGCATTCAGGGAGCTCAGATCCGCGAGCTCGTTCTTCCGCTTTTCCAGCTCCGCCAGCTCAATCCTCAAGGATTCGGGAATCTCGGTCACCGCGGCGGCGGGGGCCGGCTTTTCGACGGCATAAAACATCACTTTGCCGTCCTTCTGGACCAGGGTCACCTTGCTCCCGGGCTCGATGCGCTGGGGCGTGGAAACGAAATGGGTGAAGTAGGACCCGGCCTTCCTGGCGTCGTACTCCTCGACGGCGGCCACCTCGATCCGGTTTTTCTGAAGCTCGATCATGGCCTCGCTGACCGGGGTCTCCATGAGGGCCTGCTTTCGGATGCCCGCGTCCCCGCCCCGCGCGGTTTCGGCGACGTTGAGGGCGCTCTGCCCCATCACCCTGCCGGTGAAGCTGAAGCTCTTCTGCTGCTCGCGCCACAGACCTTTGAAATCCGTGCGCTGGTAGGTCTGCATGCCGCTGCGCACCGATTTCGCCTCGAAGGTGTTCTTGTGGGTCATGGAGGCATGCCCGACGCCCACCGGGGTCGGCTTGACCATCGCCGCCTCGTGCCTGTTGAAGAAGTCCGGGAGAATCAAGCAGCAGAACTTGCCGACCAGCCATTTGAGCACGGGCCATATGGGGATCAGGGAGAACCAGTAGCCCATGGTCGGAAAGGTCTTGACGTATTTGCGCAGGTCGAAATTGCAGATCTGGTGCACCTTGGAGTCCACGATCTCGACCCTGGCGAGATAAATCCTGTCGTCCTCGCCGCAGGTGGGGCATTGCACCAGCAGGTGGTGGCAGAAGCAGTCCTTGACATACTGGAGCAGTCCGCCCGCAAGCCCGTAGAAGGCCGCCAGGACTTCGTAGCGGTAGTACGAGAGGTCCTGGAGAAACGAGTCGCTCACGGCCAGCTCCTTTTCGGGAATGACGCTGACGGTATTGCTCAGGAAGTTCAGCGCATACACCTGGCCGTTTTCCTGGTCGATGACGAGATCCACGGGCTGGATCTGCACCGGAATCCGGAATATCTTGTCGGGAATGCCGTGGGGAAGAAACATCTGCAGCCGATAGCCGTCTTCGAAGGCCAGAAGGAGGCTCCCCGCCCTGGCATGGAAAGCCAGAGACACCTGGGTTCTCTCGATGGACACGCTGTTGGCCTGCTGGCCGACAAAGCCGGTTTCGTTCAGTGAATACGTCAGGAGCAACTTGTCGCTGGACGGGCCCTGGACCACCGTGTAGAGGAATCCCCTCCCGTCGACGGCGCCCGGGGGGGTTACGGCCAGGCCGTCATCTCCCTGGAGGGGGCTGCCCTGGGGCGTTGCCAGGTGCAACACCTGGTTCGGTGAAAGGCTCTCGGCAGCGGTGTCGGGACGGAGCTCGCAGACCGCCACGGCGTCGTAGAGCCCGGCCGCCCCCGTGATCTTCTCCTGGCACGTGCAGGTGCCCTTCATGGTCTTCTCGTCGATGGCCATGTGGCCCGACGCGCGGAAGGCGTATTTCGGCTTGGGATTGGGCTTGGTCTCATCCATGAGCAGGTCGGGCCTGAGGAAATAGAGCCCCTTTCTCAAGGCCACGGCATAAATCAGGCCCTTGTCGTCCCGGGAGGACTGAAGCTCCGTGATCTGCATGTCGCACAGGATGGTCATCTTCTGCCACTGGTGATTGTCGGCGATGCGGGCCATGCCGAAGACCGTGTCCACCTCCCGGACGCTGGCCGCGGCGTAGAGTATTTCGCCGTCGGGCGAGAACGTGATGGCCGAAACCTCGGCCCCCTCGGCCGAGGGCATCTCGAGGACCTGGATGAGCTCCCCCTCCTTCACATCGTAGAGGTTGATGGTGTTGTCCGTGCCGCCGTAGGTGTAAACGCGGTCTCCTCTTGGATTCAGTTTGGCCCGGGTGTGATTGTTCTTGCCGAACCACGTCGTCATCCCGGTATCGGGGAAGGGATACTCCGGGAAGTCCTCTCCCTCGAACAGCGCGCAGAAGGTCCTGCTCTGCAGGAGCTCCCGCAGGCTCAGGTAGATGTCCCTCAGGACGAGGTGCTCCTTGTGAGAGAGAAAGACGTAGGCGCCGTTGTTGGGATTGATGAGCTGGATGATGAGATTGAGGAAGCTCGTGAACTTGCGCCGCTGATTGGAGACGAGGCCGGTGCGGCCTCCCTCGACGGCCTCGAGCTCCGACGCGCTCATGAACTGGAACTCCCCGAGGACGGCCTGAATGAGCCCGAAAATGCAGTCCTGGACGAAGTCCATGAGGAGGGTGCCCTCGAAAATGGACTTCTTGTGCCTCGCGGCATCGTAGGGTTCCACCAGCACGATGGGGCTCCCCTCGGCGTCCAGGTCCAGCCTCAGGACGACGGTGCCGTTCCCGTCCTTGAGGATGGGAGTGCTCCCTTCCTCCAGCTGCTTGATGAGGGATATGAGGTCGATGACGTTGTCTTCGCCCAGGGTGTCGTCGCCGACCACGATGTCGACCCCGTCGCATCTCAGCGCATAACCCGGTGTGATCCGGACCTGGCGGCGCGGGGGATTCTCGTCCTCGTCCTTCTCTTCCACATCGGTGTCCGGCCCGCATTCGGCCACAAGCCCGCAGACGATTCCCCAGCCGTGGAGGTGCCTGTTGTGCCAGCGCAGGTCCCGCTCCCGGCAGAGGGCGTCCAAGGCGTCCTGGACCGTGCGCGCGTTGGTCAGCTCACAGTCCTGGCTGTCGTAGCAGACATCGCGGGCCTGGATGTCCGTGAGGGGCGGGAATTCGAATCGCTTGCACGCGGGGCCGTCATGAGGGGAAAGCACCCCTCCGGCAACGGTCCCGAGGGTCATATAGTGGTGCACGATGCCCGCCGGAGGCTGTTCCTCCATGAGCACATCGCCCTGCACATGGACCGCCTGGCGCACCGGCACATGCCAGAAATCGCCCGCCAGAGCCTGAAGGCCGGCAAGCTCGATTTCGAGGGTCAGGCTGTCGAGGTTGATGGTGACGACGGGGCCTTCCTCCACGTGGCCGTGGGCGTCGGTGGCTGACCCCGTGGTGAGATCCCGGCCCCGGTCGACTCCGCCGGGTGCGAGCGTCCAGTCGGTGCCGTCCTTTTCCAGCCGGCAGAACCCGTCCCAGCGCCGCACCAGCGAAAAGCCGCCCGGCAAGGTGTCGGGGTAGGACTTGGTCAGGGCGCCGGTGGTCGGAGTAAATCCCGTCGCATGGTGCCGCCCAAGATGCTTCTCGCTGGCGAAGTCCTCGTCCTCCCCGCTGAAGAATTCGTAGGCGAAGCTGCTCGAAATGAAGCCCACGGGCTCCGCTCCAACGGCGGCCTGCTCGGCGCCGTTTTCGGACGACCATTTAAGGACCACCCGGCTCGGCATTCCGGCCCCGTCGTGTTCGACCTCGTGGACCTCCACGCGGAAGAGGTAATTCCCGACCTTGTCGTGGAGAGCGATCTCCTGGGCACAGGGGTCGCAAGGGTCCGGAGCGCTCGATGCGGCCCGCAGCCGCAGGGTGAGCTTCGCTTCTCCCACGGGTGGGTTCTGTAAGGGATCCTCGGGATCGATGGTGGTGGGACACCACTTGACCTGGGCCATGGTCTGAGAGCGTGTGCAGGTGTCGGCACCGTGCAGGCCGGGGTCCAGGAGCTCCGGGTCCTCGAGGGCCGTGACGGCGCGCTCCCAAACGTCCAGGTAGAGGGTGTGATCGCCCCCCGGCACCGCAGGAAACGCCGGGAAATCGGCCTGGTGCTCGGGCTCCAGCTCCAGCCCCGCCGGATCGCTCAGGACGGCTTCGGGATGTGGACGCACCTGGGCGGGGATCCCGTCCACATAGGCCGTTCCCCATTTCAGGCTGCAGGTTCGGGTGCCGTCGGGGTTCTCGACGATGGTCATGAGCCCACGGCCCCGCGGGGTGCCGCTCCCGACGACATCCAGGAGCGTGTCGTTGAGGCGATGTCTGAAGATCTCCGACAGCTCGTTCCAGTCGCTGTCGGTCAGCATGCGCCCCATCTGCTGGTAGACCCCTGAGTAGCGCTTCAGGGCATCGAAGATATCCCTCGATATTTGTGTCTTCATGGATCGGTCCCCCGTAGGTGATGCGTTCCATCAGCCGAGCTGACAACTTTGGGTGCTGAGGGTGGTTTCTATTTTCTGGTTTCTGGCTTCTGGAAACCAGAAACCTATCCCGGCATGCCGAGGAGCCCCTCATCCGGGATCACGACGGCTTCGAGACCCACCGGCAGGTAATCGTCGAGCTTCCGGACCACGGCCTCGGCCAGGAGGCTCAGGTGGTCCCCATGGAAAGCGCCCATCTCCCCGCCGTCCTCGGCGCCGTGCCGGATGACGGCCGGTGTCGCGGGGTGCAGCACGCCGCAGCTCCGGCTCCCGAACTGGGTGCTGAACATGACCGGGGGCTCCCGGGTAACTTCGTGAAAGCGCATTCCCCCCGCGGCCTGCGCCCTGGTGACCGCGCAGTAGCGCACGCACCCGGAGCTCGGCGGCGTGTCCGCGGGGTGGTCCTTGCGAATGAGCCCAAGGAATACACAGTCGCTGGCCCGGAGGATCTCCGTCAGCGTGGCTTCGAGCACCGTGCAATACTCAAGGAGGCTCACGCCGCGGGCGGCCTGCACGTTTCGGATGAGACAGTCGCGGGCCGTGATCACCGGCTTGAAGAGGTCGATGCTGTGTACCTGCACCCGGCGCGCGGCACACTGGAACAGCTCCGCGCGGCCCGAATCCAGTTCCAGGCGGTCTTCCAGGATGAGGCCCTCGAACCGCCAGGTGTGGAAGTCGGGGTGGCCCACCCCGCCAGGCTCCTGGCCGAGCTTGATGGTCCTGCGCACCCTGACGGGAACAAAGTGCTCGGTCCCGAAGGTCTTGTTGCTGAAAACGGTGAGGTTGTCCCTGGGATCGGTGCACGTTTCGATCAGCCGCTCGAATTCGGCCGAGGGAGGGTCCGACCAGTCGACGGCGGGGATGTCCTTGGGGAAGAACCCCGCCGGAGGGACCGTATAGAGGAGGATTCGGCCGGGGTGATGGTGTCCGACCCGCCAATCGCCGTTTCTGAAATCCACGGTGCGCCGCGAGACATCGTCGGCGCTCCCGGGATGGCAGGGCGATCCATGGAAGCTGGTCTGGCGCCAGACATGGGTGTCGCCGTCCACGGTGGACCGCCGGTGGGCGGGGTTGGCCGTGGTCGAGGCCACGGCTCCCGAGGGGCAGCGAAAATCGACGGTCGCCGCCGGAAGGCCGGGATGTCGCGAGGCCAGGGACGAAGGCGTCCCCGGGCACTCTTTCTCATATCCGAAGCTCGTCGCCGGAATGAGGGGAAGGTTCAGGCGCGGCGTGGTGGCCACCCGCTTCCAGCCCTCCTGGAGCACCATTTCGAGCTGTCCCACGGCCTCGGCGATCTCCTCGATGACCCGCAGGGTCCCTTTTCCCTGCCTCCAGCGGACGGCGTGGGCCATTTCATCCCGGCGCCCCCGGACCAGGGGCGAAACCAGCCGGACGTCGAGAAGCTCCGCGAAGTAGGGCAGCAGCCAGTCCTGGCATGCCGGGGTCCCGTCGACCGGGTTGTCGGGGAATGCATCGGCCAGGCGCTGGACCAGGGTGGCATGGACCTGGTCCAGCAGCAGGCCGCAGGCTTCTAAAAACCTCCTGAGGTCTCCCGGGTCCCGGGTCCGGTAGAGGGAGGGAACAATCTGGTAAAGGGCGTCGGCCTGTTTCATGGAATGGTCCTCCGGGCTGTGTCGCTCACAGGTCGAATTCCTGGTGGATGATCTCGAGTACCGAAAGCGTCTCGTCCATGTGGATCACCTGGCTGTCCTCGGGAGTGATCCGTCGTATGATTCCCTGGCTTCCGGTGCCGATGGCGCGGGGTTCGGCCAGGGCCCCGCTCTGGTCGCGGAAGCCGTTCGGATTGATGACGCACCGGCAGTTCTCGACCCCTGGAACGGCCTCCACCACGGCGAACACCTCGCTGCTGTAAAAGGTGCGGCCGAGCTGCGCCTTCCGGAGCGAAAAGGCATCGAGCACGGCCTTCTGAACGGCGGACGAGACCAGTGCCGGGTCGACCTCCTCGCTCCTGACCTGGATGGTGATGGAGAGGTCCAGGATCAGGGACTGGTAGGGGACCACCGTGACCGTCACGTTGGGCAGGGCATGGGCCGCCAGGTGCTCTTCCAGCGTCTCGGCCAGGGTGCCCAGGCTCCCGCCTCCCGCGGGCACCACAGCCACTTCGATGCGCTCAACCCTGGACAGGCCCGGGTGGCGGCGAAAGGCGCGGGCCTGCCAGACGCCGCTGTTGGACGCTGCGAGGTGGGTGAAATCTTCGAGGGACACTGCGCGCTCCAGAGTCAGAACGCTGGCCGGTCCATTTTGCCGCATGGAATCGATGGATTCCATGTCGTTCCCCCCCGTGGCCGGGACAGGCTGGAGCACACCTTCGACGAGGGCGTGGGACTTCACCTCCTTTTCCAGGCTGAAGGCCTTCAGATTGCCCGAGAGGCCCGTTCCCTGCCGGAAACGGATGCGGACGTTGTTGTTGCCGGTGGGGAGACGGCGGCCCCGGCGGCCGTCTCCAAACAGGACGGCGAGCTTCCCGTCCTCTTTCATCCGCACCAGGTAGTGGGGGGCCTCGGGCTCGGAGTCGTTCAGGGTCGAAACCTGCCGCCACGTACGGCCGTCCACGCTCACCTCCACGGCCGCGCGAACCCCGCTGGAAAACCGGCTGTCCACCACGAAGCTGACTTCCTCGGCATCCAGGTCGAAGCGCTGACCGCTCCGGGTGGCATCTCCGGAGCCGAGGATCTTTTCTGGGCGGCTCTCCCCATGACCCGAGGCGACGACATTCCCGAATATTCTCGTGCCATGGCGCGTGTAGGGGGTCGAGGCCGCGACGTCGGAGAGCCCGCTGCCGGGGATGGCCGGAGCCACCTTGATCCAGCCCGCATCGGCATCGATTTCCTGGACCGTCACCTTCATGGCCTCGTCTTCACACGCCACGACGAGGATGCGCCCGACATCCAGAAGCTCCGGGAAGCCGCCCGGCTCCAGGGGCACGATGCTGTGGAAATCCGATCTCAGAGACGCGGAGGTCAGGAACGCGGGCTCGGCATTGACGTCATGGTCCAGGGGACGAATGTCCACCGAGAAATTCCCGAAGAGTGTCCGGATGTTGCTCAGGGTTTTGGAAAGCCCGAGGGTGAAGCTCTTTTCGGACTCGTCGATGGTCTCGATCGTGGCGGTGCTCCGGGCGCCGCTCGACGTTTCGGCGATCACCCATCCGCCGGAGGCCAGTCCGCCGGGGGCTCCGTCCAGGGTCAGGCCCTGGGGGCTGGACTCGGACACCACGGCCGATTCCTGGATGACCCCGCCGCTGCCAGGGACGAAGTAAGCCTTGGCGTAAGTGTTCCCCGGAAGATAATCGTAAAGCGGCACCGTGCCTTCCTTAATGGCGACGACGGCACTGTCTGCGATCTTCTGGAGACTTGCGTTGAAAACGGCCGACTTCTCCCGGGCACCGCTCTCATGGGAGGGGAGAATGACCCGCTTGACCGTCGAACCTGAGATGGTCATGGTCTGGACCTCGGACCAGGCGGTGAGGTAAAGCTTCGTTCCGACGGCGGGCGCCGTGCTGGAAAGCATGGCCCGGTTCCCGTCCAGCACTTCGACCCGGGCGGCTTTCCACGTGCTCCCGTCCTGCCACGCCGCCACGGCCTCAATGCTCAGGCCATGACCCGCGGCCAGGGCCACGGCGTTGTCGCCTGCGAGCCGAGGGGCCTGCCGGAACTTGGGGCCGAGGAGCAGGCGCACCTGGTGGAATCGCACCTCGGCCGGCCATCCGGCGGGTTTGGCCTCGCCCTGGATCTTCAGCTGATCATCGCTCACGGCCGTGACCTTCACGGCGACCCCCAGCGAAACGCCGGCCGCCTGCTCGACGACCAGCACGCCGAGAGTGCCGGCGGAGACTCCTTCCACCGGTTTTTCCAGGGGAAACGTCGTCGCCGAACCGCTCCCCTTGTAGTCGAAAAGCTCCTGGGACCGGTTCCAGTCCGCCGCCCGCAGCTCGTTGAGGCGGGAGTCGACTTCCAGGTCTTCCAGGGTTTCGAAAATCACCGGCTTGCTGCCATCCTCGGGCTTCTGCTTGAAGGCGAAGCCAGCCTTCACCGTCCCCGACCTCTCCTGCTTGGCCATGAGCACGATGGGCGTTTCGGCCGAGGCCGGGGGAGCGGGATGGTAGTCGATCATCTCGACGAGCCGCCGCAGATGGTCCCACTGGGAGGCGGTCTTGAGAAATCCTTCATTGGCATAGGCGTCCAGGTGCTCGGTCAGGACATGGACCGACCGGGCGAAGGTGCGCAGGATTTCCCAGCCGTAATCCCTCCGGTCCGCCCGGACCTGTTCGAGCCATCGCCGCTGTCTCTGGGCAGGGCTTTCGGAAGGGGGCACGGGCAGGGCCGTCTCCAGCGCCCTCCAGCGGTTCGCTCCATCGCCGCCGCTGAACGCTTCGATCATGGCCAGGCGCAGGGTTTCCAGGTAAGTCGCCGCATTGCCGTCCACGTAGCGGAACCGCGAGAGCCCCGATCGATTCCAGCGGGTCAGGTCCTTTCGCCTGGTGAGATCACTCATCCGCGCTGTCCTCCCTGGGTCACGATCCTGAGGGTGCCCCGTTCGGGGCTTGTCGGGTCATTGTCGCAAACGGCGATCTCGATGCCGTCCAGGGCGATGCGCCCGCCGTCCGACTGATCCGCGTAGCGCCTGTCCAAGCGCTTGAACCGGTTCAGGCAGACGGCCTCCACGCCGTCGAGGGCCGTCACACGCTCCATGATGTCGCTGGCGTGGAGGTCCTCCCCGAACCGGAGGCGACCGGGTTCGAAGAACCCGCCCAGCCCGCTTCCCAACGCATCCAGCACCGCGCGGCGCACTTCGGACTCGAAATAATTGGCCGCCACCCTCACGGAGAGGGAAATCTGGATGCCGACGGGCTCGGCGTCCTGCAGCAAGACTTCCTGGCCGGCCATGCGGTAGGCGTCGAGGTAGGGGCGCAGGACGGTGCGGGCGGAGGGATCGGCTGACCAGTCGGGCGATTCGAGATCGCGCCGCCGGTTGAAGTCCTCCACGGCCTCCCGCATCACCGTGAGACTCTCGGTCCCGCCCAGGGCGGATGCCGTCAGAGGCTCATCCAGGAGCACGTTGCTCGAGAGGATCACGGCCACGTGAAGGGTGGTCCAGGACCCGCTCCATTGGCTCGACGCGTGGGCTCGCAGGACCAGGGGATGATCCTCCATGCGCCGGGCGTAATCCTCCCGGGTGACCATCCGCTTCTGGGTGTGAATGGATCGGGGACCGGCGGAACGGGCCGCTTCCATGGCCGTGGGATGGAGGGTCCAGTAGCGGTGCAGGGCGTGCTGGCGGGAGCGCTCCACGAATCGGGGCGCATTGTCGAGGAAATGCTGAGCGGCCTGGAGCGCGGGGACGCCGGCCCCGTCGGGGTCCCGGATGAATACTTCGAGGTGAGTCTGTTGCAGGGGCGTCAGATCGGACTCCATAACGGACTGGAACTCCGAGAGGAAAAGCTGAAACGCCGGATGAAAACCTTTCAGGCGGAGGCGCATGGCGTCCGTGCTCTCGACGGGAGGGGGCGTGGGGTCGGGAATGCGGGCCGCGTCGTCCGCCAGGGCCACTGCGTCGTAGCCGATCATGGCGAGCAGACGGCGCACGGACTCGGGCCGGCGCGCATCCTGGAGATAGCCCTCGGCGTGGACCCGGTCCAGCATGTCCGAAAGCTGGTCCAGTACGACCGAAAGGGCCTCTACCAGGACCACCTCCATGTCGGCGGGCGTCCAGCGGCGCCGCTCGGGAAATCGGGCGGCCAGCTCCTCCAGCATGAAAAGCCGAAACCCGTCGTAATCGCGAAGCAGCCAGTCGAAGTCGTCGCCCACCGGTGGCAGCGGCTCCGGCAGCTCCACTTCCCGCGAGCCGCAGTCGGGACAACCTTCCCGGAAGATCAGCCGGGGAACGGGGTTATTTGCCATCGTCGGATTCCTCGGTTCAGGCTGTGAAGAAGTTTCTGGTTTCTGGTTCCTGGCTGACTGGGCTGTTGGTGCGGGACCTTGTACTCAGTGTGATGCTGACGGATTCCGCCCGTCAGCTCTCCACCGCGAAACGGATCTTCTCCGTGTGGTTGATGGTGGCCAGCCTGTACCCTATGGTGATGTTCAGGGTGGCGCCGTCCCCGGCCACCGTGACCTCGAGGCTGCTGGGGTCGACTTCCCCCGCGAGGGCTTCTCCGAGGGAGGCCAGGAGCCGCTTCTTGGTCACTTCCCACAGGGCGGCGTTGTTGGGCTCGAAAACCAGCGCACGGACACCGACCCCGAACTCGGGCCGAAACCAGCGCTCGCCGGGAGCCGTGAACAGCACCTGCTCGATCTGCTCGCGCACGTGCTCGCGCCTCTTGCTCGTCGCCGCGCCGTTTTCACCTATTTCCAGCGGGAATTTCATGAAGTCGGGGTTGTTGAGCCGAGTTGCCATGGGAAATCTCCCGTATCAGAGCGCCTTGCTCTTCATGGTCATGGCTGCCGGCGTGAGGGGCGGCAGCGGCGGCCCCGACGGGGCTCCGGGGGCCGTGCAGATGTGCGTGTGGCTGGCGTAAAGGCCCATGAAGGTCTGGGCCTTGAGGAGCGGCTCGCCGCCCTGGCCCCCCAGGTTGACCTGCTGGCCCTCGATGGTGATGCTCGTGCCCTTGAGGGTGATGCCGGCCGCGGCCATCTCGATCTTGTTGCCGTTGGAGTCCTCGATGACGGTTCCGGAGGAGCTCATGGTCAGGCTGTTGCCGATGCTGTCCTCCAGGGTCACCGATCGCCCCGAGGCGTCCAGGGTGAGGGTGGCGCCGGCGGCGTCGGTGAGGACCACGGTGCCCTGGGCGTCGATGGTGAGCTCGGTGCCGGCCGGGTGCGCCAGCCGGAACTGCTCGGACCCCGACTGGTCGTCGAACTGGAGAACGTGTCCCGAGGGCGTCCGAAGGACGCGCGTGGTGGGCTCCGCCAGGGCGGCCTCCTCCGGGATGTCCCCGCTCTGCTGCCAGAAGACCCCCACCCAGATGGGGTGGTCCACGTTGCCCTCCTCGAATTCCACCCAGACCTGGGCGTTCACTTCCGGGACCAGGAAGAGCCCCTGGTTGGCCAGGCCGCCGAAGGGCAGGCACGGCAGGGCCCAGCCCGTGTCCTGCCCGCCCAGCACCGAGGGGACCCGCACCTTCAGGCGGCCCCGCTGCTCCGGGTCCCGGTTGTCCACAACGAAGCCGCGGTACTTGCCGTAGTACCGGCTCTGCAGCTGTTGGGCGATCTGCCTGACCAGTTGCTCCATTTAAAGCATTCCCGCCAGTGGGTTGTCGGATGCGCCGAGATCGTCGCCGTAGGCGTTTCTCAGGAGCCGAAAGCCGGCCCGGTAGCCGTTCACGTCGAAACGGTGGGTGACGGCGTCCACGTAATAGGTGCCGCTGTAGCGCTCGCCCACTCCGTCCACCCCCACGGGCTGCCCGGTGAGGAGCACATGCCCGTAGAGGCTGCCGTCGAGCTCCCCGTCGACCTTGATCTTCATGGACTGTTCATTGGCCATCTGCTGGGCGACGGCCCGCATCTGGGTGTCGTCGCTCACTCCCTGCCGATGGGGTCTCCAGACGAAGTCCCCCAGCCCGGCGCCCGAGCTGACCGCCGGCTCCCGGCCCAGCACCCGGAGATTGGGCTCCACTTCCTCAACGGGCGACTCCGTTCCGGTTTCTGCCGCCACCTGGTAGGCGACCCGGTCGGGCTTGTGGCCGTCGTCCTGGATGTTGAACGTAATGCAGTTGGTGTCGGGGCCGGCGTAGACCAGGATGGTGGGCTGCGTTTCCGCATCGAGACGCATGTCCCCGAAGTACATCCTGCCCTCTCGGAAGATGATCTCGTAGCCGTTGGCCTGGGCGCGCCGCTGAAGAAACCGGATGTCCGTCGTGTTCTGGCTCAGGTCCTGGACCGTCTGGCCCTCCCCGGGGGAGTCGAGCAGCTGGAGGTTGTTGCGCAGGGCGATGGTCGAGGCGATCTGGCCGTCGGTGGTGGGGCTGTCCTCACCCCACCGCCGGTCCACGTGGAGGCGGTCCAGAAGGAGGGAATGGTCCTGGCAGATGACGGTGACCCGTGCCGACCCCTTGTCGGAAGGATACTCCGCCTTCACCTCCCGGACGTAACCCCGCATCACCTCCTGGGACTCGTCTCCGAACACCGCCGAAATCCTGACCTCCACCCAGGGCTTGAAACGGTCGTCGTCCTGGATGGTCCAGCGGCCGTCCTCGAGACGCCGCGTCTCGAAAACCAGGGTGCCTGTGGTCCAGCGGCTCCGGTCCATTTCCACGACCACCTCCACCAGGGCCGGGTAAACGTCGTCGATTTCCGACCCGGCGAATTCCACCACGCACTCGGCAGGCTCACGCCTGCGCTCGCTGAAGAGATCCAGGAGCCCCATGGGCCGTTAAACCTCTCATTCCTTGATCCTGGGAATCAGGATCACGCGCCCGGCCATGTCCGGACCCAGCAGATCGGGTCCGAAAACGAACTGGGGATTGGCGTCCACGATCCGCCACCACAGCCGATCGTTGTTGTAGTAGTGCCGGGCGAGCCGGTCGAGGCGATCCGTTGCCTGCACCTCGTGCTCGACCACGCCTGTGGCCTCTCGGATGGTCCGGGATCTGAGTCCGGCGAACACCTCGGAGCCGTCCTCCGCGGGCTCGAAGGAGCCCGCATCCTTGTACCGGGACTTTTTCACCAGCATGGGCGATTTCCTTTGCCTACAGCGACACCCCGAAAGAGGCCGAAAAGGACCCCGAAAGCCCGACGGCCAGGTTCATGGCCGCCCCCACCATCTGGCGCACTTTCTCCACCTGGTAGAACGGGTTGTTGCCCTCGATGACCTGGAAACTCAGCGTCACCCTGGCCCGGTAAGGTCGAAGGGTGGGGAGGTGGGCCGTTTCCTCCACCTGGACGCTCCTGAGGAATACGGGCAGGATGTGCGTGCCCCACACCAGCAGCAGCACCGACGGGTGCTCATCCCTCTGGAAGGCCTTCTTGCCCCCCAGACCCAAACTGGCCAGCATCTGCATCCCCCCGGGACCCTGGGATTTGGGCTCCACCATGCTGCGCAGCGTGTCCAGCTCGGGCTCGATGCCGAATTCGCCGGCGATGGCGTGTCCGGGCAAGTTGGGGTCGGACATGCGGTCCGTGGCGTCGAGCAGGATCTCCAGGCTGAACTGCTCGGGCTCGACGGTCACGCCCTGGGCCACCCGGGGCGTTTCATTGGGGAGGGTGAAGTCGTATCCCCCGCGGGTGCCCGGAGCATTGCCGGTGACAATGTTGATGGTCCGTGTGCGGGACACCGTCTCGGGGTTGAACTCGAACTGCAACACCAGCGGCGGCAGCGACAGCCCGTACTCGATGAGCAGCCCCCGGGTGAGATTAATCAGCATCGCTTCCCCCTTGTCTCGTGCTTGCGGTCACCTGCCCGTGGATGGCGCGGGCGATGCGCCGGGCGATGACGGCGTCGGTCTCGCCCCCGGCCAGGACAACGGCCGGCACGGAAATCTCCCCGATCGTCGCCGACCGGGTGACGGGCAGCCGGGCGAGCTCCCTGGCCGCGGCTCTGGCAATGGCCTCGGCCCGCTGATCGAATCCCTCCGGCAGCCTGATGTTCAAGGCATCGATGTGCAGCTGCGATCGCCCGCTCATGATCCCTCTCCGGTGCCCGCCACCGCGGCGGGCAGGTGATCGGCCAGGGGGCCCAGGTCATTCCGGGAAAGCTGGGGCCGGTCCTTGGCCAGCTCCCGAAACACGGCGGTGGCGATGTGGGCCATGCTGATGCTCCCGCCGTCATCGGCGGCCAGATAGGCGGCGTGGAGAGCGGCGTTCTTGATGTTGCCCCCGGTGAGATTCACCGCCCGGGCCAGAAGCTCGAAGTCCACCGCTTTGTGGCGAGGCGCCCGCGGAGGGATCATGAGGGACCAGAGCCTGGCCCGGGCCGGTTCGTCGGGGCGCGGAAACTCGACCACCATTTGGAAGCGGCGGGAGAACGCCTTGTCGATCTGGGCCCGAAGATTCGTCGTCAGGATGCACGGCCCGTCGTGGTCCTCGATCCTGGCCAGGAGATAACTCACCTCCATGTTGGCGTACCGGTCCCGCGCCTCCTTGATCTCGCCCCGCTTGCTCATGAGGGCGTCAACCTCGTCGAACTGGAGCACCATGGGCCGCCCGTGGGAAGCATCGAACAGGCGGCCGATGTTTTTCTCGGTCTCGCCGATGTACTTGCTGACCAGGCGGGCCAAGTCCACGCGATAGAGGGGCCAGCCGAGCTCGGTGGCCAGGACGGTGGCTGCGAAAGTCTTTCCTGTGCCCGAAGGACCGCTGAAAAGCGCCACCGGCCCTCCCACGGTTTTGCCCCCCCACTCGTTCACCACCGTGTCCCGGTGCCTGAGCCAGAGCAGAAACTCCCGCAGCATGATCTCGCGGTCCGGCGGCAGGACCAGCTCGTCCCAGGAGGCTCGCTGCCGCACCCGAATGGATCCCGGCGGCGCGACTTCCGCCTCGGGCCAGTCCATGAGCAGAGCCACCGCGCTCCGGACCGGGCGCAGGGCGGCGAAGGCCCCGCCGGTTTCGGCATCGACGAGGTTGCGCCGTCGCAGCTCCCCTCCGGCGCCGATGAGGGTCTGAAGCTCGTGAATCTCGTCATCCTCGAGGGCGAGCAGCATGTGCAGCAGGGCCGGCGTCACAAAGGGCAGGGGGTTGCCGGGCTGGAGCTCCTGGTAGAGCCACCCGATGCGGGGCATGGCCTCGCTCGCCATGATGCAGGCCAGCACGTCCAGGGCCAGGGGCGACAGGCCCCGTGTGGGGAGCTTGAGCCACGGGCAGGTCTCTGACCGTCGCACCTGCTCCACCTGGTGCTGGAGCCGCTTGAACCGGGCGATGAGCTCCGGGTCGGGCTCCTTGCCGCCCCTCGAGGCCAGCAGGCACCGCGCCAGGACCTCGACCCGCGCCCATTCGGACTGGATCCCCGATGGAGAAATGGATTCAACGGTGGCCGGCATGATCTAAATCGTCCTGTAATAGCTGAGCAGCAACGGGTTGCTTCTCACGGTGACCGAGGGTCCGCCGGGCGTCGCGGTGACGGTCCGCCGGGCGTAAAGCAGCCCCTGGGCCGCGTTCTGTCCCGCCGGGATGGTCACCGGCGAGGCCAACTCGAGAGGGAAAGTCCCAGGCAAATCGGCGAAGAGGTTTTCCGGGTCCAGGAAGCTGCTGAAGGGATTTGCCGCAACGGGCGCCCCGGCCTGCCGCCAACCGTCCCGGTCCCAAATTTCCCAGACCAGCTCGACTTGGGCCGAGGGGTCCCCCGCCAGCCATACCCTGGGCGTGAACCCGGCAAAATCGGGACTGTTCACATCGAAGCTCAGGGTGTGCGCGCACTCCCCCTGGTGGACCCAGCAGAGTGCCGGTGCCCATTGGGGATTCTCGATGTCCACCAGGCTCGCGGGAACCTTGGGCGGCCGAATGACCCCCGAAAACGTCGCGAAGCGCCCCGCAGAAAACTCGCGGGCCTGGTGGCCGAAGGCTCCCACCAGAGGGGGCTCGACCCGCAACCGCGACGGCATGACGGGAGCCAGGGCCATTTCATAGATCACCGACGGCCGGTACGTTGTATCCCCCTGGGTGGACCAGATCTGGT
>Ga0073932_1004222_pt1 | contig 17532 bp, 11 predicted proteins | sample DewCreD2012metaG_FD_76967 | JGI IMG/M metagenome (GOLD analysis project Ga0073932, IMG submission 76967) | Hot spring sediment bacterial and archeal communities from British Columbia, Canada, to study Microbial Dark Matter (Phase II) - Dewar... ... | reverse complement strand
AGCCTCGAAGAAGTGTTTCACGGAGTGACGTATTTCGTTCCGGCCTACCTGCTGAGCGTTGGCCTCCTGATGTTTTGGCCGGATATTGTTCTGTTCCTTCCGAATGTGATGGGAAGATAGGGGCAAGCGGCGAGAGAAATCTATTTCGCAGGTCTCTTCTTTTTCCTTCTTCCCCATTCTCCCCTCATCTGCATGATACTTCTTTTACATATCATTCATTTCAGATCATTATTTTTTAATTGATAATAATTCCCATAATTGATACTAGTGAAAAAAGAATAGATGAGTATCGAAAAGCTTTATGCGGTAGATGTGTCTTGCTAATTCTTTATATTATTAGGATTTAAAGAGGTATTGTATTACGATAGGATATTGTTTCAACCTATTCTATTTGGAGGTGCGTAAATGAAATGGATCGTTTTCGAAAAAAGGTGGACATGGGTACTCTGGTTTCTTGTCGCCGGTTTTCCTGCGATCGGAGCGGCAGCAACAAATCCTCACGGGACCCTGCAGTGGCAAGGGTATCAGCAATGTATGACTTGTCATGAAACCCAGGCGTTGGACATGCATGGTTCGAGCCATTATCAGTGGAAAGGTCCGGCTCTCTATACGGTGAACGGCCCAGAGCTTCAGGGAAAAATGGATACTGCCTTGAACAGCTATTGTGTGGCGATTCTTGGCAACTGGAGTGCTTGCGGAACCTGTCATGTTGGATTGGGGGCAATGCCGACGCAAGATGCGACAACCGCTCAGTTGCAGAACATCGATTGCTTGATGTGTCACCAAAAAGATTACAAGCGGAAAAAGGTGAACGGGGGTTTTGCCCCGGACACAGCCAACATGACCATTACCATGGATCAAGCTGTTCAAACCGTTCATAAACCGGTTAGGATCAATTGTCTTCAATGTCACGCGAAAGGGGGCGGGGGCGACAACAACAAACGGGGGGATATGGCCCTTGCACATTCGACTACAACAGATCGGAATTTTGATGTTCATATGGCGACTACCGGTGCAAATCTCGCCTGTCAGCAATGTCACACCACCCAGGACCACCATATTGCAGGTCGTGGGTCCGATCTTCGGGAAACCGATCTCGATGTCAAGATGAGTTGCAGCACCTCTTCCTGTCATACTGAAAAATCTACATCCAATGGACATACCTCTACCGACATTAACCATCATGTTCCCCGGGTCGCTTGTCAGACCTGTCATATCAAGACCTATGCCAGAAATGCAACGGATACAACGGCCGATGAATCTACAGAAATGTACCGGGACTGGGCGGTTCCAGAATGGAACGTCGGTTTGAACCGCTATGAACCGAAAATCGTTCGCGGAAGTAATTTAAAGCCAGAGTATCGTTTCTGGAACGGCACGAGCTGGAATTACAGTATTCGAGAAACAGCGATATTTGATGCGGCAAAGGGCACTTATCCCACATCCCGGCCCGAAGGAAGCATTAACGATCCTAACAGTGCCTTGTATCCATTCAAATACAAGAAGGCGAATCAACCGTATGCCGATTCCTTGGGTGTTCTTGTTGCTCTGGATACTTCGGTTTATTTCTCGACCGGAAATTATGACAATGCCGTAAAGACCGGTCTTGAAAATATGGGATATTCGTCAAGTTCACTATATTCTAATGCCGAAACGGATACTTATCAATTAATCACCCATGAGGTTCCTCCAAAAGCCAATGCCCTCTCCTGCACCCAGTGTCATACATCCAGTGCCACCCAAATGAACTTAAAGAGCCTGGGATATGTCATGAAGGGAACGCCTGCGACGACCTGTACTCAGTGCCATGGTCAAAAAAGCATTCCGGACTATAAAACACTTCATGACAAGCATGTGAAAAACAAACAGTACGACTGCTCTTGGTGCCATGAATTTGCCCGTCCTGAGCGGGGACTGATCATGCCCAAGCCAGCAAAGGATACAACGCCGCCATCCATCACGGTATTTTCCATACCAACGACTTCATCCTCGCTGACCGTTCCGGTGATTTCTCTGGCTGCAACCGACAATGTCGGTGTTACAGGATATCTCTTGAACGAATCTTCCACCAAGCCGACAGCTACAAATGGAGGATGGTCCTTCGTGCCTCCGACAAGCTACACATTTGCCTCCTCTGGTTCAAAGACACTTTATGCTTGGGCGAAGGATGCTGCAGGGAACGTGTCCAACAGTCGAGCCGCGACAGTGGTGATTACGCCGACATCCGGTGAGCCTGATATTTCCGTCCCAACTTCCTTGAATTTCGGGAGTGTTCAAATCCGAAAGACACTGACTCAAAGCTTAATTATTTCCAATCGGGGACAAAAGACTCTGAATATCACGGATATTCGGATCACCGGAACAGGTGCTTCGTCGTTCCGTATTGACAAGTCCACACTTGGAGTTGAACCCCAAAAAACGGGCACGGTTGACATCACGTTTCTGCCCAAGAAGGCGAAATCCTATACCGCTCTTGTCAACATCACATCCAACGATCCGGATACGCCCGTAGTGGATGTTTCTTTGAGTGGAACCGGTGTGTTTAGGGTGGCGAGATCATCGAGATAGTGAGACTTGCTATTCAGTTTTATGCGCTTACTTTATGAACAACGATCAATAGGTGACTTTCAATTGACAGCCGAATGGATAGTACCTAATCTGCAAATGGTTTGTATTGGGTTGAACCAGAAGCTCGTTACCTGAAAATCGCATGAAAGGGGGTGATGTTCAAACCAACGGTCGTTTTGCAATGGCAGAATACTTACGTAAGAGAATTTCTAACAGGGTGCAACAGACCATGCTGTGCAGTTTAAGCCCCTCGATTCATTGAAAGTCGCCGGACACCGATCGGTTTTTTATGTGGTTGTTTAATCCAATGAGATAAGTAAATTGTTGAAATAGGGGGATATATGAAGCCTTTTTGTTGGAAGTATCCGGGATGGATGTTCGGCATTTTTTTTATTGCAGTCTGTTGCATGACACCGTTCCAGGTGGATGGTGCTGTGCCATCTCAACATTCTGCAACATCGAAGAATGCCCAGTTATGGAATCAAATTTCCAAGAAACATGAAAAAATCGGGAATTTTGAAAGGAGAGCGGTTGCTAAGCGACTGAAGCAGAAAGGGCTTCTACCCGGTGTGGCTGGGTTGAGCGCTTCACCCAATGTTGCAGCTGCAAACGCAACTGTTCCGCATTATTTTGGCCCTTATGGAAACTGGGCATATAGTCCGCTTCCGAAAGGCCCGTTGGCTACGATTGAGGTGGTTGATGGAGGAAGCGGTTATACAAGTCCGACGGTTACCGTTCAGGATGTTTATGGAACAGGAAGTGGTGCCCAGGCAAGTGCGACCGTTGTCGGAGGAGTCATCACGGCAATCAACCTGACGAATGTAGGCTCCGACTATACAGCTCCGATTGTGGTGATTGAAGACGCAACGGGGCAGGATGCGGTCGCCATGGCTACGTTGGATGCCACGCAATTGACCGGAGGTATTCGGAAGTTTGTAGATTCCCTTCCCGGTGTGGGGGTGGCCAATCAAAGCAATATCGGATTGTACATTCCAACGGCTGTTCCGGATACCACAACGTATCCAGGATCCGATTACTATGAATTGGAAGTGCGGGAGTTCAGCTTGAAACTTCATACCGATCTGCCGCCTACCAAACTGCGTGGCTATATTCAGGTCAAGAACGGTGTGGATATCACCCCGCCCAGCTATGCAGGACCGATGATCATCGCGCAGAAAAACCGGCCTGTCCGGGTCAAGTTGATCAACAAGCTGCCTGCTGGAGCCGGGGGTAACCTCTTTATTCCGGTGGACAAAACCGTTATGGGGGCAGGGATAGGGCCACTTGCCACAGCGATGGGTCGGGCAGATGAAGAGTGTGCAAACAATCCGTCAGTTTGTTACAGTGAAAATCGGGCGCTGATTCATCTTCATGGAAACAATTCCGCATGGATTAGTGATGGCTTGCCGCATCAATGGATTACGCCGGCGAATGAAACCAATCCTTATAAACGCGGCGTCAGTGCGATCAATGTTCCCGATATGCCTGATCCAGGTCCGGATTCAATGACCTATTACTATACGAATTCTCAGGGTGCCAGACTGCTATGGTACCATGACCATTCCTTTGGACTGACGAGATTGAACGTTTATGTCGGTGAAGCGTCACCGTATTTGATCAATGATGACGTTGAAGCCGATATGATAAATGGGACCAATACCACCGGTGTAAACCCAAACAATTACAAGGTGCTGCCGGATGTTGGAATTCCATTGATCATTCAAGACAAGACCTTCGTCGATGCGACGACCATTGCCGCTCAAGATCCGACTTGGCGCTGGGGGAGCAATCCAAACGGGCCGACTACGGGTGATTTGTGGTATCCCCATGTATACATGCCAGCCCAGAATCCCTATGACCCATCTGGGATGAGTCCTTATGGGAGATGGCACTATGCTCCGTATTTCTGGCCACCGGTAACGGATCTACTCTATCCTCCGGTAGCAAATCCGTATTATGATCCGGTCAATGCGCCATGGGAACCACCTGAAATGCCGGCAACTCCGGATCCGTCCATGCCGGGTGAAGCGTTTATGGATACGCCTTTGGTCAATGGTTCTCCCTATCCATATGTGGAAGTTGATCCTAAGACCTATCGATTCCGGATTCTTAATGGGGCCAACGATCGTTTTTTCAATCTTCAGCTCTACCTGGCCGTTGATGCAGCAGGGAATCCTTGTACGGATCCTGTCACTCAGAAGTGTACGGAAGTCAAGATGGTTCCGGCTGTGAGTACCCCAGGCTTTCCAAAGGATTGGCCTACAGACGGTCGTGAAGGTGGCATCCCGGATCCGGCGATGCGTGGTCCGGACTGGATTCAAATAGGGAATGAAGGTGGTTTTCTGCCAGCTCCTGTTGTCGTAAAGAATCAACCGATTACATGGAATCTGAATCCAACGACATTCAATTTCGGAAATGTAGACAAACATTCCCTCCTTATTGGTACGGCGGAACGGGCCGATGTTCTGGTGGACTTTTCACAGTATGCTGGCAAGACGCTGATCGTTTACAATGATGCTCCTGCAGCATTTCCAGCATTGGATACCCGCAATGACTACTATACCGGCAATCCGGATCAGACCGATTCGGGAGGGGCCCCGTCCACGCAGGCGGGTTATGGTCCGAATATCCGTACAGTAATGCAAATTCGAGTGAAAAGCGGTTCTCCGGCTCCAGCATACGATTTGAACAAGCTGAATGCCGTATTTGCCAAGACAGCTTCCAAGAGCGGTGTTTTCGAAGCGTCGCAAGATCCGATCATTATTCCACAGCCTGGATATAACTCTGCATATAACAGCAGTTTTCCGAGCAAGATCATTAAACAATTCGAGTCCAATGCAACCTTTACAACCCTGGAAGGGCAAACGGTTACATTGCCTTTGCAGTCCAAGGCCATTCAGGATGAAATGGGTGAAGCATATGACAGCGAGTTCGGCAGAATGAGTGGTATGCTTGGATTGGAGCTTCCTGTAGCGGCTCCGGTCGGAAAAGGCTTTTTGCTCTATCCTTTCATTGCTCCACCTGTGGATGTTTACAAAACCACGGTTACTGGAGCTCCAATTGGTTCTCTGGAGGATGGAACCCAAATCTGGCGAATCACCCACAACGGAGTTGATACGCATACCATCCATTTGCATCTGGTCAATTTCCAGATCATCAACCGGGTTGCTTGGGATGGTGCCCTGATACCCATTGATCCCAATGAAATGGGGTGGAAGGATACGGTTCGGGTCAATCCATTGGAACATACCATCATCGCTTTTCGCACAGCCCAACCCAATGTGCCGTTTGATGTACCCAACAGTGTCCGTTTGATCAACCCGACTCGACCTGCAGGAGAACAGCTGCCGGGGCCTCCGGGGGGATTTCAGGATCCCAACGCCAATCCGATTACCATCACCAATCATGAGGTGAATTTCGGGTGGGAGAATGTTTATCACTGCCATCTGCTGGCTCATGAAGAAATGGATATGATGCACGCTGTTGGGGTTGCTGTGAAACCGAAACCTGTAATGCTGTCTGGTAATGTGAGCGGGGTGGGGAACAACAAGAAAGTGAATTTGTCCTGGACCCCGTCGTTGAGCGCTTCCAATTTTGTCGTTCAGAAAGCAAACGACGCAAATTTTACGCAGGGTCTGGTCAATGTTGATGTGGGAAAAGCGTTGACGTATTCGCTGACGATTGGGTCGGTCACAACTCCTCTGTATTTTAGGGTCTATGCCTTAAATACGGTCGGTGATGAGGCGACGCCTGGTTTTCCCACAATCACGCAGGCATCCGATTATTCCAATGTATATGCACCCCCAATACCCACTGCCCCGAATCCACCGTCGGATGTGAAGGCCGTGGCGGCAAGGACGGGCGTGTTCGATACCGTGACATTGACGTGGAAAGACAACTCAGATAATGAGCAAAACTTTACCATTCAGATGGCTACAAACGCATCGTTTACATCCGGATTACGGTCGTTTACGGCTGCAGCAAATGCAACGACGTATCAGATAGGCAACCTGCTCAGAAACAGGAGCTTCTATCTGCGCATTCGCGCAAACAATGCAAATGGCTCTTCTGCATGGGTCAATGCTGCACCATTCCCGATTGTCACTCCGTAATTCAAACACCAGCAGCCTAGGACATCCTCTGCTGCTGGTATTCTTCATGATCAAAAGCCAGTGGTAAGACGTTTTTCCACTGGCTTGCTCATCCCATACGCCTCTTCTTAATAGACACCAATTAGGATTATACAATGGAAAATAGAGTTCGTTATCCATTTTTATTGCTTATGATAATGTGGTCTATGTCGGAACTTGTGTTGGGTGAAGAGCGGGAAAGTTGCAGGGTGTGCGGTATGTGGATCGATCAATATCAGCATACTGCAGTTGAATTGGTATATATCGATGGGAAAGTGGAGCATACGTGCGGTGTGGCGTGCATGCTGCGTATCGTCAGCGAGCAAGGTCCAAGTTCCTTCCGGTCTATCCGTATCACCGATTGGAACTCGAAAGAGGCATTCGATGCGGCCAGTGCCTGGTATTCTGTCGGGAGTGCAAAAATTCCGGATATGTTGCCCAACTACATCGCTTTTTCCGATCGACAGGTGGCGGAAGCATTTTCGGAAAAAGAAGGAGGGAGGATCATTGATTTTACCGAGGCGCTCGAAATGACATCTCCCCGCGGGATGACGCAACCGTTCCGGATCCGCCAAGCGGTGACCTCCGGTGCAGGCTCCTTCGGCGTGGGAATGGTTTATTCCTACATGCTGAAGGATCGGGTGTTGAGCGGAACGGACAGCATGGATCCGGAATTGTTTATCGGATCGAACCCGGCCCAGCCGCGTGCGCCGAAGCGCATGGATGTTCAAATGCAGTCCCTCGTGGTCAATTATGCCCTGACCGATCGTATCGGGCTGAACGCAAATCTTCCCTATTTTGAAAAGGAAATGGATACCCTGGTGCGTCAGGGAAAACAAATCGTGACCTCGACATCCAAAGACGACGGTATCGGGGATATGGCTTTCGAGTTTCGATACAATCCCTGGCGAAGTACTATTTATGACAAGTTTTTTACGCTTCTGGCAGGTGTGACGCTTCCTACCGGAAGTTTTGACGGAAACAGAACTTACAATGCCATGACGAAAACCAGTCTTGTATCAACGGCACCCGGTGTGCAAATGGGAACGGGCGTTGTTACCTATATGGGGGGCTTGTTGTATTCTCAGCGGATCAGATCCTTCTGGTTGCATGCGCAGGCGCTGTATCGCTATTATCCTGAGAATGGGGATAATTATCGCTTCGGGAACGAGGCACAAGCAGGACTGGCAGTGCATTATACGCCCAACTACGATGTTGTGGTGGGTATTGAAATGGATGCGGCCCATACCGATCGCAATGAGGACAGGGGTATGGAGATCGGTAACACCGGAGGAACGCGCGCCAATATCGCCTTGATTGGTGACTGGCGCATGATGAACCTGATGGGCGGCAACTTTAATTTGAGGGGGACCGTGGGAATACCCATATATGAAGATCTGAATTCGCAGGACTTCATAAACACAAATGGCCAGCCATATACCCAGGTCCAACTCGGAGGGGGGGTTTTTGCAACCGTGATGTTAAGTTTCAATACCCGTTTTGGGGATATGTAGGGTCTGAAAAAGACAATCTTCTTCTCATGTCTGCTTATCCTGAGTCACGATGAAAAAATTATTCTTATTTCTTTCTTTGTTGGTCTTTTTCGGGGGTTCCTTTCTTCTTGGCGCTTGGTACAGTCAGTCAGCTCATATCCGAAATGCTCAGGGGGATCGGAAGGTTTTGTATTATGTCGATCCGATGAATCCAACCAATGTTTCGGAAAATCCAGGTATTGCCCCATGCGGCATGCCGATGGAGCCTGTCTATGACGATGAGGCGTTATCGTCGATGTTCGGAAAAGACAAAAGGGGCGCCGTACTTGTTACGGGAGCGGTACGGGTGGATCCGAACAGGCAGCAATGGATCGGCGTGCGAACGGAGACGGTGATTTTTCGGGATGTAGTGAATGAGGCGAGGACATTGGGGCGGGTCGTTCCGATCGAGAACAGAGTTTTCCCAATTATCTCCCCAACGGATGGGTGGGTCGGTGAAATTCCCGACGTGACGTTGGGAAGCCAGGTTGTCAAGAATCAGGTAATGGCGCGTATCAATGTGTATAACTATGACTTTTATACATGGCAGCAAAAATATCTTACTGAACTTGGACAAAAAGGACAACGATCTCATACATCCAGCCAGTTAACAGAACCCGCAGCACCTCATCAAGTAATAACTACTCCTACAAATCCTTCCAAATCATCTGATCTGCGATCACCGCTGGAAGCCCAGCAGACACCGAGATCGGTGTCCAGGTTGAACAAGCGTGATCCAAATGATCCTAGGACCGATTTTGTCTATTATCCGAATCGCTCCGAGCTGGTGCTTCTCAATCTCGGGGTTTCGCGGGAACAACTGAACTATATCGCACAAACAGGGGCCTATGTCACCAATATCGAAATCCGATCTCCTGCAAAAGGACTCGTACTCAATCGCAATGTGTTGCCCGGTCAAAAAATTGATCCTGGAACCGAATGTTTTCGCATCGTCGATTTGAGTCGCGTATGGATCGTCGCGGATCTGTTTGAACGGGACATCGAAGATATTCGTTCCGGGCTCCAAGTCAAAATTACACTGCCGCAAGGCGGAAAAACCTTTTCTGGCAAGATCGGATCCATTGTTCCGCTCTATGATGGTCCTTCCCGTACGCTCAAACTGCGTATCGAAGCAGAAAACCCCGGGAGCGTGTTACGGCCGGATATGGTTGTCGATGTCACGGTGCAAATACCGATGCATCGAAAAATATTTGTCCCGGCAGGGGCAGTCGTGCAAAAAGGTATGCAACGGATCGTCTATCGGTCGATTGGAGAGGGCTATTTTGAGCCTCGCGAAATTATTACCGGGAAATATGTCGGCCAGCAGGTCGAGGTGGTTCAGGGGCTTTCCGCTGGAGATCACATTGTCGTTTCCGGAAATTTCCTGATCGATTCCGAAAGCCGGATGCGCTCGGCAGCCATCGGATTGATGTCCCCTTCGGAGAAAGAACGTTTGAAAGGCGGCGCTTCAGAAGGAAAGATCGGTCGGACAGACGGAGTGCGGCATGATTGAACGCATCGTCGATTTTTCCGTCCGGAATCGCCTGACCATTTTCCTGCTAACTGCGGCTGCCTGCATCACCGGCTGGTGGTCCATGCAGCGCGTCTCTCTCGACGCCATTCCGGATCTGAGCGATGTTCAGGTCATTATCTATTCCAGATGGGACCGAAGTCCGGATATCCTGGAAGATCAGGTGACCTATCCCATCGTAAGCGCAATGCTTGGAGCTCCCCGTGTCAAGGCGGTCAGGGGGTTTTCAGATTTCGGCTATTCGTATGTGTATGTGATTTTTGAAGATGGGACCGATATTTACTGGGCCAGATCCCGGGCTCTCGAATACCTCTCCTCCGTGCTTCCCCGCTTGCCCGAAGGCGTCAAAACGGAGCTTGGGCCGGATGCCACGGGCCTGGGCTGGATTTACCAGTACGCACTGGTCGATGAAACAGGGAAAATGTCCCTTGCGGAACTGCGATCCTTTCAAGACTGGTATCTGCGCTATTATCTGAAAGGTGTACCCGGTGTGGCCGAAGTGGCACCCATCGGCGGTTACAGCCGGCAGTATCAAGTTCAGGTCGATCCCAACCGGCTGAAGACATACGGTCTGAGCATCAATCAGGTGGTTGCCGCCGTTCGGGGCGCCAATGCGGAAGTGGGCGGGCGGTTGATCGAATTCGGTGAAACCGAATATATGGTCCGTGGGCGAGGGTATGCCCGATCGATCTCGGATTTTGAAGAAATCCTGCTGACCGTCAGCGACAGCGGCACGCCGATTCGGATTCGAGATATCGGTGCCGTAACGATCGGACCCGATTTGCGAAGAGGGGTCACCGATCTGGACGGCAAAGGAGAGGCCGTATCCGGTATCGTCGTGATGCGGCAGGGGGAAAACGCCCTCGATGTCATCTCCCGACTCAAAGCGAAACTCCATGAAATTGAGCCCGGTTTTCCGGAAGGCCTGAAACTGGTCACCGTTTATGATCGCTCCGTGCTGATCCAGCGAGCCATCGATCACCTGAAAGGGACGCTGATCGAGGTCATCGCAATGGTTTCAGCCATCATTTTTCTGTTTCTGTGGCATATTCCAAGTGCTGTCATCCCCGTGATCACCATACCTGTTGCGGTTCTCATTTCCTTCATTCCGTTTCAGGCCATGGGTCTTACGGCCAACATCATGTCGCTCGGCGGGATTGCCATCGCCATCGGCACGATGGTCGATGCGGCCATCGTGGTGGTGGAGCAGACCCATAAAAAGCTTGAACAGTGGGATATCGGCGGCAGAATGCAGTCTCCCCAAGCAGTTGTAATTCAGGCGGTCAAGGAAGTGGCGGGGCCAAGCTTTTTCGCGATGCTCGTCATCGCCGTTTCGTTTTTGCCGGTATTGACACTCGAAGCCCAGGAAGGGCGACTGTTCAAACCGCTGGCCTACACGAAGACGCTTTCCATGTTTGTTGCCGCCTTGCTGGCAATTACGTTAGACCCCGCACTTCGCCTTTTTCTCATGCGCATGCGTCCGTTCGAGTTCCGGCCCGCATGGCTGCGACGTGTCGTCAACGCCATCGCTGTCGGAACGATTTACACCGAAGACCGCCATCCCATCAGCCGTGTTCTGGTTCGCTGGTATCACCCGGTTGCCGAATGGGCGCTTCGGCGCAAATGGTGGGTCGTGGTTTCGGCTTTTCTCCTGGTGGGGCTGACGATTCCCGTATTTCTGCAACTGGGTTCCGAATTCATGCCACCCCTGGATGAGGGCGCCCTGCTGTATATGCCATCCACCATGCCCGGCATTTCCATTTCGGAAGCCCAACACGTTCTTCAGGTGACGGATCGCATCATCCGGCAATTTCCGGAAGTCGAGCGTGTCTTCGGAAAGGCCGGCCGGGCGGAAACTTCCACGGATCCGGCGCCGTTATCCATGCTGGAGACGGTCATCCTGCTGCATCCAAGAGACCAATGGCGGCCTGTGGCCACCTGGTATTCGGAATGGGCGCCGGAATGGCTGAAATGGGGGCTGCGTCGGTTTTGGCCGGATCGGATTTCAGAGGAGGCATTGGTTTCCCAGATGAACGAAGCCCTTCGCCTTCCCGGGCTGGCAAACGGATGGACAATGCCGATCAAAGGACGAATCGATATGCTGACGACAGGGGTTCGGACCCCGGTCGGTATCAAAATATCCGGGACCGATCTGAGCGCCATCGAGAATGTCGGATCCTCGATCGAAGCCTTGCTTGGCGGTGTCCGCGGCACCCGAAGCGCCTTTGCCGAGAGAACCGCAGGAGGCTATTTTCTGGATTTTGTCTGGAACCGAGAAAAACTGGCATGGTATGGATTGAGTTTGGAAGATGCGCAAAGCGCGGTCCAGAACGCGATCGGTGGGGAGAATATCTCGACGACGGTGGAGGGGCGGGAGCGCTATAGCGTCAACGTCCGATATTTCCGGGATTTCCGATCCGATATCGACGCGGTGAAGCAGGTACTGATATCGGATGCCAAAGGCCAGAAGCAAATCCCGCTCGGACAGTTGGCCGAGGTCAGATTGACGAATGGGCCAGCGATGATCCGGAACGAAAACGGACTGTTGACCGGATACATCTACATCGATGTATCGGGAAGGGATATCGCCGGATATATCGAGGAGGCGGACAGGCTCATTCGGGAACGCATTCAGATTCCGACCGGTTACAGCATATCCTGGAGTGGACAGTATGAAGCCATGCAGCGGGTTCGGGAGAGGCTGAGCTTTGTTTTGCCCTTGACGCTGTTTTTCATTTTGCTCTTGCTGTACTGGAACACGAAATCCTTTGCCAAAACCCTGATCGTGCTGATGGCTGTGCCCTTTTCGGCAATCGGCGCGGTTTGGCTGTTGCATTTGCTGGGATACAACATGAGTATCGGGGTCTGGGTGGGCATGATCGCCCTGTTGGGCGTAGATGCCGAAACAGGGGTTTTTATGCTGCTTTATCTGGACCTTGCCTATGAACAAGCCAAACGGGAGGGGCGCCTACAGACCCTTGCGGATTTGCGGCAAGCCATTTTGGATGGGGCTGTCAAACGAATCCGTCCAAAATTCATGACAACGGCAACGATGTTTTTGGGACTTCTACCCATCATATGGTCCATCGGAACCGGGGCGGATGTGATGAAACGGATTGCAGCGCCTATGATCGGCGGGGTGTTTACTTCCTTCCTGTTGGAGCTTATCGTCTATCCGGCGATTTATGAAATCTGGAAATGGCACGGAGAGATGGGAAGAGGGAAAGTGATTCGCGGATGATAGGTTTTAAAAAATGGGCACATTTCACCAGAGAATAGGAGCTTCGATGAAAGGGTTATGGATTGGATGCATCGTGATGATCTGTGGGCTGTGGTTTTCCGGAACGGCTTTGTCGTTTGAAGATGTCGATCAAATGCCGTCATGCCATTACTGCGGGATGGACAGGGGAAAATTTGCAGCCACGCGGATGGTGATTGTCTATGATGATGGAACCAGAATGGGAACCTGCAGCATTCACTGCGCTGCTGTGGATATGGCGCTCAATATCGATAAAACCCCCATGTCCATACAAGTGGGAGATTATGGAACCAAGAAGCTGATCGATGCCGAAAAGGCATTTTGGGTGATCGGTGGCACCAAGCCTGGTGTCATGACCACCAAGGCCAAGTGGGCTTTTGAGAAACAAACGGATGCCGAAAAATTCATTCAGGAAAACGGTGGTGTCCTGGCCACGTTTGAGGAAGCCATGAAGGCCGCCTATGAAAGCATGTATCCGGACAACAAGATGATTCGGGACAAGCGCAGGGCGATGAAGATGAAAGGACACGGGCAATCGTGACCGGGGAGGAGAGCATGATACGAAATGTTGCACGGGTCGTATTTCTTTTGGTGGTCCTGGGAAGCGCTCAAACCGTTCACGCGGAAGCCACCAAACCGACAAAAACGGACAAATGTCCGGTTTGCGGCATGTTTGTGGCCAAATATCTCGATTTTCTGGCTCAAATGGTTTTCAAAGATCAGACCCATGCATTTTTCGATGGGGCCAAGGACATGTTTAAGTATTATTTCCAGATCAAGAAATACAACCCCAAAAAAGAAATTTCGGATATCGACCAAATATGGGTGACCGACTATTACAGCCTGTCGCCCATTGACGGTCGGAAAGCCGCTTATGTCATCGGAAGCGATGTATATGGCCCGATGGGCCGAGAACTCATTCCTTTCGAGAAAGATAAGGATGCAGAAGCTTTCCTGAAAGATCACGCCGGAAAGAAGATCGTTCGATTTCAGGATGTCACCCCGGACATCGTTCAGGAACTGGATCCATGATGGAGCGAAAATCGAATGCTTTTTTCGGATGTTTGTTGATGGGCGTGTTGCTGATCGGTATCCTGTTTCTGCATTCCCGATACAGGATATGGACGGAATCGGACGCTCTTCAACAACGGAGGGAAATGGTGCGTATTCTGGGACTGAGTGATTTGTGCCTGTTTACGGAGGCGCGCTATACCCGGAACCCGAGCCTTGCCGATATCCATACCCCTTTCCAGGATCATCCCATGTCTTTCGAGCATTTTCCGTCCGGCTCCCTGGTGGAGCCGCCCCCCCATTGGCTCCAACCATCGGTGAATTGAAAATGCCTGCCATCATCGAGAAACACCGGCATTTGATCGATTTCGCACTGTCCTCTCTGATCCGGAGAAAAGGAAAAACCTTTTCCTTGATCATCGTGTTTGCCTGGGTTGTCTTCCTTCTGGCATCGGTGATGTTCTTTTCTCGTGCCATTCAGCAAGAGGCATCTTCCGTTTTGCAAGGATCCCCTGAAATGATTGTTCAACGGCTCGTCGCCGGAAGACAAAGCCTGATTCCGGTTTCCTATGCGAAAGACATTGCCGAAATCCGCGGGGTCCAGCATGTCGCAGCGCGGTTATGGGGATATTATTATGACCCATTGAGTGGTGCGAACGTCACCTTGATGGTGAATGATGACCTTAAGGAAAGGGTAGGTGAAGTTCTTGTCGGAGATGCCGTGAGCTTTCGAACCGCCGTGCAGGGTCAAAAACAGAGGGCCCGAAAAAACGATATCCTGCCGTTCAAGACCGCAGCCGGAGATGTGCTGATGTTGAAAGTCGCCGGGGTTTTTTCGGCCGCATCCCAGCTCGTGGCATCCGATTTGATCCTGCTTTCGGAACAGGACTTTCGATCCATTTTCCCCATTGAACCTGGAATGGCGACCGATCTGGTACTGCAAGTGCGCAACGCAAAGGAATTGGCGACCATTGCATCCAAAATTCTTCAGATGCATCCGGATACGCGCCCTATCTTGAAAGATGAAATCTTGCGCACTTACGACGCCATTTTCGGTTGGCGAAGCGGCATCGTGTTCGTGCTCCTTACCGGGGCCGTATTCGCATTCATCATCCTGGCCTGGGACAAGGCTACGGGGCTTGGCGCGGATGAAAGACGGGAAATCGGCATCCTCAAAGCCATTGGCTGGGAAACGGCGGATGTGCTGCTTCTGAAAAGCTGGGAGGGTGTCATCGTTTCCTTGACCGCCTTCCTGCTGGGGCTGGCCTTGGCATATGTGCATATTTTCATGACCTCATCGGCCTTTTTTGAACCTGTCCTCAAAGGATGGGCGGTGTTGTATCCGGAATTTCGTCTCATGCCGTTTATCGACGCGTACCAGATCGCTGTGCTCTTTTTCTGGACGGTCGTCCCTTATACCATCGCCTCTATCGTTCCTTCCTGGAGATCGGCGACGGTTGATCCGGACACCGTCATGCGAGGTACATGAGATGATCCGGTTGCACGATATCCGCAAGGTATTCCATCTCGGAAAGCCCAATGAATTTGTCGCAATCGATGGCATCAACCTTGAGATCGAATTTCTCAAGACGACTGTCTTTAACGGCCCCAGCGGTTCCGGGAAAACTACGCTTTTATCCTTGATGGGGTGTATGGCGAGGCCGACTTCCGGAAGAATCTTTCTGGATGACCGCGAAATCACCAGTCTTCCGGAGCGGTTTCTGACCGAAATCCGCAGAAAGACCTTCGGTTTCATGTTTCAGCAATTTCATTTGCTGCCTGGCATGAGCGTTTTGGAAAACGTGATGATCCCGGCGTTTCCGGAAGGCATTCCCTATGAACGACTGAGAGATAAAGCCATTGGCTTGCTGCGGAAACTCGATATCGACCGGAAGCGGGATGCCAAAATCGAGTGGCTCTCAGGAGGGGAGGCACAGCGAACGGCTATTGCCAGAGCGCTCATCAACGACCCGACTATCATTATCGCGGATGAGCCGACAGCGCATTTGGACTCCAAACTGTCGATGGAATTGATGTCGATTTTGAAACAATTGAAGGCAGAAGGCAAAACGATTCTTCTGGCCAGCCATGACCCCCTTGTCTGGGAATCCGATATGGTGGATCGCATGGTGACGATGCGGGATGGGAAAATATCGGAGGCGGGCGGAGGCGCATGACATTTCATCCCGGCATCATGACCCTGCTGATCGGCTCCGCCCTGATTACCGCAATGGTGGGGTACGCCACCTGGCATGGGTTTGCCATCCTTCAGCACTGGAATATTCAAAGCGGCAGCGAACTCCAGTTGTCAATGGAACGAAAGACCTATCTGATTTCCACGATCGTCGCCAATGCCCTGGGGTTTCATCTGATGACGTTGTTTCTGTACGTCTATACGGCGGATACGATCAGTCCGCTGTTTGTGGGGGCCATGTGCGCCGCCGGAAGTTTGCATGTCAATGCCTACGGCTATCCGGCGTTGATGTTGAAGCTGACCAATTTTGTTCTGGTCAGCTTGTGGCTTGTGATCAATCATATCGATCAGCAAGCGCCGGATTATCCGCTGATCCGGTTCAAATATGCGGTTTTGGTGGCTCTTTTTCCGATGTTGATTCTGGAAACCTGGGTCCAGGGGGCTTACTTGATCGGGCTCAAACCGAATGTCATTACTTCCTGTTGTGGAACCCTCTTCAGTGAAGATGCCCGGAATTTTCTTTCAGAATGGATGATGCTGCCCAGACGTCCGATGGAGTGGATATGGGCCGGAACGACATGTCTGATGATGACGACAGGCTTGTGGTTTCAGGCGAAGAGGAAGGGGGCCTACTTGTTTTCGGGCGTCAGCTTCATTCAGATGCCGGTATCCATTGCGGCACTGTTCTCCTTTATCGGTATTTATATTTATGAATTGCCGACCCACCACTGCCCGTTTTGCATCCTGCATGCCGAATACCATTCTATCGGCTACCCGATCTATGTCATGATCCTGCTGAGTGTGGTGAGCGGCCTTGCCATCGGAATCCTTCACCCGTTTCGCAAGGTGAAAAGCCTTTCGGTTCGGATTCCGGCGGTTCAACGGAAACTGGCCTGGGTTTCTCTGTCTTCTCAGGCCGTGTTCGTATGTATTTCGGTATTGGCAATTGCAAGCTCGAACCTGAGTATGGATGCCTATTGACCCTCTCCCGCCTTTGTCAAAATCGCCTCCGCCGTTTTTTCCGCCGACTGGCCGAACAGATCTTCCAGTGAAATCCATTCGAGATAGGTGTCGTTCCAGGAAACGCTGTTTTCCTGAACGATGTTGCGGATTCGGTCGAGTTTTCCGCCGAGGGCCTTGATGCGGTTTTCCAACGAAACCGTCGTCTTGAAGGCAATGTGCAACAGCAGAATGTGTTCGATGGTCTGCGGCCGCCGGTCCGCCAGAATGGGAATGATGATGATGCTTCTGCCGTCCTTTCGCCCCCTCCCGATGAAGACGTTGCCCTCTTTGGCGATGATGCGCTT
>Ga0073932_1004221_pt1 | contig 17533 bp, 14 predicted proteins | sample DewCreD2012metaG_FD_76967 | JGI IMG/M metagenome (GOLD analysis project Ga0073932, IMG submission 76967) | Hot spring sediment bacterial and archeal communities from British Columbia, Canada, to study Microbial Dark Matter (Phase II) - Dewar... ... | reverse complement strand
GGTTCAAGTCGCAAGGAAGATTCAATGACCAAGGCTCAAGGGCGGCCCGTGCGCCCGTTGGGCTATTGGATCTTGGAACCTGGAATTTCCTTGAACATTGATCATTGAAAATTGAGCCTTCCCTCGTCTGTTCAGCGCCTGTCCCAAAAGTGGGTGTTTGGCAAACGACGTTCGCGGAGTTGAAGCGGGCGCGGGGAATTTTAACGCCAAGCCGCAGAGCCGCAGAGCCGCAAAGATGAAGTTGGTGGTTGGGAGAAGGGAATTTTTTCCCTGCGGCTTTGCGCCTCCGCGTCTTTGCGTTTGGCCTGCTGAACTTGTGCCGACGCGGGCGCGAGATCGAAAGCCCCGCGCGAAGTCCGCGAGGTCTTGGAGTGCGGTAGTCCTCTACCGCTTTTCTTGGGCGCGTGGCCTTGGCTTGCGCCAGCCGTTAATCAAAGATGACGCCTCAAAACTGCCAAAGCGCCAGAGGGCTGGCGCACTCCACGACGCTGGCGCGCCTCCACAAGCGCCCTTCCCATTAACACCCCGCTTCAGCGGGGTGGAGAGCGGTCCGGCAGGGATGCACAGGAAACGGCTAAAACCGTTGCGATGTTCTCGTGGCTTGGCGCACCCCTGGCTGAAGCCAAGGGCAAAAGGGCGGCAGATCGCGCCCGCCCGCGCGACGTTTGGCGGATGCTGGGTCGTTGCGCTCAGTTGGCAGCTTTCAGCGCGACTTCATACCAAAGGGTGCGGTGCCGGGGACCGATTTCGAAGCCGGCGGCAGTGACCGGCAGTTTTTCGCGGCGGGCGCCGCTTTCATCAAGCGCCCAGGCTTCGACAGCGCGGGCTTTCGGGAATTGTATTTTGGCTTTTATCCCCTCGACGCGGGAAGGGGCCTGGCCCCAGTTGCGACCGACGGAGGATTTGGCGGCGTCCTTCCATTTCATGCCGGTGTTTTCGGCATAGCCGGTCGCGGTGATCAGCCAATGGGCGTCGTTTTCAAGCGCGGTGAGGGTGATGGCGGACCAGCCGTCCTGCAGGGTGGCGCCGGGCTCGATGACGATGTCCCCCAAGACGTGGCGCTGCCCGCCGGCGAAGCCGATGACGGCTTTGCTGCGCGGGGTGTTGACAGTGACCAGGCCGCGCTTGGCGGTGGACAGGTCCCAGACCAGTTCGCCGGTGTCGGACTCCATTCGCGCCGGGGCCTGGTCGGCGGCGGGCTTTTGCGCGCCGGCGGGCAGGGGGCGGCCTTCAGTGACGAGGCCGACGCGATGCAAGAGGGCGGCTTCGCGGGGGATGCCGGCGTTGGCGGCGTCCACGAGGCTCCAGGAATGGGCCTGGCGCAGGAGGTCGGCTTCCTTTTCGCGGCCGAGTTCGGCGGCGATGAATTGGCGGGCGGCCTGGACGTCGCCGCGGCGGAACATGGCGGCGGCGGGCAGGAAGGTCGCCATCTTGGAGGGGTGCTGCGCGACGTCGAAGAAGCTGCTGATCTGGCGCTGGTCGGGCCTGGCGGCGTGCGAGTAACTATAGACATAGATGGCGTCCCAATCCTGCAGGGCAGCGTAGGCGGCCAAGAGCAGGAAGCCTTCGCTGCTGTAGGTGTTCGGGGCGGCGTGGTTGTATTCGGTGCAGGCGTGCGGCAGGCCGGCGACGCGCTTGAGGGCCAAGCCGGGCAGCGTGCCGCCGTGCTCGTTGACCATGGTGCGGTTGTTGACAATCCAATCCTCGGAATCCCAAGGGCGGCGCGGGAAATGGGGGTGCTGCCAGTAGGAATGGGTGTCCACCCAATCCAGCTTGGCCATCAGGTTGGGGGTCGAGCAGCCAACGATGGTGCCGGCGATGGGCGCGCGCACCTTGAGATCGTCTTTCAAATAGCGATACATCGCCAGCCAGTAGCGCTCCTCGGTGTCCTGGAGGAAGCGCATCCAGTCGCGCTGCACTTCCAAGGTGCGGGCGGCGAAATCGCTTTTCGGCAGGCGGGCGACGGAGGCGTTTTCCAGCGTTTGGCCCGCGGGCAGGCCGAGCAGACCGCCCGGCGCGACGGAAATCCCGGCGAGGGTGACGACCGCGCCGGCGCCGCCCAGGCTGCCGAAGACGATCCGGGCGTTGTTGTCGGTTTGGCTGGCAGTGAAGACCTGGCGGATCAACCGCCATTCCTTGTCGAGCTTGGGATTGGCGGAAAGGCCGAGCTGCCCCCAGGGATCGTGCGCCTGGCTGGCACTGACCGAAAGGCCGCGGGCGGAATCGGCCTTGGCCCAGAATTGGACGGTGTAGGACTTGCCGGCCTCGAAGGCGAGCTTCGCGCAACTGAACTGGACGTGCCAGCTTTCCGGGCCGGGCTTGGCCACGCTGAGGCGGACGGCTTTGGCCGCAGGATTGGCCGCGCGCAGGGCAGGGGGGAGATCGTCCACCAAAGCGGCCTGCGCTTCCGCGCCGGAATGTTTTTCGAGAGACCAGCCCTCCAACTGCCGCGCGAAGAGTCCGTTGCCGAGCATTTCCCGACCGACGGGCTGCTCGCCGGCGCTCCAGGCGGCGCGCAGCCGGGCGGTGGTTTGATGGCGGGTCTTCAACCATTGATTCCAAGCCTTCTCGAGATCCGCCAGAAACACCGCTGGCAACCGGTCCACCTGCCCGCCGAGCCAGGAATGGATCAGCCCCTTCTCGTTGTTGATTTCGACAAAGGCGACCGCCGGGTCTTCCGCGTAGGTGAGGCCGGTTTTCGCATTGCGATGCAGCAGCAGGTTGCGGGCATAGCGTTTTTGGGATTCGAGATGGGCGGCGTTAAAGAAGCCCGGGATATGGCGGTCTTTCCAGTCCAGTTGCTCAATTTCCGCCGGCAGGCCGTCGGCGGCCTTGAAACCGCGCCCCACCAGCAAATTCAAGTTGCCATAGATGCCGTGGCGCTTGAGGGCGGCGAAAAAGGCGTCGAGCCGCTCCATCGCCTCGGGAGCCAGCTCGGCGGTATCCTGGCTTTTGGGGGCGCGGAGGCCATTGGGCCACGGGGTGGTGTCGGCATGGTGAAATCGGACGACGTTCACGCCGAATTTGGCCAGCCGGGCGGCGGTTTTCTCGCCCTCTTCAGGGGTGGGCACATTGCCGGAGAAACTCAGGTTCACCCCCAAAAAGCGGATGCGCTCCGGCCCGGCGTAGAAATGGCCATCGGGCCCGACACGGATGTGTCCGAACCTGCCGGCAGGGGTGTGGTTCCAGGCAGCGAGGCTGGTCACCGAGGGCGTGGCATCATCCCAAGGGAGCACAAAGGGGAACAGCCCGTCGGTTTCCTCCGCCGCCGCCAACGCCAATCGGGACGCGCTCAAAAGCAGCGCCAGAACCATCGTCCTTGAAACAATTTTCATAGCCGGTCAAACCATAATGGCCCGGGCCGTTTCCCGCGCCGATTCTTCGCCGAAGAGCCGGCGCACCAACGCCAGGCCGAACTCCACCGCCGTGCCGGCCCCGCGCGCGGTGATGAGATTTCCATCCTCCACCACCCGCTCGCCACCCAGAGCCTTGGGCAGCTCGCCATGCGTGGAAAAATGGGCGGTGAAACGCCGGCCTTCCAACAGGCCGGCATCGGCCAGCACGGTGGGCGCGGCGCAAATGGCGGCGACCGCTTTGCCGGCGGCGGCGAATCGCCGGGCCAAACCGGCCGCCCGGCCATCTGCCCGCAGGTCCTTCACCCCCGGCCCGCCGGGCAGCAAAAGCAGATCAAAATCCTCCGCTTCCACCTCCGCCAGCGCGGCGTCGGCGTGGACGGCAATCTGGCAGCGGCCGACCACCAGTTTTTCGCCCGCCAGCGAAGCAAGGATCACTTCGGCGCCCGCCCGGCGCAACAGGTCCACGGGGGCGATGGTTTCGAGCTCCTCGAATCCGGGAAACAACACACAAAGAACCCTTTTTTTCATGGCCTAAATCCTCACCACCCGCGTGCCGGCCATAATGTCGTGCCAGCCGCGTTTTTCATCACTGAAGGCTACCCAGAAATACCCCATGAACACCACCGGAATGAGGGCAACCAGCATGATAATCCACGCCACCAGCGGATTGGATTCCATCATTTTGGCCAGCACATATTTGGCGAATAGGAGGAACAACGCCCACCCCGCCAGGTAATTGATTAACTCGGCCGCGATTCGCCATAAGGCCCGAAAAACCCCGATCTTCTGCCGCCGGGCCGTCACCACCCGCAGCCGCAGAGCCAGCTTGCCCAGCGTCGCTCCCCAAAAACCGTGCATCAGCGTAAAATACAAAAGCGGCACCAGCAGGACAATAATCGCCATCACCGGGCTAACCTTGGTTTGCGTTGGATCTTGTCCCGTAGCCAACTTAATCCCCGTGATCAGGGCGGAGAGAAAACTGACGAAAACCATCGCCACGAAAACAACGATGTTGTCAATGATCCTCGACAATACCCGGATCCAGAATCCCGCCTGAACGGCGGCGCTCATCCGCTGATCCCAAACCATCTGCCGCGCCGTTGTTTTATGGCAGTTGCCGCAAAAAAGCGTTCCGCCCAGCTCGGCCAACGAAGCTCGCGGCATGACCGCGCCGCAGCCGCCGCAGGCGGAAAGATCCTCCGACTCGGCAATCACGGGCGGCGCCTCGGAAGTCGGCGCCGCCGGGGCGGTGGCGGGTGGCGGCACGTCGGGCGGCTGACCGGAAACCCGCAAACGCACCCCGCCGGCAGCGGGCGCCGGCGCCGGTTGGAGGGACGCGGCCGGGGCGGCTGGCTGGTCTTCGGCAGGAGACTCGATAGGCTGGTTCTCGACGGCGGTGGTGGTTTCTTCCAACGGCGCCACCGCGGTTGTGGCTTCGGCGGCTTTGGGAGCGCCGGCGTCCTGGGCTTCCGCTTCCTGCTCGGCGTAAGCATCGCGCACCTGATAATACGGATACCAGCCATCCATGCCGGAGGCCCATACAAAGACGTTGCTCTTGATGGTGTTGTTGGCCACCAAGGCGCCCAGTTCCTCCCAGGAAACCGGGCCGTGTTTTTTGCCCGCTATTGAATAATACCAGTTCATGCTCCCTTGCTCCAATGCTGATTGGACAAGTGCCGAGGCTGTCAAATTGGCGGGCGGACGACAAGCCCCTTTTCCCGATTCTAGGCGGAGGGCGGCGTGTCCAAGGGCGGGAAAATATCCGGCCTAACGGGCCCGGGGTTTCAGGGTAACGACCTCCATGAAGGCTTCCTCGGCGTTGGCGTGCTGTTTTAAAAAGGCCTGCAACTCGGCGGTCGGCGCGGTGAGCACCACCGTCGGGTCGTCCTGGTTCCCGATCAGCAGATGTGCAATCGCCTGGGGCTTTTCCTTCACCAAGTCCCGCAGCCAGGCCTCCTTGCCCCAGCGCCACCGCAATTCGCGGCCGATTCCTTCAACCTTCACCACCGTGTGCGCGGGCAGCAGATGCAGCGTGGCGACGCTGTTGATTTGGTTGCTTTTATCGTCCAATTGGGTCAGCAGCAGGTCCAGGTAGCGCTGGCGGTCCAGTTGAAAAAGGCGGGCCGCAAACTCCGCCTTGCGGCCCTCTTTGTCGGTGTGCGTGAGTTTGTAACTTTTAGCCGCCGCGTCGCCGGTGAATTCCCAAACCGCGCCGTCGTCTTCCACCCATTGGGCGGCCAGGGCGGGGTCGTAAGCGAGGTCTTTTTCCGTGTAAAAAGGATGGAGGGAGCGAATCACGCAGCCACTCAACAACAGGGCGGCCAGGGACAGCCCCAACGGCAAATACTTTTTCATAATCACAATCAAACCGGGGATTTGGATTTTGGACCGGACCACCAACACGGTTGTAACCTTTCAACCATGCCATAAACTTGCGCCACCGGCCGGTTTTTTACAAGTAAAATGCGGCGCCGACCCTCATGGTTTGGGACGCCACCTTTCATTACTGATGAGTGCTGGGGATAGACGACACGCGCCCCCTCACCCTGCCCTCCCCATGAACCCTCTGGTTGTAGGAGCCGACGTAAGGAGGCTCAAATTGGTCCCTGGGCGTGATGGCCATGAAATCAGAGCCTCCTTACGTCGGCTCCTACGCGGTTCAGGGGTGGCAAGGCGCGAAACCGGTTTTCGGGGAAGTCTCTCCCCCAAGGGGGGGGAGAGGGAGAGCATCGCCCAAAGTGACAAATTGTGTATGGCATCCCGGAGACCGTACAACAACCTAAGTCCAGCACCGCAGGGTGTTTGGCAAAAATCAGGCCATGAAGGCGTTCACTACCTCTGCGGGCCGAGCGGAGGCATTGTTGAAAGCGTTTGGTGTTGAACTTGGTTTTGGGATTGGCTTGGCGCGCTGCGTCCACTGCGGTATTGCTCGAAGTCCAAGCCGATGAAGGCATCGCGATCCTTCAGATGAAAGGCCGCTCCGCTCCAGGTGTTAATGGGAGTGCCCTGCAACCTTCCGAGCACCGAACGGCGCGGGGGCCAGCCTTGCCCGGCTATTGGCATTCGCCGGCCAACACGTCGGTTTCCTTGAGCAGCAAAGGAAACGGTTGAGGGGCATCGGCTCGTTGTGGCTGAGAAAGTCCTCGCACACTTGGAAGAACTCCGCGCGGGTGGTCACCCGCCGGATTTGATGCAGGAATTGGCCCGCGGCATCCACGCCCAGGCCAATTTGATTGGTGTATTTCTTCATGGCCCGCACACGGGTGGCTTCGCGGAACTCCGGCGCGCCAATCGCCTCGAACAATTGGCGCACGTATTCCAGCACCATCCGCCCGGTGGGAAGCGCATAGGGCTGCCCGGCCAGATGCCGCCGAATCTGGTCGAACAACCACGGGTTGCGGACGGCCCCGCGCCCGAGCATCAGCCCGCGCGCGCCGGTCTCCCGCAAAACCCGGCCGGCTTTGGCCGGCGAAAAAATGTTGCCATTGGCCAGAACGGGGCAGGGAACCGCCGCCACCGCGCGGGCGATGGAATCGTAATGCACCGCGCTGCGATACATTTCCGCGACCGTGCGGCCATGCACGGTCAGCAGGTCGAGCGAGTGCCGGGCGAAGATGCCGAGCAACTCCTCGTAGTTGGAAAAGTCGCGGAATCCGAGGCGCGTTTTGACAGTGAAAGGGATGGCGATGGCTTCGCGCAGCGCGCCCAGGATGGCGTCCACTTGCCGGGGCTCGCGCAGCAGTCCGCCGCCGGCGCGCTGGCGATAGACCACCGGCGCGGGGCAGCCGAGGTTGAGGTCAATGGCCGCCACCGGGTATTGCTGCAGTTCCTTCGCCGTGCGCACCAGCGCCGGGATGTCGTTGCCGATCATTTGGGCCACAATGGGCCGGCCGGTCGGGTTCTCCACCACACTGCGCAGGATATGGCGGTCGAGGCGCGAGGTGGCATAGACCCGGAAATACTCGGTGAAATAAAGGTCCGCGCCGCCGTATTCCCGCATCAGGCGCAGGAACGGCAGGTCGGTGACATCCTGCATCGGCGCCAGCGCCAGAATCGGGCGCGGGCGGCGCAGCAGATCGGGCAGTTGTTCGGGGCAGGCCATTCCACTCGACGTGTGCCGCGCCAAGATGCGGCGGACGGACGCAAATCGCAAGCCCCGCGTCATCGGGGCTTTTGGTTCGGGGCATCCCTATTTGTCAGGCCCCCCTCCCCTTGAATCCCCTAGCTGTAGCAGCCGACGCAAGGAGAATCCGAGCCCGCAAAAAGGGCGGCATGAAGCCAATGAACTTGCTCGGGAACTGGCGGCCTCTCGCACTTTAAAGATTTTGATAGTGTCTATTACGCAGCAACTTACTGTATGGTCTCCGGGATGTAGTCACCGTGGGCGACGTTCTCCCTCTCCCCCCTTGGGGGGAGAGGGCAGGGTGAGGGGGCGCGTGTCGTCTATCCCAAGCACTCATCGGTAAAAAAAGCGTTCGTTGGCAGAACCTTTGGTATTTCATTGACCTGCCGGCCTTTCTGTGATGCGATGTCCCGCACGAAAGGCTTATTATGACCATATCCCGTCGTTCCGCCATCACGGGCCTGGCTGGCGCGGCCGCGCTGGCCGGCGCCAACCTTCCCCAACGCACCCAGGCCGCCGAAGCGGCCGCCGGCCTCAAAGGCAACATCCGCCACTCGGTTTCCAAATGGTGCTACGGCAAATTCCCGCTTGATGACTTTTGCCAAGCGGTCAAGCAAATGGGCATCGAATCGGTGGAACTGCTTGACGCCAAAGACTGGCCCACCGTCAAGAAGCACGGCCTGATCTGCGCCATGTGCAACGGGCCGGACCAGATCGGCTACGGTTGGAACCGGGTCGAGCATCACGAGAAATTGCTCAAGGGTTTCGAGGAAGCCATCCCCAAGGTCGCGGAATTCGGTTTCCCCAACATCATCACTTTCTCCGGCAACCGCAAGGGGATGAGCGACGAGGAAGGGCTGAAAAATTGCGCGGCGGGCCTGAAAAAGCTGATGCCCATCGCCGAAAAGCACAAGGTCACGGTGATTCTCGAGCTGCTGAACAGCAAGGTGAACCACAAGGATTACATGGCCGACCACACCGCCTGGGGCGTCGCGCTCTGCCAGCAAGTCGGCTCGGAGCGTCTGAAACTCCTCTATGACATCTACCACATGCAGATCATGGAGGGGGACATCATCCGCACCATCAAGGACAGCCATGCCTTCATCGGCCATTACCACACCGGCGGCAACCCGGGCCGCAACGAGATTGACGACAGCCAGGAAATTTATTACCCGGCCGTCATGAAGGCGATTGTCGCCACCGGCTACAAGGGCTTTGTGGGGCAGGAATTTGTCCCCAAACGCGACCCGCTGACCTCCCTGCGCCAAGCGGTTCAAATCTGCGACGTGTAGGCGGCGCTTCACCCCTCCCAACCGCTTCCAAGGTGTGAGCGACCCGGCCTACAGCATGGGGCAGGCGGTTTTTATTCGGACGGACACGCCCGAGTTGATCGAGGTCAGCGTCCCCTTTATGTCCTTGGAGGAAATGGTGCAGGTTTGCGTGCGTCCGCGCCCGGACATGGTGTTGGACCGCCTGATTGTCTATTCCATGCCGGAGGGGGTGCCGGTGGCCTTGACGCTGGGGTTTGTCGCCGCCACCACCGGCCAGCGGCCGGGTGCGACCGATGCCGTGCCGGACCATTAACTGATGAGTGCTTGGGATAAACGACATGCGCCCCCTCACCCTGCTCTCTCCCCCAATGGGGGAGAGACTTCCCCGAAAACTGGTTTCGCGCCTTGCCACCCCTGAACCGCGTAGGAGCCGACGTAAGAAGGCTCTGATATCATGGCCATCACGCCCGGGGACAAATTTGAGCCTCCTTACGTCGGCTCCTACAACCAGGGGGTTCATGGGGAGGGAGAACGCCGCGCACGGTGACAAATTGTGTATTGCATCCTGAAGACTATGTTGTAAGCGGCCGCTTGGTTGCGGAAAATGCAAGAAATGATGTTTTTTCGGCAGAAAATGATTGGAAAAGGGAAGAAAAAAGAAGGTAAAATATTGCTTATGTGCTTATAATTAAAGCATTTATGATGATTTCCGCAGGGCGAATAAAATCTTGAAAAAACTTGTTGCCAAAATTTGGCGAATAGCCTAGTCTCACAGCAAATGCACCAAGTGGTGTGAATGGGCAAGTGGATATTGCCCAAGGTTGAACACAAGTAAACAACAACTATTAATCGGAGGAACAATAGATGAAGTTTAACAAATGGACCCTGGGCTTGGCCGCTGTCGGCGTGGTCAGCCTGGCTGGCGTAGTGCAAGCCGAAGAACGGAGCAACCCGGTTATGACGGCGCTTGCTTCGACCCAAATCAGCGGTTACGTGGATACCGTGGCTATTTGGCGTCCAGGCAATCAAAACAGCCAACAGGCGCTTGGTGGTGGGTGGAATGTGCCTGGTTCTGTCAATGGTAACCCTAACCTTGCGGCAGCAGGCGTCGGATTTGACAAGGCCGACGGTTTTAACTTGAACGTGGTTGGTTTGACAATCGAGAAGCCGTTGGACGAAGCGGAATGGGCCGCTGGCTATAAGGTGGATCTGCTGTTTGGTCCAGATGCGGTCAATTGGAACCAATCTGCGAATGTGGCTACTGGTGTAGGGTCATCGGACTTCGCCATCAAGCAGGCTTATGTAACCCTACGCGCTCCATTGGGAAATGGGCTGGACTTCAAGCTCGGCACGTTTGATAGCGTGGTGGGTTACGAGTCGTTCACGTCCTATAAGAACCCGACTTGGAGCCGTTCGTATGGTTGGGAAATCGAGCCCACCCAGCATACTGGTGCGTTGGTGAGCTACAAGTTCAACGACATCATCAGCGTGGCGGCGGGAATCGCCAATACCGCTCAATCGGGAATAAATGTTCGTGGTGCTCGCCCTAACGGCTCATTGGTTTCTGAATCCGAAAAAACCTACATGGGTGCCATCGCCTTAACGGCTCCTGAAAGTCTTGGCTTCCTAGCTGGTTCCACCCTTTATGCGGGTGTTGTTGATGGTCTAAATGGTGTTGTGTCCCAAACCGATACTACCTGGGTGTATGTTGGCGGCACGTTGAACACCCCCATTGAGTGCCTGAAGCTCGGGATGGCGTGGGATTACCGAATGACCAAAGATACGCCTAATGTTGCTGCTCCTGCAGCCAATGAAAGTAGCTATGCGCAAACCTTGGCGGGCTATTTGACTTGGCAAGCTGCTGAGAAGTTGAAGGTGATTGGCCGTATTGACTGGGCTAAAGGCACGGTAGGGACTTGGTATCCAGTTAACATTCTGGAAGTAAATCCCAAGAATCAACTGTTAGCACTGACCGGGACACTGGATTACTCCCTGTGGGAAAACGTGGTCACACGGTTGGAATTCCGTTGGGATCGAGACTTGACGGATCAGCACAATGGCTCAGGTCCGTTCGGGTTTGACGACCAGAACAACTATTATCTGGCACTGAACGTCATTTACAAGTTCTAAGCTGGTTTTAGAACCGCAAACCCCTTCCGGCGCAAACCGGAAGGGGTTTTTTGTTGGTTTTGGAACGTCGGGTTTCGTCCGGGCTACGCCTTGGCGGCGGCCTGAATTATTTCCCAAGCGCGGGTGAGGTGACGCAGGTCAGTGTGCGTTTGCCCGACGCACAGCCGCAGCGTGTGGCGTCCGCCCAGCATAGTGTGGGTGAGAAAAAGGTCGCCGGTCTGATTTAACCTTTCCAGCAATTGCCGGCTGGCGGCGTCGCCGCCGCGATGGCGGAAGCAGACCAGGTTCAAGTTAACCGGTTTGAGCAGCTCGAAGTCGGGGGATTTGGCCACCCAGCCGGCAAAAGTCCGGGCCAGCCGGATGTGGCGGCGGAGATGATGGCGCAGGCCCTCGGCGCCATAATGACGAATGACCATCCACAATTTCAGCGCGCGAAAGCGGCGCCCCAGCGGCACCTGCCAATCACGGTAATCAATCACGGCGCCCGAGTCTGTCGCCTGGTTGCGCAGGTATTCCGGCAACACGCTCAAGGCCCTGATGAGGGTGGCGCGATGACCGATAAAAAAACAGTCGCAATCAAAATTGGTGAACAGCCACTTGTGCGGATTGAAGCAAAAGCTGTCCGCCAGTTCCAAGCCGTCGAGCAAAGGCCGGTGTTCCGGGCAAATCGCGGCCGCGCCGGCCATGGCGGCGTCCACATGCAGCCAGAGGTTGTGCTGGCGGCAAATCCGGCCGATTTTGGCGACCGGGTCGGCGGCCAGGGAGGAGGTGGTGCCGACGGTGGCCACCGCCAGGCAGGGAGTCAGGCCCAATGCCAGGTCTTCCTCAAGGCGTTTTTCCAACAGGGCGGGTTTCATGGCGTGGTGATCATCCACGTCAATCAGCCGCAAATGGCTTTTGCCCAGGCCGGCGATGCGAACCGCCTTTTCGACCGAGGAATGGGCCTGGCTGGAGGCATAGACCATTAACGAGCCGGGGACGCCGTGCTCGCCGGCGGAGAAATCGGTCGCCCGCTCGCGCGCCGCCAGCAGGGCGCAGAGCACGGCGCTGGAGGCCGTGTCTTGTATGACCCCGCCCCCGGGACCGGAGGACTTGAATTTGGGCGGCAAATCGAGCAATTGGGCGATCCAGTCGAGCACGTGGGTTTCCAACTCGGTGCAGGCGGGGCTGGTGGCCCAGAGCATGCCTTGGACCCCCAGTCCGGCGGACAGAAGTTCGCCCAAAATGGAGGGGCCGGAGTTATTGGCTGGAAAAAAACCGAAAAAATTCGGCGATTGCCAATGAGTGATCCCGGGCAGGATGATCTTGTCCAAATCCCGCAGGACCGCCGCGAAAGGCTCGCCTTTTTCCGGCGGCTCGGGCGGCAGCGCGGCGCGGACCTCGCCCGGTTTCGCCCGCGATTGCACCGGGTATTTTTCCACCGTGCGCTGGTAATCGGCGATCCAATCCACCACGGCATGGCCCCATTTTCGGAACTCGTCCGGCGTCATGTGAAAATTTTTTTCTCCAGGCATGGCATTAAATAATTAACCGCGGCTGAGTTCCTTTCTTGCCCCTTGAGAATTTGAACTTGAACACGACGCTGGCGCGAGTCCGCCAGCCCCGCAGGGCGACCGCGAGGTCTTGGAGTGCGGCAGTCCTCTGCCGCTTTGCTACGGCGGCCCTCGATCTCCACCTATTTTCGGTTCCTCGACGTTTCCAGTGGGTAAAGGCGGGGCAAGAAGCATCGGTCAGCCCGCTGTTTGACAACGGAAACCCTTTGTATTCGTTAGCGCCTTTTCCCCTCACCCTTGATCCCTCTCCCCCAGGGAGAGGGAAACATCGCTGGCGGCGCATTGTGAAACCGCGGCTCTTGACAACTTCGAGCACTGGCGAACGGGTCTCCCTCTCCCCCAGGGAGAGGGACGGGGTGAGGGGAAACCGCGCTATCGAAAGCCCCAGGCCTGAAGTTATACACCGTAATTCGCTTCCGGCAATTCCACCGAAAACATCGAAGAACCCTGTTTTCATTGCAGGCTCACCCGGTAGGCGAAATCGTTGGGATCGGTGGAAAAGGTGATTTCACCCCGGCCCGCTTGGAAGGTCGCGTCGCGCGTTTTTCGTCCCTGGGAATCCACCGCCTCGAGGCCTTTGACGGTCACGGCGCGGCCCGCAATTTTCTCCGGGCGCAAGGTCAACGCGAAGGCCGGGCTGTCGGGCAAGGGCAACACCAGCAGGGCCTTGGGCTCGACCACGACCCGCAGCCCGCCGACAGTCCTGGCCCAGCCGAAATCCGTCGGTGTCAGATTCATCTCCGGCGGTGATGGGGGCGGGGGCGCCGCCGGCTTGACCAGTCGGATGTTGCTCACGTTGGTTTTGCCTTCGACCACCAGCGTGCCGATGCGGATGCGGCGGTCGCCATCCTCATCACCCGCCAGCCGGTAACGTCGTCCGCGATTTTTGGCGTCATAAAGTCCAACCGTAATTTCGTATTCGCCGGTGGGATGATCCTCGGGAATAGCCAGGGTCCAGGCGCCACCGGTGGCGATTTTCCCCTGCCATTGCGAAGTGGGCGGGGTGGGCGAACCGCCGCCCGCCACGAGGTATTCGGCGCGGCGTCCGGGCCGCGGCTTGCTGAAATGGTAAAACACCTGCAAATCCTTCGGCGCGGGCGCGGCGGCTTCCCAGCTCACGTGCAGGCGGAACTCGCGGCCCCCCAGGTATTCCACGCGGTCGGCCAAGGGCTGGATGCGCAATGCGGCATCGGGCGCGTGGCCGCGGCCGTGCGCGTAGAGGATGTCCTTGCCGCGGGCTTGCTCCACAAGGTTGCCGCCGATCTGTTCCACCGAAGATTCCACCGCGCCGGCACGCGCCAGGTAACCGAAGCGCGGCAATATCCGCCGCTCCACCGTCCACGGCGCCGCGCCGCGATTCACCCAAACCTGCGCGCCGGAATTCCAGCGAATGATTTGGCGGTGAATGTCGCCTCCGGCATATTCCACTGAAGCGATTTCATCACGGGCCACAGCTTCAATAAAGGACTGCGCCAGCCAGTATTTGCGCGCGGCTTCCCGGACCATGCTGGAGCGGTCCACCATCAGCGCGTGGCCGGTGAGGATTTCGGCGCTCAGGTAATCGTCGCTGTCAATCCCGTGCCGCGGCCGCGAGCGGTCGCCCTGGTAGCGCCCGGAGTAGCCGACGCCGTGCAGGCTGAAGCGCGTGTGATTGACCGCGTCGAACCACGGCACCCGCTCCCAATCGGCGCAGGGGGCGACGTTGTAGAAACGGCGGCCGCGGTCCGAGAGCTCAAGGAACTGGCAATCGGCGCCGTCGAGCCAGCCGATCAAGTGGTCGCTGCCGGCTTCGGAGGTGGTGGGCGCCTGGTGGCCGCAAATGTCGCGAATGTAAGCGAAGGCATCGCCCCAGGCCTGGCGGGTTTCGAGTTTCGAGTGCAACTTGCCCTGGCGGTCGTAAAAGTCGAAAGCGTTGATCGAGGTAAACACGTCCACAAACGACGCGCTCGGTTTGAGCGCCGGCTGGATCAATTCCATGTTCCGTTTTAGGAAGGGCAGGAAACGATCGGGCCGCCAGCGATAGCTTTGCGCCTCGCGCCCCTCGTTGAGCCACGCGCGCATCGGCCGCCCGTCGGCGGTGAAAACAATATGATCGTAGCTGTAGCCTTCGGCGTCGGGATAAAAATCAATATAGTTGTCGTGCAACCCCCACAGCACTCCGCGGCTCGCACAGGCGCGGCCCAGCGCCTGCAAATCCTCGAGCGTGCCGAGTTTGGGGTCGGGCGGGTAAATGTCCGGCAGCCGGTAATCATAGCCCCACCGCTGCCAGACGTGCATCAGCACCAGCGCGTTGGTCAGGCCGTAGGCAAAGCCGCGTTCCAACTGCGCGGTGTTTTCGGCGTAGCGCCCGCCCCAGAGGTCGAAAACAAACCGGCCCATTTTGGGCGCAACCCCGGCCGACGGCTTTTTGTCGTAGAGCGGCCGGTAGCGGATGGCGCAATCAAAGGCGCCTTTGGTTCCGGGCACAAAAGTCAGCACCGAATCCGGATGCGTGTGCAACTGGTAAAGGCGCTGGTCGGGATCCACCAGCAAATGATCGGGCGGCGTGTCGCAGGCCGCCAACAGGGAAAGCCCGCCCGCAAACTCGAAGCCGACATGGCTGGTGGCCAGGTTGTGCCCGCCGCCCCCGGCGCGGAAGGTTTTGGGATTTTTAATGGCGTAGCCGTGCCCATAGTAAACCGTTTCCGCCAGGCGGTCGGCCCGGCCCAATGCCAGGTCCGTCAGGTATTCGGGGCAGGTTACCTTGATCCGCAGCCCGGGGCCTTCGGTCCAAAGTTCCGCCAGTAAAACGGCCTGCTTCTCGTTTAATTCCAAATGATGAGCCAGCTTGAGCCGGCCATCGGCGGATCGCGTCGCCTCGAATTTACGAACCACCGCCGCGCTGGGCCATTCGCTCAAACGCTGGTTTTGCACGGCCATTTCCAGGCCCTCGAACACGGCGGTTTTTCCGTCTTGACTGAAGCCGATGAGGCCATCCGCCAGACCGCGCGGCCCGGGCAACACCGCCGCCCGCGCCCCCCCTTGCAGATTGAAAAAGTGAATTCCCGCTTCTTCGACTTTCCCTGTTTCAAGCGCCCGCTGGAATTCGACCGCCCGGCTGGCTTTTTGGGCCGCCGTCAGCATGGCGGGCGGCGCGCCGGCAGTGATGGTCGGATCTCCCCAATAACAGGAATCGCAAGTGGTGTTGTTTTTCGGCCCCGGATGCGATTCCAAACGCAGTAAAATCTCGCGCCCGGCAAACCGGCTCAAATCCACCTCGCCCGGCTGCCACACTTTGGCGTCGGTGTGGCGTTCAAAAAGTTTTTCGTTGTCCGCCCAAACGCGGAAGGTCACGCCGTCGCTCGGCGGTTCGGAGGCGCTGTGGTCTCGAATGGCGTGATAAAAGGAAAATTTCAGCGGCTGCGTTTTCGGCAGCTTCAGGCGGTATTCCACGAAAACCGACCCGACGCCGCCCCGATAAGGCGGGTGCAGATGGAGGGCTTGGCGCGCTTCCCCGCGGGTGACCGCGCCGCGCGAAAAACTGGCGGATGATTGGGCGTCGCTCCCCTGCCAGCCTGCCGGCAGATAAACCGGCGGGCGTCCCAGATAATTCCACGCCACCCGGTTGCTGCGCACGGAGGCCAGCGCAAAACCGCCGGACGCCGGCACGGCGATGGGCAGAAACTCCAACGGACGCGCGCGCGCCTCCGCGGCAAAATCGGCCAGAAAAATTTGCACGGCATGGGCGGCGATTTTTTGTTCTCCGACCTGGCCGGTGGCGTAAACATGCAGCGGATAATGCGCGGAAAAAGTGCCTGGCCCGCATTGGAATTCGAAAGTTGAATGCGCCGCGCCCTTTGGCGCGAGTTCGACCCGCTTTTTGGTTGGCCCGACGGCGCGGCAATCGTCCACCAGGTCCTTTAATTCAAGGTTCACCACCAGCCGCTCGGCAGCGGTGTTGGTCAGGCGCACCGTGGCTATTTGGGTTTGGTTGCGATTGGTAACCACGGGAATATCACTGATGAACAACTTTAAGGGGCCGTCGGTGACCGAATGACCGTTAAAGGCAATACCGGCTGAAGTGCCGAACAACCAAGCCGCCATTGCCAACGGATAAATCCGTCTCATGCCCCTTGGGCCGATCTGGCGATTTAATGATTCGCTTGCCATGCCCTGATGGTGCCATCTGAAAGCGGAAATGTCACGCTGCTTGAGCATGGCGTCCGCAGGGCAAGATTATGGATTGGAAAAGATGCGGTCTTGGCGCACCATGCCGGCCATGAACACTTCCGCCGCCGCTTTGGACAACATGGACGCCGACGCTCTGCGCCGCTATTTGGATTTCCTGCTCTGGCATTACAAGGTCGCGGATGGCTTCTGGTTTATATACACAGCGGAAAAATTCGGGCAACCGGCGGCCGAGGAGCTCAACGCGCAAGTCTGGGGCAAAGCTGGCGCGCTGGCCGCCAGGGAGTTGCTCAAACGCTTTGGCATCACGGAGAAGGGATTGCGCGGTTTCGTGCGGGCGCAGTCGCTCTACCCGTGGGCGCTGCTGATCGGCTACCGGATGGAGGAAACCGCCGACACCGTGCGGCTAACCGTGCGCTGCTGCCCCAGCCAGGAGGCTCGCCGCCGGCGCGGCCTGGGTGAATACTCTTGCCGGGAAATGCATCGTGCCGAATTCGAGGCCTTTGCCCGGGTTGTGGATGAGCGCATCGTTGTGGAATGCGTGTTCGCGCCTCCCGACCCGCATCCCGCCGATTGCGACTGCCAATGGCGCTTCACGCTGAGACCAAACCCGCAGGGCGAATGAAACCTTTGCGGTTTTTCGATGTGTTCGGTGGAATTGCCGGAAGCGAATCACGGTGTATAACGTCAGGCCTGGGGTTTTCGATAGCGCGGTTTCCCCTCACCCCCTGCCTGCGCCCGCCTGCCGAGCGGTGGGCAGACTGCGGGCGCGGCAGGCAGGCGTCCCTCTCCCTGGGGGGAGAGGGAGAGCTGTTCGCCGGCGCTCGAAGGTATCGGACGCTGCGACTGCACAATGCGCCGCCTGCGATGTTCCCTCTCCCCAAGGGAGAGGGATTAAGGGTGAGGGGTAAGGAGATTGGCGATTCAAACCAG
>Ga0073932_1004218_pt1 | contig 17556 bp, 10 predicted proteins | sample DewCreD2012metaG_FD_76967 | JGI IMG/M metagenome (GOLD analysis project Ga0073932, IMG submission 76967) | Hot spring sediment bacterial and archeal communities from British Columbia, Canada, to study Microbial Dark Matter (Phase II) - Dewar... ... | reverse complement strand
GATGCTCTCGTATCTGCTCAGCGGCGCACTGGCCGGCCTGGCAGGGGTCCTGATGGTGGCGCAATACCGCAGTGGGGCACCGACCTACGGAGCGACCTATGAGCTGCAAGTCATCGCCGCCGTAGTGGTGGGCGGAACTTCGCTTTCGGGAGGCCAGGGACGGATGGTCGGTACGCTGCTGGGAGCGCTATTGATCGCCGTCGTTCAGAACGGCATGAACCTGATGGGCATCAGCAGCGACCCTCAGAAGGTGGTCCTGGGCTGTGTGATCCTGGCCGCCGCGATCATCGACCAGCTCCACCAGCGGGCCCGGTCGCCTTAAACGGCAACGCCTGGGGGGCGTGGTCGGCTTGCATGCCGGCGAGTGCGGGTCGCGGCCTTGGGGGCATCGGCGGTTCGGTGGAGTTGGCCGTGGGCGAGGATTCGGGAAAGGCGCCTGGCGGAATGTGGTAGATGTGGATCGCATAGGCAACCGTGGCGACCGGCCGGAGGTGGAGCCGATAGGGGCAGGGGGCGGACGGGTCGTAGAGCCGGTCCACGCTCACGGCGTACCATCCGGCATGAGGGGCTTTGGGCACGGGCCGCAAGGTGATGCCGAATAACTCGGGCCGAACACCCCCGTAGGAGAGCGCCCCATACAGCGGTTGTGCTTCAGGGTGCTCGCGGACCCAGCGCTGCAGGAAGTACAAGTGCTGGCCCCAATCCACATTGCTTCCCAGCGGCACCCGGTAGCCCCCATCCGGCCCGCCGCACAGCTCGTTGAAGTACGTTTGGGAGTGGGGAAGGACCGACAGGCTGCTGAGGACGAACCAACCGTGGGCTCCCAACGCCACTCCCCGATATTGTGGTGCCCATTCTTGCATGCAGCTCACCGCAGAGGAAAGCCAGAGATAGACGAGGGGCAGGGCCGGCAGCACGTAGCGGAAATGGCGATTGATACCGCCCAGCATGCTGATCACCAGCAGGTAACCCACGGCCGGAGCCAGCAACACCACCTCGTCGCGGCACATCGCCGTTGGCAGACCGTGGCCTAGCCGGTAGGCGATGGCGAGAACCAACAGCACCCACGCCCCCAGTGGGACCTTGAACAGTGCCGCGACCAGGTAGTAATACCACCAGCCGCCATGTTTCCACTGCCCTAGTAAAAAAGCCGGGCGGCCGCGGTCGAACGACGCAAGCTGCGTATCCAGCCCCAGCAGATACTCGCGGGGCAACGGGATTGGCAGCGATGTGAGCCACGTTCCGCGGAAACGGTTGATTGCCCCTTCCCCAGGGGCCGCTGCGGTCCGGGAGGTCAGCCGGGGGCTGACGAAAGGGTAATCTCCCAAACGCATCCCAACCCCTTCGAACCGATATAGCGTCTGCACCAGCAGCCCGGCCACCAACACCGCCAGGGCAAGCTGGCCGCTGCGCCGCACCACGGCGCGGATCCTTCCCGCGCCCGGCGACGCCACGATCCAAAACAGGGTCAACAGGGGCCACAACACCAGTAGGACCAGCCAGGCGGCCTTGGCCAGGTTGGCCAGCCCCAGCCCAATTCCCGCTACGACAGCGACCGTCCAGGATGACTCGCGAAGCCATCGCCAAAACCGGAACCCTGCCCAGACCCCCAGGCTGGCGCAGCCCACATCCGGGGTCATCAGCGCTCCGTTGCCCAGCACATTGGGGCAGAAGCACCACAGAGCCGCCGCGGCCAGCCCCGCTTGCGGGCCGTACAGCGCACCGGCCCACCGCCAGCAGACCCAGCCCCCTAGCGCTGCCAAGGGCAGGCAGGCCCAACGGGCCAAGGTGAACAGATGCATCGCTCGCGGGCCGTTGGCGGCCAGGAAGTCCTGGCCCACGCGAAATTCGCTGCGCGCCGCGGGGGAAAGATCTACGTGGGTCCAGTCGGACCGATAGCCTGCCCACCACACGGGGATGGCCGCCACGAGCCGCACCAGGGGCGGGTTGGCCCTCGCCAGACCCCAACGCCCCTGTTCCAGATGGTATAGCCCAGCAGGCAACTGGGCGATCTCGTCGGCGGTGGGACTGTACCAGGCAGCCAGCACCGCCATGATTGCGGCGGACACTGCCAGAAAAGGAGCAGGGCTGAAGCGTGCCGCAGCATCAGCGGCCTCCGAGGGAACAGCCAAGGCACAAATCGAAGCTTACCAGTGCGGCAGCGACACGGCCCCCAGGCGACAGGGCCTCTGGTTCCCACGCTTAGGGTCGTCCCGGTGCCGCACCCCTCGAGGTGTGCGATACGGACCATAGCCGCCGTCATGCTCGGCGACGGAGGTACAATCCCAGCCCCAACAGCGCCGCGCCGCCCGCCACCAGCACCACCCACCACCACCCAGACTCGGTCCCCCCCCGGTTCCGGCAATCCGAATGCCGTCAACCTGAACTTTTCTGGTGCCGGCGGCGGCTTCATCCGTATGCCACTCACGGTCTAGAAACTTTCGTAGTTTTGACCGGTCGCAAGCCGCTGGGAGATCAATTTCTCGCGGAAGGGGTACCACCAGCCGTCCTGTTCTCGAAAATCGCTGCGGATTATGACCATCCGCGTCGTTCCGTCTGGATCCTCCAGGCCCCTTCCACAGGCAGCCAGTCATGGTCGGCGTCGAACACGAAATAGCCGCGGGCGTGCTCGACCTGATCGCCGGGCACCGTCTTGCCTGGAACGCTTGGCTGCGCGACGAGCCGCTCCTGGGGATCCGCCGTGAACGTCACTCTCCCCAGATGCGGCTTTTGCGGATCGCGCTGCACCTGTTGCGCTCGGAAACTGCGAGCTTGCACGAGCTGATCCAGCGGATAGGACAGGAAGTTCAGCGCGTAGTACCGCAAGCTGGCGTTCCAAGGGCTGAGCCAATACTCCACGTCGTGCCCACTTTCCACTTCGGCAGGCTAGGCGACCGACGCGAGCACCCAGGGACGCTGGGGACCAGGACGCAACAGATGGAACCGGTAGCGCTCGTTGCGCCCCCACGCTTCCCCTCGGTATGTGCTTTTCCCGGTTTGTTCCTGGATCACCAGACGCAGGTGTTACGCGCCTTGTACTCGATTAATACGTTCTCCCCTTGGACACCCGGTCCCTCAAAGCTGCGGCCTTCGAGCTGGATCCCGCACACCGGGGCTGTGCGTTATTTGGCCCAGGCGGCCAGCGCCTCCGCGGGAATCTGGTCGGGCTGCGCCGCCGCCTGCCCACTGGCCAGCCCCAGAAGCAAAAACCCCACGACGGCATCGCACACCATCGGCCACCGGCCGGGGAAACAACCCCTGACGCAAGCGATGGGCCTGCGTCGCGCCTTGCCCCCAGGAAATCCTTCCGATTCAGGAGCTATTCGACCCCGCTTGTGCACAAGGTCATTCCGAATGGTTTGCAAATGCCGTCCTGGCAGTTGTTGCTCCCGTTGCAGCCCGCGTTCGAGAAGCAGGGTGGCCTTCTGCAATTGGCTGTCTCACACTCGGCGGGACACAACGCGGCTCCGGTACCCGCGATCAAACCGGTCGGCAGAGCCAGCACTGCCGCTCACAACAACGCGATTCCTCCGACCATCAGCATTCTAACGAACACGGTTAAGCGAGAGGACATGGTCGCTCTCCTCGATGCCACGCTTGGCGGGCGGCTGGGATGGCGGCGCTTTGGCCACCACATGCAACTTCCCAGTCACCCGCCATTGCCAACGTACATCGGTGTAAAGCTGGATGGGGATCGGGTAATGGCCCGGACGAGCGAAAGCCGCAAGGCTCACTCGCAGTGCCTTGCGATCCCCTGGGGCCAGGGTCAACGGCAGATCGCGGGTCGTATTGCATGCACACGCAAAGGTGCCGCCCACCAACGTCACTGCGCGGTCCCACTTGTTGGTCACCATCAAAACCACCTCCCGGCGCTGGCCAACGGGCACAGGATCCGGCGTCGGGCTTCGTTGGCTGATGCGAACTGCCTCGCCGCGCACACGTGCCAGCCATGGCCAGTGATCCGCAACCGCCAGCAGCAGACCGATCAAGCCGCTGGCCAATACCATCCCCAGCCCCACACGCCAGGCCTTGCCGCGCATCGTTGCGTCCCAGCGCTGCGAAACTCCTAGCCCCAGGGTCATCCCCCGCAACACCGCGCACACCCCAGTCATCGCGAGCATCACCCCATGCGCTGGCGCAATGCCACCCAAACAGCGGCAGGGGGGCCAATCCATCACGAGGGCGTATCCATGGTAGCCGGCAAATCCAGCGAACAGCACCCCTCCGGAGGCCACCACCAGCCGCCCTGGCGGCCATAGCAAGAGCCAAGCGCCCAGCAGCCCCTCGATGAGCGCTGCCAGCGTCCTCAGCGCGGCCTCCCACCATTCCTCCGCTTCCGTGACGATCGCCTGTAGTTGGAAAACCGCAGCCGCCAAAAGTACGAGACCAGCCACGACTGGTCCCAGCCGGATGGCAACCAGCCCCCGCATCGGTCCACGCTCCCATGCCAAGGCGGTCGTTGCCGTAGGCGAGCTTCTCGCCCCCACCCGCTCCCGTAGGTTGCATTTTGGAAATGGAGGCGTGCGCCCGTCCATAGTGATTTCGACTATCCGTCATGATTCCTTCAACCATCCAGGATGGCCCGCCTCCCGCAGCCCTTGCTTCTGGTCTTGTTGGGCCATATGCCCTCGCCCGATTCTTGGCGGTCCATCTCCAATCGTTACCGCTGCGGCACACTCGAGCACCGCTGGGAGGATTTCGCCTTGGGGCCGTCTCTCTCATGCCTCACTGCCCCAAGAAGGTCCAGACACGCCAGCACCGTCAGTATAATGGCCTCGCGTCCGTACGCGCCCAGCTTTTGCTGAACGGATGCCAGATGGTTACGCACCGTTTGCGGGGAGATGCCCAAGTGACGGGCGGTAAGCTTGACTTGCAAGCAGCCGAGGTACACCCCCAGTACCTCCTTCTCCCGCATGGACAATCGGCACAGCCGCTGCCTGAGAGAATCCTTTTCCGCTGCGGTGTCGGCGTCCTGGCCCCAATCCAGCGACCGCGACAAAGCTCACCAGCTTGATCGGGCCTGCCAGAGCAGGCGTTGCACCTGTAGGGGCAGGAACGTTCGTGCCGACGGGGTTTCCATCGAGCCACGCGCGTGATCGCGCAGCTCGAGGCTGCCCAGCGCGGCCCTTCCGCCATCCCGCGCGGTTTTGGACTTTGTCATGCCTCTGTTCCTTGCCAGGAATGGACGGCTCTCGCGACGCCGCGCGGCGGCTCCGACCCGCGCTCAGCTTTCGCCGCGTTGCACCGTCGGAAGAACCAGCACCGTTGCCCCCCGCAACGTCTGGACCGGCAGCGCCCAGACCGGCCGTTTCTCCTCCCTCCGCTCCATGCGCTTCAGCGCCACCCTCGCGGCATCAAGATCGCGGACAAGGGTCCGGAAAGCATCAACCCGCCGGCTCCGCATGGAGCTTTTGCCGCTGGTGATGGGCGCTTGTGCTGTGCGGCATGCCGCTGGCGAGATCGCCCCTCGAGAAAAAGACGCCAAATGGTGTATTGGCGTTCCCCACCTGCCAATGGGGGTAGATTGCTCGATTTAGCGGCTCAAGGGGGATCCAAAGCGGTCTTCTGTTTCACCTTGGGACGGAGGTGTTCGCTTGGGCTCGCGGGGATGGCAATTCGTTTCCCTCTATTAGACTACCCGTTGATCGGGGACGTGTTCCCAACGTCCCGCGGTCCCGGGGCCCACGATGCAGGTTCGTCCTGGAAGGACCCACCGTGCCCGTGCAGCCCTGCGCTGGCGACCCGACCCGCGGGTGTGCCAGTCCGTCCTCGCCTGCAGCGGGGACCTGGAAGTTGGTGGGGCTCAATACTCGTGCCCCAGCGGTTTGCCCTCGACGGGGACGCTGCGGCTGTAGGTCTTGCGGACGCGACGGGAGCGGATCTCTTCGTCGAGCCGATCGATGGCCGCTGCCAGCGACATCGCCCCCAGATCTCCTTCGAGCCGGTCGCGGACGCTGACGGTGCCTTGCTCGGCGTCGCGCGGCCCGACCACGAACATGTAGGGAATCAGCTCGAGCTGGGCGTCGCGGATCTTGGCGCCGAGTTTCTCCGGACGGTAATCCCCCTTGGCCCGCAGTCCAGCGCGGCGGAGCTGCTGCTCCACCTGCCGGCCATAGGCCTCGCTCTTTTCGCTGACCGTCAGCACCCGCACCTGCTCGGGCGCCAGCCACAGCGGAAACGCCCCGGCAAAATGCTCGATCAGCACGCCGATGAAGCGCTCCATCGACCCCAGCGGGGCGCGGTGGATCATCACCGGTTGATGCATCTGGTTGTCGGGGCCGACGTACTGGAGCTGGAAGCGGGCGGGAAGGTTGTAGTCGAGCTGGACGGTGCCCAGTTGCCATTCCCGCCCGATGCAGTCGGTGACTACGAAGTCGGCTTTAGGGCCATAGAACGCCGCTTCGCCCGGTTCGGCGGTGTAGGCGATTCCCAGACGCCCGCAGACTTCTTCCAGTGCCTGCTGGGCACGCTGCCACACGGCGGCATCGCCCACGTACTTCGTGCTGCCCTCTTCGCGGAAGCCCAGCCGCACGCGGTAATCCTCCAGCCCCAGCGTGCGCAGGACGAACTGCGTCATTTCGATGCAGCCGGCAAACTCGTCGGGCACCTGCTCGTCCGTGCAGAACAGGTGGGCGTCATCCTGCGTGAACCCACGGACGCGCGTCATGCCGTTGAGCTGGCCCGTCTTTTCGTAGCGGTAGACCGACCCGAACTCGGCCAGCCGCAGCGGCAGTTCGCGGTAGCTCCGCCGCTCGGCCTGATAGATCTGGATGTGGTGCGGGCAGTTCATTGGCTTGAGGAGATAGGCCTCCTGCTCGTCGTACCACTGCCGGATCACGTGCAGCTTTTCCTCGACGGTCTTGGCCTGGCCGAAGCCGGGAAACGAGACGGGCACCAGCCCATCGCCATGCCGGGCGCAAGCCTCCTCGAACCGGCCCACGAATTGAGCCGCCGTGAGCTTGTCCTGGAACCACAAAGCGAACAGGTGCTGCACGCTCTGCATGAACGGGTCCAGGTAGAAGGGGGGAAACTGGCTTTCCATGTAGTACGGAAAGTGCCCGCTGGTCTGATAAAGCTGGATGCGGCCGATGTGCGGGGTATACACCGGCTGGTAGTCGCGGCGGGCCAGCTCCTGCTTGATGAACTCCTCAAGCTGGCTGCGGATGAGCGCCCCCCGGGGCAGCCACAGGCACAGCCCCGGCCCCACGTCGTTGGTGATCGTGAACAACTGGAGCTGCTTGCCCAGCACGCGGTGGTCGCGGCGCTTGGCCTCCTCGATCCGCTTCAGGTGCGCCTCCAGATCCTGCGGCGTGAAGAAGGCGGTGGCATACAGCCGCTGGAGCTGCGCGTTGCGGGCGTCTCCTTTCCAATAGGCTCCCGCGATCGACAGCAATTTGAACGCTCCGATCGCCCGCGGGCTGGGCACGTGCGGCCCCCGGCACAGGTCCAGGAACTCCCCCTGACGGTAAAACGACAACTGGGAATGGTCCGCCAACCCAGTCAGGATATGCTCGACCTTGTATTTCTGCCCCAGTCCCTCGCAGATCGCCAGTGCTTCCTCCCGAGGAACTTCCAACCGCTCGAACGGCTCATCCTTGTCGATGATCCGCTGCATCTCCGCCTCGATGGCGGGAAAATCTTCTTCCCGCAGCGGCTCGGGCACCTCGAAGTCGTAGTAAAAGCCGCCCTCCACCGTCGGACCGAACGCGAGCTGGGTCCCTGGCTTCAGCCGCATCACCGCCCGCGCCATCACGTGCGCTGCCGAATGCCGCATCACATCCAGCGCCTCGGGGTCGCGGGCGGTGAGGATCCGCACCCGCACCTCCCCCGCCTCCGGCAGACGGTAGTCCAGTCCCACGACCCGTCCGTCCACTTCCGCCGCCAAGGCCGCCTTGGCCAGACCCGGTCCCAAGGCCCGCGCGACCTCGCCCGCCGTGACACCCCCGGGAAACTCACGCCCACTGCCGTCGGGCAGGATGACTTTCAACATTGCTGTCGTGTCCGCAAACCCGTTTTTCGATGCTCACCGGTGCCTCGTCTAGCGCCGCCGCTTACCCCGCATCCCCGCCGTAACACACCAGTGGAAATCACACACTTTTTCGCTTTACACTTCAGGGGTAGCTGAACAAGCCTGCGCGAGGGAGCTCGGCCGAATTGATTCGGGATCGGACCATCATAGTCCACCGGCGCTTTGCGGCAAACGCGATCTGGTTCCCCTCTTCTTGAGGGGCTCCTAGTCGAGAGGCAGCGAGGCAAGCCGATCCAGCAATTCCTCCCGCCAGGCATGGGACAACGGGGGCACGTTCGCCAGTTCCTCCAGCAAAGCTCGTTGGCCCGGGCGCTCGTACATCACCGCATTGGCTCGGGATACGGTCCACTCGGGATAAGGCCGGTCAAGCAGCTCCAGTGGCATTCCGGCGTGCAGCTCTCCCGTCTGCAGCACTCGGAAATACCAGCCGGTGCGGCCAGTCTGGATCACCCGTTTGGGAAGTTCGGGCCGCTGCCAGCGCCGGCCCATCTTCCAGCACGGCTGCCGGGGCTGCGAAACTTCGAGAACGACGTCGCCGACGCGCCAGCGATCGCCCACACAGACGTTCGTTTCGTCGAGAGAGGCCAGCGTCAGGTTCTCTCCCATCGCGCCCGGCGCGAGGTTTGCGATGCCCCATTCCTCCTGCCACTGCGGGTAATGTGCGGCTGCGTAGGCGAGAATCGCCTTATCCGGGCCGCCATGGTGCTTGCGGTCGGCCTGCGCATCGCCTGCCAGGCCAAGCGGACCGACAATCACCGATCCATCTACTGGCTGTTTGAAGAAAGCAGTGGTCCACGACCGTGGCCGGCCGTCCGCCGGGCTCTCGTACTCCAGCCGCTGCACCTGGCCGATCTGGATGGAGACGATCGTGGGAACGCTCATCCGTTTTGCTCCCGGTCGTTGGGGTCCTCCCGTCCGTCGGACTGGAGCGGCTTCTTGCGGGTGCTTGTCGCACGCAGCACTAGTACGGCCAGCTCGGGCGGGCAGCGGAAACGCACGCTGTGGGTGCTGCCCAACCCGCGACTGACATGCAGTAACGTGGGGGGCTGCTCGTAAAGCCCGCCGGCATAGCGGAACCCGAATCGGCTGGGCACGATCAACGGTCCGATCATCGGCAGGCAAATCTGTCCGCCATGATTGTGGCCGGCCAGCACCAGGTCGAACCCCGCGCATCGAGCATCGAGCCACACGTCGGGGGTGTGGGTCAACAGGATTCTCAGCGCAGGCTCATCGCCGTCTCGCGGAGGAGGACTTGCCAGCGCACATACGCTACGACGCATCCAGGGCGGCTGCGCGCCATGCCAGGGCCATTCGCAGCCCTCGAAAACAAGCGTGTGCCCGCGAAGTCGGCAGATTTCCGACCGCCCTCCCAGGTCGATCCACCCGGCCGACACCAAGGCTTTCCGAAGTCGCGAAACGTCTGGCAGCCGCAGCTCGTGGTTGCCAAGTACGAAATAGCAGCCCAGCGGTGATTGAAGACGCCCAAAAATCGGCTCCACCCAGTTCAGACAAGCCTCTTTTTCGAGAATGTCGCCGGTCAGCACGATCATGTCCGGCTTCAAAGCCAGCGTGTGCTCTACAAGAAGCTCGTAATAGGGCAGTTCGAGCTGGCCGGTCAAATGCAGATCGGAAAGGTGGGCGATCGTCAGTCCGTCCAAGGCCGGCGGCAAACGCTTTATTTCCAGGTTTTTTCGCTGAACTGCCACCTGAAACATCTGGTTCCCAGGCAATCGACACACCCAGCGGCGCACAACCCCACGAGCTGGAACGAATCCCAATTCCTGCACAACATCGATCTGATATGTGTCGTTGGAAAGCAGAGCCTGTGCGGGACGCTCACGCCACTTCGGGATCAGCCAAACTGGCAGCACCGCCACGGCTGCGATGTACGTGACCGGCCGGTAGACGGCAGCGAACCACTTGGCTGTTTCTCTACATTGGGCTGGCGGCAGGTTCGCAAGTTTTGGAAAATCGCTTGACTCGGTGAGCGTGGCCACCAGGAGGATGACTGCTACGAGCACGCCGGCAGCGAGGGTGAGCCGCTCTAGCCGCTTGACCCAGCGGGGCGGCCAGGCCTTGGTGTGCAGCCGGTTGTAGAGCCAGACGAGGAGGGCGGCATGCCCGAGGAGGGAGGCAGCGGTCAGCAGGGCATGCAGGGCCATGGGAGGTTATGCCCGTGCGCTTTGTGCCCAGTCCAGGATCGTTTCGACGGTGTCCAATAGTTGCCGTTCGCGGAAGGGCTTGATGACGCAGCCGTTGGGATGCAGTCCGGCCTGTCGTGCCTTGACGATCGTATGGCCGGAGTCCCAGCCGAACTCCTGAGCGAGGATCAGCGGCACGGGCTGGACCAGCGGTTTGAGCCGCAGCATGAGGTCGTAGCCGCTCATGTCGGGCAGTTTCACGCCGGAGATGACGACATGGTAGCGGAAGTCTTTGAGGTTGTGGCGGAAGAGCGATTCGGCTTCGCTGCCGCGCTGCACCGTTTCGACCACGCATTCGTGCGGTTCGAGGAGGGCGTGGGCGGAACTGCGCACTTTTTCATCGCCATCGACGACCAGCACGCGTTTGCCGCGCAGTTTTTCGCGTTTTTCCGTGACCGGCACGGCATCGGCCGGCGCCAGCGTGCGGCCGACCTTGTGGATCACCTCTTTGATCTGGCGGGCCGTGGTGAGGATCTTCTCGAGCCGGCCGCGTAGCTCGTCATCCAGGCTTTCCAGCCGCTCCGTGACGTAGGCGGCGTCGCAGACGATCTCGTCGATCGGCACGGCGACCTGACGATGGATCTGCTCGACGCTTTCCTGGGCGGCGTTGGCCCGCTGCGCGGCCAGGAGCTGCAAGGTGTTGAGCGACATCGCCACGTCGCGGCAGAACACCTGCAAGAACTGCAAGTCGGCATCGGTGAAGGCGTGCGGCTGCGGGCTTTCGACGTTGAAGGTGCCGATCGTTTCGTTGTGCAGCTTCAGCGGCACGGTGAGCGAACTTCGGGCCCCCTTGGCGCCGGTCAGATAGAGCGGGTCGTTCGCCGTGTCTTCACAGAGGTAGCTCTTGCCGGTAGCGGCCACGAAGCCGGTCACGCCGTTGCCCGATTCGCGGGCATACAGCTCGCGGCGGGCAGCTTCCTCGTCCATCCCCACTTCCAGCAGCGGCACGAGCCGCCCGGTTTTCGGATCCAGCAGGCGGATCTCCACCACGTCGAAATTCAAGAGATCCCGGATGCAGTGGAGGATGTTGGCTTTGAGCAGCTCGATCCGGTCCTCCACCGGCATCTGGAAAATCTCTTCCGGCTTCAGGTCGGCCAGTTCCCGCCCCGCGTCCTGGATCGCCGCCAGTTTCTGTTGCTGCAAGATCTCGTGCGACACGTCCCGCAAGGTGACGACCAGACGCGTCGGCCGCCCCTCTTCCGAGAGCGGTGCGGCATGCAACTGGAAATAGCGGCCGTCGCCGGTTTTCAAGAGCGTGCTGGTCGGTCGCCCACTCCGCAGCGCCGTCAGCAAGGGATGCTCCTGCGGGCCGACCACCTGCGGCGTGCCCAGCGCGTGGAAGAACGGCTCGCCGACCACGTTGCCCCGCTGGCACCACTGCGCGAACACCTGATTGCTCCAGAGCACGATCAGTTCGCTGTCCAGCAGGGCGACCCCGTCCGGCATCCCTTCCAGAATCCGGTTGCTTTCCAGCAACCGGTCCAGTTCCACGACCTCTTGCAGTCGCTGGGTGGTGATATACACGCCGTCGTAGCGCTGCTGCGCCAGCCGCGTCAGGGCCCGCAGCGGATGATGTGCCACATCGACCTCGGCTTCCGCCCGCAGGCTGGCCGGCAACGTATCGGCCGTTTCGCCCGGCTTGCACAGATACAGAATACGACGCCGCTCGGCCACGTTGCCGACTCCTCTGGTCCTGGCACGCTCCGCCTTCACGTGCCAGGGAATTATAGGTCTGGCGCAAGAATCCAACAACGCAAGCTGCCCGCTCGAACTGCCCCAGGACGGAAAAAGGCACCCCGCCGGCTGCTGCGTCGGCCGCCGGCGTGTGTTTTCGCCCCGCACGGGCCGATGGAAGGGCGTACTTCACGCCCTGCCGACGCCTCGCCGTCGCGGCCGTTCGACTTTTTCCATCGGCACCTTCGTGCTAGTCGCTCTAGGTGATTGTTGCCGAGCGGCGCTACAATACGTCGCACCTGTCCGGTTTTTCTTTTCCCCCTCCCACGAAGGAGGATGCCATGCGACGCCGTGCCACGCACGATCAGGACGGCACCTCCCCCGTTCCGGAGGCACCAGATCCGACGGCCGTCGAGAGGCTCGGGGCTTGGAAACGAAGGATCGGGTGGACGGCGGTGGGACTGCTGCTCGCCAGCGCCCTGGTCGCCGTGCTCCCGGCCTGGGTGGTGCGGAGCGGCCACTGGAAAACGCTACTGGCCTGGACGATGCCGGAGCTGGCCCCTCTGGTCGATGCGCAGTCGGTCACGCTGGGCTGGATGACTCCGCTGCGGTGCCAACGGTTGGTGATCCGGGACCCTTCCGGCACGCCGCTGGCCGAAGTCGCCGCACTGCACATCGACCAGACGCTGGCGGGCTTGCTGTGGCACTATCCCGATCTGGGAACGATCACCTGCGACCAGGCGCAACTGCATCTGGTCGTGCGGAGCGACGGGAGCAACCTGGAAGATTTCCTGGCACGCTTGCCCGCCGCCCGGCCAGGCGCTCGTCCGCTGAAGCTCGCGGCGACGGTCCGCGATGCGGCCGTGCAACTCGACGATCGCGTCAGCGGACGGCGGTGGGAGTGCCATCCGCTGGCGCTCGAACTGGTGCTGCCCGGCGCTGGCCAGCGCGGATCGGTCCAGTGGCGCACCAGCTTGCGCGAGCAGCCGGCTATCGCCTCGGAGCACCATCCGACGCTGCCGGCCGCCACGTCGCCGCCTGCCCCGATGAGCGGGCGGCTGGTCTGGGAGGCGGGCAGCGGCACCTGGCCCCGGCAGCTCGAGGCGTCCGCCGAATTGGAACGCTTCCCCCTCGCGGCGCTGACGGGAGTCTTGCAACGGTTCCTGGGCGAGATGCACCTCGACGGAGCGGTCTCCCTCCATACCGAAATGACCTGGGACCAACCGATGAACCGTGGCCGGCTGGTGCTCCAGCAACTTCAGGCTCCGTCGATGACGATCGCGGCACCTAACTATCTGGGCGGCGATGCGCCGACCGTGCGCCTGGACCACGTCACGGCCGATCTGGAATGGGGCGGCACAAACTGGGCTCTCAAGCAGCTCGATCTTCGCAGCAGCCTGGCAGCCTTGTCCGCGCAGGCGCGATGGTCGGCCGCGGCGCTCGACCAAGGCCCATGGGCCAGCCCTCAGATTTCCTCGATCGAGGGGCAGATTCAAGGCCAGCTCGACTTGGCAGAACTGCTGCGGCAACTGCCGGCCACGCTGCACCGCCGGCCGGACACCGAGCTGCGGCGGGGTGTCGTCGAAGTGGTGCTATCGAGCATCCCCGTCGAAGGTGGCCGCCAGTGGAGTGGGGCTTTGCGTACCGGACCGCTCGAGGCGGTCACGGCCGGGCAGCCCGTGGAGCTTTCACAGCCGGTCGAACTCAGCGGGACGATCCGTCAGAGTTGGCAGGGCCTGGTGATCGAGCAGCTCCACGGCCAAAGCAGCTTCCTGACGCTGCAAGGCGAAGGCAGCTTGGCCCAGGGACGTGTGCAAGGGCGATTGAGCCTCGATGCCTTGTCTGCGCAGCTTCAGCCCCTGTTCGACCTGGGCGATGCACGGCTGGCCGGGACGCTCGCCGGGGAGCTGACCTGGCAGCAGATCGACGGCGGTGTGTGGGCCGCTCGCGGGCAGGCCCAGTTGCAGGAATGGCTGTTGGCGATTCCTGGACAGCCGCCGTGGTCGGAGAAAGAGCTGACGATGGCAGCCCGAGCCGAAGGACAGCTCGAAGGAGCGTCACTACAGCGGCTGAATTTGCTGGAACTGCTGGTGCGTTCGGCGGTCGACCAGCTCGAACTCCGACTGACCGAACCTGCCGCAAGCCTCACACGACAGACGCAGTTGCCGCTGGCCTGGACGATCCGCGGCGAGCTCGGCTCGTGGCTGGCCCGCGCCGGTGCTCTCCTGCCAGTGACAGTGCATCAGGCGGCTGGATCGCTGGTCGCCGAAGGACAAGGACGCTTCGGGCTGACCGTCGGACAGCTTCAGCGCGGCACCGTGGAACTGGCCAACCTGGTTCTTCGCACCGACGCTTTGCAGATTCACGAGCCGACGCTTCGCGCCGAGGTGGTGGGCCGGTGGGACCTGCCGACCCGCACCTTCCTCGTCGATACCGCGACCCTCGCCAGCACCGCGCTGGCCGTGCGGGCTGACAACCTGCACGTCACAGGCGGAAATCCGCCCCTGCGCAGCGGCACGATCGACTTGCGCGGCGACCTGGCCCGGCTGAGCACCTGGCTGAACCCCGGCCAGCAGCCCGCGCCCAACCAGTTTGGAGGCAGCGTGACGGGCCGGCTGGAACTGGCCGCACGGGATACCGCCGCACTGGCTCGCTGGTCCGCAGATGTCGAAAACTTCGCCTGGCAGCGTTCCTCACCGCCTGTGGCCGATTTGCGCAGCCGGACGACCACGCCTTCCCTCCGGTCGGTCCTGCTGTGGCACGAGCCGCGAATCCATCTGGAAGGGCAAGCCCGCTGGGAAGGGGCGGCCAGCCGGCTGCTCGTCGAAAACCTGGAATTGGCCGCCAGCAGCGTGCTGCTGCGCGGCAGCGGGACCTGGGAGGAAGGTCAGCCGACCGCTCCGCTTTCATGGAACGGCGAATTGACCTGCGATTGGGAGGCGCTGACCAGCCAGGTGCATTGGCTGGCTCGCCAGAATACCCCGCCGGATCGGCCGCTCCCGCTGGGACTGGATACACTGCAGCTTCGTGGCCGGCACGCACGGCCGCTGTCCGTCCAGGCGGCATTGCGGCCTGCCGCAACACAGAATGAGGCATTGGCGACGTCCCCTGTCGTCGCGGGCGAGTCACTCACACCGGCCGGTTCGTCGAGTGCCACACGGCAGACTGCATTCTCGCAGGGCGGCGCTGGGCTTTTGACTCTTTGGTCAGGCCAGGCGAGTATGCGCTGGGACGAGGCCCGGTACGTGGGACTGGTCGCGGGACCGGCCGATCTGGCAGCACGGCTGGAGGCGGGGGTGTTGGCCATCGGGCCACTCGATATTCCTCTTGCGGAGGGCCGCCTGCGAGCGGCACCGCAACTGACGCTGGCTTCAGCCCGGCCTAGCATGCGGGTGCCCGCAGGAAGGTTGCTGGAAGGCGTGCGAATTTCTCCCGAGATGTGCGCCCAGTGGCTGAAATTTGTTGCTCCCCTCGTTGCCGATGCCACCCGTGCGGAGGGGACTCTCTCGCTGGACCTGAAAGGAGGGGAGCTGCCGCTCGATCTGCCATGGGAGGGGCAATTGGGGGGCACGCTGCACGTTCATGCAGCGCAGATCGGCCCTGGACCGCTGGCTCAGCAATACCTCGCGGTGGCACGCCAGCTTTTGGTAATGACCGGCCGTCAGCCTGGCCGGCAGTTCGAGGAGCAATTGGCCAGTCGGGCCTGGCTGGTGCTTCCCGCCCAGCAAGTGCGGTTCGCGTTAAGCCAGGGGAGGGTGAGCCACGAGGGACTGACAATGCAGGTCGGCGACCTGACGATCGTGACGCAGGGAAGCGTGCATGTGGCCACCCAGCAGCTCGATCTGGTTGCTAGCTTCCCGCTGCCCGAAAGCTGGTTCAGCAATGTGCAAGGGCCGCTGGCAGCGCTGCGAGGCCAAACGATCCCCTTGCCGATCACGGGCACCTTGAGCCGCCCGCGGGTGCAGATGCAAAACCTGGAAGGACTGGGCAAACAGCTTGCTTCGGGGGTCGTGGAGGAGCTGCTCAGAAACGCCTTGCAACCCGCTTCGCCGGCCGACAGGCCGGACGGTTCCGCTCCTTCGTCGCGGCGCGGGGCATTGCTTCCGGAATTGGGGCGCGGACTGGAACGGCTCTTAGGTCCCAAATCGACGCCTTCGACACCCACGCCGCCGCCCACCCGTCTGCCGCGGTAGACAGGCGGTGGACGGCGTGCCCTGGCGCTTCGCGAACCTGACCGCCGAGCGGCCCAAGGGCCAGCTCGCCGGGTGCGCAGTCTCTCTTCGGCTCTCTTCGGACGATGGTCCTCTTGGGCGGCCTTGTCGCCGTCCGCGACGGCATGCTACCGTGGCGGCATGCCCGCGATCCCCGATTTCGAGACGTTCTGCCGCCTGGCGGAGGGCCATGCGCTGGTGCCGGTCTACCGGCGGCTCTTGAGCGACACGCTCACGCCCGTCACGGCATTCCACCTGCTCGACCAGGGCGGGCCGGCCTGCCTGTTCGAGAGCGTGATCGGAGGGGAGAAGGTCGGGCGCTACAGTTTTCTGGCGGTGCAGCCTTATGGCGAGCTGCTGGCGTATGGCCGGCGAGTGATCCTCCGGGGTGAGGAAGAGCCGCCGCCTTTCGAGACCCGCGACCCCTTGGAGGTGCTGCGCCAGCGTCTGGCGGCCCACCGGGCCGTGCATCTGCCGGAGCTGCCGCCGTTCGAGGGCGGGGCGGTCGGCTATGCGGGGTACGACGTGGTGCGGTATGTCGAGCACCTGCCCCATCCGCCGCCGGACGACCGCGGGCTGCCCGACCTGTCGTTCGCCTTCTACGACCAGATGGTCGTGTTCGATCATGTCCAGAAAACGCTGTTTGTGATCGCGATGGCCCGGCTCGATCGCACGCGCGACTTGCGCGTCGCGTATGACCAGGCCTGCGCGCGGGTCGAGGCGCTGGTCGAGCGGCTGTCCCGGCCGTCGCGGCTGGCCCTGGCCGACATCCCGACGACGGCCGCGACTCAGGTCGCCTTCGAGTCGAACTTCGCGCGGAGCCGGTTCGAGGAGGCGGTGCAGCGGTGCGTGGAATACATCCGTGCCGGGGATATTATCCAAGTGGTCCTCAGCCAGCGGCTGAAGCTGGAGCTGGGCTGCGATCCCTTGGAGGTGTATCGCACGCTGCGGGTGGTCAACCCCAGCCCCTTCATGTTCTTCCTCCGCACGCCCGAGGTGACGCTCGTCGGCAGTTCGCCCGAGATCATGTGCCGCGTGGTCGACCGCCAAGTGACCGTCCGCCCGTTGGCGGGTACGCGGCCGCGGGGAGCGACCGAGGCGGAAGACCGCCGCCTGGCGGAAGAGCTGCTGGCCGACCCCAAAGAACGCGCCGAACACGTGATGCTGGTCGATCTGGGGCGCAACGACGTGGGGCGTGTGGCCCAGTTCGGCAGCGTGAAGCTCTCGGATGTGATGGTGATCGAGCGGTACAGCCACGTGATGCATCTGACCTCGAACGTGACCGGCACGCTGCGCCCCGAGTGCGATGCCTTCGACGCCCTCAAGGCCTGCCTGCCGGCCGGCACCGTCAGCGGCGCACCCAAGGTGCGGGCAATGCAGATCATCGACGAGCTGGAGCCGCGCCGCCGCGGGCCGTATGCTGGCGCTGTGGGCTATCTCG
>Ga0073932_1004210_pt1 | contig 17583 bp, 18 predicted proteins | sample DewCreD2012metaG_FD_76967 | JGI IMG/M metagenome (GOLD analysis project Ga0073932, IMG submission 76967) | Hot spring sediment bacterial and archeal communities from British Columbia, Canada, to study Microbial Dark Matter (Phase II) - Dewar... ... | reverse complement strand
GGATTTGTTTAATATTACCCCCCCCCCCCACCCGCACTTGTCAATCCCCAGTCTTTTCTAATGTTTCCTATCCAGGCAATCCATGCACATGGAGCCACACCCAAAAACCATAACTTCCCGCCGCCCGGTTTCGTTGACGTCATCGATGCCCGGCGTCTCGCCCGTATCCCAAACATGCGCGGATACTTGCGTTTCGACGCGGTTCTCCGGTTGGAAATGCCTCCAACCGGGCCACGCGCTGAACCATCATGGTTCCGTCCGTGGGCCTCTCTGAACCCTCCAAACTCTCCGTTTTCTCCGTTGACAGGTCCGCGTTTGTTGACAGGCCGATTCAGAGAGGCCGGCCGGTTGGACGCTTTCGAACTCGCCAGCCAGATGATTGACACGGAATCCGCGGTTACTACATTGTGATATCATTGGAGTGACGGAGGCTTCCATGGTGAAAAAGCTGACCAAACACGGGAACAGCCTGGCGCTGGTCATCGACCGGCCCATTCTCGATCTGCTCAAGATCGACGCCGAAACTCCTCTCGACATCAGCACCGATGGACAGCGCTTGATCATAGCCCCCGCGGCAACGTCCGAACGCCGGGCGAAGTTCGACGCTGCTCAGGAATGGGCCCACAGGCGTTACGGCAAGGCCTTCAAGCGGCTGGCGGAGTAGCGCTCCACGGAAGCCGTCGTGGAACCTCTGTTTCTATCGCTTGAGGAGGTGCTGGAGATCCACCGCCAGCAGATCGAACGCTACGGCGGCGCCTCCGGCGTCCGGGATCTTTCGCTTCTCGAATCTGCCATTGCCCAACCGCAGGCCAGCTTCTCGAACGAGTTCTTGCACGCCTCCATCCCCGCCATGGCCGCTGCCTACCTGTTCCATATCTGCCGCAACCACCCGTTCGTCGACGGCAACAAGCGCGTGGCGGCGAATGCCGCCATCACCTTCTTGTTGATCAACGATTGGGAACCGACTTTCACCGAAGATGCGCTGGTGGATACAGTGCTCGCCGTGGCCTCTTCCTCGATGACGAAAGAGGACCTCGTCCGATTCTTCCAGGCCCACTCTGTCCCTCGCTCAAACACACACGGTTGAGAGCGCAGCCGGTTGGACACTTTCGAACTCCCGTGAGTATCTATTGACAGAGCCAGACGACGCGCCAGGCCGCAAAGCGGAAGCCGTTGTGGGCGTCGGCCTCCGGATCCAGCGCTCACCGCGAAGTGCCGCAGCCAAACCACCGACGTGACCCTGGCCCCCATCGTCAGATCGCCTCGGTCCAGGAGGTGTCTCACGTTTAGTTGAAGGCTGGCGATGAACGGCTGGATCCATCTTACGCTACTTTCCCTTTCTTCGCCGCACAAATCTCACGGCCCAGGATCGCTGCCAGTGCCCACAACTCCCGGTGACCATCGATGCGGCGGAAATGCTTCTCGGTGAGCAGCCAGGCGAAAGCCGCCCAACGCCCAGCCGTGTCCGCATCCCGCCAGCGGCACACCTTGCGTGTCCTCTTGCGGACGCCCCCGCCTACTCCCAGGCGCTATGACCGGACAGCCACAGGGAAGTGTAAGCCTCGTCGTACCAATACACCTTGCCGCCTAAGTTGACGAACTGGAACGTGGCGCCCAGCAAGATTCTAGCCAGCAGCACGGCCCCCAGCCAACCCAACGAGGTAATCTCTCGCTGCATCTGTTCACGCCCGCTTCTTGCAGGCCCGGAACCAGGCGCTTGATTCCCGGCCGAACAGCATGACTAGCCCCACCAATTGGAGCACCGCTTGTCCGATGGCCAAAAAGGCTGACAAGGGACTCGTCCGGAAAGACTGAATCAGGAAAAGTAGGTAGAGTGGCATTCCAAGAATGAACAGGACAAACAAAGTCACTCTAGCCCAGTTCGCGCCGTGACTGATCCTGTAAATGAAGAACCACCCCACGGCGAAAGTGAGCACCCCCACTACCAGAACGAAAGTGAGAGGAGCCGGGGTAGTCCCGACGCCTCCTGGTGCTTCGAGGGGTGCTCGGATCAGGCCTATGATCAACGTGATGTAGAGCAGTTGCACGGCTGAACCCACTATCTTGGTCCTTGGAGGCCGTTCTACAACCTGTTTTTCCGTGGACATATCGCGCTTTTCTTCCGGCTCTTCGGTTCAACTCGGGGCTTCCATGCTGTCCTCTCGGGCAGCCCCAAGTATACAACGGGAATTTCCATTTTGGAGTCCACGACACGAGAGATACACACCCACCCCCCACGTGTCAAGCCCCACATTATTCTTTGGGTACCTCCCCCATTGGCACGGCTCCGGATCGGACGCTCCTGCGGCCTCCAGGCAGCTCCAGCGTCCAAAAAATCCGTCCGAAGGGCACTTCTAGGAACACCTCCCCAACCTCCCGCGCTCGAAAAGCTCGAATCTTGACAACCCAGCTTTGGTTGCCGCGGCCTTGGCCCCCGCTATCCCGCTGGCGCTGGCAACGCCGAGGCGCCCTCTGGGCCCCGTCGCAGCATCGCCCCGAACAGCCGCCGCCCTTCGCGAGGCGATTGGCAGGCAGAGAGAGGTTACGTTACGGCCTCAGTTCAAGTGCTCCGGACGGCTTCTAATTCGTCGGGCGACACGTTGATTCGGAGTCGCCAGCTCGAAATGTACGGCCTTTCAGCCAGGAGCATCGGACCGAGCACGGCGAATGTCGCGCTACGAGAGCGGCGAAGGCGATCCAGATCCTCGGGAGCGGCGATCTGATACAAACCGAGCAGGTAGCCGGGCCGCCGGACGACAGCCCCAACTCCCAAGCGCAGGGCGTAGTCCATGAGGCGAACTGGCTTCACGTCCTTGCGGAGCATCCAGAGGCCCTTTGCGACCTCCGTGATGCCGCCGCAGTATGCCGGCATACGGAGACCGTCGATCACTGTCCGTTCAACATCATCGATTTTCACCGGCTCCTGCTTCGAGACCCAGTGGGTCGTCACGCCGAAAACATCTTCAGGGCGGATGAGAACAAACCGCTACTCCGCGCCAATGACGGCGGCAGGCCGGTGATGCTCTCAACGCCGGCGTGCGCGAAGGTGATCCGGCCGCTTTCATGGAGCGCGGTCATCAATCGGGCGGTCCGAGACCTAACCGTCTCACCCTCTCTGCTGTGGATTTGGCCCTCGATCTCTGGCGTCGCATCGGATGGCCCCGCCTCTGCGATGTAGTGGTTTGTGCGCAATTCGTGCAATGCCACGGCACGAAGTGCGCATGGACCATGAAGTCAGACCTGGAGAAACTTCGAGGAGCGTTGAAAGAGAGGAGCCACACCCCAAAACCATAACTTCCCGCCGCCCGGTTTCGTTGACGTCATTGGTGTTTGAGGCTGGGCGTTGTCCCAGACAGCAACAAGTTCTCGCTGATGAGAATGGTCATCGCCGGTTGGGGGGCAGGGTCTTGGTTCTTACAGCACGTCGACGGCAGTCTCACGGCTCACGGAGAGGAGGCTGTCCAGGAACAGGAGCTTCCGCAGGCGGAGCGAGTCCGGGACCCGGCAGGCGATGCTCCGTTCCGAGGCGGTCCCCTCGAAACAGCTCACCAGAAAGCAACGGAAACGGACCCCCGGCGCGACCGACGGGCGGCCCATGGTTGGAGCGCACCACCTGCGGCAGATCCGCCCGACGCAGGCACCGAACTTGGCCCGGTCCAAGATCTCGTTCAGGCGGCGGTAGAAGAGGACCGTCAGTCCGCAAATGGCTGGTCTCGTCAGAGGGAGGCCTGCTTCGGTTGCCGCTTGCTTGACGCGGCAGCCAGTTATCAGGGAAAAACATTCTCAGTTCAAGATGCCTTTCGAGAGTTTAGCAACTGGCTGCTGACCCCGCCTTAGCCGGCCAGAGGTTCAACACCGCAACTCGCTGAAGCCAAAACCAGATGAGGTTTTGGCAACGGGGGAATGCTGGTCATCTCATGATCTGCTGAAGTCCGTACTGGCAACTCTGGCGCACAGCTTCCGGAGTCAATCTCCTGCCGGCAGCAATGTACGCCGCCGCACGGATGGCATCGGTCATTTCACCGAAGAGCCAGGCGTGCGCGGTTTCGATTTTCCTGGCAGCCCTGGGATGCAGGCCGGGACGCACCCGTCCGGTCCATTCGTCCCGCAGATCATCCAGGCGCGCGCCGAACACCTGCAGGGTGTCGTGAACATATAGGATGTCTCTCGCTTGGTCCCCGGCACTTCGCTTCTGGTGAATCAAAATCTTCTGCGCGAGGAATCCGGCGGGGTTGGCGACCCGGATCACCTTGGGCGCTGGCAATTGAAAATCCTCCACGTGAAGTTCGACGGTCCAGGGATTATTCAGCAGCAGCTCCATGAATCGCAGCTGCTGCGAGTTCACGCCAGCGACCTGCGCGGTCGCCTTCCGCTTGCCCGATCTGGTGTACTCGCTGCCCGTGAGCGGCGTCAGGAACTCTGCATAGAAACCGCTGTCCTCGTCTCCCAAACGATAGAGGGTCGCCGGCGGCACTTCATCGTTCCGGAACTCTTCCTCGAAGCCGTTTGCGAGGAGAGCGTCCCGGATCGTCGGCGTCCGGGCCGGCAACGTCGGCGGTAGAACAACATCGGCGTCAAGGGTCACAAGTGGCGCGAAGTCAATCCTCTGCGCGGAGGGATGCCGGTGGTACAGCCTGTGCGCCCATCCGCCAACGACGACCACCTGATCCAGCCAGGGATCGAGAGCGACAATGAGGCGGGAGAAGCCCGCGATGCCGGGTGCTGGCTCCATCATTTTTTCTTTCTCAGCAGCGGTCCCAGAGCGCGCCGCGCGATTGAATCTGCTTGCGCTCTACCCCGGGACGGATGATCCGAAACATCGAGCCACACTTGCAGGATGTCGGCGCAAGGCACCCCGTCCTTCAAGACAGCGGCCCGAAACACCGCCTCCGGGTTTGCGGGGATGCGGATGTATGCGTCCGGACTGTGTTCGGCGTCCTCCACCGAAAGCCCAAATCTTTGCAGCAACCCCGAATCGAACCGCTCCATATAGATGTGTGGCGGCACGCCATGCACGAAGCCGAATCCCAGTGCATCGGCGGCCGCGAACAGGCCCAGACACACTCTGGGTTTGCTCCTGCGCTCGCCTGCAGAGCCGCCGGCCCACGGGCCGCCCGCTAAGTACGACTTGAGCAGCGCCGCAAGCGCAGCCTGGTCTCGTTTTACCAGCCACCGGACCGGTAACTCCTGGACGGGCTCCCTCCAAGCCGACCAACGGTTTAAAAGTTCGGGGGTACGAACTAACTCCAACCATCCTTCGTCCTGCGCGATGAAGTTCTCCATCGCCAGTTGGCGCACCAAGCGAAAGGCGCTCATCACGGAAACGCCGGCAGCCCTCGCCAACTCCGTGGGGTTCCGGAATCGCGCTCTGGGCGCCGACAAGAGATTAACCGGGATCGAGTCCGCCAGCAGAACCTTCAGCATCCACTGATTGAGATCGGAGAACAAGTGTGGCAATCGCTGTCGGGCTATTTGCCGGCGCGCGCGATGCTCCCTGGAAAAGGGCCGTGCATTGAGGACTTCGAGTCCGTGACCCCAAAACGCCCTCAATCCCTCTGCATCCACGAGACCAACCCCCAGCTGGGGAGCGACCCTGCCGGCATACTTTTGCACGGCATCGACCACTGCCGCAGGAAGGTGCGGGGCTCCGACAACTGCGACAGGAACGACTGCCTCAGGGAACTGTCTGGCGAGTGCTTGGGCCTCCAGGATGGCTTGCGACAGCAACGGAATCACCCGATCGCGACGCCCTTCCGACGACCGCTTGATCTCAACGACGTACTTGCGCCCTCCACCTTCCACGATGAGGCCGGGTTGAGGCGCGGCGCCGGCACGAGGGCGATGGACGCGCCAAGCCGCCCGGCGAAAAGCGTTGGCCACAAGCTGGCCGATGTCGCGTTCAGCGGCAGCCATGGTTGCCTCAGGGTTCTTACGGCCATGATAATTCTCATGGCCGTGTTAATTCACCCGTCCATGATAACCCCTTGTGATCGCTTGTGTCAAGCCGAGGCCTTCGAACGGAAACTGCCGGTTTTGCTCAAGAGCAGGCGTGGCCGGCAGGGGCCAATCTATGGAAAACACGACTCCTCTGCCGAGAGAAAGTTCGAAGACCGTTGAGAGGGGGGCAACTTTCCAGAAGATAACTTCCGCGCCTCGATTTCATTGATGCAATCGCGCGCTCGGCCCGTCTCCATATCCCAAACATTCCGCGTCATTTGCGATTCGGCGCGGTTCTCCAGTTGGAAATGCCTCCAACCGGGCCACGCGCTGAACCATCATGGTTCAGTTCGTGGGCCTCTCTCAACCCTCCAAACTCTCCGTTTTCTCGGTTGACAGGTCCGCGTTTGTTGACAGGCCGATTCAGAGAGGCCGGCCGGTTGGACACTTTCGAACTCCCGTGAGTATCTATTGACAGAGCCAGACGACGGGCAGGCCGCGAAGCGGAAGCCGTTGTGGGCCGGAAGGACTCGCGCCCATGGAGCTCTGAAGCTGACCGGCGCGCGCTGCTAACGACAAGATTGCCCCAGTGGCTCGCCATCGCTGACCAGCGCGGCCGGTGCGGGCTGCGCAGTTCTCCGGGTCTGTGTTCTGGCGGGTTCTCCGGCTGGAAGGATTGGCGAACATGCACAGCCAGTGTGCCGCGCGCTTGCCGCTCCCAACGACGGAGGCGTTCGTCTCGAAGGGGTTGATATACATAGAACCATTATGTATCATAGTTCTACGTATGGACTTGAATAAGGATCTGGTTGCTGCATCCGCGACGCCGCTCGTGCTCGCCCTTCTTGCTCAAGGCGATAGTTACGGCTACGCCATCATCAAGCGGGTGGCCGAGCTGTCCGGCGGGCAACTCCAGTGGACCGACGGGATGCTCTATCCAGTGCTGCACCGGCTGGAACGCCAAGGTCTTGTCGCGGCGAAGTGGTCCGTCTTAGAAAACGGCCGCAGGCGCAAGTACTACCGCATCACCCCGGAGGGCCGGGCCCAGCTCGCGTCTCTTCAGAAGCAGTGGCAGGTTGTGGACGGTACCTTGCGCTACGTATGGATGAGGGCTTGCACGACATGACGAGCTTTTCCGATCAACCGCCCGAGGAACAGATTGCGCAGTGGCGGGCGTACCTGCGGAGCCGGCGGGTGCTACATGATTCTGACATAGAAGAGCTTGAAGGGCATCTGCGCGACCAGTTGGCGGCGCTCATCGGGGCCGGGCTGGCAGGGGATGAGGCTTTCCTGGTTGCGGTCAAGCGTATGGGGAGTCTCGATGCGCTGTCAGGCGAATTTGCACGCGTGCACTGCGAGCGGCTGTGGAAGCAGCTGCTCATCGCGCCGGAGGCTGAAGTGCCGGCCAAGACTGGACTCCGGGAGATGCTCGTGGTCCTCAGCATCGCCGTAGCCGCGGCGCTGGCCGTCAAGATACCTGCGCTGTTTGGAATCCGACTCAACCTTGATGAAGAAGTTCCGCGGTTCTACCTCCGGAACTTCACTCTTTTTGTCTTTCCGCTGCTCACAGTTTACTTCCTGTGGAAGCGCGGTTGGAATGCCAAGAGCGGCCTCTGGCTTGCGCTCCCCTTCGCGGTCGGAGCAGTGTTTGCCAACGTCTTTCCGTGGAACACCGCTGCCGGCAAAGCGCAAGAGCTCAGCGACACCGAGTTGCTGACCATTCTGCATCTGCCGATTGCCCTCTGGCTGGCCGTTGGCTTCGCTTACGTCGGGGGCCGCTGGTTCGAAAACGGCGGCCGTATGAACTTCGTCCGATTTTCGGGAGAACTGGCGATCTATTATGTGCTCATCGCGCTAGGCGGGGGCGTCCTCTGTGGCTTCACGATGATGATGTTCGAGGCCATCGGAATGAACGCCGGGTGGTTTGTAGGGGGCTGGCTGATGCCGTGCGGGGCGGCAGGGGCGGTCATCATTGCATCCTGGCTCGTGGAGGCCAAGCAAAGCGTCATCGAAAACATGGCTCCAGTGCTTACCAAAATATTCACGCCGCTCTTCACCGTTCTGCTGCTCGCGTTTCTGGCCACGATGGCGTGGACAGGAAGCCCGATCAACGTGAACCGGGAGGTGCTGATTGCTCTCGACCTGCTACTCGTTCTCGTCGTCGGGCTGGTTCTCTACGCCATCTCGGCGCGCGACCCGAAGGAGCCACCTGATTTCTTCGGCCGTCTGCAACTTCTGCTCGTGGTCAGTGCGCTTGCAGTGGATGGGGTGGCGCTCGCGGCGATCGCAGCCCGCATCTCCGAGTTTGGCTTTACCCCCAACCGAGTGGCGGCACTTGCAGAGAATCTCATTCTGCTCGTCAACCTGGTGTGGTCAGCTTGGCTCTATGCACGTTTCTTGCGCGGGCGGGGCCCTTTCGCGGCCTTAGAGCGATGGCAAGTCGCCTATTTGCCTGCTTACTCCATATGGGCGGCATTGGTGGTGATCCTCTTCCCGCCCCTATTCGGCTACCGTTGATGCTCCGTGCGCAGAGCATCACCGGATGGCTCCCAATGGAGGTTCTGCCTCCCTTGACGCTGCCGGGGTTGTGCCGGCATTGGCGGCGTGTCCGGACCAGCTTCGGTGTCTCAGCCCGGGAAGTGGGTTTCCTTGAGAGTCAACCGAAGGGATCAGTGCATACAGGCGAGTGAATCTATCCGCGGACTGCCAAGTCATCGGCGGGAGGAACTTAGCCGGGATATGAACAGTGTCCGTGATGTAGGCACACCCTCAGTCAACAACTTCCCGCCGCCCCGTTTTGATTGACGCCATCGCCGTTTGAGGCTATGCGTTATCCCAAACATTCGCTGGAATTTGCGTTTCAGAGCGGTTCTCCGGTTGGAAACGGCGCCAACCGGGCCACGCGCTGAACCATAGTGGTTCCGTTCGTGGGCCTCTCTGAACCCTCCAGACTCTCCGTTTTCTCCGTTGACAGGTCCCGTTTTGTTGACAGGCCGATTCAGAGAGGCGCCCCGGTTGGACACTTTCGAACTCGCCATCGCTCGACCGCAGGCCGCCTTTTCAAGCGAGTTCTTGCACGACTCCATCCTTGCCATGGCCGCCGCCTACCTGTTCCACCTCTGCCACAACCGCCCGTTCGTGGACGGCAACAAGCGCGTGGCAGCGAATGCCGCCATCACCTTCTTGTTGATGAACGAATGGGAACCGACTTTCCCCGAAGACGCGCTGGTGGACACGGTGCTCGCCGTAGCGTCGTCCTCGATGACGAAAGAGGGCCTGCCTCAGTTCTTCGAGGCCAACTGCGTCCCGCGTTCCGAAGCCTGGGGTTGCGAGTGCAGGTCGTCTGGAGAATCTTGACCCAATGGCCCGAGTCTTCACGAAACATGCCGGTCACAAGTACTCTGCGATCACTTCCTGCCGAGTCCCCAGGAAAACCGGATCATGAACTCAAGCTGGTCAGGTCTGGTCTGAACGTCGTGTGACCAAGGGTAACGGTCCCTTGCCCAGCGCGTATATCGAACACTCGGTGCGAAACTGGTTGCTCCCCACTTGGTCCCAAGACCCACACCCGTGCTAAAGCCACGGTTGGAAGGATTGGTCTGATTCAGGTTGCCAGCCGTGCGGAATGAGGGGCCGCCTTCCAGAAAGGGCCGAGTAGTGCCGGTGGAGAAATGATATCGGACAAGCAAAGGGAACTGCCAAGTAACTACGGTCGCCGGGGCATATCCGATGCTCCTATCTGGGTAGAACGATGCTGACATCTTGTAATGCAGTGGCTTGTAGAGCGCGTCAGCAGCGAAGGAGAAATTTCGGTGAACCGGCACTTCAGCAGTCAGCCCGATCAAATATCCTCCGGCATCGGAGACGGCAATCGAAGGAAGAAAACCCGGGGTCGGGATGTAATGCGAGATAAAGTCCTTGTTCGCATAGCCTCCCGCAACGACACCGAACGAGACTCGCTGAGCAAGTGCAGAAGGGGCCGTCACAAGTGCTGACACAGCCAGCACGAGGACCAGGCGAGCAAAAGTAATCTGGAGCATTGCCGGAAATGCCATCTGTGCTTTCATGTCGGTGGCAGGGCGATCGAAAAACATTTTGACGTGCTGTCAAGCAGTTGGGTTTCAACCGGCGCCCAGGCTGGACTGCGCCTTTCGCGAATCTCGAAATGCATGACACCCTGGGGTTTGCATGTCTCCCTCCAAATCCTCCGTTCCGTGGTCAGCGCGTTCTCCGAGTGGGTCTCCGCTCTTTCGGCAATCTTCAAGTCCCGAGCTACCCTCCAGGTGGCGAACCTCGCGTTGCGCCACCAACTCGGTCTGCTCCAGCGTTCCGTGAAGCAGCCGTAACCGACCGTCGCGGGTCGCTTTCTGTGGGCATAACTCTCCAGGGCTTGGGCGGTTTGGCGCTCCGCCCTCGTCATCGTCAAGCCGGAAACGGTGATCGCCCGGCACCGCAAAGGCCCACCCGGGGACCACTGCGCCTGGACTTGGGACTGCTTGAGCACCGAGCAGCCGGACGCTCGCCAGCGGCAGGTCGGGAGCGCCAGAGGCGAAGCAAAACAGGCCGCCACTGTCTCGCAAACGCTTGGCCGCGTGGGTTCGGCCCGCGCTCAGCCTCTGCCGGTGCAGATTCCGCCGCCTGCGGGGTTTGCGAGAAGCACAGTCACACACCAACTGCGCCGCGCGCAGCGGGGATATCAGCGCACACAGAGAGACGCATCCCAAAGTTGATGGCAGGCGCCGGTTGACGCGATGTCCGGAGACCAGCGCGCATCTGTGGTTTAAGGCTCAATCCGGGTGCCCAAGAGCAACAAGAACTGCGCCAGCCAGGCTGGATGCGCCGGCCATGCGGGCGCGGTCACCAGGTTCCCGGAAGTGTGCGCCTGATCCATCGCCAATTCCACGTACTGGCCGCCCGCACGCGCGACGTCCGGCGCCACGGCCGGGTAGCAACTGCAAGCCTTGCCGGCCAGCACACCGGCGGCCGCCAGCACCTGCGCGCCGTGGCATATCGCCGCCAGAGGCTTGTTGGCTTCCGAGAAATGACGCACAATCTCCAGTACGCGCGAGTTTAACCGGATGTACTCCGGCGCCCGGCCGCCGGGAATCACCAGAGCGTCGTAGGCTTCCGCCCGAACCTCGTCGAAGCTTGCGTTCAGAGCGAAATTGTGGCCGCGTTTCTCGCTGTAGGTCTGGTCGCCCTCGAAATCATGGATCGCGGTCCGCACCGCTTCACCCGCTTTCTTGTTCGGGCAGACCGCATGCACCGTGTGCCCGGCCATTTGCAAGGCCTGAAACGGAACCATGACCTCGTAGTCTTCCACGTAGTCTCCAACCAGCATCAGGATCTTCTTGGCCGCCATGACAAACCCCCTTACGAGAGTATCGTCGCACACGAAAACCGCCCCATGCGCGCCCGGCCCCCTGGCGGTCAGGGACCGGCGAGGATGGCGACCGGTTGTCAGGCCAGAAGGCGTTGCGCCCGGATCAGGCGCTCCCTGACGCGCACACCGTTCGGGCACTCGATCGCGCAGTTCCCACAGTCCTCGCAGCGCACGGCGCGGACTTCCGCCGGCAAACTCGAGAAGCCCAGCCGCGCCTGAATGTAGTCTTCGCAGAAATCGTTGTAGGCGAGGAATCGGATCTCGTCCGCGACCGGGATGCCGTTCGGGCACCGTCCTTTGCAGGAGTAGCACATCCGGCAGTAATAGGGACGGATCTCCTCGCTTCTTGCGAACAGCGCCTTCTCATCGGCGGGGCGGAACGGCTCCGTCATCGCGCGCACGTTCATCTCGAGTTGCTCGATATCCGCCATATAAGGAATCGTCACCGCGATCAAGGGGTTCTTCAGAGCCCACTTGATGGCGGCCAGCGGGGCCTCCCCCTCCAGCCTGGGCTTCGGCCCCGCGGCGCCGCGTCCCGGCGGGGTGAATCCTGCTGTGGCCACCACAACTTTCATGGCCACCAGCCCAATCCCGGCCTTACCGAGCCTCTCAATGGAGGCGTCCCGTGTCGTGCCCATCGGATAGCTGTACGTCAATACGACGACGTCGTAGCTGCCGATAGCCAGCACGCGGTCCACAACGGCGTTCGGATCGTGAGTGCTGACGCCGATGAAGCGGGCCTTGCCTTGCTTCTTGGCGGCCTCTTGCGCTTCCACCAGTTCGTCGGTGATCCCGTCGGGCGTGTCTTTGGCATGAAGCAGCCAAATATCCAGATAGTCCGTGCCGAGCGCCTGAAGACTGGCATCCATATCCTTGATTGCGTCCGTCTTGGAGCGCGACGCCGTCTTACTGGCGATAATCACCCGGCCCCGCCGGCCCCTGGCCGCTTCTCCCAACAGGCGCTCGCTGTTGCCCTGCCCATAGATGCGAGCCGTGTCGAAGTAGTTCACGCCCATGTCGATCGAGCGCGCGATCACCGTTGGATCAGGCGTGAAGCCGACGCCGAAGCCCACCGGCGCAACCTTCAGGCCGGTCTTGCCCAGAACGCGATAGGGGATGCCTGCGGCGGTGACCGGGCTGAGCGAGGACAGAGCGGCGGGCAACGCGATGCCCGCCCGCAAAAACCTGCGGCGAGACGAACTCGACTCCACTCTCCAACCTCCTGGTCAGAAAAGGATAGCTGAGTCCCAATTATTGCACGCGGCGAACGGGTTCCCCCGGCGCGGCCCCGCCGTTGCCGGGGCGCCGGTCCGGGAACGGCGCAAGGCGACGCAGCACTACTGGATCAGCGCCATCATCCGCTTCATGGCGTCGGCAACCGCCGCCAGGGCCTCTTCGGGCGGGAGTTTGCGCACCGGGGCGCCGAGCGGCTCCGCGGCCACCGGTCCGTCGAACCCGGTCTTGTTCAGCGCGTTGATGAAGCCGGCGATGTTGATCACTCCCGTCGCCATGGGAATCTCGCGTTGCCCGTCCCGCAGTTCATCCAGCGGCACATCCTTCGGCGCGTCGTTCACATGCACGGCGACGATGTCCTTGTTGGTCAGCGTCAGGATGTCTTCCGGCGTCTCCTGCGAGTTGTGCCAGTGCCAGCTATCCAGCAGAAAGCCGAGGTTTGGCTTGTTGATCTCCGCGATCAATTCCTTCATCGACTCCATGGTATGGATGAAGGGGTACTTGCTGCGGCTCCAACTGGTCCTCGGCCCCACATATTCCAGACCGAAGCGGATGCCGTGATCGCCCAGCACAGTGGCCACCTCGCCAAGCCGGCGCGCGTGCAGCTTGAAGTTCTGCAAATAGGTCATCCGGTTGTCGCCGGGCGAAAGCCAGGTGCAGAAGCGCGTCATGCCGGCGCGTTGCAGCGTTTTCGCCCAGCTCGTCAGACTGCTCTTCATCCACTCCGCGAACTTCTCGTCCGGCTGGGTGACCGGCACGCCCTGAGCCAGGGAACCAAAGGCGATGTTCTTGGCGGCCATTTGCTCCTGGAAACGCTTCCAGTCAGCGTCCGGCAGCGCCGCGAGCTCGTTGACGTTGGGGTCGAAGGCCTCGAAGCCGTATTTCGCCGAATACTCCAACTGTTGCTGCAAATTCGCCTTGACGCCGATGTTGCCGGTATGGAGGCACATCCGCATCTTGCGCGAAGCGCCTTGCGCGGCGCTCCGGAGCAGCACCGCCGCCTGTGACGCCACCGCGGATTGCAACAGGAACCCGCGCCTGCTCGTTCTCTCTGTCATGCTTGTCTCTCCTGCACTCGGACTGATTTCTTCCCCCGCGACCGTCTTGCAGCCATTCCGTTCATCTCCTCGCCGGGTCCTGCCGCCAAACCGCCCGGTCTTCAGGAAGCATACAACCTCTGGCAGGGGCTGTGGGGACAGGTCCGGGGTGGACTACCATCGTTGAAAGAACTGTTTCGAAGCAGCCTGAGGAGGTGACCCACCATGTGGCCGGAACTCAGCAGTATATTCACCCCCGCCGTACCCCTCGGCGAGAAGATCCTGCGCCCGGTGATCGTCTACGCTTTTCTCGTCGTCTTCCTCCGTGTGTTTGGAAAACGCGAACTGGCGCAATTGAATCCCTTTGACCTGGTCGTGCTCCTGTGCCTGTCCAACACGGTGCAGAACGCGATCATCGGGCCGGACAATTCGATCACAGGCGGCCTGACCGGAGCCTTCACGTTGATGGCGATGAACTATCTCGTGGTCCGCTTCCTGTTCCGACACCGCCGCCTGGATCAGATTCTGGAGGGCGCCCCCACTGTACTCATTGAGCACGGGAAAGTGCGGCGCCAGGCGCTGGCCAAGGAATTGCTCACTGAGTCCGAACTGCGTGCGGTGCTTCACCGCCAGGGCTTTACGCATCCGGGGGAGATCGAGCGTTGCGTGCTTGAGCCGGGCGGTTCCTTCTCCATCGAAGCGAAGCAGCCTCCAGCTCCTGAGCTTCGCCACCGGGAGTTGATCGAGCGCCTGGACCGCCTGGCCGCGGAGGTGGCGGTTCTGCGGGCCGGGCCGGTTTGACGACCCCAACTTTGGTTCAGTCCTTTTCGGGGCCGCTCGCCCTATAGTGAACGCAGGGGGTAGAACCATGCACGATCGGCCTCTGGCGATTCTTGTGGCTCTCTGCGCATTGACGGCCTGGCCGGCCTTCGCCCAGTTTAACGAAAGCCGTATGAAACCCTTCCTGATCGACCACCGGTCGGCGAAGGAGTCTCCTGCCGATGTCTCATTTCTGCTCGACCCGCCAGCAGGGAAGGACGGTTTTATCCGAGTCCAGAACGGACGGCTGGTCAAAGGCAACGGGCAGCGCATCCGTTTCTGGGGCGTGCATCTCACCGACTGGAGCCGCGGCTCGGTGATGCTGCCGCCCAAAGAAGACGCTCCCCTGTACGCTTCCGCGTTGGCGCGCCATGGGGTAAACATGGTGCGGCTGCATTTCCTCGACCTGTTCTCGCCGCGCGGCATCATCGACAACACGCGCAACGACTCCCGGGCCTTCGATCCGGTTCAGCTCGACCGCCTGGACTTCATGGTTTCGGAACTGAAGAAGCGCGGAATCTACGTCGATCTCAACCTTAATGTCGGCCGCTCTTACAAAGAGGGCGACGGCGTCCCGGATGCCGAAAAGATCCGCTGGGGCAAGGGGCTGGTTCTCTACAACCCGCGCCTCATTGAGCTGCAAAAGGAATACGCCAAGGCGATCCTTACCCACCGCAATCCTTATACCGGCCTGGAGTACCGCAATGATCCGGCGGTGGCCATCGTCGAAATCCTCAATGAAAACGGGATCGGCGTCGGATTCCGCGCGCCGACCCCCTATTACGACCAGCAGCTCACGGATCTCTACAACGCCTGGCTCGCCAAGAATCGTTCCCCCCAGCAGGTTGCAGCCCTGCGTCAGGCCGCCGGCGTTGAGCCAGGCGCGCCCTTGCCGCGACTCTCCGGCCCAGAGGCCGCCAAGGCGCCCAAGGAGCGCTTTTACACCGAACTGGACTTCTACACTTCCATTGAAGACAACTTCTACCAGGACATGGCCCGGTATATCAGGTCGCTGGGAGTGCGCGTGCCCATCACCGGCACGGCGGACCACGGCCACACGAGCAGTTCCTACCCCATGCTCCTGTCGCTGTCCAAGCTGGACATCGTGGACGGCCACGTTTACTGGCAGCATCCGGGGGCGCGCGAAACGCCCTCTCCCATGGTTAATGACCCGAACTGGTCGACCGTGGTCCAGCTCTCCCGAACGGCGTTCTCCGGAAGACCGTACACGGTCAGTGAAACCAATCATCCATTCCCCAATCCTTGGGCCTGCGAAGGAATGCCGCTCATGTCGGCCTACGCGGCGTTTCAGGATTGGGACGCGGTTATTCTATACACCTTCGAGCCGAAGCGCGATCCGCAGTGGCAGTCCTACATGGGCGATCCCTATGACATCTCCCTCGATCCGGTCAAGATGCCGCAACTGGCCGCCGGGGCGTTGCTTTTTTTGCGCGGAGATGTCAGCCCAGCCAAGACCGTAATCGAGCGCACGTATTCGAGGGATCAGGTCTACGACAGCCGCAGGTTGCCTCCGGCGGAGCGTCCGTATTTCACTCCGGGATTCCCGCCACACCTGCCCCTGGTTCACGGCTCGAGGATTCGCACTCTGGAGGGAGCGCCGACAGCCGGGTTTACGCCTCCTCCGGCGGACCCCATCGTCTCCGACACCGGCGAGTTGGTCTGGCAGGGCTGGCAGCGAAAGCAAGGTTTGGTTTCAGTCGAAGCCGAGCGTACTCAGGCGCTTGTAGGGTTTGTCAAGGCCGGCGCCAAGGCGCTCCGCAACCTGGCTGCTGCGGTCGACAACGAATTCGCGGCCGTCATCCTCTCGTCCCTGGACGCGCAGCCGCTGAGCCGCTCCGGGAAGATGCTTCTGGTTACGGGGGCGCGCGTCGCCAACACCGGCATGAAGTGGAACGAAGACGGCACGCAGGCTTCCAGCCAGGGCGGGCCACCGGCGCTGATCGAACCAGTCACGGGCGGGATCACGCTGCGCAACCTGCAAGCGGCCAAATCGGTAAGCGCCTCGGCTCTGGACGGCGCCGGGAGGCCAACGGGCTCCCCAATCCAGGGCCGCAGGACAGGGGACGGCTGGGCGATCGCCATCGGCGATCCCGTCACAACGTGGTACGTCGTGACGGTGCAGCGTTAGATACGGACCGGACGTTCGTCCGCTCAGTGAGTCATCGCATAGATGACATAGTTGACGCCCATTCGGAAGGCGAGCGAGGAGAGCCGCTCCGGGTAGGGCGGGTAGTCCGCCCATTCCCAGGCGTCTCCGAGATCCATGTTGAAACAGATCGCCACCTGGACGCGGCCCTTGTCATCCACCACCGCCCGCCAGCGGGGCACGATCCCGCCGCGCTCGTAAGGCTGGCCTCGCAGGATGTTGTATCCCGAAACCTGGAACCGCTCGGACAAGTCGTAGACGGTATGGAAAATCGGATGATCGTCCGGAAGGTCGATCACCTCGTGGCCGGGCATGATCCGCGCGATGCCGCTCATGAAATCGCGCCATTCGCGTTCGCCGTGAAAATCGTCGACCATCAGGAAGCCGCCGCGCTGAAAGTACTCGCGGAGCCGGGCGATCTGGGAATCGTTCAGCGTCCAATCACCGATGGCGACCGCGTAAAGCCAGGGCCATCGGAAGATCTCATCGCTGTCGATGTCGACGATCTCCTCCACGCTCCTTGCGTGAATCCGGGTCAGGCGCCGAAGGGCCGCCATGAACAGCCGTTCGCTCTTGTTGGCGTCCGTTCCCCATCGCGAGTAGAATCGTCCGTCCATCAGCGAGCGGAAGCGGAGACGGGCGAAAGCGAATTCAGTTTCGTCCCAGGCGTCCGGCGGATCGCCGACGGGGTCTTGCATCTCGTGTTCATAGAGGGCCCACCGGCGATGTCCGGAACCGTGCTGCGCCGCCAGGAGCAACGCTCCCGCACAAAGGATTCCCAGCGTCCCGCGCCCCCACATGTCCTTCATTCTATTCCAGCGCGGGGGCGTTCGCCGGTCTTGCCTCGGGCCGCGGGGCCAGCCGTGGTGGTTCAACAGGACTCTAGCCCAACTTCCGCAACCTAAGGGGCTTGGCAACTTTTTTGGGCCGTCTTTAAGGCGGCCGGAGGGAGAGAACAAGAGATCTCCCTTTAGTTTTCACCACGCTGTTGACGGGGCAGTGTTTCG
>Ga0073932_1004209_pt1 | contig 17584 bp, 17 predicted proteins | sample DewCreD2012metaG_FD_76967 | JGI IMG/M metagenome (GOLD analysis project Ga0073932, IMG submission 76967) | Hot spring sediment bacterial and archeal communities from British Columbia, Canada, to study Microbial Dark Matter (Phase II) - Dewar... ... | reverse complement strand
TTGAACCAATTCAAGCCGAGCCAGGTTGAGTTCCCGCAGCCCCTCAAGATGAAAGCCGATCTCATCACGGTCGCGTCGCAGCAGCAGCTCGTAATGCGATCGCGGGAACTCGCTGTAAAGCAATTTGACGTAGTTGGTGAGTGGATGGTGCGACACTGTCCCATGACTGAGCGCCTGTGGCAGATGGTCAGGGATGAGTGTCCGTACCTGCTCAAGGAACTCACCTCGATACTTCCGTGCAACCTTAGCAAGTGTTGCGCTGGTGGCAGACGAAGCGACCGCAGCTCGAGCCTTGCCAGCTCGCTTCGGCGAGACATGACTCGGGTGGGAGTACCTCTCTTGTTGGTCCTGCTTCAAACGCGCCGCCAGCGCATCCCGCGCGCCATCCGGGTGGTCGCGCAACCACGTCCGGCCGGCTTCTGTGATGGTCCACTTGCCGCGTCCTTGGCTACCCATGAGCCCTATGCCCACAAGGTGCAAACGGCACCCATGCAAGTAGTTCTGCCACTTGGCGATGCCATGGGAGTCGTGCTCCTCGTGCGCAGGCGGAACCAGGTGACCGTAACGCCGTTCGAAGCCCGCAATCACCTCGTCAGTTCGGCCCCTCCCCATTTCGGCCATCAGTTGCAGCAGAGGTGAGGCGTAATCAGTCCAGGTGTGGAAGCCGCCCCCCTGGCCGCACATGGTTGAGTCGTCCTGCGCCGCGGTCACGCCTTTGGGTTCCGTCGCACCGATGAACCGCAGCACCTTCGGACGTTGGGTAGAGCTTTCCATCGCAGGGCTGCCTCCTTAATACCAGCCCAATCTGGCCCGGCTGGCATCAGCCAGGCGCTTCGCACGCCGATAGATAGCCGCATCCACCTCAGACTCCGATATGTAACGTATGAGCGTGGCCGCCTCGCGGTGCAGGTCCAGCGTGAAACAGAAGTGTATCCAGTCGCATAGAAGCTCCGAGCCGGGGGTGTTGCCCTTGCCACTTAGGAATGTGTGCACTTCATCGAGCTTGAGCCTGGCCCGACGCCCGAGCTCAGTTTGGGAGACGTTAGATATCGTCTTCGATTGCTCGGCTGCCAGCAGCTGTTCATACAGGGTCCCCCACACGCGCCGAAACTGGTCGTCGGGCATTGCCCTTCTGGTTTGTTCGAGCATCTCCAGGGTAATGCCGTGTGACTCTGAGGGGGCTGCACGGCGTCGTCGGCGGCGGCCCGTCTGCACAGTGGCTGAACCCGGGCGTTGACGATGTACTCGCGGCGGCATCTGGTCGGCGTCGGGATGGTCAGTTAACCAACGTCGCCCGGCATCGGTGACATACCAGACGCCCTGGCGGGGGCTTTGCAGAAACCCTCGCTCCTTAAGGTATTGACGGGACCACCGCACATGGTTGCTCCACCTGGGCTCCCCCGAACTGGCGTCCTGGTAGTCGGAGACCGGGATTCGATCCCGATACTCCGCCTCAAACCGGCGAAGAATCTCCTGGGCCTGACCTCCACCGGCGGGCATCTTGGCCAACAGACGCAGCAAGGCCAACTCGTACTGACTGACTCCCTGGAAACTGGCTTCGGTGACCATTTTGGCTACCTCCTTTGGACACAGAATACAGTAACAGGCCTTCAGCTGCGCAGCGTTATTGTACTTGTCTACACACGGTTCAATCCCAACGGCTCCGGCACGACAACTGCGCCACGCACCGCGCAGCCTTGCCCCGCGCGGGCATCGCCGGAGACGCCCGGAAAGGAGTGTCCGGCACTATCCACCGACGCGGGCACGACTGGCTACCGCCAGCCGGCGCGCATAGCTGCTCAGACTCGGCTCGTCCTGCTCCTCCAGGTACTCGAGCAAGGCGGCCGCTTCGCGATACAATTCGAGCACATAACAGATGTGAATCCAGCTGCAGATGACCTCTTGCGCCGGCGCTTCATTGCTCTTGCCGGTCAGAAACGCTTGCACCTTGCGCACGATGCGCTGTGCGCGCTGCCCCAACTCGTCCCCTGTCACCTCCGTGATCATGCGCGCACGCTTGGAAGCCACGAGTTGATCGTAAAGATAGCCCCAATCCTGCTGGAATTCAGATGCAGGCATCACCGACTTGATACGTTCGAGCTTGTCGAGCGTCATGCCTACGGAAGCGGTTGTCGTCACAGGTGCGTCCTTGGAAGCGCGCCTCCGCCGGACGGCACCCGGGCCCTTTTCCTCAGCCAACGCCTGCCTGACCAGCACCGCCATTGCATCCCTGCCTCCATCCGGGTGGTCACGCAGCCACGCCTCGCCCGCATCCGTGATCGTCCAGACCCCGTATCCAAGACTGCCCATGAGGCCCGCGACAGTCAGGCCCTGCCTGGCCCAACGGACGCGCTTCTCCCAGCGAATGGCTCCGGTGGCTTCCCGGTCTCTATGGACCTCTGGAATCAGGTGGCCCCACTTCTTGTCGAACTGCGCCAGCACCGTGGCCGCCTGAGCCGACTTGACCTCGCCCATCAGGTGAAGCAGTGCGACCATATAGTCTTTGTGCCCTGCGAGACTTGCCACTTGTATCATTGCTTGACTCCTTCAGGCTAGTAGCGGGACAACCGCAGAAAGAAATCGGCCTACGTAGTCGCTGCATGTCCTGTCATCCCCACCCTTACGCGCGCCGCAGTCGCCATCCGTTTGACAACCCGACATTCTTCGGGCTCCAAAACATCCACATTCACATGATCGAACAACCGCGCCGCCTCGGCGTAGAACTCGCGGTTGTAGCAGAAGCGCAACCACGCCGCCAGCTCGCGGTCGTCCGGTCGGCGCTCCAGCTGGCCGGCCAGGAAACGGCGCACCACACGCAGGTGAACTTGGGTGCTCAGGTCGGCGCGGGCGCTCATCTCTTCGCGTTCGCGCGCCGTCGGCAGCCGCCAGCGCCCGGTGCGTTTGTCGAGCCAGAAGTTCTGCTCCAGCAGCCGGTCCAGCCGCCCCTGATCGGTCTGGTTCAGATTGGCCGTCTCCTGCTGCCACCTGGGGATCAGGTCACCGGTCGTCTGAGGCTCCCGGCCCAGCACAGCAGTGAGCCAGGCGATGGCTCCGGCGTCGGTTGCCAGGATGGTCGCCGGGCCGCCGCAACGGTCGCAGGTGGTGCCGTACAGCCAGTCGAACTCTTCCTTGACAGCTGCCTTGATGCGCTCGAACCCGCGCCGCAGGGCGTCCACGTCAACCGGCGTGCAGTAATTGCGCGCGATGTGCACCGCCGCCGGCGACAGGTCGTTGAGGATGGCGTGGCGACCGGTCATCAGCGCCGCCACGCCGGTCATGCCGGAGCCGCAGAAGGGGTCCAGGATCAGGTCGCCGGGGTCGGTGTAATGCTCAATGTAGGGCACAATGCCCTCAGGCGGGACCTTGGTGTGGTAAGAATGGGCGTTGTAGATGGGGCTGTTCTTGCCGACCTTGATCGGTTGGGCGAACGGCGGCCGACGGTAGGTATCCGCGACCCGGTCGTACGGCTTGGCATGCTGACGGATGAAGTCTTCGAGGTCACTCATCGTACTGCGTCATCGCAAGGTCAGACGGATCATCTTCTTGTCAGGATTGGCTCGACGCGCTGCCGCAAACGCCTCGCACAGCAATTGACGCAGCGCCTGGACCACGGTGTCAATTTCGCCCTCCTCCAGGTTGGGGAAGCGACGCACCAGCTCCGAGAGGATATCAGCCGGCGCCGTCACGATCGACTCTTCGGCCAGCAGGCGCTCAATGAAGTCGGCCAGCTCAGGGCTCATCACGTCCACCAGCGCCGCCAGGTCCGCCGCCCGCACCGCCTCGACGAAGGTCTCCATCGCGTCGTGTCGGCCTCGCGCCAGCACGCGGCTGATCGTCTCACTGGCCAGCTGACGGCGCTTGTCGTCCAGCGCGCGCTCGAGTTCAGCCAGAAATTCGTTGACATCGCTGATGGGCAACACGTCGGTCAGTCGCAAGGGGCGGGGACATTGGCTGCACGTCGGCGCGTGCTCCACCGACACGCTGCTGACAACAGTCACCGGACAGGGAGCCAGTCGCGCCACAAGTGAGCGATAACGCGCTTCGAGGTCGCCACCGAGAGGCGTCCCCAATGCCTCGATCTGGTTCAGCAGGCCGAGCGCCTGCAATCGTCGCGGCGCATCTTCCAGACTGCCTCGCAGCTGCGCTGCAGCCTGGTAGTAGTCACGATGGTGTTTCTGGTACTCATTCTGGTATCTGGCGCGAAACTGATTGAACTCCTCGCGCAGATGATGCCACGCCTCGGGACGGGCGACCAGCTCGTCCAGGCTGATCTGAGCGGCCAGGGTCATACGGTCGGCGGCCAGGTCACGGTCGGTATCGCGCAGCGCGACCTCATCCAGATAGCGCTTGACCGCGACAACCTCGGCGCCATAATCGGCCAGATTGCACAGGTGGCCGTAGGTCTGCATCGCGTCGCGCAACTGGTCGGGCGATTCCTCAAACACTTCGGCCGCGCAACGATAGAAATCGGCGTGCGTCTCCGGCGTCTCGGCAACCAGCTGCTGCAGTCGTTCCAGCGCGTTGAGCGCTGTGGCCGGTAGTGGCCGGCCGAGCGTGCCAGCCAGTGCTTCCAGGTTACGCCAGCGGGCATCCAACTGCTCGCGCAGATGGTCAATTGACCGACGCAGCCGGATTGTCTGATCTGCGATGTCGGCCTGATCGGTGGACTGATGCAGACTATCGCTCATCTCGCGGGCATAAGCGAGCGTGTCGTTCCAGCTCGGGCCGACAGCGGGCACAAGAGAGTCGAAGGCGTTCTGCAACCCTGGCTTCCATTCGATGTCTGTGACCGTGCTGGCCGTGAGGCGACCGGCGGTCACCGGCCGGCGCTGGCGCGTTTGCAGGCCGTGGCGCTGTTTGAGCGTAAGATCAACGCGGCAAGAGCCGCGCCGCACGAAAGCCAGAAGATAGAGCTGGATGACCACATACGGGAGGCCATACGGCATCCCGGACAGCCGCTCGTAGATGCGCCAGACCGGCAAATCGGCGCCGCCAGCCTCGGCCAACATCGACTCCAGCAGCGCAAACGTGCGCGGTGATTGCGGCGCAAAGCGTTCGGGCTGATCGGGGTGTGACAGGCCCAAGGCCAGGCCGTAGTTGCGCAGCGCCGCGCGCGCCGCTCCCGGCGCACCAGGGTCGAAATAGCCAGCGAACACCTTGCCGACCTCCGCAGGTGTGAGCGGGCTGCGCAGCAAGTGCGACTGGACTGGCAGGTCAGAGTACGCGGCCAGCAGCAACGGCTCGACCAGCGCGGCAATGCGCAAGTCACTGTCCCCCCCACGACCGAACGCATCGCGCGGGTCAATGGCCAGGTCATCCCGGGTGATCACGCGCCCGGCTCCGTAGAGTCTCAAGTGTGTGCCGACCAGGCGATCCAGAATGCTCCGGCGTTGCTCGCTCAGCCACGCGCGCATGGCCTCAGCCTCCTGGCCGGTACGGTTCCGGTAATGTTCCTCCAACGATCGCCACGCCTCGTAGCCGGCGGCCGCGTCGCGAATTTCGTCAGTCATCTCGCCCGGCAGCACCAGCGCTATGCGACGATCCTGGAAATCGGGCATCTGCGGCGGGTGAGCAGCGGATGGGGTCAGAATGACCAGCCTAAAATGCACGTCCTCGCTGGGCAATGGGCCGCCGTGGTCGAGCCGCCAGCCGGACGCCACTACGACCTCACCCGGATACTCCAGGTTGCGGCTATGGATGCGTCTCGGCGCTCGCTGATCCAACTGGAAATCGCTGAACAGCCCGGTGGCGCCTCCCGTGTCGCGCGGTGTGAAGAACAGGCTATCGGTCAGCGCGGCGCGCAGTCGGTGCTGGTCCTGCAGCACACGTCGCTTCTCCTCATTGAACAGGACCAACGGCGAAGGGCCGGCGCTTCCTGCGACGACGAAGGCCGCCGACAGTGCATCGCTGTCAAAATCAATCTGCGGCAATGAGCGGATCTGGCTCAGCACCAGGATAACGTTGTCCTCGGCGCGTATTACATCGTCGACGCTGAGAGTTGCCTCCGCCAGTTCGTGCACACTCATTCGGCGTGGGGTTTCCAGGTAGGCCAGGTGCCACAGAAAAAGTGTCGCCAGAATATCGCGCGCCAGCGGCAGGTCGGCCGGTTCCAGGTCCAGCAGGTCGAGCGCCTCGCCGGCAGCCCGGAACGCAGTGTAGGCCTCGCTGTAGGCAGGCGTCGCCATACAGTCTTCAGTCAGGTGACGGCTGGCGAGTAAGTCCGAGATTCGGATGAGCGTGTTCCGCGCCAACAGGTGCGCCTGGTTGGCAGTTTCCCAGAACACGAACAACCCGGAGCGCGTTGTCGGCAGGTCACGCGCCGTGATGTGACGCACTACCTCAAAGCAACGCGGTTGGAAGGGAAACGTATCCTGGAACTGCTCAAGCGTAAGTTCTCTGGCGAACGCGAAATGGTGACGGCAGTACTCGTAGTAGTCGTTGATCTCCGGCAGGCGCGCCTCGTTCAGACCACGTACGCGGCGCGAGACAATTACGTCATAGTCGCGCTCGTTTTCCCTCGCGAGGAGAGCCACACTGATGAATCGGTCCCCACTCTGATCGCCGCGCAGCTTGGCTGGCACCGATGACTGGGACGCTACGACTGTGAACACCCGGCAGTTCAGATCGCGCGGAAGGAGATAGGCCAACGTTTCCAGCAGCTCCGCGTCCGCTGTCAGTTGCTGGCTGGTGTTGTGAACACTCTGCCAACCTTCGTACTCGTCAATCACCACCAGCACGCCGTCGTAGCCAGGACCATCCGGCGCTGTGATCTGGTTGTAGATGTGCACCAGGCGGTCCTTGACACTGGATGCGATCGCGGGCTTGATGCGCGACTGACGGCAGTACTCCGCAATCTGGCGACCCAGCACTTCCATCCCCTCCGCGTCGCGCAGAGCAGTCATCCCGTACCCCGTGGCCCTGCGAACGAAGTCATCGGCCTCACGGCGGATCGCATCGCTGGTGCTGTTTTGCAGCCAGTCCCACAGGTCTTGCGCCGAAGTCAGCCGCACCTGATCTTCGATCTGAGCGTGCTGGAGGGCATCCTGAAAACCCTCTTCAAGCAACACATCGAACAGAGAACGATCGAGGGACGGATTGTCTCCCGCCTGTCCGCGCAGCGACAGGATGACCGGGAATAGGCGGTAGTGACCCAGTCGCCGCTGATACTGGCGAATCTCGTCGTCGCTCACGCGGTCCCAGAGCCCAGGTTGCAGATTGCATAACAGAGATGCCAGAACGACCAGGAAATGAGTCTTCCCGGCGCCATACTCGGCCTGTACCCAGAAGCCCTGGCCGCGACCCTGAACGACTGTCTCCAGAATCTCGGTAAACCGCGCGCGGATAGTGTCTGTGAAGATGTACGCCTCGACCATCTCGGCCGCTTGGCTCCGCAACGCCGGCAGCAGCGACAGGGTGGTCTGTGGAATCTCCTTGGGCAGTATCAGATCTCGAAGTGGGAGAAGTGGCATTATTTCTCCTCCTACTCTGCCCTGACAACCGCCGATGGCTGATCCAGTGCCCCAAGCAGGTACTCGAGCGGTGCCCCTGTGTTGAGTGAGACGTAGTCAGGCAGAGACAGCGATGACTCGAATGCGGTCTCGGAAGCCGAAACCACCAGGATCACCAGTAGGTGTTCCGAAGCAGCGGCAAGGAAAGGGGCGAGCGGCACACGATAGCGACTGAGCAAATCGGTGCCTGTCACCACCAGGATCTGTTGCCGCCCGGGCTCACGCAACTCATCCAGCTGCTGTTGAACGGCACGCCGCAGCAATTGGCGCGCCTCGTCAAGGGCGTACGGGGCTCTGGGCAAAGTCCCGGCCAAAGCGTGAAGATCCAGCCTACGGCGAGCAACCGCCGGTATCGCTGCCAGGAGACGACCAAGGTCCCCGTGCCATAGGTAGACGTGCCGCCGGCTGACCGCTGGGAAGGGGCTTTCGGCGAACCGGACTATCAACGAGACGAACTCAGATTCGCTCACAGACGTCTGCCCTGAGCAATGTAGTCTGCGGCTGGAAAACGCGTAGTGATTTGCTCAAGCTCATCCACAACGGCATAGTGCGCGATAAGTCCAGCAGCAGCCGCGTTACGTAGCGTGCGCCGCACGACATCAGCCGATCTGAGGCCTAGCAAACGCCACCAGCTCGTGCCCAAGAGATCGTTCAGTCGCACGATGCGCGGTGTAGGTGCCAGCCGCGCATGCAGCAGAACCAGTAGTGCATTGGATGGATCCGGCAGTGCCTGTACCACCCAATCACCGTCATAACGTCCCAAGAGTCCGAGATGGACACACATACCCATCAACCGCTGGTAACATTTTCTCTTAAACACACCGTAGGTCTCCTCGATGAAAGATGTGGGTATGTTACGATCAAGGAGAGTGCCGGGGGGCTGAGGCAGTATGTAGTCCAGCACGAATCGCGCGATCACAGACTCCGCCTCGAGAAGTGTGACGCGCATGACGTCAGCGAGGATGTGGTCGTCGCGGTAGCCACGCCAGACCGAGGGAACCAGCCCGTCGAGAGATCGCTCAGGGAAAAAACGCCGCTGAATGAGTTGAGTGTAACGCTGGCGCGTCACAGGTGAGTTGTGTGGCAGGTTGTCACGAAGGTGACGCTCAAATTCGACATAGGATCCAAAGGCAATGCTTTCTTTGACGGCAGCCACGCTGGGCTTCCAAATTGGATCCTGCAGACTTGCGAGGGCGCAGTCACTTCTTGGCATTGTCACCCTGTTCAGTCGCTTCACACACCGTGGGATGGTCAGGAGAAACGCGCGACAATAACGAAGCCATCTTCGACATTGAACCAGCCAGATCATCCTGACACTGCTAACTGCAGCTATTCTTCTGGATACTATACTACATAAATCAGAGGACGACAAAACAGTGTGGGCGCTGACAGAGAATCTCAAGATGGGAAAGCATACTACCCAATTCAATCGCCACTCGGCAATGCGGCCCGCCGCTTCGCTCACGCACTAATGCGATCATCTTTTGACCCCAGCGCCCCGATGGGAGTAGAATAGGCGCTCACCGGCTGCCGCAGCCCGGCCGCCGGCCGCGTCCAGGAGGTCACCCATGCTCACCGTCAGCGGCCATCACACCCTGCCAGCGACTCCGGAGCGCATCTGGCCACGCATCCTTGACCCGGATTCCCTCGCCATCCTGATCCCCGGCTGCCAGCAGCTCGAGCAGACCGGGCCGGACGACTATCAGGGGACGCTGCGGGTCGGCCTGGCGGCGGTGGGCGGCACCTATCGCACGCACGTGCACATCACCGAGCGGCGGCCGCCGGAGTACTGCGCCTTCACCGGCACGATCGAGGGGCCCACCGGCACCATCCAGGGTCACGTCCAGCTCACCCTGACGCCGACGCCGGATGGTCACACCGAGCTGGCCTATCGCGGCGAGGCGATCATCGCCGGCGCCCTCGGCAGCCTGGCCGGCCGCCTGGTCGAGAGCGCGGCGCGGACGCTGCTCCAGCAGGGACTGGACCGCTTCGACGAGCAACTGCGGGCGGAACGGGAATGAAACTGTCGGCGCGTACCTGGCCCCGTAGCCCCATCTCCGCTTGCGGAGAGGGGGACAGGGGGTGAGGTAATATGAGTCGGCAATACTTTTGAGGAGGCTTGTGATGCACATCGTTGACCTGACCGTGCCAATTGGCGAGGATACGCTGAGCCCGCCCTCGGTCCACACGCGGCTGAAACTGACCCCCGCCCACCGCGGCCCCGGGTTCTGGCAGGCGAGCAAGCTCGAAATGACGCTGCACACCGGCTCGCACGTGGATTTCCTGCTCCACGTGAAGCAGGATGGTGAGACCGCCGCGGACGTGCCCCTGGAGCGGGTGTGCGGCCAGGCGCTGGTCGTGGACCTGAGCTTCGTCGGCGCCAACCACGGCATCTCGGTCGCCGACCTGGAGCAGCACGCGCCGCCGATCAACCCGGGTGACATCGTCCTGGTGCGCACCGATTGGTCGGAGAAGCAGTGGGGCAACTTCCCCACCTATTACGTCGAATCGCCCTACTGCACGCCCGAGGCGGCTCAGTGGCTGGTTGATCGCGGCGCCCGCGCCATCGGCTTCGATTGCTTCAGCGAGTACTGCGCCCGACTGCCCGACTTCACGTCCGAGGAGTTCATCATCCACAAGATCATCCTCGAGAACGGGCGCTTCCTGATGCAGCAGATGACCAATCTCTCGCAGCTGCCCACCGGCGGGCGGCGCTTCCAGTTCTTCGCTCCCTTCCTCAAAATCAAAGGCGCCGAAGGAGCACCGGTTCGCTTCTTCGCGCTACTCGACTGATCAGGAGGTGCTGATTTGGCTGTCCAGGAGTATTACCTACCGAAATCGTTGGAGCAGGCGCTCACCCTGCTCGCCGACCACGGCGACACGCTGCTGGTGATGGCCGGTGGCACGATCGCCATGCCCCTCATCAACGACGGCATTTCGATGCCCGAGAAGGTGATGGGCCTGCGTCACGCCGGTCTCAACACGATGCAGACGGGCGACGGTGTGGTGCGCTTCGGCGCCACCACCACGCTGACCCAGCTGGCGCAGCAGGACGCGGTGCCGCTCCTGCGCGAGGCCGTCGGCCACATCGGCGGCTGGCAGATCCGCAACATGGGCACGCTGGGCGGCAACCTGTTCGCCCCGCCGCCCGCCGGCGACCTCGCCGTGGCGCTTCTCGCGCTCGACACCCGCCTGAAGCTGGTCAGCCGCCGCGGCGAGCGCATCGTCCCACTGAGCGAGTTCTACACCGGCTTCATGGCCACCGCCCTGGCCAGCGGCGAGCTGGTGGCCGAGGCCCAGGTGCCCCTGCCCAGGGGCAAGACAAGTTATGTCAAGTACGGTCGCAAGCACGCCAACACACCCGCCATCGTCACGGTCGCGACCCACGTGACCACCGCCGCCGACGGCACGGTGCGCGAGGCACGCATCGCCCTTAACGCGGTCGGGCCGCACCCGCTGCGGGCCAGGCGCGCCGAGCAGTGTCTGATGGGCGCCCCCCTCACCCCGGCGACGATCGCCGAAGCCGCCCGCGTCGCCGCCGATGAGTGCGATCCGTTCACCGACGCGATCGCCACCGACTGGTACCGCCGCCGCATGGTGACCGTCTTCGTCAAGCGCGCTCTCGAAAGCATCGCGGCATAGGAGGACGACAGATGACCTCGCGAATCGTTGCATTCAATCTGAACGGCCGGGACGTGGAAGTGATCGTCAAACCGCTGACCACGCTCCAGGCCGTCCTTCGCGAACAACTGCACTACACCGCGACCAAGGCCGGCTGTCGCCAGGGCGGTTGCGGCACCTGCACCGTCCTGGTGGACGGCGAACCGATGCTGTCGTGCATCCTGCCGGTCGAGGACATCGCCGGGCGGCGGGTCGTGACACTGGAGGGCATCACCCCCGCCGAGGGGCTGCATCCGATCCAGCAGGCGTTCTTCGACCACTATGCCATCCAGTGCGGCTACTGCAGCCCCGGCATGATCATGGTGATCAAGGCGCTGCTCGATCGCAACCCCAACCCCACGCGCGAAGAGGTGATGGATGCGATCGCCGGCAACGTGTGCCGCTGCACCGGCTATGAACCGATCATCCAGGCAGCGCAGGCCGCCGGTCGGCAGCTGAGTGCCAGGTAAGAGTCACGGGAGAATGGAATGATGAGCCCAATCGAGCCCAAACACCACATCGTCGGCCAGTCGGTGCCCCGCCGCGACGGCATCGGCCACGTCACCGGCCAGACCGTGTATGTGGATGACATCTCGTTTCCTGACATGCTGCACCTGAAGATGGTGCGCAGCCCGATTCACCACGGCCGGATCCGCTCCATAGACTTCTCGGAGGCCGAGAAGGTGCCGGGCTTCGTGCGCGTCCTCACCCATGCCGACGTGCCCAAGAATATCTACACGATCCTGTGTCTGATTGGCGTTGGCCCGGACGAGGAGCCGGTGCTGGCGGTGGACAAAGTCCTGTACAAGGGCGAACCCATTGCCGCCATCGTCGCCGAAACCGAGGCTGCCGCCACCGAAGCGGTGTCGCGCGTGCGACTGGACCTCGAGGAGCTGCCGGCGGTGTTCGACGTCGAGGAGGCGTTGAAGCCCGATGCGCCGGTGCTCAAGCACTGGGGCACCAACTACTTCGTGTACGAAGGCCACCACTGCCGGCGCGTGCGCCTGGGCGATGTCGAAAAGGGGTTTGCCGAGGCCGACGTCATCGTCGAAGAGGTTTACAACACGTCGCCGATCGAGCACGCACCCACCGAGACGACCGCATGCGTGGCCAAGCCGGAGCCCAACGGCCGCTACACCGTCTACACCAACACCCAGGCGCTCTTCTTCACGCTGGACAACACCGCCCTGATCCTGCAGATACCCTTCAACAAGCTGCACTTCGTCGGCGGGACGGTTGGCGGCGGCTTCGGCGGCAAGGTGGATGTGATCACCGAGCCGATCGCGACGCTGGCGGCGATGAAGACGGGCCGGCCGGTGAAATACCGCTACACGCGCGAGGAGGAGATGCGCGTCTCGTCCACCCGCAGCGCGTGGCGAATGTACTTCAAGGACGGGGTGATGAAGGACGGGCGCATCATCGCCCGCAAGGTCATATCCTACGCCGACTCGGGCGCCTACAACCGTCACACGCCCTACGCCGTCACCAAGCACGCCGCCAACGTGGCCGGGCCGTATGCCATTCCCAACGTCTACATTGACGCCTATTGCGTCTACACCAACCGCCAGCCAGCCAGCGCGATGCGCGGATTCGGCGTCACCCCGGCTTCCTTCGCCATCGAGTGCCAGATGGACAAGATCGCGCAAACGATCGGGATGGACCCGTGGGAAATCCGCTTCATTAATGCCTATCGCAACGGCGACATCAAGCCGCATCAGAAGGTGGTCGAGGACGCCACGCTGATCGAGGTGATGCAGGCGGCGGCCAGGCTGGTCGGCCACCCGCTGCCGGAACGGCTGATGCAGATGAATTCCTGGGACAGGGAGAAGGCGTAAGATGGCCAAGCTAAGAGGTACCGGCATTGCCGCAGTCAACTACCCCACCGGGATGAACCTGGGTGGCGACCCCAGCCAGGCGCTCATCCACGCCACGACCACCGGCACGTTCGTCATATCGCTCTCCAGCACCGACCTGGGTCAGGGTCTCAAGACGGTCATCGCTCAGATCGGCGCCGAGACTCTCGGCGTCCCGTTCGAGAACGTCCTGATAGACACCGCCGACACCGACACCGGTCCGCACTGTATGGGCACGTTCGCCAGCCGCGCGACCCACCGGGTTGGCAACGCCGTCATCATGGCGGCTCAGGAGGCGCGCAAGGCGATGCTCGAGGTCGCCGCCGACGAGCTGGAGGCCAGGCCGGATGACCTGGACACCGACGGCCAGGGCAACATCTTCGTCAAGGGCTCGCCCGACCGCAAGATTGATCTGGTCAGCCTGGCGCTGGCGGCCCATTTCAAGTACGGGCGCACCATCTCCGGGCGCGGCATGTACATCAAGCCCAAGAGCGACGTTGACCCCGAGACGGGCAAGATGGACCCCGACTCGACCGAGGCGCACGCCTGCAGCGTGGCCGAGGTGGAGGTGGACACCGAAACCGGCGAGGTCACCGTGCTCAGCATCAAGAGCGCCTACGAGGTGGGACGGCAGGTCAATCCGGCGCTGGTGCAGGGTCAGATCACCGGCGGCGCCTTCATGGGCATGTCGCACGCGCTGTATGAGACCACCGCGCCCTACTACCCCTCGCCCGATCACGCGCCGGGCAGCTTTCAGGAGTACATCATCCCCGGCCCGCGCGAGCTGCCGGAGATCGAGAGCGTGGTGCTGGAGTATCCCTCGTCGAACGGTCCCTACGGTGTCAAGGGCGTCGGCGAGATGACAGCCAATGCCCCCATCCCGGCCATCATCAACGCTATCTCGAACGCCATCGGCGTTCGCCTGACCGAGTATCCGGTCACGCCGGAGAAGATCCTGCGCGCGATCGAGCAGTCACCCAAACTCAAGTCATAGGAGAGACCACCCGCCATGTTGAAAGTAATCTCGCTGTTGAAGCGCAAAGAGGGCATGAGCCTGGAGGAGTTTCGGCGCTGGGCGTTGGAAGAGCATCCCAGGCTCGGCATGCAGCTGCCGGGCATACGCGCCTATCGGATGAGCGTGGTGTTGCAAGACGACCCCAATCTGCCCGCCGACGCCGTGTCCGAGTTCTGGTTCGACGACAACGATGCACGCGTGGCAGCATTTGCCACGTCGCAGGGCAAGGCCGCGGCCGAGGACGCCATCGCGCATTGCTCGTCGCGGACGCATCTCTTGACCGAAGAGAAGGTCATCATCGCGTAGGCCTGGTGGGATGATGCCCGGCACCACACATCCGATCGTGGACGACCTGCGCTCTGCCTTCCAGCAGCTGGAAGGCATGGCAGTGCTGGATGAGGTGGTGCTGGGCTATCTCTTCGGCTCCCACGCCCGCGGCCAGGCCGGCCCCCTGTCGGACATAGACATCGCCGTCCTGCTGGCGGACACAGTGACTGAGGCCAGCGCGTTCGAGCAGCGCCTGACGTTGATGGATGAAATCTCCCACCGCTTGAGGACGAACGCGGTGGACGTCGTGGTGCTCAACCACGCTCCTCTCGCGCTGGCCTATCGCGTCTTGCGGGATGGCGTGCTGATCTACTGCCGCGACGAGTTGAAGCGAATCGAGTTCACCGCACGGACGGTGAACATGTATCTCGATTTCGAGCCGTTTCTGAAGCGTCAAGAGCGTGCCATCCTGGAGCGCGCGCGCAAAGGAGAGCTGCTGAATGGACACAACCCCCATCGCGGCGCGCTTGAGCGCTATCGCCGACTCCGTGAACGCCTTAAGGGGCCTGCAGAGCCTGACCTGTAATGTACGACGTCCTTGACAAGCTCGAAGCCTGGCGCCAGGAAGGCCAGTCCATCGGCATCGCTACCGTGGTGAGCACGTGGGGCTCATCGCCGCGGCCGGTGGGTTCGAAGATGATCACCACCACGCACGGCGACATCGCCGGCTCGGTCAGCGCCGGCTGCGTGGAGGGCGTGGTGATCGAGGCCTGCCACGAGGCGGTCAGGACCGGCCAGCCGCAGGTGTTGACCTTCGGCGTCGCCGACGAGAACGCCTGGGAGGTCGGCCTGGCCTGCGGCGGCACCATCGAGGTGTTCGTCGAGCCCTTTGCCGCCCTGTCCGGCGTCTACGCTTCCCTGCGCGACCGCCTGCTCGCCCATCAGCCGCTGGCCGTCGTCAGCGTCCTGGCTGGCTCCTCGGAACTGCTCAACCGCAAGTGCCTCATCTACCCCGACGGGCGCATCGAGGGCGACCTCGATCTGCCCGAAGAGACGCGCCAGACCGCCGTCGCCGACGCGTTGGACAGGCTGGCCCGCGGCGAAAGCGGCACGCTGCAAATCGAGGGCGGCCCCCATCTCTTCATCGAGGTCTATCCGCCGGTGCCGCGCCTCATCATCGTCGGCGCCGTCCACATCGCCGAGGTGTTGGTCCACATGGCCAACCTCCTGGGGTATGAGACGATCGTCCTCGACCCGCGCAGCGCCTTCGCCACGCGGGAGCGCTTCCCGCACGCCACGCACGTCATCCAGGACTATCCGCAGCACGCCCTGCCAGGGCTGGCGCTGGATGCCTCGGCCTATGTCGTTGTCCTGACTCACGATCCCAAAGTTGACGATCCCGCGCTACAGCTGGCGTTGACGAGCGGCGCGCGCTACGTCGGCGCCCTGGGCAGCCAGCGCACCAATGCGCGGCGGCTGCTGCGTCTGCGCGAGCGAGGACTCACCGAGGACCAGATCGCCCGGCTGCACGCGCCGATCGGCCTGCCGCTGGGCGGGCGCTCACCCGCCGAGATCGCACTCAGCATTATGTCGGAAATCACGCACGTTCGATACGCTGGAACCGCCAAGGCGGTGGACACATCCGCACCTCTGTAGTATCATTGGTCTAGATCATCGGCGGCGAAACACGTCTGATACTAACCGGTGCTGCAGTGGTGCCCGCTGATCCGGTGGGTCCGTTCGTGACCAGAGCTGGCCGATAACTACCGTCACCAGCCGCGGAAACTTTGGCCGGCCAACTCTGGCAGTAAAGCACAGATGTCCGTCCTTTACCTTGACCTCAATATCTACAAGCGACCGTTCGACGACCAGCGTCAGATGCGCATCCGACTTGAGACTGTTGCTATTGCGGCAGTCTTTGCTATGATCGAGAATGGGCAGCTGTCAGCGCGGTGGTCATTTGTTCTTGCCTACGAGAACAGCCGCGATCCGATCCCTGAGCGTCGGGAATTCGCCGAGCGCCTTTCAAGGTCCTGCGCGGCTGTCGTCGAGCCGAATGAGGTGATCAGAGATATGGCTCGCCAAATGTCACAATCTCACCAGATTCGGAGCCGTGACGCGCTGCACCTGGCCTGCGCTCAATTGTCCGGCTGCGACTACCTGGTTACCTGTGATGAACAGCTGGTGCGTCAGGGACAGCGGCTAAGCGCTATGGGGTTGCTGACCGTGAAGGTCATCAATCCCATTGACCTCATTCGGGAGGTGTGAGATGGTGTTAGCAGGACAACAGTTCGCACGCTCCGACGCTACCTTGCGTCAGCACGGATACATGGCACTGGTGGAAGCATTGGGCTACGCCGACGCAATCCGTTTCTTGACGCAGATCAGCGCCGGTCAGGGAGACTACGTTGAGCAGCAACATCACATTGTGCCAGATGTCAGCGTGGACGAGTTGTATGAACAGGCACGCCAGCACTGGCTCGACCGTCAGGACAGACTCCGGTCGGCGGATTGACGCTCTCGAGGCCGTGGTATCTCTGGCACAGACACCAGTCGCTCGCTGTCTGCGTAGCTCAGTCGCTTGAATGGTTGTTGAGACAAGAGGACTATAGGAGAAAGCGCCACCTCCTTGTTCGACTCAATTGACGCCGTCCAGCAGGCATTGCTGTCCCAACGCTACATCGCCGATCGCGGGCTGGCGACGGTGATCTTCCTCGCCACGCGCCTGGGCAAACCGCTCTTCCTGGAGGGAGAGGCCGGCGTCGGCAAGACCGAGGTGGCCAAGGTGCTCGCCGCGACGCTCGGCGTGCCCCTCATCCGCCTCCAGTGCTACGAGGGCCTGGACGTCCACAACGCTGTCTACGAGTGGGCCTACGCGCGCCAGATGCTGCACCTGCGCGTCCTGGAAGCCCGCGGCAGCGCGGCCCAGCTGGCCGAGAGGGATCTCTACAGCCCCGAATTCCTGATTGCCCGTCCCCTGTTGCAGGCCATCCAGACCGATGGCGGCCCGCCGCCGGTCCTGCTCATCGACGAGATTGATCGGGCCGACGAGGAGTTCGAGAGCTTCCTCCTGGAGTTTCTGTCCGACTTCCAGATCACCATCCCCGAAATCGGCACGCTGCGGGCGGCGCAACCGCCGCCGGTCGTCATCACCTCCAACCGCACGCGCGAGGTGCACGACGCACTCAAACGCCGTTGCATCTACCACTGGATTGACTACCCCACGTTCGAGACCGAGTACCAGATCGTCCTCAGCAAAGCGCCCGGTGTCAGCGAGCAGC
>Ga0073932_1004207_pt1 | contig 17585 bp, 14 predicted proteins | sample DewCreD2012metaG_FD_76967 | JGI IMG/M metagenome (GOLD analysis project Ga0073932, IMG submission 76967) | Hot spring sediment bacterial and archeal communities from British Columbia, Canada, to study Microbial Dark Matter (Phase II) - Dewar... ... | reverse complement strand
TTCCCTCGGGAAAAGCCGCGGCCACGGGAACACAACGAGGCGATCAACTCGAATTCGAGGAATTGGGCGGGTAGGCTGTCGAATGGAAAGCGCCGGTCACGGTTTCGACAGCCGCCGGTGCTCTTTCAAAATGCAGCGGTCCATCACTACGAACAGTCCGGCCTGGCGCGCGCGCTCGGCTGCTTCCGCGTGGACCACTCCCTCCTGCAACCAGATGGCCCTCGCACCCACGCGGATCGCCTGCTCCACGAGTTCCGGAACGAATTCGGAGCGGCGGAACACGTTCACGATATCGATCTTCTCCGGGACCTCCTCGACGCTTTCGTAGGACTTTTCGCCTAGCACGGTGGACTCATGCGGATTCACCGGGATGATGCGATAACCAGCCCGCTGCATATATTCCGATACGCCGTAGCTCGGACGATGCTTCTTTCCCGAAAGGCCGACAACCGCGATGACTCGCGAAGTTTTCAAGAGCTCGGTGATGGAAGTCATCTCACGGTTTCTCCTCGCGCATCATCTTGCGGAACCGTTCCACTTCGGCTGTCGTCAGGGGACGCACCTCTCCCGGCCGCAACCTGCCCAATTCCACGAAACCGATACGGATTCGCCTCAGCTTCTCCACCATCCTGCCAAAGTGTTTGAACATCAATCGTATCTGATTCTGCCGGCCCTCAATCAGTCGCACTTCATACCACGGATTCTCACCGCGTTTGACCAGCCGCAGTCCCGCCGGCGCCGTCTTGCGGCCGTGCAGGGGAATCCCCTGGCGAAACCGCTCCTCCTGTTCCGGGTCCAGGGAGCCAGTCACCTTCACCAGGTAGGTCTTGGGGATGTGATGGGAGGCGGTTGTGAGCAGGTGGGCCAGGTCCCCGTCATTCGTCAGAATCAACAGTCCTTCGCTGTGATAGTCCAGCCGCCCGACCGGGTAGACCCGCTCCCGCATGCCTCTGAGCAGATCGAGCACGGTGGTCCGACCTTCGGGGTCGTGGGCGGTTGTCACCACGCCCCGCGGCTTGTTCATCGCCAAATAGACCAGCCCTCGTGAAGGCCGCAGGAGTTTCCCGTCCACCTTGATGTGGTCGCGCTCGGGATCGGCCTTGGTTCCCAACTTCCCGACCACCGCTCCGTTGACGGTGACCCGTCCCTCAAGGATCAGTTGCTCGGCCTTGCGGCGGCTGGCAACGCCCGCGCGCGCCAGGATCTTCTGGAGCCGCTCTCCGTGCTCTTCTTGCGAAACCACGCCGCCCGTTGCGCCCTCGGAACGCAGGAGTTTCCCCTGCCCGCCAGCGGTCCTGTTCTCAGCAGGCCGCGATGACTCAATGACTCTTCGCCGACGCATGATCGCCTTCCTCGACGTTTCCTGGCGCTGCCCGAATGTCAAGCGGCTTCAGCACCATCTTCCAAATCCAGCGGCCAGTTTGAATCGGGCTCCCCTCGTTCCGGCAGAATTCCACCTTGCGGGCCGGGGACGGCTGGTCCGGCGGCTTAATCGGGCGATTCGCCGCGAACCGCGCTGTCCTCTTCCGACCCCCGAGATTCCGGCTTCGGATCAACCCCGTCCGGCGAGGTCTCCAGGGCCTCGGGGTTCGCGGCGCTCTCGGCCGGCGCCGCTTCCGCGCCGTCAGGGGCTTCCGCGGCCTGATGCTCGACGGCGGAACCTAGCGGCTCGCCGCTTCCTTCCGCTGCCGGCGCCGGCATCTCCTCATCGCCCAGAGCCATGCGCCGCAGTTCCTCGAACTCCTTCAACGTCGGCAGTTCGCTCAGATCTTTCAGGCCGAATTGAACCAGAAATTCCTTGCTCGTCTTGTAGAGAATCGGCTTGCCGATCACGTTCTTCCGGCCTGCCGTCACGATCAGTTTCCGGTCCAGCAGGGTCTTGAGGACGCCCGCGCCCTGCACTCCCCGGATCTCCAGAATCTCCGGGGCTGTCACCGGCTGCTTGTAGGCGATCACCGCCAGCGTCTCCAGCGCCGCCATGGACAGTTTCAGGGGCGGCTGGAGTTTCTTCACGAATGTCCGGATGGCCTCATGATGTTCCGGCTTGGTTGACATCTTGTAGCCGCCCGCCACCTCCCGAACGGTCAATCCGTGGTGCGGCCTGTTGTACTCCTCCACGAGCTTGTCGAGCAGCTCCGAAACCCGCTCCCGCGGCTGTCCCAGAGCGTCCGCGATCTGGGCGGCCGTCAGCGGCTCATCCGTCACATACACGACAGCCTCCAGAATCGCCATCAACGGATCGTCCGTCACGGTCTCCGGTTGTTCCTGCCCGATCCCGAGCTGCTCCGGAGTCGTCTCCTCAGGCTCCACCGGAGCCGGTATCTCGTATCCTTCCATGCGCTCTATTGATAACCCTTTTCGATCGCGTCCCAAGCTTCCCCGGCGCCCACGGCTTCTTCAAAGCGCTTGTGCCTCCGGAGCCCGATGTCCCCGAACAGGTCCGATTGCGCCAGTTCGATGGCCTGCATGCGCACCATTTCGAGGATCGCCAGGAACAGCGCCACCATGGCCCGCCGGGTGCGCTGCTGTTCGAAGAGCTTGATCACCGATAACGTTTCGCCCTTGTTCATCCGTTCCAGGAGCGTCTTCAGCCGGGAGATCATTTGCGGGACGCTGACTTCCTCGCCCTCAACCTCCATGACCGGCCGGCTCCTGGCCCTTTCGAGAACCTGCTGGAACGTGCGGACCAGATCGACCAGCGAGACCGCCAGTTCCTGTCCGTTCTCCTGGTCGAGAAAGGCCTGGATCTGGGGATTCGACCAGACGTTCTCTTCCACCAGCAGTTTCTGCTGGAGCATCTCCGCCGCGTTCTTAAAGCGCTCGTGCTCCAGGAGCCGCTCCACCAGTTCCTGCCGGGGATCTTCCTCTCCCTCCATCTCCTCCAGCGCGGGATCCCTGGGCAGCAGCATCTTCGACTTGATGTGGATCAGGGTCGCCGCCATGTAGATGAACTCGGCCCCCAGTTCCATGTCGAGTTCCGCCGCCCGCTGCAAATATTCCAGGTACTGCGCGGTGATGCTGGCGATGGGGATGTCATAAATGTCGATCTGCTGCTTGCGGATCATGTCCAGCAGCAGATCGAGCGGCCCATCATAGCGTTCCAGATGAAAACTGAACGGGGATGACACAACTTTTCACGATAGCATGAGGGTTCTCGCCGTTGTTGCGTGTTGGAATCCGGGCCTGACTCAATGCCTAGCCCGCCTGGTCGTTGCCCTCCACCAGGCGTTGCACCGCTGGAATCTCGCGCTTGTCCGCCAGCACCAGCATCGTATCGCCCTCCTGCAGCACGGTCGCCCCCCGGGGCGCCAGAAAGTCGTCCTGGCGCCCGATCAGCACCACCAGCGCCGACTTCGGCCATCGGAGGTCCACAATCTGCTTGCCCGCCACGGGTGAGCCCCGCGGCACCGTCAATTCGACCATGTCGCTGCTGGTTTTCTGCGCCGGAACGAACTCCAGAGGATAGCGCCGCTTGGGCGCGAAAGGGGCCTCCAGCCCGAGGAGTCTGGCCACGAACGGAATGGAAGTTCCCTGCAAGAGGACCGAAGTCAGGACAATGAAGAAGACCAGGTTGAAGTACAGTTCCGCCTTCTCCACGCCCGCCAGCAGCGGAAACGTGGCCAGGATGATGGGCACGGCGCCCCGCAATCCGACCCACGCCACCAGCGCCTTCTGGCGGAACCGCATGCGGGCGAACAACAAGCTCAGAAACACCGCTACCGGCCGGGCCACGAACATCAGGAAACCGGCCAGCAGCAAGCCGTTCTTCGCCACGGGCAGCAAATGCGAAGGGAACACGAGCAGCCCCAGAGTCAGGAACATGGCGATCTGCATCAGCCAGGCCAGGCCATCGTGAAACCGAAGCAGGCTTCGCTTGTGAATGAAGTCGCTGTTGCCAATCACGATCCCCGCCAGGTAGACGGCCAGGAACCCATTTCCCTTGAGCAGAGCCGAGGCCCCATAGGTCAGGCACACCGCCGAAATGGTGAGCACGAAGTAGAGACCTTCGGCTTCCAGCTTGATGCGGTTGATCACGAGGACGGTCAGTTTTCCCAGCGCATATCCAACGGCGCCGCCCACCGCCATCTGCAACACGAAGATCGGGACCAGCGTGTAGACCGGCTGGCCGGGGTTTTTCACGAGTTCGATGAAGCCCAGCGTCAGAAAAACGGCCATCGGGTCGTTGCTCCCCGATTCGAGCTCCAGCAGCGGCTTGACGCGGCCCTTCAGACTGACGTTTCTTGACCGGAGAATCGAGAAGACGGCCGCGGCGTCCGTCGATGCGACGATCGAACCGAGCAGCATGCCTTGGGTCCAGGACAACTGCATCACGAGAGCGGCGAAGCCTCCCACCGCCAGGGCTGTCAACAGCACGCCCAGACTCGACAGGCTGAGCGCCTTCCACAATACCGAGCGAACGGTGGCGCGATCTGTTTCCAGCCCGCCCGCAAAGAGGATGAAGGCCAGCGCGATTACGCCCAGCGCCTGCGCCTGGCGGGCGTTGTCGAAGGGGATTCCCCCGGGCCCCTCCGAGCCGGCCAGCATTCCCAGAATCAGAAACAGCAGCAGCGTAGGAACGCCCAGCCGCCAGGAGACTTTGCTCGCCAGAATCGCCAGCAGCAGAAGAACGGCGGTCACCAGGAGGATCAGCTCGATGGAGATCATGACGGCGATGCCCGGCTCAGCGGAAGTGGAGCGTCACATCGACGGTCAAGGAGGCGTCGTCGACGCGAGTCTCGGCTCTCGTCCTGCCCAGGTTGTCGAAGACACCGTCTTCGCGAATGCGTTGCAGGAAAAAGTCCGGGTAGTCTGCGTCAAACGGCGTTCCCGGCTTTGGCGTCCAGATCCGCCGGATGGCGGCCTCGGCATTGAGATCCAAACCCACAATGAGGAGCTTGCCGTATAGATACTGCGGACCGGGCGCCGCCCGAACCGTAAGATTCACCTTCTTTTCCGCGTCGAGGACGCTTCGCTCCACGGTGATTTCCGGCTTGAGGTATCCCTGACGCGCAAGCCGCTTGCGGATGCGCGCCAGGCCGGCCTCGATCTCGCTAAAGTCGGCGATCTCGCCGGTCTTGAAGCGCGCGGCCTCTTGTAGCTGCTCCTCGGCTGCTTCGCCGGCGATGACCTTCACCTCGCCCAGGGTATAGACCGGTCCCTCATCTACTTCCGCAGTGACAGCCACGCCCTGCACATCGGCGGCCGGCTCGGCCGTCACCTTTGGAAAGGAAACCCGGATCCGCCCGAGCGCTTCGTACAGCGGGCGGATGTTCGCATCCAGAAGCTGCCGGAAGCCCGCTTCGGTGTAGAGCGCCCCTATGGCTACGCCGGCCATCACGTTCTGGAGCTTTGTTTGAGGGATCGCGGAATTACCGGTGAACCGAACTTCCGCCACCGATGGCGGAGGAGCCGCAGGGCCGAAGACCACCGCCAACTGCCCGGATTCATCCGCCACCACCCTGCCGGTGACCTCCACCGGCTGGCCCTGCGAAGCCAGGTACCGTTCGATGATCTTCGCATAGCGGTCCAGAACCGGCTGCGTCGCGGGAATTGTCTCAGCGAATAACTGATCGGCGCCTTTCAGGACGGATTCCAGCGATTCCCGCGAGGCACTCAGGCGCTCGAAGCGGTACGGGTACACGAACGGGGCCTCGATCACCTCGAATTGCACGCGGTACCCCTTCCGGGAGGGCGCGGGGCCGTAGCTGTAGCCCACGCCGGAGAAGGCGCCGGAATCCATGAGCCGGCTTCTCGCCGCCTCCAGGTCTTCCTTCCCCGCAACGTCGCCAGTCTTCAGTCCGGCGACGGCCAGGATGCGCTGGGCCGAATAACGGCTGTTGCCCGAGACTGTGAGCGATTCGATCGGCCAGCGGGCCGAGGGCGGAGCCGCCTGCGCGGCCTGCCCAGCGTAAGACAGCGTCAACAGGGCCACAAGCAGGGTCACGCTTTCATTGTATGCTGTCGGGGAGCCATGTCCCCGGAAGAATTCACAGCAACCGAGCGCGCCATCTACCGGCGCCTGACCACCCCTGCCAGGATCCAGTCCTTTCTCGACGACCTTCCCTACAATCTGGAGCCGGAAGGACCCACTTGCCGCTCACCGCGCCTGGCGCTGCGTTCCGGGTCCGCGCACTGCATGGAGGGGGCGCTGCTGGCTGCCGCGGCCCTGCGCTGGATGGGGCACGAGCCGCTGCTGCTCGACCTGGAAGCCGTCCGGGACGACGACCACGTGCTGGCTGTCTATCGCCAGAACGGCTGCTGGGGCGCCTTGGCCAAGTCCAACTACTCCGGACTGCGCTTTCGTGAGCCGGCCTACCGCAGTCTTCGTGAGCTGGCGATGTCGTACTTCGAGCACTACTTCAACCTCCGCCGCGAGAAGAGCCTGCGCCGGTATTCGCGTCCCGTGAACCTGCGCCGATTCGATCGGATCCATTGGATGACCACGGAGGAAGAGGTTTGGGCCATCCCCGAGCATCTGGCCGTGATTCCGCACCGCCGGTTGCTGACGCCCTCGCAGGAACGCGCCCTAAGCCGCGTGGATGCGCGGCTCTTCGCCGCCGGTCTGGTCGGAACCGCGAAGTGAAGTCCGGCAGCGCGTCCCGGAGCACGGCCCGTTCGCAGCGGGCATCCCCAGGGGCGCCGCGCCGGCGCGAGCGCAGGCGGCCGCCGGAATCGGGAGCGTCCAGCGTGTCTCCCAGCACGCGCGCCTGGAAGCCGCAGAAGTAAACGCGGCGCGTCCCCTCCTCGAGCCAAAGGTTGCGTCCAGGAGCCCGCGCTGGCCCGGCCAGAGCCGCACCTGGAAACGTCCGATCCTGCCCAGTTCTCTTGGATTGCCTTGCGGAGGCGATTCGGGCGCCGGAGCAGCAACGGCCGGTTTCTTCGCCGCCCCGGCGGGAGGCGCAAGCTCCGCCGGCAGGTCCGGCGACGGCGGACTGGCCAGTTTGACGGGCAGCACCAGGATCGGGTGCGCCGTATGGCGGCGGCCGCCAGCGCCAAAGTCAAAGTTCGCAGTCTGCCTGTCCGCATAGCCACACCTCAAGTGGGACAGGGAAGCTTTCAGGGAGACGGTCGTGAAGGGAAAGCGGCGAAGTGGCTGAATCCCATGTCCGCTCATTGTGCCTTGCGTTGTGTGCTGGCCAAGAACTTCGCCAATGTGTGAGCAAGTGTGAGCAAACGGCGCGTAAGTTACAGAAAACATGGTAGCGCTAACGGGAATCGAACGGGTTACGGCCCAGTCCAGCCTGGTCCACGTAGTGCGATCTCATTGATTCTGCGTTCGGCAAAGTTCGTCACCAGACCCTATGGTGGGCCACGAAAGCCCCACGTGTGAGCGCGGTGTGAGCGCAGACTGGTGAGGAGCAACAGGAGCCTGTACGGGCCGCCGCCACATGTGGAACAATAGAGGGCTAAAGAGAATGGGTGTTCGAGTACCATATAGCCAGCAGTTCACGCCCGAACAGACACCGCTCGCGCGATTGCTGCCGGTTCTTCGCCAGCACGCTGGCAAGGGCGACAGGCTTAAAACCGCCATCGCCTCGGCCTTCTTCAAGAACACGAAGTCTCCCGGCAAGCTCGCCGGCAACACACTGATCTCCCTGAAGACGTATGGGATCATTGACGAGAAGTGTGGGTTGACGGCATTCGGCAAGGAACTCCTCTCTGCCCAGGGCGACCCGCTGCGCGCCCACGCCCTAATCGCGAAGCGGTTACTTGTCGATCTGGATGGCGTGGGCATCATCGAGACGATCCGCGAGATGGGTTCGGCTGGCCTCAAGATCCAACTCAGAACTCTGCCGGACGAGCTGCGCCAACGAGGAATTTGTGCAAGCAGCAACTCCAGCGATCTGTCGGCTGTCCTAGGTTGGTTGCGTGAAGCGCGGATTCTCACCAACAAGTACGACGTGAATGACGAGGCGTACTCCGCCATCGCGGGCACGTCCACGGAGACACTCCAGGCGTTGAAGAACCTTTCACGCGGGCAGATTGCATTCCTCCGTGCGATGGTGGCACTCAACGTCACCGACTGGGTGGCGTACAACACGATTTGCCGACAAGCGGAGGAGATTTACTCAGGGGAGATCCGGTACAACTGGAAGGACATCGTAGCCGACGTTCTCAGGCCTCTCCAGGATACTGGCTTGATAGAGATCAGGAAGAGGTCCAAGCAAGACAAGACCACCCCTGTGGGGCGCGGTGGAAAGCCGACCGACATCAAGCCAACGGGAAAGTTCGACAGGGAGATCGCCGAACCGCTGCTCGACGCGCTATACCAAGCGGCTGGCTACTCGGAGATTCGTACCATCCGAAGTAAGCCACTGTTGGAGATCGTTCAAGAGATCGAACAAGGAACCGACCAGAACAAGCGCGGCAAGGCCCTGGAGTTTCTGGCAATACGCCTTTGCCAGATGCTGGACCTCGACTTCTTGGGCTGGCGCGAGACAGACGAGGACATCGCCGGTGGCGGAGAGGTGGATGCGCTGCTTCACTCGGCCCGGCTGACGTATTCGCGGTGGCAGGTCCAGTGCAAGGTGGGGCCTGTGACGCTGGAGGCCGTTGCGAAAGAGGTCGGCATGAAGGATGTTACACTCGCCAACGTGATCCTCGTTGTGGGCACGAAGAAGGCAACGGACAGCGCTCTAACGTACCGCCGAAAGATCGTCAGCAGCAGCAACCTGAACATTGTTATCATCGATGGGCCACTCCTTGAAACCATCACCAGGGATCCCTCCAGCCTGGTAGAAGTCCTTAAGCGGCAGGCTGAGAATGCGCTGAAGATGAAGCCATCGTTGGACCGGATCAAGTCCACCCCACCGTCTGGAGCCGGCGGTCAGGCATCTGAAGCTGCTACGAGGGCGGATGCCAAGCCGGAGCCTTCGCCGGTGAAAGCAGAATTCTCAGTGGTGTATTCGACGAAGCTCGGAAAGGCGATCCGTGGAGACTCGCTGGTTGTTCTCCCACACCTCATCGAGCAGGGCGTGCGGGTGAAGCTTATCGTTACGTCCCCGCCGTTCGCCCTGGTCCGAAAGAAGGACTACGGCAACGAGGACGCGGACGCCTACCTCCGCTGGTTCGACAAGTTTGTCCCCTTGCTCAAGCAGGTCCTCGCCCCTGACGGGAGCCTCGTTATCGACATCGGTGGAGCCTGGGTAAAGGGTCTGCCGGTGAAATCCACTTACCATTTCCGGCTGCTCCTTCAGCTCTGCGAGAGCGGTTTTCTTCTCGCGCAGGACTTCTACCACTACAACCCAGCCAGGCTCCCGACCCCCGCCGAGTGGGTGACGGTCAGGAGGCTGCGCGTCAAGGATGCCGTCAACAACGTCTGGTGGTTGACGCTCGACCCTTTCGTGAAGAGTGACAACCGGCGCGTCCTCCGCCCGTACAGCGAAAGCATGCTGGAGCTTCTCCAGAAGGGATACAAGCCTCAGCTGCGTCCGTCCGGTCACGACATCAGCAATAAGTTTCAGCGGAACAACATCGGATCTATCCCACCGAACGTCCTCCAGTATGCCAACACGGAGAGCAACAGCTACTACCTGCGCCGCTGTAAAGAGACTGGAATCAAACCGCACCCTGCCCGCTACCCGCAGGCGCTCCCGGAATTCTTTATCCGGTTCCTCACGGAACCTGGCGATTTGGTACTTGACCCATTCGCCGGTTCAAACGTAACGGGAGCGGCTGCCGAGGCGCTCGGTCGGCAGTGGATCAGTGTCGAGCTCGAGTCGTCTTATCTCGAGGCGTCGCGTTTCAGGTTCGAGCAGAACCCCCGTCTGACACTTGAACTGGCTGGCGACAAAGGCAAAACCGCAAGGCCGAACGGACACCCAAAGCCGGCAGCCAGACCCGCAGAGTCACTGTTCCTCTTCTAGAACCATTCGCCGTTAGAGCCCGCCAATTTCGCGCACAGCCCGCGCGTGAGTGGTTGTTTGGCTGGCGAGACCGCCATCTATCCTGGTCGGGGGGAGAACCTGGTTTACCCGGCGCTCCGGGTGGCGGGCGAGTATTGGTTCAGGTCCCTCCGATCAACATCCAACTGCCGTTCCCAATACCGCCCGTCCTGACGCCAGCTCCGGCGCCGCCTGCACCTCCCCAGAAATCAAACTGAGAGTCGGCCGCTGTGTGCAGTGGCGGGGAAGCTGGGATGCAGCCCGAGGCGTGTGCGCTGTGCGTGGCAGCGCACACTCGCCTGAAGGTTTGTAAATCGTTAAAAAGAAAAGTGAGATTGGTAGCGCTAACGGGAATCGAACCCGTATTTGAGCCTTGAGAGGGCTCCGTCCTAACCGTTAGACGATAGCGCCGTTCTTCCATCAGTATATCAGCAGACGGTTCGGACGGAAGATCTCAGGTGTTCACGGCCTCGAAATAGCCGTGGGCCAGCTCCGGCTTGGCCTCCAACGCCTTGCGCCAGCAAAGGCGCGCTTCGTCGGCCTGCCCCAACGACTGGAGGGCGTGTCCCAGGTTCAGCAGCGCTTCGGCGAGGTCGGGCTGGAGCTCCAGAGCTTCCCGGTAATGGCGCGCCGCCTCTTCCATCAGTTCCTGCTTCTGGCACAGAAGGCCGGTATTGTAGAACAGCTCCGGCGTCTTCTCGCCCAGGGCAATGAGTCTTCGGTGGAGCTCCAGCGCCGCGGTGTGGTCGTCCTCCTCGAGCGCGAGCGCCGCCAGTCCCCGCAGGGCGTCCACGGAATCCGGCTGGTTCACGCACACCTGCTCGAAACAGGCGCGCGCAGACGCCGTGTCGCCGGCCCTCCAATGGGCGATGCCGAGGTTGAGCCGCGCCTCGTGCCAGCCAGGCCGGCTTTTCAGGCAGGTCTCGAAGGCCTCGGCGCTCCCGCGAAAATCGCCTCGCTGGAGCCGCGAGTAGCCAAGCCGGAACCTGGCCTCATCCCACTTGGGATTGGCCTCCAGCAGCTTCACATACATCGCCTCGGCCGCGGCGTGCTCCTCGGCCTGTTCCAGGACCAGCGCCAGATTCCAGCGGGCCGCGGTCTGTTCCGGATCGAAGTGGAGCGCTTTCTCATAGGCGGTCCGGGCTTCGGCCAGCTTCCCCGTCTCCTGGCAGACGATGCCGAGATTGACCTGCGCCTGCGGCGAGTCCGGACGGATGCGCACCGCCTGCGAATAGGCGCGGGCGGCTTCTTCGAGACGGCCCGCCCTCTGGTGGGCCACGCCCAGGTTGAACCAGGCCTCGTAATGATCCGGCGCGGTCTCCACCAGCCTGGCGCAGAACCTGGCGGCAGCTTCGAGGTCCCCCGAGGCCAAGGCGGACGCCGCCAGCCCTTCCATCGCCGCCTGAGAATGCGGCCGAACGGCCAGCAGTTGTTCGGCGCTCTCGCGGACCCGGGCGGCATCCTTGCGGGCCATGTCCACCGCGATGAGGTTGACGAGGCAGTCTTCCGACTTGGGATTGCGCTGAAGAATCCGCCGGTAAAGCGTTCCCGCCTCCTCGAACCGGCCCGCCAGTTGGAGGGTCACAGCTTTGCCGAACAGCGCCGCTTCCTGGCTGGGCTTCTGGTTCAGGCAGAGGTCGAACGCTTCCAGCGCGGGCTCCAGGCGGCCGAGCTGGAGGTGGCAGATCCCGATGCCGAGATGGGCTTCGCTGCGGGCCGGGTCGGCGTCCAGAGCGCGGCGGAACCGTTCGACGGCCTCTTCCCAGCGTCCCAGCTTCTCCAGGCACACGGCCAGGTTGAAAGACGCGGTGCGGTGCGCCGGCTCCAATTGGACGAGCTTCCAGTAGCTGTTCGCCGCTTCGTTGTACTGCCCCAGTTGAAAGTGAATGTGTCCCAGAGAGGAATAGATTTCCCCCTCTTTTTCTCCCCGGTCAAGGGCCGCGTACAACTCATTCAGGGCTTCCGCGGGCTTTCCGTCCAGGTGCAGGGACACGGCCCGCGCCAGGGCATGGGACGCTCCGCGGCGCTCGGAGCGCACCTGAAAATCACCGATCACGGGCTCGGCGGCCGGTGTCCAGTTCTGTCCGGAGGCAACTTTTCTCGCGTTCATTGGGATCTCGTCGAACTCCTCTTATCCATGGCGGTATCGAACAAATACGCACAAACGCGGCCGACGAAGTCTTCTTTCTGATTGAGCCTCATCCAGTAGATGCGGGCCCGTTCGCCGGAATCGGCGAAGAAGCCGAAGCCGCCGGACTGGAACAGATCGTCGTGCCAAAAGTCAACCAACTGCCCTTCGATGGAAGTCGAGTAATCGTTCCCATTTACGGAGACCTGCACGCGGTAGGGCATGCCGCCGTGCAGCAGCACCCGGATGGGAATTTCAACATAGGGCCCCGCCTCTCCGCCGATCACGGCGTAGCGAATCAGCGTGAACAAGGGCAAGGGGCCGGGGCGGGTCAAACGGATCTTGGCGGCGTAGTAGTTGTGCTCGTCCTGGGCGCGGTACGCCCAGCTTACGGCCTGGCGTTCGACCTGAGCCAGAAACTCCACGCGGTAGTTGTCCATCTTCATGGAGGGCTCAAAGAGGGCCAGCTTTCCGGGCCTGACGTAACCGGCCGGCTCCACCCGCCAGGTGCGGCTCCAATCGCCGGCGCCTTTCCAGTCGCGCATGCCGGACTTGAAGTCCTCGGTGAGTTCGACGGCGGCGCGGCTTCGCAGCTTCGACTCGAGTTGACCCAGGCGCAGGCCCAGCAAGCCGGCGAGAGCGGGACCGGGAAACGCCGCCCATAGGAACAGCATCAGGCAGGCGCCGGTCACCGCGAATCGGGCATACGCCGGAATCCTGTCCCAAAGATGCAGGAGATTCTGCAACCAGGAAAACGCAGGCTCATCCAGCGGCCGCACGTACTCGAACGTCTCCACGATGCTGAGATCGCGGGCCGAGCGCAGCACCGGGCGGGAGAGGGACATTGGCGTGGAGGCAAACGCGATCGGCAAAGCGGGCCGGTCCTGCGGCTGGACCGGCTGCATAGGCTGGGGCGGAGGCGTGGCGCCTTCGACCGGCCGCCCGTAGCGGAACAGGGAGGCCAGCGCGGGCAGCAGGGAACTGGCTGCCATGGCTGGCGCGGCGGCCGGACTGATCGGCCTGGCGGGAAGCCGCCTTCCGGCCACGGCCTCTCCCGCCGGTTTGGCGTGGTTCGGCGCCATCTTGGGGGCCAGAGGGAGGAGTCCGGGATGGCGCGGCCTGGATGCATTGAAGGCTACAGGCTCGCTGCCGCCATGGGCCATCGCTTCACAGACCGGCGACGGAAGCGGCAGAGGACACAACTTCGCCGCTTGCAGCCGCGCGGCGAAAACCGCCTCCGGGCCGGCGGGAGTCCGGACGGACGGCATCGAGAACCGACTCAAAGCGTTTTCCGGGGCAAGCACCGGCGGCGCCTCCGGGTTGAAGGCGGCCACCGAGAGGGGTTTGGGGGACCAGCAGGGGCGATGGCTGAAGCACTGCCCGGGGCGGGGATGCTCCGCGGCGAGGCCGGCATCGGCGGAGAGCGTGCTCAAGGCAGGGAAAGTGATCGGGGCCGAGATGGGGACGGGCTGGACAGAGCGAAGATCGAGATGCGCGCCGCGGGCAGGCTCCAGGCAATGGCATGCTCCCGCAGAGAGGGATGTCAGGCGCAGGCGCGGTGAGTTCACTACCGAGGTGTCGAGGAAGGAGACGCCGGCGAGTCCTTGCGAGTGAGCCACAGAGGAGAATTGAGCATCAGGGTGCGACAGGGGTTTCGGCTCACCGCCGGCTGGGCGGCAGAACTGATAGATGCCTCCCGCGGGCGGGCGGAATCCGGCCACCGGCACCAGCACGGTGCGGGCGGCAGGGGCGGCATTCGGGGCTTGAGAGGGGAGGGAGTCGCCTGTCAGGCGCTTGAGCGCAAGCTGGGTGAGTTTCCTGTAACGCTGGCGGTGCTGGCGGGAGCAGAACTCACCATCGGTGAGTTCCCTCAGCACCCCCAACACTTTGCCGCAATAAAGACACTGCATAAGGCCCGCAACTCAACTTCCGGCCGGCTCATCCGGATCTGCCGGCGCTCGCTCTCGCGGAGCAAGGCTACCTCCCATCGGCGCATCCTCAGGCAAATGCACCTGCGACGAGATCTGGCGGCGCCTGTGCATCCGTGTCCAAACTTTAAGCCCTTCCGGGCTTCCGGGCAAGATGCTAAATGGCTAGCAGAACCTCACTTACGAACGTTAGCTGGGTACGCCCTCCGGCCGGCACACCCTGTTGCCGGGCTTATCGGCGCATTTTGCCATTCCGCGATTCGAGGAAGCGCTTAGGGTATGTGGAAAAACGATGGCGGGCCTGCGGCGGCGAAGCCAGCCAGCGCATGGGAACCGGCTGCTAAAGGGCGGGCGGCAGTGTCAGCGAGGCCTTGGCCAGGGCTTTTTGCAACATGTCCGTGGCGGCCTGCTCCGTTATGCAGCGCGAGACAGCGATCTCGGTGATGAGCATGTGCCGGGCGCGGTCCAGCATCTTCTTCTCGCGAAACGACAAGGGCTGGCTCAGCCTGAGGATCAGGAGGCTCTTGAGCACTTCGGCGGTTTCCAGCAGGCTTCCGGAGCGCATCCTCTCCGAATTGGCCTTGAACCGGATCTTCCAGTCTTCGTTTCGGAGACAATCGCCATTTGCAAGATAAGCAATGACTTTGCTGACAGCGCCGTTGCAGGTGACCCGGCGCAGGCCGAGATCATCCGCGTGGGAAAGAGGGACCATGATGGTGAGCTTGCTGCACATGAGCCGCAAGAGGTAGAAACGTTCGCACTGGCTGCCGAACGACCTGCTGCTCACGTTCTCAACGATACCGATCCCATGGTTCGGGTAGACCACCTTCTCGCCAATCTGAAACTGCATAACGGGCCTTACGAGCGACGTTTTCCGCCGGCTGAGAGACTACGAGTTTTCCGAGACCAGAAAAGGATATTAAGGCCGGAGCTAACAAAAGTCAACAAAAAAACGCATGCTGGTTCATAACCTGAACAAAGACCCGCAAAAACGGCGAACAGGATGCGAAAACGGACAGCCACGGGTGGCGCTGCCGGCCAAGGAACACGCCGGAGGGGGCCGATTCAGTCAGGATGCGGGGGATTTCAGTGGTCGCGGCCGGTTACCGCTTCGGTCATAGCCAGGAGGGCGCGCTGGTGGGGCGAGTCCGGGAACTGCGAAATGATCTGGCGGGCCGTTTGGGCGAAGGCCTCCGCGCGGATCATGCTGCGTTCGATTCCGCGGTGCTTCATGATGAGCTCGAAGACGCCGGCCAGGGCCTGCGGCTGGCAGTCGCCGCTGCGCAACAAGGACTCGACGCTTTCGCGCTCAGCGGAGTCCGCCTGCTCGAGGGCGTAGATCAACGGGAGGGTGACCTTACCCTCCCTGAGATCGCTGCCGACGGGTTTTCCCAGCACGGTTTCATGAGCGGTAAAATCCAGCACATCGTCGACGAGCTGGAAGGCCATGCCCAGGTTCCAGGCGTAGTCGCTCAATTGGGACTCGACGGCGACCGGGGCGCCCGACACGAGCGCGCCCAGACGCGCGCAGGCGGAGAAGAGCACGGCGGTTTTGCGGTCGACAAGGTCCATGTAATCGGCTTCCGTTACGGCGGCCGAGCCCAGCCGCTCCAACTGGAGCAGTTCGCCTTCGACCATGGTCTGGGTGAGGCCGATGAGGATGTCAAGGATCCGGAAATTGCGGAGCTCGAGGGCCACCTGGAAGGCCTGCATGTAGAGCCAGTCTCCAGCCAGAACGGAAGTGTGATTTCCCCAAAGCACGTTTGGAGAGGGCCGCCCGCGCCGCGTCTCAGCCACGTCGATGACGTCGTCGTGGACCAAAGTAGCGGCGTGAATCATCTCGACGACCGCGGCCAAGCGGATCGCTTCTTCTCCGGCGCCTCCCGCCAGTCTCGCGGACAACAGAAGCAGGGCGGGCCGCAGGCGCTTGCCGCCGCTGGAATGCAGATAGTGGCCGATGGCCGTGATCGCCTCGACGGAGGCAACGGACCGGAGATTAATCTCCTTGTCCACCCTCTGAAGATCCTCGCGGACGAGTTCCAGGAACTCCCTGCCGCTGGGGGCTTGCGTGGTTTTCCCAAGCTGCATCGATTGGTACCAGTCTACTCGTTGCCGCGGGAGCGAAGCAAACAGAGCCGGTTGAAATTCGCCGTGGTTTCCGCCGCCAGCGCTTCCAGGCTCACGCCCCTGAGCTGGGCAAGGCGCCGCGCCGTTTCGACGACGTAAGCGGGTTCATTGCGGCGGCCCCGGCCGGGGGCGGGCGCCAGATACGGCGCATCGGTTTCAACCAGCAGCCGATCGGAGGGAGCCAGGCGCGCCGCCTCCCTCACATTGGCGGCGTTGGGGAAGGTAAGGACCCCGCCGAAGGCGAGATAAAAGCCCAAATCGAGTGCCCGGCGCGCCTCTTCCGGCCCCCCGGAGAAGCAGTGCATGATGCCGCCCAAGCCCGCGGCACGCCAGTGGTCTTCGAGGAGGCTCCAGGTGTCGTCCCAGGCTTCGCGGGTGTGGATCACGACGGGCATGCCCGCGTCGCGGGCCAGGCGCAATTGCTCCGCGAAGACCTCGCGCTGGCGCTCGCGCGGCGAGTTGTCGTAGTGATAGTCGAGGCCGATTTCACCGACGGCCACGACTTTGGGATGCGCGAGCAATTCCGACATGCGCGGCCACGTATCGGGGCCGGCCTTTCGGGCGTCGTGGGGATGAACTCCGACCGTAGCCAGCACGGGCTGGTAGCGGCCGGCCATGCGGACGGCGGCATCGAGGCCGGGCGGGCCTTCGCCCGATCCGATCGACAACATGCAGTGAACGCCGGCCTCCAAGGCGCGCTCCACGACGGCGTCGCGGTCCGCGTCGAACCGCGGATCGTCCAGGTGGCAATGCGAATCGACCAGCTTCATCGCAGGCGCGTGCCGGGCGGCACTTCGGACGCCACGGTGACCAGGACCGGCTTGCCGCCCTCGGGCGTGGCCGCCAGGATCATGCCGTCGGAGGTGAGGCCGCGCAGCTTGCGCGGCTGGAGATTGGCGACGATCACCACCTTCCGGCCGGTCATCTCTTCGGGCGCGTAGGCCTCGGCGATGCCCGCGACGATGCTGCGCGGCGCGGACTCGCCCAGATCGATCTGCATGTGCAGCAGCTTGTCGGCGCCCTTCACGCGCTCGGCCGAGAGCACGAGCCCGACTCGCATGTCGACCTTGGCGAATTCGTCGATCGAGATTCTGCCGCCCGCCGGGGCCGTCTCGGGCTGCGCCGGCGCCTTGCCGAGGAGCGCCGCCTGGCGCGCGGATTCTTCCTCCTCAAGGGCGCGCATCTTCGGAATCGCGGTCTTTGAATCGACGCGCGGGAAGACCGCGGCCACTTCTCCGATCCTCTGGCCCGCCGGCAACTGGCCCCACGCCAAGCCTTCCCAGGAAAAGCCGCTGAGATCCTGGGTCATACCAAGCTGCTGCCAGATCTTCCCGGCCGAAGACGGGATCACGGGATAGACGAGGGCGCAGGCGAGGCGCAGCACTTCGGCGGCCGTGTATAGCGTCTCGTCCAGCCTGGCGCGGGAGGCTTGGTCCTGCTTGGAGGCGAGGGTCCAGGGCGCCTGTTCGACGATGTACTTGTCGGCCGCGGCGAGCAAGGACCAGATCGTCTCCAAGG
>Ga0073932_1004205_pt1 | contig 17595 bp, 7 predicted proteins | sample DewCreD2012metaG_FD_76967 | JGI IMG/M metagenome (GOLD analysis project Ga0073932, IMG submission 76967) | Hot spring sediment bacterial and archeal communities from British Columbia, Canada, to study Microbial Dark Matter (Phase II) - Dewar... ... | reverse complement strand
GCCGCCAGCCCGTCGAACTCCTCAGCCTCTACCCAACCCTCGCCGAACTCGCCGGCCTCACCCCTCCCTCAGGCCTGCAAAGCCCCAGCGTCGTCCCCCTCCTGCGCAACCCTCAAGCGCCGTGGAGCCGTCCCGCATACTCGGTCGTCGCCCGCGGCAAATTCATGGGCCGCTCCATCCAAACCGCCCGCTACCGCTACACCGAGTGGGACGAGGGCCGCCAGGGTGTCGAACTGTACGACCACGACATGGACCCACAGGAATACCACAACCTCGCCGCCGATCCCTCTTATTCGGAAGTTTCCCGAGAGTTGAAACAGCTTCTTGCGGCTGCGCGCCCGCAATCGCACCCTCTGCTTACTGGAGCCAAACCATGAACCGTTTACCTCAATCCTCTTTTACCCGCCGCGACGCCTTGCGCTTTCTGGCCGGAGCTTCCAGCCCTCTTGCCACCCGCGCCGCGGCGGATTCCGGCCGCCCTAATATCGTCGTCATCGTCTCGGACGACCACGGCTATGCCGACCTGAGCTGCTACGACCACCCCAAGGAAATCAGCACCCCCAACATCGACCGCATCGCCCGCAATGGCGTGCGCTTCACCCAGGGCTACGTCTCAGCCTATGTCTGCGCACCCACCCGCGCCGCGCTGTTAACCGGCCGCTATCAGCAGCGCTTCGGCTTCTACACCGCATCGGACTCCCGCGCGGGCATGCCGCTCACCGAGATCACCATGGCCGACATCCTCCGCAAGCACGGCTACGCCACCGGCGCCTTCGGTAAATGGCATCTCGGGCTCGATATGCCCTATCACCCCCTCAAGCGGGGCTTCGATGAGTTCTACGGCTTCCTCGGCCACGGCGGCCACGACTACTTCGACCTAAAGCGCCAGCCCGAAGACTACCGCTCCATCTGGCGCAACGACAAGGTGATCGACGATACCGGCTACCTCACCGACAACCTCGGCCGCGAAGCCGTCAACTTCGTCCGCAAACACCAGAAACGGCCCTTCTTCCTCTACCTCGCCTTCAACGCCGTCCACTTCCCCCTCCAAGCTCCCGAAGAAACCATCCGCAAGTTCGACACCGGCAGGCGCAACCGCGACATCTACCTCGCCATGCTGCACCACGAGGACCGCGCCGTCGGCCTCCTCCTCGACGAACTCGAAAAGTCCGGGCTGGCCCAAAACACCCTCCTGTTTTTCCTGTCCGACAACGGCGGCGCCCGCAACAACGCATCCAACAACGGCATCCTGCGCGACTACAAGCACAGCGTCTATGAGGGAGGCATCCGCGTGCCCTTCCTCGCCAGTTGGCCCGCCCGCCTCGCCCCCAACACCGTGTACCGCGAGCCCATCATCTGCATGGATATCCTCCCCACCGTTGCCGCCGCCGCCGGGGCTCAACTGCCGGCCGACCGCACCTACGACGGCAAAAATCTGCTCCCCTACCTCACCGGTAAAGCCCCGGCCCCGGTCCACGAGTGGCTGTTCTGGGACGGCGACGAAGGCCGGCGCGCCGTCCGCTACCTCCGCTGGAAACTCGTGGACAACAACGGCAAGATCGAATTGTTCGACCTCGAAACCGACGTCAGCGAAAAAAACGACCTCGCAGCCAAGCACCCCGAAATGGTCCAGCGCCTCCGCACCGCGCTCGAGCAATGGCGCAAGAAAAATGCGCCCAGGATTCGTCCCAGACCGGGAGCCTCGGACGAGGATGAAATGGACGCCCCCCGGCAAAGAAAAAAGGAGCGAAAGAAAAAATGATGACGAGTTGGAAAATACTGCGCTGTATCCTGCTCGTCTTTGCGAACAGCGTTTTCTTGTTCTCTCAGTCCCCCCAAGCCAGCATTAGCGGTACCGTCAGAGACGCCCAAAATGCGGCCATCCCCGGAGCTCTCGTCTCCGCCCTCCACGAGGACACCGGCGTCAAAACCGCCACCCGCGCCAACGAAACCGGTTTCTATTCCATCCAGGCTCTGCCCATCGGCTCGTACACCGTCCAGGTCGAGCACCCCGGCTTCCAATCGCAGGCCAGGCGCAACGTGATGCTCACCACCGGACAGTCTCTGGAATTGAACTTCTCCCTCCAACTCGGACAGTTGACCGAGACCATCCAGGTTACCGCCGACACGCCCCTGCTCGAAACCCGGTCCTCCGACGCCAGCCAGTTGATCGAATCCAAGACCATCGAGGACATCCCGCTCGGCGACCGCCGCGCCCTCAACGTGATGGAGATCCAGGGAGCCTCCGTCTTCATCTCCTATGAATCCGGCGACCGGCCTTACTTCAGCGTCGCCGGCGGGCGCGGGCGCAGCCAGAATTTCGTCATGGACGGCGGCTCCGCTCAAACCATCCGCCTCGGCCAGGCCCAGGTCGAAACCGACCCGCCCGTGGAAACCCTCCAGGAAGTCCGCGTCCTCGCTAACGCCTTCTCCGCCGAATACGGCGGCTCGGCGAGCGGCGTCGTGGTCATGAACACCAAATCCGGCGGCAACCGCTTCCGCGGAACCCTCTTCGAGTACTTCCGCAATGAGAAGCTCGACGCAGCCAATTTCTTCTCGCCTTGGGTCGACGGCGCCAAGGTCCGCGCGCCGGTGCGCTACAACGTCTTCGGCGGCACGTTCTCCGGTCCCATTCGCCGCAACCAGGCGTTCTTCTTTTTCGGCTACGAAGGTTCGCGCCGCCGTGACGGCTTTGCCGGCGCCATGACGGTCCCCTCCCTCCTCGAACGTCAAGGCGACTTTTCCCAAACCTTCAACGCCAACGGTACGCTGGCGGTCATCTACGATCCCTCCTCATCAGCCACTGCCGCCAACCGCGCCGCCTTCCCCGGCAACGTCATTCCTGCCGCGCGGCTCGATCCAGTCGCCCGCAAGGTCATCGAATTCTATCCCTTGCCTAACCGCCCGCCCGACAACATCGCCGGCACCAACAACTTCCGCGCCAACAGCGTCGATGTGCTCGACCGCGATAACACCACCCTCAAAGTCGACTGGAATCTCTCTGACCAGAACAAGCTCAGCCTCCGGCACACCTGGAACCGCCAGGACACCTCCCGCCGGAGCCTCTATGCCGACCCCGCCGCTGAGCCCAACGGCAACCGGGATAATGACGGCTGGAATCTGCTCGGCTCCTGGACCCGAATCGTCCGCCCCAATTTGGTCAACGAATTTCGCGGGGCTTGGGTCCACCGCTCCACCCTCCTCTATTCGCCCAGTTGGAATCGGAACTATCCTTCCAAGCTCGGGCTGCAAGGCATCCCCGACGACACCTTCCCCCGCTTCAACATCCAAGGCTACACTGCCCTCGGCTCCAACAACCAAGTCCGAAACCAGAGCCCCATCCAGCAGGGTCAACTGGTCAATACGGCTTCTTGGATCCTGGGCACCCACTCGCTGCGTTTCGGCGGCGAAGCCCGCCGCTCCCGCAACTACGACTTGAGATGGCAGCAGGCCTCCGGCGCCTTCACCTTCAACCGCGCGCTCACCGGCCTGCCAGGCCGCAACACCACCGGCAACAGCGTGGCCTCGCTGTGGCTCGGCATGCCCTCCAACTACAGCGCCTCGCGTCCGCCCGCGGTGGACCGCAGCTCCTGGTATCTGGCCGGCTTCATCCAAGACGACTGGCAAATCCACCCGCACTTGGTGCTCAACCTGGGAGTCCGCTGGGAAACCGACACGCCCTTCCGCACTGTGAACAACATCCTAAATAGCTTCGACATGTTCGCCATCAACCCCGTTTCCCGTACTCCCGGAGTGGTCAAGTTCGCCGGCGTCGGAGGCTATCCCACCACTCCCCACGAGGGCGATTGGAACAACTTCGCTCCCCGCGTCGGTTTCGCCTGGAAGCCTTTCGGCAATCCGAAAACCGTAGTGCGCGCCGCCTACGGAATCTTCTATGCCGCGGCTTGGGACGGCGGAGGCGCGGCGACTTCCACCACCCTCGGCTTCGGTCAGTCGCTCGTCCTCCGCACCGGCGATGACGGCACTCCCGTGCCCTTCCGCATCAGCGAACCCATTCCGGTGGTGGCGGTCAGCGACAAACTGGACGATAGCTTCGGCGCCGTGCCCTTCGGGGCGCAGCCGTTTACCGCTGTGAACTTCTATGAACGCGGACGCCGCACCGGCTACTCCCAACAAATGAACTTCCGCATCCAGCGCGAGTTGCCGCTGGCCATGATGGTGGAACTCGGCTATCTCGGCAATCTCTCCCGCAAGATGCCCAGCGAGGCGCTCTCCATCAACCAGGTCCGCCCAGAGCTGGTCGGTCCCGGCAACAATCAGGTCCGGCGCCCGTTCCCGCAGTTTTCCGACGTGTCCATCGAAAACCCGACCTTGGGCGTCATCAGCTACCATGCCTTCGTCGCCAAGGCCGAAAAGCGCTTCTCTCACGGCTTCAACCTGCTCGCCACCTACACTTGGTCCAAGGCCATCGACAACACCAACTCCATCCAGTCGTTAGGCAATGAAGGCAGCCCCTACTCCAACTTCTACAACCGCCGCGCCGATTACGGCCCCTCGGAAAATGACATCCGCCACCGCGTCACTTGGAGTTCGGTCTACCAGTTCCCCTTCGGCAGTAAGCGCAAGTTCGCCAACCAAGGCATTCTAAGCTTGCTCCTGGGGAACTGGTCTGCCGGCTCCGTTTTCATCTGGCATACCCCGCCGCCGTTTACCGTGCGTACCGCCACCAACACCACTCAGGCGTTTTCAGCCGGCCCCCTGCGCGCCGACGTCCTCCGCAACCCCAATCTGCCGGCTTCCCAGCGCTCCCTCTACCGCTGGTTTGATACCGACGCCTTCCGCCAGCCCGAGCAGTATAAATTCGGCAACCAGGGAGTGAACATGGTTCGCGCCGACTCGCGCCTCTCGCTGAATCTCTCCCTGCTGCGCGACTTCCCGCTTGCCGAAAGCATGCGCCTGCAATTCCGCGGCGAAGCCTTCAACCTTCTGAATCACGCCAACTTCGGCCTCCCAGGCCAAGTCCTCGGCAACGCCGACTTCGGCATCGTCAGCACCGCCCGCCCCCCCCGCCAGCTCCAGCTAGGCGTCCGCTTGGTGTTTTAAGCGCCGCACGTCCCGCGCACCGGGCCGGTTATCCGACAACGAATATCCGCTTACGTCCGGCTAGAAGCTCAGCTTCAGCACCATTTGGACCTGACGCGAAGTCCGCTGGAAGGTCGCCTTCGAGCCCGCCGAACTGATCGTGCCCGCCCCCTGCGCGCCCACCGAGGCGTTCGGGTTGTTGAACTGCGGCGTATTAAACAGGTTGAAGAACTCGGCGCGGTATTCCAGCCGGAAACGCTCGCGGAAGGCGAAACTCTTGGCGGCGCCGATGTCGAACTGCACCGTTCCGGGACCCTGGAGAATGTTCACGCCCGAATTGCCGAAGGTAAAGGCCGCCGGCGTGACGAAAGCCGAAGTGTCAAACCAGCGCTCGATGCTCCTGTTGGACCTGGGCAGTTTCCCATCCGCAATCCGGTCCGGACGCTGCGTGCCGCTGCCGTTGAGAGTGTTCACTGAGGAGGTCGGCGTAAACGGCAGCCCCGAGTATGCGTTCCAAATGCCGTTCAGCGCCCAGCCCCCAAGAAGCGCGTCGGCGGCCCGGCCTAAATGGGCGCCGTATTTGCGCCCCCGCCCCAACGGAAGCTGCCACACGTGAGCGACCACCAAGCGGTGGCGGACGTCGTACGGCCCGTTGCCTCGCTCCGCACGCAGATCGTAAAGATTCTGCCGGTTGTTGAGGAAATCCCCATGCCCGATGGTGTGCGACCAGCTGTAGTTGGCCGTCAGCGTGAGCGAAGCCCGCATGCGCCGCTCCGAGGTCAGTTGCAGGGCGTGATACGCGGAGGAACCGGAGCCTTCGATCCAGGCGATGTTGTTGTAAAGCGGGAACGGGCGCCGTGGAGCCACCGCCCCCGGACCCGGGCGGGGCTGATTCAGGTTCGGATTCAGAATCTGTTTCCGTGCGCCGGTGCCGACGTAGGAGGCCCCCAGCAGGAAGCCCCCTTTCACCATCTGCTGGATGCCCGCGTTCCATTGCTGAATGTAGGGAGTGCGCAGGTTGGGATCGATGGCGTTCAATGCCGCGCCTAGCGGAGAAAACGTCAGTCCCGCCGGACGCTCGAAGCCCTGGCTCGTGCGCCGCGCACCCTCGAAGTTGAACTGGTCATTGTTGAAGGCGAAAGCCCCCACAAACGGCGGGTTGGCGCTGCCAAGCGAAGTGGCGGGGATCGATTCGGCGGCGAAAAAGAGACCGTAGGCCGCGCGCAACACCGTCGAGCCCGTCAGTCTCCAAGCCAGTCCCACCCGCGGACCCCAATTGTTCCAATCGTTGCGCACGCCGCTGCGTTGCGGAACCTCTGCCGAGCCCACGTTGAATACTCCGCCCCGGTCCGGAACGAAGTACGCCATCCGGTCGCTGACCTCCAACCAGGGGAAGCTCGGATAGGCTTCGTAGCGCAGCCCGAAATTCAGCGTGAGCGCGCGGCTCACCTTCCAGGTATCTTGCGCGAACAAGCCGAACTCGGTCCGCCGGAAGCCCCGCGTCCCGGTCAAGTAGGCAATGACTCCCGAAGCAGGTCTTCCCAGCAGCATGTCCGCCAGCGAGACGCCGGTACCCTGTGGCGCCGCGGGGTTCGTCGTGTAAATCGGTCCGAAATTCAAATTGCCGTGGAGATTGCTGTCCTGAAACAGGTTGTAACGGCGGCGGCCCACTTCCCCGCCCAAGCGGAAGGTGTGGGCCCCGCGCACCCAGGTGACCGCCTCGTTGAACTGATAGTTCTCGCTGACGATAATCGCCGGGCGCGCGCCTGAGTCGCCCAACGGCTCAAACCCCGCCACGGCGATGCGCGTCAAGCCGGAGGCGTAGGGATCATTGCCCGCGTTGACCCCCGGGATCCCAACTTCGTCGGATACATTGCGGCCCCAGTTCGGGTGCCGCGCCTGTGAGTTCAGCCGCGTCACGCCCGCGCGCAATTCGTTGATAAGCGCTGGCGTGATCGTGCGGGTGTAACTGGCTACGAATTGCGCCAGCGGGTACTTCACGGTGTTGGCGTTGGCGCTGCCCACCGCCGGCAGCGGCAGGCTTCCAGGCACGTCGAAATCGGAGAAATGGCGGGAGAACCGGAAAAACGCCTGATCGCGCGGCGAAAAGTTCTGATCGATCTTGATGTCGTAGTTGTTACGCGTCACCGGCTGGCCCGGATTCGACCCGTAGTTGCTGGTCAGCCCCGGCCGGTTCGGCGCCGGATACAGGTTGATTAGGTTGCGCCCCACCGTTTCCAGCCGGCTCGGCGGAATCGCGTTTCCGGGAAACGGATCGCGCGCGCGCCCCAGCCCGGTGGCCGCCGGACGCGTGGTCAGCGGATCGTGAATCCGAAAGGGCGATTCACTGAAGTTTCCCGATTTGTATGCCGGCAGCGGAACGGTCACTAAATAAGTTAGCGCCTGATTGCGCCGCTCCCCTTCGTAGCTGAAAAAGAAGAACGTCTTGTCGCGTCCCTGGTTGTAGCCCGGAAACAGAACCGGACCGCCCAGCGTGCCTCCAAACTGGTTCATCCGGAATTCCGGAATCTTGCCCGGACCGTCGAAGAAGTTCTTGGCGTCCAACGCCGCGTTGCGGAAAAACTCAAACACGTTGCCGCGGAATTCCCGCCCGCCGGATTTGTAAGTGACGTTGATCGATCCGCCTCCGCCGCGCCCGAATTCCGCGTTGGACACCGAAGTCTGTACGCGAAACTCCTGAATCGCCTCCACCGGCGGGTAGATCAGGATGCCCTGCCCGTTGTGGTTCTCCATGTTGTCCAGGCCGTCCACGCGGTAGTTGTTCGAGCGGAATCCGATGCCGTTCACCGACGTCGCCACTGTGCCGCGCTGCGCGGTGATCGCCAGTCCGCTGGCCTGCGTCTGAGCGGGCACCGCCCCGGCCGCCAGATTAATCATCTGCGAGAAGTTGCGCGTGTTCAGCGGTAGGTTACGAACCTCCTCCTCGCCGCGGAAACTGGCCAGCGTCGAGGATTCCGTTTCCAGTTGCGCGGCCGACGCCTCCACCGTGATCTGCTCCTCAACGCTGCCCACCGGCAGCGTCAGATCCAACGTCGATCGCGCTCCGACGGTCAGCATGACGCGCGCCACCGCTCGCCGGAAACCCGCCTTTTCTGCTGAAACCTCATACTCTGCCGGCCTCAGCGGCGGAGACACGTATTGACCGAGTGCGTTCGTACGCACGGTGACCATCCAACCTGTCGCTAGCGACCGAACGCGGAGTTCGACGTCGGTCAGGACAGCGCCGGACGGATCCGTGACCGTACCGGACAACGTTGCGGTGTCGATCTGCGCAAGACCGGCTCCCCAAAGAGCCAGCAACAGAACTACGGCGCGGATATGCATAGCCCCCTCCCCAATCGCCAAAAGTTTACAAAGTGTCCCCCATTACCGTTCGGGACTCCCAGACGAAGTTGTTGTCATTATACACCCAACCCGCCTGTGTCAATACCGCTGAATCTTATTTCATGCAATATGAGCCTGAACGGGACTTGGACAAAGTTCCGCGGCAGGCGGCGGCCTCCCGAGCGGCGGGGAAGGCACGGCTGCCTCCCTGGCAGCGGCGTTAGGCGTCCGCTTGGTGTTTCAAGCGCCAAGCTCCGCCGCTCAGAAAGTGATGCGCGCCGACAGTTCGATGTTCCGCGGGCCGACCTGCTGCCCGGTGATCTGACCGAAGAACGGGTCGCTGAAGTTTGTCACCGGATTGCCGCGCCCGTGGCGGTTAAACGGGTTCAAGAAAGTCCCGCGGATGCGGAAGGTGCGGGACTCGCCGAAAACGAAGGTCTTTTCGATCGCCAGGTCTTCGGTGGTGAGATGCGGTCCCCGGATGTTGGGAAGAATAGGCCCAAGCGTGCCGAGGCGGGTGACCACGTTCCTGCCGCCGGGATGGACGGGAGGCAAGGCGAACGCTTCGCGGTTCAGATAAGCCACGCCGCCAGCCACTCCGCGGAAATTGATCGGAGCGTCGCTGTTCAAGATGATCGGCTTGCCGGGGACCAAGTCCAGCCGGGCGGCGCCCAAGGGGTTCGAGATGGCGCCTCCGCCGATGGACAGAGGCGTTCCCGACCGCACCTGGTGGTTGCCAGTGAGGTTCCACCCGCCCAAGACCTGATCGACGCCTTTGGGCAGAGAGACTCTTCGCTTCTGTCCAAAGGGAAGTTCATAGATCCAGGTCGCCTTAAAGAAATGCGGGTAGTTGTACGGCAGGATCGCCCGCTCGAGCTTCCGGTTGTACACATCGGCGGCATTCACGCTGTAGTCCGACAGCGCGCCGCTCGCCAAGCCGATCGCTTTGGACCAAGTGTAAGCACCCAGGAAAGCCAGCCCGTTCCTGAAGTGGCGGGTAACCTGCATTTGCAACCCGCTATAAAAAGATGTGCCGAAGTTGGCGAACTCCTGGCCGATGCCGGTGTATTGCGGGAACGGGCGCAACGCCTGAAGAATGGTGCCAGCAAAGCCGGGGAACGGTTGTGGAATCCCGGAGGCGGCGTTCCACGGGTCGGTCAGCCGCTGCCCCATGTCCAGGAAGCTCACCGGCAGCGCGTTGAGATTGTCGAGTCCGGTGGCTTCGAGCCGGGTGCCTTTGTTTCCGATGTAGTTCATTTCGATTACGAAAAACTGAGGCAACTGGTACTGGAATCCAAAGTTCCAGTTTTGGACGTAGGCCAGGCGGTTGGAATCCGGCGCATAGTATGTGGCGCCCCGGCCGTTGGCGATGGAAGGATTCTTGTTGGGTAGAGTGCCCGCGAAATCGGGGTATCTGTCATGCAGATAGCCCACCGGCTCCTCCGCGTACCGCAGAGAGACATTGCCCGAGTTCCGCGAGATGGCGCTGTTGAAACCTTCGTTTCCTCCAAAGCCCCAGCCGTTGGAGATCGGGGGTGTGTTGTTGATTCCATAACCGCCGCGGACGACGAGTTTCTGGGTCGCGGCGTAGGCGAAACCAAACTTCGGCGAAAGCTGGCGCCAGTAACGGTCCTGGAAACTTTTGCGGCCTAAATCATCCACCCACACGATGGCGCCCGGCCTCCCTCCTGCCGCGGGGTTCGTGGCGGTATAGCTGAAGCCCGCAAACCGCCCACCGACTTCAAACAGTCCGCCGATGGTCTCCCATCGCAGCCCCAGGTTGAGCGTCAGCTTACGGCGCACTTTCCAGTCGTCCATGACATAGAGGCCGGTGGAACGCCAGCGATGGCCAAAATAGGAGGCGATGACGTTCCGGCTGGTGGAAGAGTAAGCGCCCAACAAAAAGCTGGCGAAAGCGTGACCGGTTTGAGTGGAGAATCCCGGCTGGTTGGTCTGCGCCGGAGAGAAGGCGAAAGTGCCCGATTCCGTCCCCCGGCCGCGAGTGTTATAGAAATAGCGCCGCTGTTCAAAGCCCATCTTATAGTTGTGCCGCCCACGCACTATGGTCACATCGTTCTGGAGGATGGTGCTGCCGTTATAGGACCCGCCCGCGTTGGCTGACCCCAACCGGCCGCCGGCGCCTATGCCGCCTCCCTGATACGGCTGGCCGCTGAAGGTAAGAGTCGGAAAGTGCGTTCCGGGCAAGTTCTGATACCCCACCTTTTGAGGCCAGCCTTGGTCGATGAACGCGCTTTGGTTGAGGTTACCGAAGCGGTTGTAACCCATCGCAAAGTGGTTCAGGATCGACGGCCTCACGGTCAAGTCATAGGCCACACGGCCCAGCGTGCCGGGCGTCTCCTGCCACTGGTAGACGCCGGTCGGCGTTCCCGGCGGCCTTCCCCACCGGCCGGCCGGCGAATTATACCGGGCGCGGAAGTTGCGGCTGAAACTCATTGCCAGGCGCTGCCTGCTCGACACGAGGTGGTCGCCTTTCACCAGTAGCATCTTCTCTCCAAACACCGGCGACGAACTGCTCAGATTGGGAATGTTGTTGAGCATGGTGTCGAAGGCGGGATCCGTGATGGGCGCCAGCTCCAGGATCTTTTGAGACACCGGGCTCCAGCGGCTCCGAGGCACGACGTTGTTGGGGAAGGCGTCGCGAACCCAAGCCGTGCCAACTTGGCGCGCCGTAGCTGGATCGTAGATGGCGCCGAAAACCACGGGGCGGCCGGCGGCGTCAGTCCCTACCGTCGTTCCTGAAGCAGCATTGCCTGTGAAAGACGGGCTCAACAGGCGAGCGAAGTTCCCCTCCTTGAAATCTTTCACCGGGAGGGTTGAGTAAGCGGTCGAGGTGAAGTTACGCACGCGGGTGTATTCGAAGTTGTGGAAAAAGAACGTCCGGTGCCGTCCGTCGTAAGTCCGGGGAAACCAGACCGGTCCCCCCACTGAATAGCCAAGATTGTGCTGCTTGTACGGAGTCCGCTTTACCCCAGCGGCGTTGTTGTTCCAACTATTGGCTCGCAGAGCGTCATTTTGGACGTAGTAATAAGCCGAGCCGTGAAGCTCGTTCGTGCCGCTCTTGGTGGCGAAGTTGGCCACCGACGTCTGCCCGCCGGTGTACTGAGCGCTCACCGTTCCGGTCTGAAGCTTGAATTCGCTAATGCTCTCCGCGCTGGGAGAAAACTCATTGTTGGATCCGCCCTGGATATCCATTCTTCCCAGCGCGATGCCGTCAATCAGAATCTCGTGGGAGAAATACTGCCCGCCGTTGATCGAGCCTTCCCAAGTGCTGCCGACGGTTCCCGGCAGAGCGGTGAAAATGAACTGCTGGATTTGCCGCCGCCCGTCGCCCACGGTGATCGGCCAAGCGTCAAATTCCTTCTTGGTGACGTAACTGCCAATCTCGGCTGTACCGGTTTCCAACAGCGGGGGCTCCGCCGACACCGTGACTTGGTCCGTGATGCTTCCCACCTCCAGTGTGAAGTCCACTGTCAGAGTTTGAGCAACAGCCAGAATTACGTTTTCCCGCACTGCCGTCTTAAAGCCTGGCGCCGACGCGCTGAGCCTGTACGTGCCAGGCGGCAGGTAGGGCAAGCGGTACACGCCCGCCGCCGTGGTTCTGGTGGTGGTTTCAATGCCCGTATCGGCGTTGACCGCCTTCACCGTTGCATCCGGGATGCTAGCCCCGGAAGGATCCGAAATGTTGCCGTTGAGAACGCCTCGTTCTCCTTGAGCATACAACCCTCCAGCTACCAGAAGGGCTGCCGTGAACACACCAATTCCGCGCAAAAGCTTCATGTTAGTTCACTCCCCTTAAAGACCCAGAAACGCCAGTAACCGCATACTCGCCCTTGCAGCCTTGCACTGCTTACGCTACTGACACCCCGAGATTAGCTCCGCTTATTGATCCTGTCAACCCTCCTGCTCTAAACTTCCTGAACCGGGCGGACGATGTAGGGATGGTACGCCGATGCCCTACGAGCGGAGCGCTCCCGAGCACGACGAAGTTCACAACCTGAAGGTCCACTTCCTGGCGGCTTTGAACCACGAGATCCGAACGCCGCTGGCTAGCATCTTGGGGCTGCTGGATCTGCTGAATGAGACCGATCTGACGCCGGAGCAGCGGGAGTTCGTGGATGCCACCCGGGAGTGCGCCGACACGCTGCATCACACGCTGAACTCGATACTTGAGTACTCCGCCCTCGCAGCTAACAGCGTATGTCTGGAGGAGAGCGAATTTCCCCTCCGCCAAGTGTTGCGCCAGGGCGCGGAACGGTTCCGCTCGCTGGCAGAGCAAAAAGGGCTGCGGTTCCGAGTGATAGTGGACGACAGTGTGCCGGAAGTAGCTGTTGGAGATTCCTTTCGTTTACAACAAGTTCTGGGACAACTTGTAAGTAACGCTGTAAAGTTTACCCACGAGGGCTCTGTTACGGTGGATGCCGTTGCGGACACCACTGCCGACGGGCGTACACAGGTCACCGTCAACGTGATAGACACCGGAGTCGGCATCCCACCGGAGAAGCGGGATGCGATTTTCGAGAGCTTCACGCAGATAGAGAACGGGCTGTCCCGCAGTTACCCCGGCCTTGGGCTGGGACTATCCCTGGCGCTCAAGCTGGCGCAATTATTGGGCGGTACGCTCCATTTCGAAAGCACTCCGGGAGAGGGAAGCCGCTTCTACTTCAACGTCACACTGCCGGTGGCGGCGCCGGGAGAGCCTTCACAGCCTCCACCGGAAGAACTTAGCTACCGCGTTCTGGTGGTCGAAGATAATAAGGTGGCCAGAAACGTTGTACAGCACGTCTTGCGCCGGCGCCCCTATGATGTCCGCTTTGCAGAGTCGGGAGAAAGAGCGCTGGAGGAAATCACTCAGACCACATTCGACCTGATTCTGATGGACTTGCAAATGCCGGGCATGGACGGCATCCAGACGGCGCGGGAAATCCGCAAACACCCGGAGTACCAGGGCGTGCCGATCGTGGCTCTGACAGCCAATAACTCTGCCGAACATCATGAATTGTGCCGAGCGCACGGGATGCAAGGCTTCCTGGTCAAGCCGGTACAGGCGGATGAGATACTGCGCACGTTGGACGCCATTCTGGTCAAATCCTCCCGCAACCGAACTGCCGCCACTGAATCTCAAACCGTGGCTCTTTAACAGCCAAAGCGGCTGCGTAACCAGATCCTACTTCGATGTCGGCGATCGACCAAGGCTCAATTCCCGCGCAATCGGGGTAGACCCGAAACTTGTCCAACCCCATCGACAAACCGCCGCCCACGCCCTTAACGAAGGCTTCCTTGCGCACCCAAATCCGGAAAAACAGATCCAGCTGCGCGGCACTTTCAAGAGCCGCCAGAGCCGCCCGTTCGGCTGGATGGAAGAATCGCGAAGCAATTGCGAGGGGATCGACCCGCGCTTCCATAGCCTCAACGTCCACACCCACTTCTACCCCCTGAGCGATGGCCACAACCGTCAGATTAACGGTGTGAGACAGGTTAAAGAAAATATCGCTATCTTCCACATAAGGCTTACCCTTATCCGTACGCCGCAAACGGATTTCATCCGGTTCCGAAGGGACGTATCGGGACAGCAGAACGAGTAGCGTATGACCACTCGCCCGCCAATCCCCCTCAAAGCGATAGAGATGGACGGCGGGGCCGCTCATGGCAGCAAATCCGCCGCCAGCGTCTTGAGGAAGTCTTCCTCCGCGCTCTGGTGGAAGAAGTGTCCGCCAGGGAACAAGCGAAGCTCGAAAGACGCCGTGGTTTGCTCGCGCCAAGCCTCAAGGTGCTCGCGGGTGATATTGGGGTCGGTTTCCCCGCCGTAGGCGCGGATGGGGCAATCGAGCGGCGCCTCGTCTTGATAGACGTAGTGGCGGTACAACGCTGCGTCCGCCTTCAACGCGGGCAGAATAAGGCGCATAAGCTCGCGGTTTTCGAGAATCTCCCGCGGCACGCCCTGGAGGCGGCGAAGTTCGTGGAGAAACTCTTCGTCGGAAGGCTCCGGAGGCGGCGTCCAACCACGCCGGAACTGCGGAGCGCGGGCGGCGGACACGAACAGTCTCACCGGTTGGGGAAACCCGGACTTACGCAAGGCGCGAGCCAACTCGAAGGCGACTGCGGCTCCCATGCTGTGCCCGAAGAAGGCGAAAGGCGCGTCCAGATGGTTGCTTAGCGCCGTGCCCAGGGCGGCTATCAAGTCCTCCATACGGCGGAAGGGCGTCTCGCCCGCCCGGCTTTCCCTTCCCGGAAACCGCGCCGGGCAAACGGCGATGTCATGCGGAAGCGCATCGGACCATCCGTGGAACGTGGCGATTCCGCCGCCGGCGTGCGGGAAGCAGAACAGCCGCAGCCGCGCCGGGCGGGCGAGCGCCGCCGGAGCGAACCAGTGCCCTTCGGCGGAGGACTCAGCTTTCTTCCTGAGGCGTAGGGCGAGCAAGCGGCGCTTTTCGGGCGACAAGGACTCCAGCAGAGAGAGCCGGGAAGCACCTGTTTCTAAAGCCGCAGCCTCCTTGCGGGGCTTCCCTAACGTCCCCCGGAGCAAGGCCTCAAAAGGCAGGATGTTCAGGTTCTCCACATAACGGTGGGCGGCTTCGCGGGAGCGGGAGGCGATGTCTTCGTAATGCGCAGGGTCATTTAAGAGCGCCTGCAACGCTTTCGCCCACGGTTCGATATCTTGTTCCGGAACTTCCGCCACCGGCACCATCTGCTCGTCGAGCTTCGGGCGATAGCGCTCGATGGGGCGCACGGGCAGCAGATAAGGCACGCCCATTTTGGCTTCCGGGATGCCTCCTATGTCGGAGGCGAGCACCGGGATGCCCCTCAACATGGCTTCGACGATGATCCGCGAACGGGCTTCCGCCCACAGGGAGGGTACGAGGAGGATGCGCGTCCGCGCGAGCAAGTCGTCGATTCGATCCACCGGTGGCAGAATCGTGATGTTCGGATGCGCCCGCAAGGCGGCTAGATCCGCTTCGTTGGTGCCCCACGTAGGGACGGCGGCGAATTGTACATCCGGGAAGCGGGCGGCGAGCGCGGTGAAAATGGCGATGCCCTTGACGGCGCACGGGTTGACGAGCGTTACGAACTCATTCTCCAGACTGCCCAAACGGGGGTAGGGACCCGGCTCCATCAAGGAGATGGGGACATGCACCGCCTCCATCTCACCCCACCGCCGCATGTAATCGGCGACATATTCGCTCACGCCCACGGCGGCATCCACTTGCCGGAGAACCGCGGTTTTCTTCGAGCTGGGGAAAGCGCAATCCGGACCAAACGGAAGGGCGAGCGTGGCGCGGGATAAGTAAACCACGCGGGCGCGCCGCGCTTTGAGAGCGGCTTCCAGAAGCAGTTGAGCCGGGTCGTCGGTGGAAGCCAGGATAATGTCAGGATCGAAAGTCTCGATCTGAAGGCTGAAGTAAGCCCGCAGATTGGCGTGGTTGGCCGCCACGCGGACCGAGACGCCGTTGAGCGAAAATGCGGCTACTCCGGGCTCTGGTTCGGTCACCGCGATTTGGCGGCTTTTCAGTTCCTCCACGTACCGGCGGTGTTCGTCCGGTCCGTAGGAAGCGGTCCTCGCGACGACCACGCAGGAGTGACCGCGCGCGGCGAGGGCTTCCACCAACAGGCGGTTTGAGCGGTCGCCGCCGCCGTGCGCGGGGTAGTAAGGCGAATTCTGAGCCAGCAAAACACGCAGCGGCTTCGGCGCAAGCGAGGCGAGATAGCGCTCCAGCGCCGACGGGTCCACGGAGGCGACAAACCTTTCGGCGGCGGCGCGGGAAGCCTCGGACTCCCGCCGGTACGCTTCCTCGCTGCCGGCTAGGATTTCGACGGCTTCGAGCCACGGCAAGGCGTCTTGAGGAGGGACCACCGGGCGCGGCATGCCGTGCTCGTCAAATACGTTTTCGTATTCCGTGATTTCCCGGACGGGGATGACATAGCCTGTCCCTTCCTTGGCTTCCTTGAGTCCTCCTGAGTCGCTCGAAATGACCGGGACGCCGCGCAGCATCGCTTCCATGACGATAAGTCCGAAGCCTTCGAGCCACAGCGAAGGCATCAGCAGGATAGCCGAGCGGCGCAGGAAATCTTCGATGTCGCGGCAATGCGGCAGGAACTCGACGTTGGGCAGGGCGGCGAGCGCGGCGCGGTCCGCGGCTGTAGTTCCCCATCCGGGAAGGACGCCAAAGCGGCGGTGCGGAGCGCGGCGCGCGATCTCCAAAAAAAGTGAGATTCCTTTGACGGCGCAGGGGTTAATCATCGTTATCAGCCCTTCGCCGAAACGGGCAAGGTTGGGGCAGGGTCCGGGTGGATAGATGGGCGGATGGATGACGGCAGGCTCGACGCCGAGGTGCTCGCGGATGTAAGCAGCCATGTGCCGCCCGATGGCGACGATGCCGGCGCAGCGGCGCACCAGATCCGCTCCTCGGGCATCGCGGCTCCAGCTTGCCGGTCCGAAGGGGAACCACTGCGGAGTGTGCGCAAGGTAGATCACGCGCCCGGGGGCGCAATGCATCGCCTCACGCAAAAGCACTTGGCCTAGGTCCTCAGTCGAGACGAGCACCCAGTCGGGATGGAACTCGCGGATTTGTTCCCGCAGCACTTCGAGGCGCCGGGAGGGTTCGAGAACCGAAAAAATCTCTATGCCGTCCGCAGCGCCGCCTTCCTGCTCCAGTTGCTCGCTCCGCCCGCGCTGACCTTCCGGGATGGCGCCGCCTACCACGCGGCAGGTATGTCCAGCTTGCACAAGGGTCCGCAACCACGCGAGATTGGAGCGCGTGGCGCCGCCCCGGGGCGGCCAGTGCGATGCGGTCGAAGTGAGCAGGATCTTCATGACGGCTGTTGTTCCCCGCCCTGTTCCGCATCCAGGAGCGCACGGACTTCCGCGTCCGATAGACCCTCCAGTTCCTTCAAAAGATCCGCGTACTCGGACTCGCCCGCTTCGCGGATTTCCTCGAGCTCGATGGCTTTGGCAAGCTCGGCGACGGTAAAGTCGCCCGAGTAGATGATGTCGAGGGTCAGGTCGACGTCGTAGGCTTGGCGGACCGCGGACAGTAGCTGAACGGCGAGCAAGGAGTGCCCGCCCAGATCGAAGAAATTGTCATGAACCCCGACAGCCGGGCGGTTCAACAGGTCCGCCCACAAGGAGGCGAGCTGCCGCTCGAGCTCGGTGCGCGGAGGGGCGGATGCGGCGGCAGGGGGAACCTGACT
>Ga0073932_1004204_pt1 | contig 17597 bp, 12 predicted proteins | sample DewCreD2012metaG_FD_76967 | JGI IMG/M metagenome (GOLD analysis project Ga0073932, IMG submission 76967) | Hot spring sediment bacterial and archeal communities from British Columbia, Canada, to study Microbial Dark Matter (Phase II) - Dewar... ... | reverse complement strand
GGCGACCAGATGCTCGGGCTGCTCCAGCATCCGGTACTGCACCTCGACGGCGGCCTGCGAGCCGGAGCGGGTCTTGCGGACATAGAGGACGCCCGTACCGCCTTCGCGGGTCTTGATCAGCAGCACGAGGGGCAAATCCTGCTTGCCGCAGGGAATGGCATTGGTTTGCTCGGTGGGGGATACACCAGCCAGACCGCTTGCGATCACGTCTGCGGAGGCGCCGTCCCAGGCGTCTTGGCCGACCTTTCGGGCCGCTGTGCCGACCAGGAGCAAATGGGGGACTGGCTGGTCCATCTGCCAGCCGGCGTCGATGCCTTCGGTTTTCAGCCAGTCGGCCAAGTCCTCGTCGGCGATATCGTCAGGCGGGACGGCGGTCTTGTCGGTGTCGAGGTCGATGTAGAGTTCGTCCTGCGAAGGGGTCCACTGGGTGGGCGGTCCAAGGGGAGGGAGGGCAGGTTGCGTGGCGGCGGGCCGGGAGGCGGGATACGGGGCGGCCTTGGGCTTGCCCCAGGTTGGCCATGCGGCGAGGGCGGGGGCGCAAACCGTGAGGCACAGCAGCAGGGCGGCAATGATGAGTCGCGAGCAAATGCGGACGGGACTGAGGACTGAGGGCTGAGGACTGAGCGGCGGCTGAGGGCGGATAGGCAACGCCAATGGCATTGATCGTGCTCCTTGCGGTTCGGCTGGAGCGGATAGGTACCCCGATGGGAAAGGCATGTCAAGGCAGGGCGGGTTGCGGGTGTCGGGTTTCGGGGAACGCCAACGGCAAGAGCAACCACACAAGGCGCACAAACAACGACAACGGCAAAAGGCAACAGCAACAACGGCATCCACGGATAAACACCGATGGACGCAGATAAGAACAGCAACGGCCACGACCATGGCTGTGTGGCACTGCAGGGCCATGGCACCTGTCTTTGACGAGGGCGCCCAGGTCACGGGAGGGTTTGGGAGGCGATGCCGGATCAACCGGGAACAAGGTATGGCACGTTAGCGGGAGATTTCGGATAAGGCCGACATATCGTGTTTCCCCGACGGGTCCGCGGGAGATAGTCTGAGATGCCGGAGTGCCAGCCGCTCTTGTTGCGGGCTGTTCTGCCGGCGTCGGGCAGACGAAACGTGCATCCAACTCCTTTGCTGCAAAGGTGCTGCGACCGGCTTGTCTTCGGAGCGGTACAAGGGTCGGGACCGGCGGCGGACGGCCGGGCAGAAAAGCAGTTCTGCAGCCGCCGCCTGTGCCGATAAGACCTCCATGTGAGTGCATGTGAACGAGTAACCAAAGGTTGTTTTCTGGGAGGTAACGCATGAAGCGTGTTTGCGCACTGATTCTGGCCGCGGGGATGTTCCTGCCGCTGATCGCCGCACCGGTATCCTGCAGCAACCAGGAAGTCGGTCCGACGATCCTGAAGCTGTTCGCGAATCCGGAATGCCTGGCCAAGTACGGCTTTGCGAACTGACGCGAAGACCGGGGCGGCAGGTGCGGGCTGTCCGCGAAGACCGTCACGGACAGCCCGCTGCGTTTGCTGGTGCGCAGTTTCGTTCGGGCAGACGGCGGGTACATATAAGCGTAAGGCGCACCGGCGTGCTTGCGCGAGCGGGGCTGCTTGTGGTGTCTGTCGGTGGATGCATGTAGCACGCTGGAGCCGTCTTGGCTCAGTGCGGGGGACTTCCCCGAATCGGGCGGCGGGGAAAGGCTTAGGCGTCAGACGGATCGGGTGCCGGCAGCGCTTTGGTCTTCGGGGCAAGGCTTTGCTGTCGAGAAGGCCGGCTGCTGCGTCGATACATGTCAATTCCGGCTGCATTCGCTTCACATTTCGCCGGATTCCGCCATCGAGCCTCCATAGAATGTCGTAACGCGATTGAGCAAGTGCATTTCGGGCTGCGACTCGCCCAAAGCGCACTCAATCCGGATGGAGCGTCAGGGGCACGCCTGGTCCACGGCTTTGGAGCCGGGGCACAGGGCGGTGGTACCCACGGAGCAGGTTGCGCGGGCTTTCTACAAGGCGCGGCCTGACGCCCGAGAGGAGTTGACGGATGGCTGACACACCTCAGACACTGCTCCAGGACCAGTACGACAGCGCGCTAACCTCCAATGTGTGCCCGCCCGGCTGGGTGAACCCAGAGCCGGCCCGGCGGTACAACCTCGTAGTTCTCGGGGCCGGGTCCGCAGGACTCGCGGCCGCTCGCTACGCCGCGGGGCTGGGTGCCAAGGTCGCCCTGGTCGAGGCGTTCTGCCTTGGCGGCGACCGGCTGAACACAGGCTGCGTGCCGTCCAAGTCACTCATCCGTTCCGCCCGGGCCTACTCCGACGTGTACACCGCTGGCCGGTACGGTGTGCGCATCCCGGAACTGATCCAGGAGGACTTCTCGGTTGCGATGACGCGCATGCGCAGGACGCGCAGCCTGCTGAGCATTCACGATGCGGCGCGACGGTTTCGTGATGCGGGCGTGGACGTGTTTCTGGGCCACGGCCGGTTCACCGGGCCGGACACGATCCACGTAGGAGGCAAGACGCTTCGGTTCTCGCGGGCGCTGATCGCCACGGGCAGCCGGCCAATTGTCCCCGCGATCGAGGGGCTTGCGCGGGTGGGATACCTGACGAGCGAGACGCTGTTTTCGCTGACGCAGCAGCCTCGCCGGTTGGTGGTGATCGGTGCGGGGCCGACCGGTTGCGAGATGGCGCAGGCGTTCTGCCGGCTGGGCAGCGAGGTGACGCTGATCGAGCGCGAGGGGCGGATCCTGCCGAACGAGGACGCCGATGTGGCGAGGATCCTGGGCAATGCCCTGCAGCGCGACGATGTGAGCACCAAACTGGGGGCGATCGTCACGCACGTGCGCGGGAGCGAATCGGAGAAGACTGTCTTTCTGCGGATGGGACCGCACGGGGAGCAGGTCACGGCGGATGAGATGCTGGTGTGCGTGGGACGGTCGCCGAACACCGACGGGCTCGATCTGCCGGCGGCTGGCATCAAGTACGATGCGACGCGCGGCATTCTAATCGATGATTGGCTTTGCACGAGCAACCCGCGTGTCTATGCGGCCGGTGACGTCTGCACGCGGTACCGCTTTGCGCACGTGGCCGAGGCCATGGCGCGGATTGCGCTGGAGAACGCGTTGCTGCGCGGCCGGAAACGGTTCAGCGATTTGATGATCCCTCGGTGCATCTATACGGATCCGGAGATCGCCCATGTGGGGTTGTGCGCCGACGAGGTGCAGAGGCAGGATAACGAGATCGAGACCTTCTCGGTGCCGTTCCACACAGTGGACCGGGCAGTCATCGACGGCGACGAGGACGGGCTGCTGAAGATCCACGTGCGTAAGGGCAAAGACCGGATCGTTAGCGCCACGATCATCGGGCGGCAGGCCGCTGAGATGATCGGCGAGGTGACGATGGCAATGGTGCACAACATCGGCCTGGGCGGAATTGCCAAGGTGATGCATCCGTATCCGACACACGCGGAGGCGATTCGCAAGGCCGCGCAGGCGTACCAGCGGACGCGCCTGACGCCGCTCGTCAAGCGGTTGCTGCAGCGGTGGCTGGCGTGGAATCGCTAACGCAGCATTTCGAGCATCTGGGGGATATCGGTGGTCGGTTGCCTACAGGTGAAGTTCATGCAGACGTATGCGGTGGATCTGCCGCCGCGGCTGGTTTGCTCGCGGGTGAAGGGGGCGATCCGGGTGATGAGCGGCGCGGGCTCTTGGGTGGGGCGAAGCAGGAGCACCATGTTCGGCAGGAAGCGGTCTTGGAGCGCCCGCGTCATCTGGCGGGTGTTGTGGGAGTCTGACTCGCCGGCGATGACGACTTCGCAGGTTGGCCCGATGGCGAAATCGGCTGCCACCAGGAACTGCGTGTAGGCCAGCGGGGCTTGTGCGACCTCGCCGGCGAAGGCGCGGCTGATTGCGATGGCCTTGTTCTCGTAGTCAGTGTTGCCGAGGATTCTTGCGAGACGTATGAGGTTGTACATCATCACGGAGTTGCCGGAGGGGACAGCGCCGTCGTAGATCGGCTTCTGGCGGACGAGGATGTCCTCGCCGTCGTCGGGGGTGAAGAAGAACCCGCCGGCCCGGCTGTCCCAGAAGTGGCGGATCACCTGGTCGGTCAGGTCGATGGCGGCTACGAGCCAGTTGGCATCGAAGGCAGCTCCGTAGAGTTCGATCAGGCCCCAGATAAGGAAGGCATAGTCGTCCTGGTTGGCGGTGATGGAAGCCTCGCCGGCGCGGTAGCGGTGAAGCAACCGGCCGTCGGATGTGCGCAGACGCGTCAGGACGAATTCAGCGGCGCGCCGGGCAGCCTGGACGTACTCGGGTTCGTCCAGTGCGGCGGCGGCCTTGCCCAGTGCGGCGATCATCAGGCCATTCCAGTCGGTGAGAATCTTATCGTCCTTGCCGGGGTGGACGCGCTTCTCGCGGGCCTCGAAGAGCTTGCGGCGGGCGGACTCGAGGATTGCCAGATCGCCCGGGTCGGCGACGGTGGCGATCAGGTTGTCCTGCAGCATCATCGGGTCGCTGAGGTGGGGAATGTTGGCACCGGTCTTCTCGCCGGTGGCTTCGTCATGGTAGTTGCCGTCAGGGCGGATATTGTACGTCTCTATGAACAGGTCGGCTTGCCGGCCAGACAGCACCTTGCGGATCTGTTCTTCGGTCCAGACATAGAACTTGCCCTCAACGCCATCGCTGTCGGCGTCTTCGGCGGAGTGGAATCCGCCAGCTGGGTCGGTCATGTCCCGCAGCACGTAGGTGAGGATCTCGCGGGCTGTCTGGGCGTAGAGGGCTTTGCTCGTGGCTTGGAAGGCCTCGACGTAGGCCATGGTCACCATCGCCTGGTCGTAGAGCATCTTCTCGAAGTGCGGCACGAGCCATTCCTGGTCGGTGGAGTAACGGTGCATGCCGAAGCCGACCTGGTCGTAGATGCCGCCGCGGCGCATGGCCTGGAGGGTCTTTTCGACCATCGGCAGGGCCTGGGCGTTGCCGGTGCGCTTCGCGTAGCGCAGCAGGAACAGGAGGTTGTGCGGCGTGGGGAACTTTGGGCGAGTGCCGAAGCCGCCGTAGACGGGATCGAAGTGCTCACTGAGCTGCTGGCAGGCCTGGTCGAGGATTTTAGTACTGGGCGCTGAGTCCTGAGTGCTGAGTGAGGTTGCAGGGGCGACGGATTGGCGCAGGGCGGTGACGATCTGGTCGGCGGAATCAGCGACGTCCTTGCGCCTGGTCTGCCAGAGCTGACGGATGTGGGGGATGATCTGGAGCATGCCGGCCCGGCCGAAGCGGCTTTCCTTCGGGATGTAGGTGCTCGCGAAGAAGGGCTTGCGATCGGGGGTCATGATGATGGTGAGGGGCCAGCCGCCGGAGCGCGTGAGCATCTGGCAGACGGTCATGTACACGTTGTCGATGTCGGGACGTTCCTCGCGGTCGACCTTGATGTTTACGAAGGTATCGTTCATCAGGCGGGCGACGTCAGGATCCTCAAACGATTCGTGCGCCATGACGTGACACCAGTGGCAGGTGGAGTAGCCAATTGACAGGAAGATGGGTTTATCCGCCTGCCAGGCCTTGGCGAAGGCCTCCTGGCTCCAAGGGTACCAATCGACTGGGTTGGCTGCGTGTTGTAGCAGGTAGGGGCTTTTTTCGTACTGCAGGCGGTTGCGGCCGGGGTGGGCGCGGTTGGTGTCAGGAAGAGGCGATGCAGCGTTGGACTGCTGGGGCTTGGAATCCATGATCGGTTACCTCGCTCTGGTTGCGCGGCCGGTTGCAGGGCCCGGGCGTCCAGCCGGCGGCCTGCTGTTACGATCATAGGCGTCGGAGGGGTGGGAGTCAGGGCATCAGTCCTGAGTTCTGCGCACTGACTCCTGGGTAACACCAACACCACCAACAACAACAGAACACGGCCCCGATCCTGCGGTCGGAGAGCCGGGTCCACAAGACCGTGGTACCGGGTCTTCCGCTTCCGCTGCATCGGCATGCTCCTGCAACAGCACAGGAGCACGGCACCGGCAGCCGGCTGAAAGTGAAGCAGGGCGTGCAGTGTTGTTGGCACTGCACGCCCTGGGAGTTGCTCAACAGTCTGTGCAGCCGAGCGGCTCTACAGCCCGACGGCCTCCTGCACGAGCGCGGTCGGCTCTGGGGCTTTCCTACGGGTCAGTAGCGAGACGAGCACGAGGGTGACATAGCCCAGCGGGATCGAGATGATGCCGGGGTTGTTCAGGGCGATCGGGGCCGAGGTGCGCGGCAGGCCGTAGCGCTCGAACATGTCCGGCGAGAGCAGGATCAGGCCGACGGCGGCGAACATGCCAACCAGGATGGCGGCGATGACGCCCTGTTTGGTGGCGCCTTTCCAGAACAGCAGCATCGTGATGGCGGGCAGGTTGGCACTGGCGGCGACGGCGAAGGCCCAGCCGACCAGGAACGAGACGTTCATGCCCTTGAAGCTGATGCCCAGCAGGATGGCGATGCCGCCGACGACGATGGCGGCGGCCTTGCCGGCGACGACCTTGTTGTGGTCGCTGAGCTTCATATTCAGGAAGCGATCCATCAGGTCGTGGGCGACGGCACCGCTGGCTGCGACGATGAGGCCGGCGACGGTGCCCAGGACGGTGGCGAAGGCAATCGCGGAGATGATGGCGAACAGGGTGATGCCGAAGCTCTTGGCCAGCAGCGGGGCCGACATGTTGTCATCGGTGACGTCCACCACGCCGTTGACCATCGCGCCGAGGCCCATGAACAGTGTAAGCATGTAGAACAGGCCGATGGCGGCGATGGCGACGATGGTGCTCTTGCGGGCGGCCGAGGGCGTCGGCACCGTGTAATAGCGAATCAGGATGTGGGGCAGGGCGGCGGTGCCGCAGAACAGGGCGATCATCAGCGAGGCGAAGTCCATGCGGTCCAGCCAGGTGGCGCCGCGGCTTTCATCGACCTTGAACTTCAGGCCCGGGCGCATGATGTCACGGCCCGACGTAGGGTTCTGGTAATAGACGGTGACCGCGTCGTCGCCGTCCTTGATGGTGGCTTTGGCGAAGCGGACGATGGTGCTTTCCTTGACGGATGCGAGGAACTCGAGCATGCCGAGGTTGTGGGCCTTGTCGGTCTTTTCGCCCTGGTAGACGAGCGTCTCGATGTGGCCGGCCTGGAGGGGCTTGCTCTCGGTGATGGGCTTGCCGTTGTAGAGCGCAGAGACCTGGTTGCCGGCCGAATCGGTGACGGGGGCGGCGAGTCTCGTGACCCAGTAGGCCTCGGTCAGGATGGGCTTGCCCTCGGCGTCGGCTGTCAGGCGCCACCAGCTGGTGTGGTTGTCGTTGGAGAGCTTGGCGAATTCGAGTTTGCCGCTGGCCTGGCGGGCGACTACCTGGAACGGGCTATCGGGAACCGAGAGCGTGCCGTCCTCGGCCAGGCTGACCGGCAGCGTGCGGAATTCGGGGTACGGCTGGCGCCGGTCTTCTCCGGGCCTGGTGTTCAGGCCGTTATAGAGCGTCACGATCACCAGGGCCATCGAGAAGACCACCAGCAGCGAGCCCTTCAGGAACTGCACGTAGGTGGTCGAGGCCATACCTGCGGTGGCCACGATGATTACCACGATGGCGCCGACCATCACCACGCCGAGCCAGTGCGGCAGGCCCAGCAGGGGCGTTACGAGCGTGCCTGCGCCCACCATCTGCGGGATCAGGTAGAACGTGGAGACGATCAGCGTGCTCAGCGCGGCACCCAGCTGGATCCCCTTGCTGTTGAACTTGGCATCGACGGCGTCGGTGAAGGTGAACTTGCCGAGGCGCTTCATGGGCTCGGCCACCACGAACAGGGCGACGATCCAACCGGCCAGGTAGCCGATGGAGTAGAGGAAGCCGTCGTAGCCGTAGGTGGCGATCATGCCGCAGATGCCGAGGAACGAGGCGGCCGAGAGGTAGTCGCCCGCAAAGGCGATGCCGTTGACGGACCAGTGGACGTGGCCGCCCGCGGCGAAGTAGCCCTTGGCGGTCTTGGTTCGCCGAGCGAAGTGGTAGGAGATCCACAGGACGAACGAAACGAACGCGATGAAGACAGCTATGGCCCAGCCGGAAGTCTCGTACATCAGGCAGCCTCCTCTTCGTCGGCCTCGTCGTCGAGGCGGCCATTGATTTCCTCTTCGGCGGCGGAGCAGATGGCGTTGTAGACGAACGCCAGCATCAGGGCGAAGATGATCAGGCCGAAGCCATAGACGGTGGCGAGGTTGAGCCCGCCGATGTCGCTGCCCATAAGCTTGGGGTTGAAGGTGTTGATGAGGATGAATCCGATGTAGATCACCGCGTAGAGCACGAACATCCAGATGCCGACGCGGGTCTTGAACGGGGCGGCCTTGTCCTTACTCCAGTCGGTCGCCGGGCCGTGGTGCATAGAGTGTCTCCCTTCGAATCGCACGCGCGGTAGATTGGAACGGTTAAGATCCGTAAAGGACGCTAGAACGTGTTGTTATAATGCCGCAGTCGACAGAGCGTCAGAAACAGATTCGTCAAACAGCGGATACATCGTACAGATTATCACGAGCACCGCAAGTGTTGCGTATGGGGCGCAGCTATTTTCTCGGAATCGGGACAAGATCTTGGCCCGTGCGGCCTTCGGGGGCGGGCCGGCGGCGTGTCTGCGGCCGCTGCTGCGGTTGACGAGGCTTCGGGGTCATTTACCAGGTTCGCCCGAGCTGGCCGATCTGATGCCCGCGACGACGCAGTCGATGGCGGCCCGTGAAGCAATTCCCCCATTCAGTCGCCGGGCTCAAGGCTTGCGGCCCGGAGTGCCTTTTCTCGCATCCTGTCGAGCTGCTTGTCCGGGGCCTGGCCGCAGAGTTCCGGGTGCAGGTAGCTATCTTGCTCGGCCGGAGGCTTGATTACCTCGACCTTGATCGGGTGGGCCTGGGCGTAGGGGGCCTTGCGGATGCCGGTCACCTGCCAGGAGACCTGCGTGATCGGCTCGCTGGTGCGGACGGTGACGCGATTACCTGCGATCGGCTTGACAATCTTGGCCTGGACGAACGTGTCGCTGTCGGCGGAGTCGATCACGCTGAGCTGGCAGCGGAAGTCCTTGCCGGAGTCCACGCCGCTGTTGACGCCTCGCACGCCCTGGTTGTTCACCGCGGTTCCGATCACACCCGCGCTGCTTGTACCGAGCTGGCCGGTGGCACTACCATTCTCCCCGTACACGGTATCGGTGGACAGAGTCGTAGCAATGCCGTTGACTGCGGCAGTGGGCGTCCCGAGTTCGCCGATGCTGGCACCGAGGTTGCCCTCGGCGTGGACTGCAATGCCATTCAGGGCCTGGATGAAGGCGCCGTAAGCCCCATTGAAGCTGAGGGCTTCCACTCCGATTCCGTTGTCGCTGGAGCCGTAGACCCCCTGGCCAGTGTTGGAGGTGCCGTAGAGGCCGGCATTGGAGTTGGCTTGGCCGCGGATGCCCTGGCCGGTCCCGGGGGTTCTGTACGGTCAAGGCTGTGAGGTTGGTGTTGATCGTCTGGCTGAGCGGCAGGCGCAGGCCCAGCGAGCAGGGCTCGGCTGTGACCGACTGGCGAGGCGTAAGCGGCACGAAGCTGCCGCTGCCGGCCGGAGTGCGGACCTCGATGCCTATCCAGCCAGCGTCGCCCGTAAAGGCGCTGCCGCCGAAGTCGATGCCAACGGTGAACAATCCGCTGGTTGCAGTGACGCCGCTGACGGTGACGGGGCCGGCGATGGCGGCGCCGCCGCTGGCCACGTTGTAGAGGGCGAAGCGCAGATCCGCTGTTCCGCTGTAGGGCACGCTGGACTGCTTGAGCTGGCCCTGGTAGGTGATGGCGGTGCCGAGGGGCGCCGCGATTGCCTGTGAGAGACAGACTATCGGCGATACCCCCAGCGCCAAGAGGTGCCACTGAAAGCCTGACATGTTCCTGACCCCCGAAAGTGGACGGTGAAGCAGGCGATGCCGCGGGTGCGGCACCTGGAGGATTCTGGCAGCCATTGGCGGATCGGTACGGCGAAGGAACCTTTCCTCTTCCTCCACAGAGGGTTACCATGGGAGGCGTGCCGGATGACGGGGCGCGACGGCGGAGCGTGTGGCCCGGATCCAGGCACGGAGATGTGACGATGACACTTCAATATCGTGGGATGCTGATTCACGTGACGCACATCGATCCGGCGTGGCTGCCACACAAGGACAGGGAAGAGCCGTTTGACCTGGGGGTGGCGCTGGACCTGCTGCCGGTGATGGTCTCGTGCGGCATGAACACGCTGATCGTGGATGTCGAGGACGGGGTGGAGTACAAGAGCCATCCGGAGATGAAGCGGCACTACAGCGTGCCGATCGGGCAGTTGCAGATCCTGGCGGACGGGGCGCGGGGGTTGGGCATGGACGTGGTCCCCAAGCTCAACTTCTCCAAGAGCGGGCGCAACCTGCACGACATGTGGATGAAGCCGCACTGGGACCATGTGAGCTGGCTCAAGGACATCGACGAGTACTACCGGGTGGCGGGCGACGTTATTGCGGAATTGGTTGATGTCATGCAACCCGCGAAGTTTTTCCACATCGGGATGGACGAGGACCACTATCGCTCGCTCGACCAGTACGTGGACACGATCGAGACGCTGCGGGCGAAGGTGCTAGAGCTGGGCTTGCGGGCGGTGGTCTGGAACGACTCGTGCCATTACATGAAGACGCAGATTGCGCAGGTGCATGCGGACAAATGCCGGGCCGCGGAAGAGCATATCAGCAAGGACATCGTGCACATTCTGTGGGACTACGGGCGGGTGCATCCGGAGATCGTCAAGCGCGTGCACGATCGGGGGTTCGAGGTGTGGGCGGCGCCGGGGCAGACGCCGGAGTTCGTGCGGCAGTGGCGTGAGGCGCTCGAGCAGAACGGCGGCAACGGGATGATCATGACGCACTGGATCAAGTGCTGTGAGCGGAACCGCGAGGATCTGACGCGGTTGCTCGAGACGGCAGGGCCGGGGTACCGGGCGTAGGGGTTTGCGCAGACTCGATTGAAGGCGGTGCTACTTGCCGAGGATCGCCTGAAAGCGCGTGTAGGCGTCGGTCCAGGCCGCACTGTTGTGAGGTTCGTAGCGTTTGACGGGGAAGCTGGCGCGAACGATGGCGCGGGCTTGCGCGAGGGAGGCAATCTCGCCGAGGGCCATGGCCTGGCAGAGCAGGTTGCCGATGGCGGTGGCCTCGATGGGGCCGGCGACGACGGGCCGGCCGCAGGCGTCGGCGGTCATCTGGTTGAGCAGTTCGTTCTGCGAGCCGCCGCCGACGATGTGGATGGTGCGGATGCTCCGGCCGAGGACGTCCTCGAGGCCTTCGAGGGTGTGACGGTAGGCGAGGGCGAGGCTTTCGAGGCAGGTGCGGACGAAGCCGCCTTTGTCAGCGGGGGCGTTCTGGCGGGTCTGTTGACAGAATCGCTCGATCTTGACGGGCATGTCGCCTGGCGAAAGGAAGGGTTGGTGGTCAGGGTCGACGAGCGCCTGGAACGGGTGGGCCTGGATGGCCATGCTTGTCAGTTCGGCGTAGGTATGCTCCTGGCCTTGTTTCGCCCAGTGCCTGCGGCACTCCTGCACGAGCCAGAGGCCCATGATGTTCTTGAGGAAGCGGAACGACCCGCCCACGCCGCCCTCGTTGGTGTAGTTGTAGCGGAGGCTCTTGGCGTTGATGATCGGTTCGGGCAGTTCCACGCCCATGAGCGACCAGGTGCCGCTGCTGATGTAGCACCAGTCGGAGCCTTCGGCTGGCACAGACAAGACGGCGCTGCCGGTGTCGTGGCTGGCGGGGGTAATGACGGGGAAGGGCTGAACGCCGCACTCGGCTGCGACTTCGTCGGACAACCGACCCAGGATCGTGCCGGACGGGACGATGGGGCCAAGGAAGTGCGACGGCAGGTCGAGTTCGCGCAGAAGGTCCCAGGCCCAGTCTTTCCGGCGGGGATCGTACATCTGGGTGGTGGTCGCGGCAGAGAACTCGTTGGCGGCCTGGCCGGTGAACAGGTAGTGCAGCAAGTCGGGCATCATCAGGAGCCGGTCCGCCATCTCGAGGAGACTCGACCGGCACTCGCGCATGGCGAGCAGTTGAAAGAGCGTGTTGAACTGCAGGAACTGGACGCCGGTGACCTGGAAGATGCGTTCGCGCGGCACGCGCTGGAAGGTGCGTTCAAGGATGCCATCGGTGCGGCTGTCGCGGTAGCAGACGGGCAGACCAAGGACTTCGCCGTTGCGCCCGATCAGGCCGAAATCGACGCCCCAGGTGTCGACGCCGAGGCCATGCAACCCGGCTGAACCGGCGGCGGAGGCGTTGCGCAGGCCCGTCTTGAGACTCTCCCAAAGGGAAAGCAGGTTCCAGTGCAGGCGGCTGTTCATCCGCGCCGGCGTGTTGGCAAAGCGGTGGAGTTCCGTGAGTGAAAGACGGCCGGAGTCGAGCCGGCCCAGCAGGGCCCGGCCGCTTTCGGCACCAAGGTCAAACGCTAAGAGATTCCTGGCTGGCATAGTCCCTCTACTTCCGGCCATAAAGCGGACCGAAGTTGCTGCAGGCGCGGTAGTCGGCGCCTTCGGGGTCGGCCGTGCCGAAGGCGGTCCAGGCGCTGGGACGGAAGACCTGTTCGGCCGGTACGTTGTGCATGCAGACCGGGATCCGCAGAATCGACGCCAGGGCGATCAGGTCGGCGCCGATGTGGCCGTAGCTGAACGCGCCGTGGTTGGCGCCCCAGGCGTTCATGACGGTGTAGCCGTCGCGGAAGGCGCCGCTGCCGGTCAGGCGCGGGGCGAACCAGGTGGTCGGCCAGGTAGGGTCGGTCCGCTCGTCGAGGGTCTTGTGGACCTTCTCGGGCAGATCATGTGTCCAGCCTTCTGCGATCTGGAGCACCGGGCCTATGCCGGCCACCAGGTTGACCCGCGACATCGTCACAGGCATGCCGCCGGCGGTGACGAAATGCGAGGAGAAACCGCCGCCGCGGAAGTAGCCCGTCACGGCGGAGTGCCAACTGGTCGCATCGAGGCACTCCCTGACCTCGGCTTTACTGATCTGCCAGAAGGGCTTCATGGCGGGCTGGCCATCGATCTTCTGGCGGCCGCAACCGTCGAGGGCTGCGGCACCGGAGTTGACCAGGTGGATCAGGCCGCCGGCGGCCGGGCCGGTCAGATCGTAGCCGGTCACGCGCTTGACGGCCGCGGGGCTCCAGTAGGTACGAACGTCGGCGAAGACCTGCGCGGTGCCCGTCAGCAGGTGGCCGAAGAGCATGGCGGCGCCGTTGAGGCTGTCATTTTCCGTGGCGAAGACGAACGGTTCGCGAATGCCGTTCCAGTCGAAGGACGAACAGAGGATCGCCTCCATGAAATCGCCGTTGGGCAGGTGGTCGGTCCACTGGCGCTGGCCCTGGAAACCGCCGGCGATGGCGTTGTGGCCCATCGCCTCCTCGGCAAAACCCAGCTCTTCGAGGCGTGGGTTTCCGATCATCATGTCGCGGGCGATGATGGCCATCTTGACGGACCACTCCCAGGCCCTTGCTTTCTGTTCAGCGCTGAGCTGCATGTCAGGGGCGTTGTAGTCTTTGCCCTCGCGGCAGTTCTTCCGGACCCACTGGATGGCTTTGGCAAACTCGTCTGGGTCGAAGATGCCGCGCTCGATGCGGCGTATGAACTCGACCATGTCCACGTGCTCGACGCGGACGCCGAGGAACCGCTCGAAGAAGGCGGGGTCGACTTGCGAACCGGCGATGCCCATGGACATATTGCCCAGAGAAAGGTAGCTCTTGCCGCGCATGGTGGCGGCCGCGATTCCGGCGCGGACGAAACGCAGGATCTTCTCCTGAACATCGGCGGGGATATCCTTGTCTTTGGCGTCCTGCACGTCGCGGCCGTAAATGGAGAAGGCGGGCAGCCCCTTCTGGTTGTGGGCGGCCAGGACCGCTGCCAGGTAGACGGCGCCGGGGCGCTCGGTGCCGTTGAAGCCCCAGATGGCTTTGGGCATCAAGGGGTCCATATCCATGGTCTCTGAGCCGTAGCACCAGCAGGGCGAGACGGTCAGCGAGACACCGACACCCTCGCGGGCGAACTTGTCAGCCGCAGCGGCGGACTCGGCCACCCCGCCGATGCACGTGTCGGCGATGACGCACTGGACCGGGGCGCCGCAGGCGTGGCGGAGGTTCTGGCTGATGAGGCGGGCCGCCTGCCTGGCCATGGCCATGGTCTGACCTTCGAGCGACTCGCGGACGCCGCCGCGCCGGCCATCGATGGCGGGACGGATACCGACCTTGGGCAAGGTGCCTGCCAGGCGACTGGGGGATGATGTGTTGGGCCTGGCGGTTGCGGTTGTGCTCATCGCATGCTCCTGTCGATTCTGGCTTTGTACAGTAGTCTAGAGGATGAACGGCGTATGGCAATGGTCGAAGTTTCAATTTGACAGGGTCCGGATCAGGTGGCCGGATCACCAAGGCGATTGACGAAAGCCGCCGGGCCAGCGGAAAAGACCCAGTTTACCTTCACTTTCTGGTCAACGCAAAAAACCTTCCTGGCAGGCTGTATACGCAATACCAGGCCGCTCCGCCGGGAACAGAGCGTTGCACCGGGCAGGGCTATGCCACTCGTCATACGTCCGCTATGGCGCCACCGACAGCACGAGGGCGATGTTTCGCGGGTACTTGTCGCCCTTGACGTCGATAGTGAAGGTACCGCCCGCGGTGAAGGTTTTCGCGGCTGTCTTGTCGGTTTTCCAGTCGGGACCTTCGGCGTAGGTCCACTCCACCTGTAGCGGTGAAGCAAGACGGTCAGCTTCGAGTTTCACGACGTTCTTGCCTGGCACCAGGTAGGGCAGGGAGTAGGGGTTGAGTTGGAAGCGGGTGATCAACTCGAGGGATTCGATGCTGACATCTCCCTCGAGCTTCAGGTGCAGATCGTAACCCTCGAATGCGCCGTTGATCTCGTCTGGCAGTGCTATGGTGAGCTGACCCATCGGGAGTCGCATGGGAAGCGGTGGACCGGCCTGGCCGGCGGGTTTGCTCCAACCGGCGGTGATTCGGCCGGGGCCCTTGGTCTGCAGGGTCATCTTGCCGCCGGTCAGGACGTAGGGGCAGCGGACTGAGAAGACTACCAGGCCGGGCTTTTCCGCATCGATCAGTGTCAAGCCCTTCTCGCCATCGTGCCGGACGTTCTCGGCGCGGACGACGGCGTCCTTGTAGTGGTCCGTGCGGAGGTCGGGCTTGTAGACCAGTTGGCCGATCGCCCAGTGACGGGCCGCCTTGTACTTGGCGTCGGCGCCGACGGCTGCGACGTGGGGCTCGTAGAGCGGCCAGTTGACCACGTCCTTCTGATCGCCCTTGACGGTGCAGGTGTGGTAAGGACCGTAGTCGAACTGCCAGGACCGGCGGAAGCGATACGCCTCGTCACCGGGCATCCATGTTCGCGTGTACGTCTCGCCGCGACGCAGGGTGATCTGGCCGAAGGGTTCGTTGATCTTCAACTTTGGGAAGCGGTCGTTCACCCATTCGCCACCCGGTCCGAAGACGCCGGGCGAATCGCCGCAGAGGAGGTAGCCGGGGCAGGCGCGGCGTTCCTTGACAGCGTCGGCGGCGAGGGTGGCGTCGGCGCGGAGTTGCTCGACGCTGGCGATCGTCGGCGGGTCGGAGCGGTCGTAGACGTAGAAGGTCATGTGGGGGTCGAGGCAGTGCCACTTGCCGCCGTACTTCACCTCAAGCATGTGGTGGCCGTCGTGCACCCAGCTGCGCGACTCGCAACCCAGCCTGCCAAGGAGCATCGCCAGCGGCGAAGTCTGGCGGAGGCAGCTGCCGTTGCCCAGGCAGTGGACCATGACGCCGAAGTCGTAGGCGAGATCGTCGGGGCCGTCCCCGTGGTAGAGCACGCGGCGAATCCAGTGGAAGACGGCCAGGACCTTCTGCTCGTCGGTCATGTCTTCGCGGACGAGGCTGTGAAGGATGCGGTCCACGGTGCTGGTGTCGACGGACTTGTCGGTGCTGATGTGGGGGTTGACGACGATGGGAGCGGGCTGGCCGGCCAGGCTTGCTGGTGCGAGGCACAGCAGAAAAGCGAGAATCGCTGACAGGGACCGCATTGCGCATCCTCCTTGTATTGGGCTGATGAGAGATGATACCGGATCGAGCGGGGGATAGAGAAGGAATCGCGGATGGTCGGGTGGCAAGTCAGCCGGTAGAATGCGCGGCGATCGGAGTGGACTCGTCATCTCGGAACGTTCACGAGGAATGCAATATGGCTTGTGCGGCGGGACGGGCTTGTTCTTTATACGGCGGGGCGTTTCGGTACGTCGTTGCGGCAATGATGTTGGGACTGGCGGGGTGCCGGGCGGGGTCGGGGCAGTTTTTCACCGGGCCCCAGATCTCGCCGGACGGTAAGACGATTGCGTATGCGCGGTCGAGTTATGCGGGGTCGATCGGGGTGGTGCGAGACGTGCATGCGCGGCCGATTTCGTATTCGGCGGAACTGGTGCTAGTGAATGCGGAGTCGCCGGAGAAGGTGCGGCGGGTGCGGTATGCGGCGGGGGTGTCTCCGGGGCCGGACGATTGGCGGATCGAGATGGTCCGGTTTTCGCCGAGCGGGGAGCGGGTGTTGGTGGGGAGCCGTGGTTTTCGGCCCGCGGCCGTCTCGGCGGCGGACGGGAAAATCTGTAAGTTGGATCTGGGACACGGTTTACAGACATGGTCCACGGTCGCCGCCGGATGGCGAGGCGAGTCTGAACTGGTGTATGTGCTGTACGGAGACGATGTGTTTGAGATCTATCGGCAGGGGTTGGATGAGCCGGTGGCGGCGAGGAAGCTTGTCTATCGCGAGGCAGGGGAGCGATTGCACGAGGTGGTGTTCTCCCCGAACGGGGAGTGGGTGCTTTTGAAGGCGGCGATAGGGACGGATCAGCCGTACCAACTGCTCGAGACGGGGACGGGGCGGCTGCGGACGATTGCGCTGCCGGCCAGCACGAACGACAAGGTGTCGGCGGTGGACGTGGCGTGGCGGCCGGACGGGCGGATGGTGGCGCTGGTGTTCCATCTGCTGCCGGTCGTGCAGGCGGATGGGAAGGAGGCGGGGACACACGAGGCGCTAGTGGTGTTCGAGGCGACGGGCGATGAACCGGCCGAGCAGATCCGTCAGCAGATGACTCTGCGGAGCCGTGCGGTGATCGGCTGGACGGCGGAGGGCAAGTACCTGGTGCTGGACAGCCACGGGTTGTGTGCGCTGATTCAGCCGGAGCCATGGCAGGTGATTTCGCTGATGGAGAAGCTCAAACCGCTTCGGCCGAAGCGGCCGGCGGGGGAGTTCTGCCGGGTGACGCCGCTGCCGGTGGCGGGGTGGCTGCGGGTGGCGGACTGGCGGAAGCGGCCGGCGGAAGGGGAGGCGGTGAACTTTGTCGCGGCGGATTATGCGTTGGAGCGGCTGGTTCCGCTGGGCGCGTTGAGTGACGGGGTGGCTGGGGGCCATTGGGCGGTCTCGCCGAACGGCGATTATGTGGCGGTGCTGGATGAAGGGTCGGGTCGGGTGGTGGTGAAAGGGATCGGGGAGGGGATGGGAGGACTGAGGGGGCAGGACTGAGGAACGGGGCAGGGGAATCGGGGACATCACTCGTTTCATGGACATGCAGGGCAGGCATTTGTACAGTGGCAGCCATGC
>Ga0073932_1004203_pt1 | contig 17598 bp, 16 predicted proteins | sample DewCreD2012metaG_FD_76967 | JGI IMG/M metagenome (GOLD analysis project Ga0073932, IMG submission 76967) | Hot spring sediment bacterial and archeal communities from British Columbia, Canada, to study Microbial Dark Matter (Phase II) - Dewar... ... | reverse complement strand
GCCGACCCCTTATGTTCCTCGGATACCCTGTCCAGAGCGCGCCGCAACGCGCGGGGTTCGATGAGCCGGGGCCAGCGAGGCAGCGTTTGACCGTTTTTTTGTATTTCGGCTGCCGCCTCAAGCAAACGAACCGCAGGTCGGGGCAAGGCATGCCCTCTGCCGTCGCGAATATGGTCGAGGAGCCAACGGAAGGTCAGCCCCTTTCGCTCGTTTGCCCCCATGTAGGGACCTATCATCCGTTCGAAAAGAGGTCGGAAGTCCGAGCTCTGCCTGGACGAAGGGAGCAATCCCAACGTCGGATTCTCTTCAAATGTGACCTTGACCTTGCAGTACTCGCCCAGCTTCTCGTCCGCGTTGGCGAGGCGCCTCGCCAACATCGCGTACAGGTGCCTGTCGCTCCAGGTGAGTTCTGCGCGGTTGGCGGCGAGCTTGGCGAAGTCAGCCCCCCCCGCTGCTGCCGAGCGCTCGTACAGGTCGGTGCGAAGGAAGATCTTGCTGCGAATGCGGCGCCAGCGCCGCGTATGGGTCGCCCACAGGCCCACCAGACCTCGAACCGCCATCCGCGTGATACTCGATTCGCCGCGAACTAGCGTATCAAGCTCATCATAGGCGATGAAGAGGTATCGGTCCTCGTTCGAGAGACGCTGATCCAGTCCATCCAGCGCGAGGAGCGCCTGGCGCATTGACTGTTGAAAGGCCTGGATCACTGCGGCAACGTCGCCGCCTGCAGGCTGGTATATTGCTTGAAGATCCGGGTCCTGGATCTCGCCCTTGAGGACTCTGAGCAGGTAAGCCAACCATACTTTTACGAAAAGTTCGTCGTTCGCCTGGCTCTGTCGAACGTAATCCTGGAGTTGAAAATGGCTGGGGAAGTCGGTGCCTATCGGGTATCCGGCAATCCACCTGGTTCGGTTCGCCTCTAGGGGTGGTAGACGTATTCCCGGTACGACCGCCGCTATGGCCGGAAGCAACCCTTGCTCGATGACAGCGCGAAAAAGCTCGGTCTTCCCCGCGCCGCGAGGCCCGACGATGAGCACGACGTCTGGATCAAATGCACGCAGATGTTCGGGCACGGGCCAGAAAGTCCGCGGAAGCTGGTTCCCGTCCTCGCCCTCGGCGCGGCCCGCACTTCCCATACGAGCGATGGCCTCGAGCAGGTGAACCTGTTCTTCATGCTGTGTCACGGTCACTCCTCGCTCCGAGCGAAGCGCTGCGCGATGCGATCGCTCAGCTCGCGATAGTTGGACGATATCGCCAGGTCTTCGGCAACGTCATCGATGCGTGTATAGTGCGCAAGACGGCGCTGATATGAGATGGCCACTGGAGCGTGCGGCGCATCGCTTGCTTCGGAATCGCGCACGTACCAGAGGCGGTCCTCGTCAGGATTATCGGGATCGGGCGCATAGTAGTGATCGCGGAATTCCCCGAGAGCACGTTCTGCAAATCCTTCCTTGGCGGCGCGCGCGGTTTCGACATCGTCCGGCACCATGGCCTGGACCAGCACGCATTCGAGTTGCGGCAGATCCGCTCGGACGCGAGTAGCGCCGATCCGTTCGAGGATCAGGCGCAGCCCGAGCCAGCTCTGTTCCGACGACGTCCCGAACAGGACGTGCAGGTGCGCGACTCCCGAGAGCAGAACCCCAGCGGACTCGGAAAGACCTGCTCGGGCATCGACAAGCACCCACTGTGGATTCAATTCCTCCTTCACCTTCCCGAGAAGAGACGAGAGCGGACCCGTCTCTTGCTGGTTGGGAGGCGGGTCGAAATCGAGCCGGGCGAGCTTCTCCAGGTATTCGCGTCTCGGGTCCAGGCTGCCGGCTGGAACAACCAGTATTTCTCCGTCTCCTGTCACGGCTGACCTGCGGCAGGCGTGGTAGTAGTCGCGCAGCTCGAAGTCGCTGACCGGCCGCTCGAGCAGGTAGTCCACGACGCCCCACGGCGCCGTCGTCCCCTGTTCGTCTGCTGCCAACAGCGTTCCTACCCCGGGCGCGTCGAGGTCGAGATCCAGGACGGCGACGCGCTCGCCTGCCCGAGCGCGCTGAACGGCAAAGGCCGCCAGCGCGGTGGTCCGGCCGACCCCGCCCTTGAACGAGTAGAAGACTACGATCGGCGGACCCGGATTGTCGCCCACGGCCTGCCAGGGAGGATCCCCGATAGGCCCGAGCCAGGCGGTGCGGCTGCGAACGCGGTCAGCACGCCGCAGGCGGTCGTCGCCCAGCGGCGTCGCCTCTTGCCAGGCGCGTTCATAGACAAGTCGATCGGCCTCGGACGCGCCGGCGGCATGCCAGATATCCTTCGCCCAGAAGGGCCCGGCCGCTTCCTGCAGCCGTTCCGAAACAAGGCGCTTCTGATCGGCAGCGCGGTCTTGTGGGCCCCACAGGACCACGCGCATCCGACCGAAGAGATCGTCGATGAGCACCGCGCGTTCGATCGAGGTATCCGCGTCAAGGATCTCGCGCAGAGCTTTGATCGCCTGGACTCGGGCTTCATCCATGTGCTTGCTTGTCATCACACCACTCCATCGATACGCATGGGTACCACAGTAGACTCGAACACGGCCTGCGCCTCGGCTATCCAGACATCGGCAACGGCGGGTGCAACCGCGCCGGGCTCCCGGTAACGAAGCGTTTCTCGCCAGCCACGACCAGCATCGTAGATCGAGTGGTCTGGTGTCATTCGGGGAACATATCGAGCCGTCCTGGCCCCGGGCAGGGCAGCCAGCCGAAGCGCTTCCTGCGATAGCGCATTCAGGTCGTGTCCAAGCCTGCGCGCCTGTGCTCCAGCCTGGTCGAGCCCTACATTGACGTTGTGCTCGAGAATCACGAGGCACTTGAGTGCGCATTCGACGACATAGCCAGCCAGATAGGCCGCGCCATCCCATCGTCCCGCGCGGCGCAAGGCCAAGGCGTCGTCCAGGTGCTTGCCCGCGGCTTCCGGATGGTCATCCGCATCGCCGAATCTACCAGACGCCGCGAGCCTGATTTTCGACATGCTTAGCATTCCTCCCCTCTCGCATCTGAAAGACGGATCATATCCCTTGATACCATGCCGCGGATCGCACGCTGCACGTCTGCCTCGTCGTAGCGTGGCTTCCAGCTTCTGACCTCGGCGACCAACGCCGAGGCGGTGACCGGGCCGGCTGCCGCAAGGTCCTTCCAGCACTTGTGGATGGTGGCCCAGCGCTCGAGACCCGCCGTGCCGAACCTAAGGCCGTTGAAGAACTCGCAAAGTTCACGCAGCCGCTCGGCTTGATTGCCGAGCTTGCGCCTGGCCTGGGCCATCGCCTCATCGATCTTCGGGCCTGCGCGGAACACGGTGGCGGTGTCCCGGCCACCGGCCTGCTCCACGACAAGCCAGCCCTTGTCTATCGCGAGCTTCTCCACCTTGTGTTTGAGAGCCGGGTCCCAGGGACCGGCAGCCTTGCGCTCGAACGTCAGGCCGAGGTCGACGCCCAGGTGCTCCTGCGTGAAGTAGATGAGCTTGTCGTGGCCCACGCGGCCGATGTCGGTCCGCCCGACCTCGTGGACGATGAAGGCCAGGACCGCGGCCTGGTTGAAGCGGTCTGCGCCGGCGCGGCGCTTCTTCGGCGTCTTTGGCGGCGAAGGCTCCTCGGCCTCCGCCCGAGGCTGGGGCTCTGTCGTGGGCAGCCGAAGGACGCCCGCAACCTCGGCCTTCCACTCGGCAACGCGTTCTTTGAGATAGGCGAAGAACGCGGCCCGCTTGCGCGCGAACACCGGGAAGGAGTCGAGGATGTGGTCGAGGTCGTCGGGGGTCAGGTCGTAGGCCTCGGCCACGGCGCGGTTGGCTTCCCAGAGATCGGGCCACAGGGAACGGTCGTCGGTGATGTGCTCGAGATGAGATTCCCAAGCAAGGCGTGTTTCGAATCGAGCAAGCCGCGCCGCGACATCTGCTCTAGGTACGGGCATGGGTTTGATGTACGTAAAGCTGACGTGCGTGCCCGCAGTGCGAAACCGAAGGGCGTAGTCGAAGCAAAGCGAGTTGAGCACGACGCAGGCGGCTGCCGCGTCGGTGTGCTCAGGCACAATGCCGGAGAGCGTGTGCGCGGCTGCGCATCCCGCAGGCAGCACCGCAGCGATGCACGTCCGCTCGTTGGTGTTGCTGGCCGTCTCGCGGAAGACGAGCGTCGGCTCGTTGCGCGGCGGCTTGCCGTACTTGCTTTCGGCCTGTGCGACCGAAAGCCACCAGCGCACGGGCTTGGTCCCGACCAGGAACTGATCGATGTGCTTCCCCTCGAACACCGGCCAGAATCCGCGCTCGCGCATGCGCCGGATGGTCTCGGCCACGTCGTCCGGTTCCTCGCCGAGCACGAGCTTCGGTGAGTAGAGACGCCTGGTCTGCGGGTCGGTCGCGAGTTCCAGATCACGATTGTGGGACATGTCGAAGATGTTCTCGCGGTTCCGATCTCGAAAGAATGCCGCATGCCAGCCGAATGGCTCATCGCCACCGAGCGTCGGCCGTCCCGCGTGCATCTTGTGCACGATCTCCTGGTCGCGTGGGCTACGGTACTCGAGGAACGCGAGCGTCTCGGGCGAGAGCCTGGTGATCTCTTCGGCCGTGATGCGAACCATCCACGGCTTAGGCCCTGGGTCGTCGAGCTCCGCCGGGTCGTGCCGCATGAACGCGGCGGCGAATCCATCCGCCTGCCGCCCCTTGCGGAAGACCAGGTTCACGAACTTGTAGCTCGAGTGGATGGGGAAGAGCTTCTTCCGGTTCTCGAAGCCGTAGAAGCGCTCGATGGCGGCCTCCTCGAGCAGGAAGCGCCGTATGCCCACGCAGCCGTCGCCGTTGTAGACCACGGACGGCACCACCAGGCCGACCGCACCGCCCCTGGCGCAGAGCCGCGCCGCGCGGTCCACGAAGTACTTGGAGACGTCCTCGTTCGCATTCTGCGACCTGGCCTCTGACAAGGGGAAATCTCCGCCTCGCCGCAAGAGTTTTGCGGTTGTGATGGTGGCCAAACGGTACGCGTTGAACTCGTCATCGAGCCCCGGGTTCGCCGCGTGAAGTTCCTGGATGCGGCGTTCGCGGTCATTGCCCTTGAACGCGCGGATGAGCACGTCCTGCCGGGCGTAGAACTCGTGGCGGGTGGGCAGCACCTTGTCCCACGGCGGGTTGCCGAGCACCGCGTCGAAGCCCGGCCGCTCCGGATCGAGCAGCACTTCGGGGAACTCGAGCTCCCAGTGGAAGAAGCGCTCGCGCTCTCGCACGGAAACGAACTCGGCCCACCACGGACGCTCCTTTGCGTAGCCTTCGAGTCGCGCCGGGTCGGCGAGGAGCCCGCACAGGACCTGCCACTCGTTCCAGATCGCGGGAACAAAGGCCGAGGCCGTGCGCAGGTCGAAGAGGAGCCGCGCTCCGGCAAGGAGCTTTTCGGCAGTCTCGCGCTGGTGGGCCTTGAAGCGTTGCTCCTCGATGGACTCAGGCTCCACGGTTCCGAGGTCTGCCGCGCGGTCGATCAGACGGCGAGCCTCGGCCGCCGACTCGACGAGCTGGCGCACGCTGTGGGACCAGAGATCGCCCTGCTTCGGCGTCTTGCCGCCGGCCATGTCCGGCAGCGGCGGCCGGTCGAGTGCTTCGAGCCACGTGCCGAGCAGCGAGTTGCCGCAGCGGATGTGATGCTCGAAGTAGGTGAGCGGCCGGTCGCCGGCCAGCGACTCGATCCAGAGAGCCACGCGAGCGAGGTTGACCGCGGTCGGGTTCTTGTCGACGCCGAAGAGGCACCGCTCGGCGATGCGGCGCTTGCACCAGGCCCGCGCCTCGGAGTTCGCGGCCCGCGCCTCGCTGTCCGAGGCCTTGCAGTCGTCGTCCCATGCGCCCCGGAATCCGGGCGGTGCCTTGTGCCCGAACTCGCGTACATAGGCACGGTGGAGCTCCTGGCCGAGGAAGCGCATCGCCTCCACCAGGAAGTGGGCGCTGCCGCAGGCTGGGTCCAGGACTCGCAGGCGCTCGATCTCGGCCGCGGATCGCCCCTCTGCGAGCGGCCCCAGCGCGTGGCGCACGAGGTCGCGCACGAGCGGCAGCGGCGTGTAGAACGAGCCCGACCCCTTGCGGGCCGCTCCGGGCACGAAGTGGAAAGTGCCCGGCTCCAGGCGGCGAAGCAGGCGAGCCGCTGTCCCGCGCTTGATCGCGGCTTCTCCTTCGCCGCCGGCGTCCTCCTCGCCCTCGGACTCGTCTTCATCGCTCTCTTCTGCCACGTCGTCATCGGCTTCGGCCGGCTCTTCCTCGGCGTCGCTGTCCTCCGCCTCGACTACAGCCTCCGGGTGCAGGGCATCGGCGGCAGTGCCGGCGACGATGGCCCGGTCGCCGCGAACGACGAGCGACTTCTGCTCGCACAGCCGAACGACGTCCGGGGGATCGAGCACGAAGACGCGCCCCTGCACGCGGAGCTCGATGCAGGTCGAGCGCACGATCCGCGGCTCGTACTCGAGCAGGCCCTCGTACACCGCGCCGAGTTGCTCGATGTCGAGCTCCCGGAACGAGACGCGCTCGCGGCCGACCCCGACCCGGGGCGCGGCCGTGGCGAGCTCGACCAGGATCCTGGCGACGTGCCGATCCGAAAGCCGCGCCCGCTCGAGGAGCTTGCCTTCCGGGCTCGTGCGGCTGAAGAAGTCCCCTCCCCGCGGCGGCAGGTGCTCGTACGGCGTGATGGCCGGGAGGCCCTCATCGTAGATCCGGAACAGCGCCCGGAGGCGTGCCCAGGAACCGGTCGTGTTCTCGGCGAAGCTGGTCGCATCCGGCGACCGCCGCAGGATCTCGTCGAGAAGGCCCTGCACCGAGTAGGCCGTGCGGTAGATGGGGTGCTCGTCGAGGCGCGGGTCGCGGGCTTCGGCGTACAGGATGAAGAGGAGCCGATAGAGAGCCGTGAGCGCGGCGTCGCGGTAGAGGCGGAGATCGGCATCGCCTATCCCCGCAACCTCGATGTCGCCACGCCGGGCCGCGTCCTCGATCAGCGCTGCGACAAGGGACTCGGCGGCCGTGAACACGGCGCGCTTGAGGTCGTCGGACACCTGCTGCGCGTGGCCCCTGCTCTCGGTCTCGATGATGTCGAGCGCACGCTGTCCGGACTCGTCCGGGATGAACGCCGAGGCATGGAAGAGCCGACAGGCGACCGCGAACGACTCGGGGTCGTCGTCCTCGACAAGACCTTCGAGATCGACAGCGAGGTAGGCGCCGCGCGGTCCGTCACCTGGACGGCGCAGGAGGCGAATCTCCTCGCCGGTCGCCACGAAGCCGTATGCCAGATCCCACTTGGTGAGCGCATCTTCGAGGCGGCGGACCAGGTGGCGCGCGCCGCGACCACCCGCGTCCGGCTGCTCGTCCCATCCCCCGCAGCCAAGGAGCGCGAGGGGGACGCTTCCCTGAGCCTCCTGCTCGGCACCCGCGTAGAGCCCGTGGACGCCGTCCTCGCCTGCGCCGACATGAAACCCGAGCACGTCGCGGAAGAGCGGTCGAAGGAATCGCTCGCGACAGCTCGCCGCATCCTGCGCCCGTCCTTCGGCCTGCTCGCGCAACCGGCGCAGACGGGCGTAGGCCGCGTCCGTGTCCCGGTCCGAGAGGCGCTTCTTGCGGCCGCGCCCCTCGCCGCGGCCGAAGACGGACCCGAGGTAGTAGTCGGAGAGGAAGGCCCGGACGTTGCGGAAGTGCTTGAACGTCATGCGGCCCCCCCAGCATCTTCCGGAACCAGGAACAGCGCGCCGAGGATCGCGGGCGGCACCGGCTGGTCCACACGCTCGAACTCATCGATTTGCCGCTCGCGTTCGGCAACGAAGACCTCGAGCGCTGACCTCTTGGCGCGCGCGATCTCACTGCCCGTACGCGGCACCTCTTCGAGGGTGAGCCGAAGCTGGCCGGAGCGCTCCAGATCCCCGCGCGCGCGGCGCTCTTCCTCGTCGATCTCCCTTTCGCGGTCAGCGCGATCGACCTGGAGATCGGCGCGGAGCACCTGGGCCTGCTGCGCGCGGCGTTGCCGCAGCTCCTGCGCCCTGGCCTGGATGATTCGCGCCGCCTCCTCGGCAGCGCGAGCAACGAGAGCATCGAAGCGACCCGCGAACAGCTCGCTGAGCCTGTCAGCGCCAACTTCACCGGCCCGGCCGCTCGCCTCGAGCAACGAGGCTGGATCCATGCCGTCCTGAATCACGTTTCCATCGAGTCCCAGTCGAACCAGAAGCAGGCGCTCCTCGAGGAGTCCCGAGGCCCCGGTGAGCGTGCCCAGGAATGCAAAGAGCACCGACGGCCGCTCGCCGGCAGCTATCCGCCGCGCGGCCAGTCGCCTCGGCGGAAGACCACGCTCGTCCGGATAGACCTGGACAAAGCGGCGTCGAGCCTCGGCCGCGGCGGCGCGCACCAGGGGATGAAGCGGTGTCACGTACTCGAGATCCTGGGCACGGAAGCGGACGGCCACGGACCTTCTGAACGTGGCCCGCGGGTAAATGGCGTTGACGCCAGGACCACGGAGCCGGAAGGGGACTTCGATGCGGAACACGCCGTCCTCACCGGTCGGCTGGAGCGCCGAGGGCCCGGCCACGTCCCGCATCAGGGATTCGAGCGCGGTGTCGTCCGGCAGGAGCGGCTCAGAGGTGTTGAGCAGATCAATGATGCGCTCGATGTCATCACCGCCGGCTGCATCCGACATGAGCAGCGGCTTCAGATCGCGGACAAAGGTGTCGGTGCGATCGTCGAAGAGCCTCACCAGGCTTTCCTTGCGGACATCGAGGTCCGCAGCCTCGGGGTCGAGGTGGGTCAGCCCCTTGTTGATCTCCGCCAGCCCCGAGAGCACCCCCAGGATATCCGGGGTGGAGACGCGGTCTCCGTGCATCTGCTTGATGCGGTTGACGAGTCGATCAAGGACATCTTCCTCCGGGCTGTCCGGGTAGAAGAGGTAGCGGATCTCGGGCGGCCGCGTCTGGCCGTATCGATCCACGCGGCCGTTGCGCTGTTCCAGCCGGTTCGGGTTCCAGGGCAACTCGAAGTGGATGATGCGCCTGCAGAAACGCTGGAGATTGAGGCCCTCGCTGGCCGCGTCGGTCGCGAGAAGTATGGCCGCCCTGTCTCCCTCGAACTGCTCCTGCACCTTGCGACGCCGGCGTCCACCCATGCCGCCCTTCAGAACGACGGAGCGGCCCGCCAGACCCTCCTCGCTGGCCAGAGCCGCCTCGATGGCTGCCAGGGTGTCGAGGTACTCGGTGAAGACGATGACCTTCTCGCCATGGTCGAGGACGATGCTGCGGAGCTCGGCGAGGAGCACCGCGATCTTCGGATCGCCCGGCGGTAGCTGTCGCAGGAGCTTCTGAATTGCGCTGAGCGCACGGATCTCGGACTTGCGCCTCTTCTCGTCGCGCGGAATGGCGCTTCGGAGAATCTTGCGTGTCATGCGTTCGAGTGCGGCATCACCGAGCGGCAGCTCGGCCTGAAGGTCGCGGATCTCTCCGGCGGTCGGAGGGGACTCCCGGCCGGTTTCTTTCTTGAGCGCATCGAGCCGGTGCTCGACGGTCAGTTTGAGAGCTGCACGGCTCGATAGGGCGCGCTTCTTCACGATCTGCATCGCGAACGTGATGAGGTCGTCCTCGTCCGTGCCCTGGGCTGCCCGCGCGGTGCGCGAGCAGTAGGAGGCAACCTTGTGGAGTAGCTCACGGCCCGCCTCGTCGGCGGTCACGGGCAACCCCTCGACGTTGCGGCGCGGGAAGACCTCGACCCAGCAACCATCCTCGGTGCGGCGGCGGATCTGGCTCTTCAGGCGCCGGATCATCGCCCGCCCGACCCGCCGGCGGAGCGCGTCGGTCGAGCCCGAGAGCGCCGCAGCCGTCGGATCGACGAACTCGACGAGCGAACGGAAGGAGTGAGGGTAGCCGTTATGGGGCGTGGCCGTGAGCAGGAGCAGCCCACGCGCGTTCTCGCGCAGGCCGATGCCGAGGCGGAATCTCTGTGTGCGGTAGGGGTTCTGCGGCGTTCCCGATTCGGCGAGCGAGTGGGCCTCGTCGACGATCACGAGGTCCCAACGCTTGCGCAGCGCGCGTTTTCGCACCGTCTCCTTCTTGATGAAGTCGAGGGACGTGATCACCCGCCCGAGGACATCCCAGGGGCTCGTGCCCGCCGGGAGCCGCGCCTGCTCGCGTGCAAGCCCGCTCGCGTTCTCGATAAGCGCAAACTCGAAACCGAACTTTTCGGACAGTTCCTCCTTCCACTGGAGCAAGAGCCCCGGAGGCGCGACGACCAGGATCCGCTGGACTCGCTGACGGGCCAGGAGCTCGATCATGGCGAGGCCGGCTTCGATGGTCTTGCCCAACCCCACGTCGTCGCCCACGATGAGACTCGGGCGCGGCATGGCGAGAAGGCGCAAAACCGGCGCGAGCTGGTAGGCCTCCAGCGCCACGCGCCCGAAACGGGCGCCTGAGACGAGACCGGTGTCGCTGGCAAGGGTGGCGGCGAGAATCCGCAGGTTGGCACTCCAGGGAAGAAACGCGTCAAGACCTCGCACATCGAACTGCAACGCTTCAGATGGGAGACGTTCCACTTCCTCTGGAGGAACAACCACCGAGAGCCGTTCGGCATCACCGTCGACGGACTCGATTTCCAACACGAGCTGCGCTTGCGGCAACGCCGTCGTCCGCGCGACCCGCCAGATGCGATCGCGCACGCAGACCCGATCGCCGACGGCCACCGCGAGCGTCATCGTGGCCGCCTCGCTGAAGCTACGCGGTTCCTGGCGTTGCTGCCGGGTTCCGCGGGTGTCTTCGGCTGTCCCCGCTCCTGATCAGCCTTCGCCCAGGCGTCCACCTCGGAGGTTTTGAACCGCCAGAACTTCCCGATGCGGTGCGCAGGCAGGCCCTTGCCCTCGATCCAGCGGTAGACGGTTTCGCGCGACACGCCAAGGTAGGCCGCGATCTCGTCAACCGAAAACCAGCGCTCGTCCATGTGGAATCCGCTCCGTCCCGGCCAGGGCATGACCGTCAAAATCAGACAACGCCAACGAACGTAGGCCAATGCCACAGACCTGTCAAGAGCGGCTGAGAATCAGGCGGCGGAGCTCGAACTGGACAAACCTGAAGATGCGGCGGCCAATGTCCACGTCCGGCGTTGTTCGGTTCACACCGGCGACCAGAGCATCCTCCGCAACGCCCTCTCGGTCGGCTGGGGCGCGCCGGCGGGGAGTTCGAGGTGGAGGATTTCGGCCTGGATCGACGGGTCGAGCAGCAGCAGATCCATGAGCTGGGTGATCCGGGCGCGGGTGAAGCCGAGAGCCCGGGCCATGTCGGCGTGGTCGCGGAACTCGCCCTGCTCTACCCGACGCTGGAGGGTATGGGCGAGCGCGAGTTGGCGCGCGTGCGCTCGCTGATCAGCTCGCGCTCGAACTGGGCGAAGCTGAGCAGGACGTTCAGGACGAGCCGGCCCATGGAGGTCGAGGTGTCGAAGTGCTGGGTGATCGACACGAAGCCCACGCTCTTCTTCTCGAAGCGGTCCATCAGGCGCGCGAAGTCGAGGAGCGAGCGGGACAGGCGGTCGACCTTCAAACTTGTCCATTTTACAAGCGTGAAAAATGGACCGTTGGGGATTTGGAACTCAGCGAGTCTGCCAGGGAAAGAGCCTGGCCTGCCGGACGGCGATGTCCTTCTCGGTCTCCAGGTCGCGCAGGAGACGCCGGATCTCGCGGAGGCTCCGGTCGTCCAGGACCTCCCATGCGACCTGGTAGCGACGGCCCACCTGGCGCGTCACCTCTGCGGTGATCCACTCGATGAGCCGCCGCTTCTGGTGGTCGGCCTGGTTCATCAGGCATCCATGGCGAGCATCGCCGCGACGTCGTTCTCGCCGGCGGCGGCCAGGAAGGCGTGGAGCGACTTGCGGAAGAGATCCATCCGGCTGTGCAGGCCGTGGCGCTTCCAGGCCTCGTCGAGCTTGTCGACCAGGTCCGACTCCATCCGCAGCGGCAGCACCTTGAAGGTGACGCCCTCCCGGTGCGCGCTCTTGCGCGGGCCGACCGGGATGCGGCCCTTCTGCGCCTCGCGGATCTTCCAGATCAGGTAGGCCTTGTTGTCCGAGCCCGTGGAGCGGCCGACCACCTCGAGGTATGCAGAGCGCCCGGATATGCGGAGTTGGGCTGCGGGCGCGGTGTGATCGTCACGAAATCGTGGAGGTTTCGGAGACACGTCTCCTCGACAGCTTCGCATATTCTCGGTGTCCTTCTCAGTGCGGTCGGGATGGGCTCGACCGTGCCACACGAGGAGGACGCTATGCTGGAGAAGTTTCTATGCCGACCCTGCACGCTGGAGCAATTCCGTGCCAGCCCGGTGGGGCCGCACCTCGACCGGTTCGCAGCGGCCCTACATGAGGTGGGCTTCAAGAGACAGATGGGGGCTTCGTACCTGCGCGATGCGGTTCATCTTGGGAGATGGGCAACCGGGCACGGGATCCCGATCGAGTCGCTCGACGAGCAGGCGATCGATGGGTTCAGGTCTCACCTGAAAGCGTGTGACTGTGCACACGTGGGTCGCGGAAGCCACGGCCGCTCGGCGAACCGGGTGTGCGTGTTCTTGGAGTACCTGCGCAAGGCAGGGGTGGCCGCCCCGGCAGTTGCCAATGCTGGGCCGCCGCGATCGCCTGTGTTGTACGAGTTCGAGGATTGGTTGCGGCAGCAACGTGGCGCGACCGCAGCGACCATCCGCGCCTACAAGCGGTGGGTATCCGGACTGATCGACCGACTCGGCGAGGATCCAAACGCCTACACCCCGCAAGCCTTGCGCGCTGCAGTGGTCGCGCTGGCTGCGGGCCATAGCTGCAGCACGGCCGAGCAGGTCGTGACGGCAACGCGGGTGTTTCTCAGGTTCCTGGCCGTGGGTGGGCGGTGCAGCCTGTACCTGATCGATGGCATCCTGCCGGTCGCTCCTCGCGGCCAAGCGAAGCTGCCGAGGTACCTGACAGGCGAGGAGATCGACAAGCTGATCGCCCATTGCGACCCGGAGACGCCGACAGGCATGCGGGACCGGGCCATCCTCCTGCTTCTCGTTCGTCTGGGCCTGCGGGCTGGTGATGTCAGAGCTCTCCAGCTCGGGGACATCGACTGGACCGACGCCAGCTTCCGTGTGACCGGCAAGGGCCGCCGCGAGACCCGCCTTCCGCTGTCGCAGGAGGTCGGCGACGCCATCCTCGCTTACCTTGAGCACGGGCGCCCCAAGGCGCACTTCGAGGAGGTGTTCTTGACGGTCCGACCTCCCTGGCGACCGCTTGCCGAGGCGGTGTCGTGCCTCGTCGCCCGGGCGCTGCGCCGCGCCGGGATCGAATCGCGCCCTCGCGGTTCCCATCTGCTGCGGCATTCGGCTGCGACGGCGATGCTGCACCAAGGCGGATCTCTGCCCGCCATTGGAGCTGTCCTGCGTCACCAGTCCGTCGAGACGACCACCCAGTATGCGCGGGTGGACGCGCGGCTGCTGCGCCAGGTGGCGCAGCCGTGGCTGGAGGTCGCGCCATGCTGATGAAAACCATCGAAGCATACCTGGAGGTCCGACGCATCTCGGGCTGCAAGCTGCGCGACGCCGAGCGCCTGCTCCGTAGCTACGCCGACTTCGCCAGCGCCCGAGGCGACACCCACGTGCACGTCACTACCGCCATCGACTGGTCGCTCGGGGCAGGCACCGTCGGGCAGCGTCGCATTCGCTTGCGCCAAGTCGTCCTGTTTGCGCGCTACGCTCGTGCCGAGGACCCGCACCACCAGGTGCCGCACCTCGGGCTGGTTGCTCGCATCCCCCACAGATTTCAGCCCTACATCTACGCGCCCGAGGAAGCCCGGCGGCTTGTTGTCGAGGCCGGGCGTCTGGGCCCGCCAGGATCGCTGCGACCGCACACCTATCGCACGCTCTTCGCGTTGCTGTTCGCCACCGGCCTGCGGATCTCCGAAGCGATGTCCCTGCGGTTCGACGATGTCCGGGACGAGGGGCTTCTCATCCGCCAGACCAAGTTCCTCAAGACCCGTCTCGTGCCACTGCACGAGACAGCCCGAGCCGGGCTGGCGCGCTACATTGCCCTGCGTCACGCCCTGGGCGGGACCACTGACCACGTCTTCATCAGCAGCGCCGGTGGCCCCCTGGAGCACAGCTTCGTACATCGGGCGTTTCGGACGTTGTTGAGGGCGGCCAACATCGGCACACAGCCCGGCCAGGGCCGGCCGCGCATTCATGACATGCGGCACACCTTCGCGGTCCGAGCACTCGAGGCATCGCCGGACGGCCGCGATCGCATCGCCCAGCACATGCTGGCGCTGACCACATACCTCGGGCACACCAGCGTCGTCGACACCTACTGGTACCTGCGAGCGACTCCTCCGCTCATGCGCGACATCGCCGACGCGTGCGAACGCTTGCTCACCAAGGAGGAAATTTCATGACCCCGATCGCACCCCACATCACTGCCTTCCTGCGGGAGCGGCTCCCCCTCGAGCGGCAGGTGAGCCAGCACACCACCGACACGTATACCTACGCCTTCAAGCTGCTGTTCGAGTACGCCAGCACGCGGCTCGGCGTCCCCCCGTCAGCGCTCCTCCTCGAGCAGATCGACGCGCCGCTGGTGCTCGACTTCCTCGCCCATCTGCAGACCAAGCGCGGCAACGGCGCCCGTACGCGCAACAGCCGGCTCGTCGCCATCAAGTCCTTCATGCACTTCGTTGAGCACCGGGTGCCGTCGGCCCTCGACGAGGTGCGGCGGGTGCTCGCCATCCCGGCGCAGCGTACCGACATCCCCCTGGTGAGGCACCTCAGCGTCGCTGAGGTGAAGGCGCTCCTCGACGTCCCGGAACCGACAACGCGGTTCGGTATCCGCGATCGCGCGATGCTCTACCTGGGCATTACAGGCGGCCTCCGCGTCTCCGAGCTCGTCGGCCTGCGCGTCGTTGAGGTCCAGTTCGAGGACCGCTACGTGGAATTGCGCGTCCGCGGCAAGGGACGCAGGCAGCGCGCGATTGTGCTCTGGAAGGACGTCTCCGACGCAGTCCGGGCGTGGCTCGCCGTGCGTGGCGAGGCGCTCGCCCCCGAGCTCTTCCTCAACGCCCGTGGCAGGGCCATGACGCGCGCGGGCTTCGAGTACGTGCTCGGCAAGCACGTCGCCACAGCAGCGATCACCTGCCCGTCGATGGCAGATAAACCAGTTTCCCCCCATGTGCTGCGCCACACCTGCGCGATGAACTTGCTGCGCGCCACGGGCGACATCCGCAAGGTGGCCCTATGGCTCGGTCACGCCAGCCAGAGCACCACCGAAATCTACCTCAATGCCGACCCGACCGAGAAGCTTGATGCGTTGGATGCCGTAAAGTTGCCAGCGCTCCGACGCGGCACCTTCCGGCCTGCGGACGGACTCATCGCCTTGCTGACGCCGAAAAAGATCGATCCTTCGGGACCACCAGTGCAGCCACCTCCGTCTCACCCTTGTTGAGGAGGTAAGCGCCCAGGGCTCGGCGGAACAGCTCCGTCCGGCTCCTGTGTCCGAGCCGGCGCCAAGCGTCGTCGAGCCGCGCCACAAGGCTCGCTTCCATCCTCACCGGAAGCACCATGAAGCGGCTGGACCCTTCCACGATCACTCCTGGAATATGCGGAGCGAAATCATCCCGCGGCCCGCACGGATCTTCGCTTCCTTGTCCTGGACTCCGCATATCCGGGCGCTCTGCATACCTCGAGGTGGTCGGTCGCTCCACGGGCTCGGACAACAAGGCCTACCTGATCTGGAAGATCCGCGAGGCGCAGAAGGGCCGCATCCCGGTCGGCCCGCGCAAGAGCGCGCACCGCGAAGGCGTGACCTTCAAGGTGCTGCCCTTGCGGATGGAGTCGGACCTGGTCGACAAGCTGGACGAGGCCTGGCGGCGGCAGGGGCTACATTCGCGCATGGACCTCTTCCGCAAGTCTCTCCACGCCTTCCTCGCCAGCGCCGGTGAAGCCGACGTCGCCGCCATGCTGGCGAGCGCAGACGCCTGATGGACCAGAAGGACTACCAGAGGCGGCGGCTGGTCGAGTGGCTCACCGCGGAGGTGAATCGCCAGGTCGGTCGCCGTTGTCAGGTCGCATGGGAGGCGCTGGACGGCGAGAGCCTCCGCGAGCTCCAGCGCCTCCTCCGCGACCTCGATCACGAGAAGCAGATGGCGGTCAAGCAGGCGCGGCTCCAGCCCTGGCGGCGGTAACACTGCGCACAACTTGCCATCGAGGCTAGGCAGCCAGATTGACTTCACTAAATCGCCGAGAGGCCTAATTCAGTGAAGTCGAGTCGCATAACAACTTGATATTGCAATCGTTTGGTGACGTCCAGCGAGCGACTAGGGCTACATGCGGCATGTGCTGCAGGTCAGAAATGCTGACGCCGCATCCGTAACTTGACAAACAGCGTTCGCCTGGCTACCATTGATCTAGAGGTGGCCCATGCCGAACGGTAGAACGCACAAGGTCGTCGGGGCAGTCGCGGGAGGCAGCTTCGCCCTGGCCAGGTCCGCAGGTCAGCCAGCAGCTCACCGAGCAGTTGAGACGGCTGGAGGTGCCCTCGCCGGCATTGGCCTGGGGATGCTTCCCGACATCATCGAACCGGCGATCCATCCCGGTCATCGCAGCGTGGCGCACGGTGCCGCGCCCGCGGTGGCTCTGGGGGTCCTTGCGTTGCGGCACCTCGATTCGTGGCAGGCTTCCTTGCGGGCCCATTCGGATCGGCAGGCCGCGCTCGCAATGCAGTCGCGGTCGACGCCCGCCCGGCTCTGGCACGCCGTCCTCGAGTTCTTCTTCAGGTTGCTCGCTGGAGCGGTCGCCGGCGCGCTGGGTGGCTACGGCTCGCACCTGGCTCTGGACGCGTTCACGCCGAGAAGCGTGCCCTTGATCGCATAGGAGGTCCGATGCCCATCACTGCACAGGAGCTTGGACGCCGCCTTCGTGCGGCGAGAGAAGCCTGCCGGATGAAGCAGGAGGACGTCGCGCAGCACCTGAGCGTGTCGCGCTCCACCGTCGCCCAGATGGAGCTCGGCAACCGCGCCGTGTCGAGCCTCGAGCTCGACCGGCTCGCGTACCTGTTCGGCCGCGACATCCGGGAGTTCGTGGCTGACTCGTTTCGCGAGGACGACACGCTCGCCGCGCTCTTTCGAGCCGAGCCGTCAGTCGCCGAGAACCCCGAGGTCGTAGAGAAGGTGCGCGAGTGCATCGCCATCGGCCGTGAGCTGACCAACCTCGAGGTGCTTCTCGGCATCGACCGGGAGCAGGCGACGGTGGCGGCCTACCCCCAGGCGGCGCCCAAGACCCGCTGGGAAGCCATCCAGCAAGGCGCCCGGGTCGCCGAGGAGGAGAGGCGGCGGCTCGGCCTCGGCCTGTCCCCTGTGCCCGAGATGACCGAGCTCATCGAGCTGCAGGGGGTGAGGACCGGCCTCGTCGACCTGCCGGACGACGTCTCGGGGCTCAGCATCAACGACCCGAAGCTCGGGTTCTTCGTCGTGGCCAATCGCCAGCACCACGTCTGGCGGCGCAGGTTCTCGTTCGCGCACGAGTACGCGCACCTGCTCATGGACCGCGACCGGCTCGGCACCGTGAGCCATGCGTCTCGCAGCGATGACCTCATCGAGGTGCGCGCCAACAG
>Ga0073932_1004202_pt1 | contig 17599 bp, 14 predicted proteins | sample DewCreD2012metaG_FD_76967 | JGI IMG/M metagenome (GOLD analysis project Ga0073932, IMG submission 76967) | Hot spring sediment bacterial and archeal communities from British Columbia, Canada, to study Microbial Dark Matter (Phase II) - Dewar... ... | reverse complement strand
GTGATAGTTGCATACGGGGTCGCAATCCCCTCAAATCGGGTCAGGCGTTCAAAGCGGCCTATACGCTGTATTGCAACTTCTACGGAAATGAGTAGTCGCAATCCCCTCAAATCGGGTCAGGCGTTCAAAGGCAGCAGTCGCGTTGGCCGTGAAGCTGCGGGACATTTGAGTCGCAATCCCCTCAAATCGGGTCAGGCGTTCAAAGCCCCGATGGGGTCAGGATCCGGTGGTGGTGTCCAGAAGAGTCGCAATCCCCTCAAATCGGGTCAGGCGTTCAAAGGTACATTGACCAATTAGAAAGCATGGCGGTCGAAATTATCGTCGCAATCCCCTCAAATCGGGTCAGGCGTTCAAAGCCGTAACGGCCGGACTTTGCCGGCGGCCAGGTGCAAGAGTCGCAATCCCCTCAAATCGGGTCAGGCGTTCAAAGTTTGTTCCCGGCGGAAGCCCCGCCGGAGGCCCCTGTGGGTCGCAATCCCCTCAAATCGGGTCAGGCGTTCAAAGACAGGGAGGGTAACATGGACAAGAGCCTCAATGAAATGTCGCAATCCCCTCAAATCGGGTCAGGCGTTCAAAGAAGTTCTCCGAGTCGGCGCAGAAGATAAGGTTCATCTGTCGCAATCCCCTCAAATCGGGTCAGGCGTTCAAAGGACTCCGGCCGGGCTGGTCGACGTTACCACCGAAAAGACGTCGCAATCCCCTCAAATCGGGTCAGGCGTTCAAAGGCTCTTTTCGGGGAGCTTCTGGACAACCCGAGGGTCGAGGTCGCAATCCCCTCAAATCGGGTCAGGCGTTCAAAGGACGCAAGCCAAGGCCCGGCCTTGAGCCGGGCAAGGGGAGGTCGCAATCCCCTCAAATCGGGTCAGGCGTTCAAAGTTCGAGTTGATGGTCCTGCAACTATCCACGACAACCTCGGGTCGCAATCCCCTCAAATCGGGTCAGGCGTTCAAAGATTATTTCGACAAGGGGGAGAAGGAAGTCTTCACCATGTCGCAATCCCCTCAAATCGGGTCAGGCGTTCAAAGCGACAGACGGTGGCTGGAGAAAGTCCTCAAAAAGATAGGTCGCAATCCCCTCAAATCGGGTCAGGCGTTCAAAGGGGGAAATTAAAAGAAAGGAGGTTATTATGTTCAAACTGAGTCGCAATCCCCTCAAATCGGGTCAGGCGTTCAAAGTTCCTTCTGAGTTTCCTTTACGTTTTTTCTCTGGGTCGCAATCCCCTCAAATCGGGTCAGGCGTTCAAAGGGAGCGCCACAGTGTTGTGGCGCTGCCGTGGGACCTGTGGTCGCAATCCCCTCAAATCGGGTCAGGCGTTCAAAGCTCGCCGGGCTGCCGCTGCCGCCCGCTGGCGGCGCCGGTCGCAATCCCCTCAAATCGGGTCAGGCGTTCAAAGGGATGACATGAACGACTACACCACCGCCCCCGCCCCCGCCACGTCGCAATCCCCTCAAATCGGGTCAGGCGTTCAAAGGCCCCAGGACATGCCCGGCGCTGCCGCCGGGCCACAGGGAGTCGCAATCCCCTCAAATCGGGTCAGGCGTTCAAAGACAGTTTCGGTGAATTTTCCTGACAACTTGAAAGAGGTCGCAATCCCCTCAAATCGGGTCAGGCGTTCAAAGAGGAGGAAAGGGGGGTATTCTGGGCAGCCAGAGGGCTGGTCGCAATCCCCTCAAATCGGGTCAGGCGTTCAAAGAGAATCGACCAAACCATCGAGGCCGCCCTGACGGCGGGTCGCAATCCCCTCAAATCGGGTCAGGCGTTCAAAGCGAAAAGCGCGGCGGCCCGCTTCGTAGGCCGTAGGGAGTCGCAATCCCCTCAAATCGGGTCAGGCGTTCAAAGCGAACCTTCTTCGTGGGTGCTCCTCACCCACGGTAGGTTGTCGCAATCCCCTCAAATCGGGTCAGGCGTTCAAAGCTACATTAAGTTCCCGCGAATAAGAAGGGATGAAACCTGTCGCAATCCCCTCAAATCGGGTCAGGCGTTCAAAGTTAGCGATCCATGCGACCACTGCCTGAAAACGGATTGTCGTCGCAATCCCCTCAAATCGGGTCAGGCGTTCAAAGGACGTCACCGAATCCGCCAAGTTCCTGGATAGGTTCAGGTCGCAATCCCCTCAAATCGGGTCAGGCGTTCAAAGGGGGCGTCTTTTGTGACGCCTGCGGCGAGCCAACTTTGGGTCGCAATCCCCTCAAATCGGGTCAGGCGTTCAAAGGCTTTTGCTTCTCCTGCCACGAAAATTTCGGCGCCTGTCGCAATCCCCTCAAATCGGGTCAGGCGTTCAAAGACTACCCAGAATTTTAGCAGAAATTGCAGATGCTTGCAAGCCCGTGGCGGTGCATCTGGCCGAAAACAGGCTTGCGGGCAGGGCGTGCCTAACGGGAAAAACCTCGGTCTTTGTCATAACACACATTGATCACTTATAATTTTCGTTTCCACGGATCGAGTTAAAATGAGACACTTTTCTTTATGCTATAAAAAATGAAAAAAATAGAAATAAAGGTTTAAATTAATTGATAATTATTGACACCAGGAATATTCCCCGTTCCAGAGTATTCCATTTTGGATAGGCAATCCCGGCAGATAGGATAATATCGTACGGAATCGCATCCATGGTCTATCCTGGCCTCGAGCCTGTGCTTCATCCGCAGCAGCTGCCCTTCCGTCAGATGGGGGCACTCAAAGACGGATTTCTGCACCCGTATTCCGTATTCTTTGATGATTTTCACAACCCGGTAACGGTCCCGGTCATCGCATATATCAAAACTCACGACGTAAAACAACTCAGGCCTCCCAGACGAAAGGTTGATACCCTTTTTCGGGGTGCTCAAGCGAATCGGCAAAGCGGCGCGCCTGGTTCACGATCAGCCAGCGGAGATTCACTTTTTTGGAAAGGGGCGGGTAAAAGATGCTCCGACGCATGGTTTCCTCGTAAGAGGCGATAAATGCCTTGCAAACCGCCGGTTTCATCTCCACCGGACGCCTCCGGCGCATCTCCTCCTCGTCGGTAAACTCGGCCGGCGGCTTGCCACGGTAAACAAAATCTTCGGGGGTGATGCGCCGACGGTTGACAATACCCAAGACCAGCCTGTCGGCGATGAAGCAACGATACTCTTCGGCCAGATCGCACGCGAGAGAAGGCCTTCCATACTCCTCCTCATGCAGGGCACCGAGATAGGGGTCAAGACCGACCGTCTTGATTGCGGAAAGCACCTCGTTCGTGACGAGCGTGTACGCAAAGGAGAGCAGCGCGTTGATGGGGTCCAGGGGCGGCCGTCGGTTTCTGCCGTTGAACGGGAACAGCGGGTTGCGGATCATGCCCGGAAACGCGGCGTAGTACATCCGGGCGATCGCCCCCTCGATCCCGCGAAGCTCGGGGAGGCTCTGGGCCCGGCCGGCTTGGAGCATCATGGGGCGGATGCTTGCCGCCGCCTTTCTAAGCTCCGGCGCCTGGTAGTCCGATGCACGACGGATCAGCATCTGCAGGCAATTTTCGGCCTTGCCGCGGACGATGGCGGCGGCAATCGGCAGCGCCCGCTGGGGGTCCGACAAGGTGAGATACTGGGCCCGGCGCAAAGAAACATGCTTGTGTTCATCGGGCATCAGCCTCGCCCGAAAGCGTCCCGTGGGGGTAAGGAATACCGTCTCGACCCGGTTCTGGATGAGGTAGTCCAGCACCGCCCCGCTCAGGCTGACATGGCCGACAAGAATCAGTCGCTTCAAGCCGTCGGCGGGGATGTTGTCGATCGTCTCGCCTTCCTTGACGATCTTGAGCGCTAGCCCCTCCCGCCTAAGGTAGCTTCCCGGCTCGAGCACGTACACGGCCTCGGTCATTTGAGAAACCTCTCGACGCGGGCGATTGCCTCGCGCAGGTTCTCGATCGCACCCGCGAGGTTTTCTTCCTTTTCGCTCCGGTTGGAGGCGGGGCCCCGATGCGCCGGGTCCATGTGCAGCAGGGGATGGGCATAGTCGGCCGGGGCATCAAAACGACAATAATCGCCCACATAGCTCATCAAGGAGTGGATCCTGCGGCATCCAATGGGGCTTCCCCGCAGCCGACTCATCCGATAATCCACCATGTGCGGATTGTACTCCGGCTGGTTGCGGAGCAAGGAGTGCAGCAATGTCTTGGCCCGGTTCAGGAAACCCACGGTGTGATAAAGAACTTTCTCTTCACGAAGCGAAAGGGCGCTCCCCGAGCGGCAGGCGGCCAGAATCTGTCCGAGCGGCGGGCAACAGGTCTCGAGGGTGTGCAGCTCGGGAAACTCCTCCACCCATTTTGCATGCTTGGGGTGCACGACGACGGCGGCGGCAGGAGCGGCGGTGATCTGCCTGCTCACCTGTTCCGGGTCGGTGTAGACCGTCTGCTGCAAAAAGGACAACTGCGCCTCGGTCGACCGATCCTCGCAATCAATGAAATAAGAGCGCTTGCCGGTCAGACGGTGAATCCCGAGAGGCAGTTTCACGAGGTTCCCCAGGCCCTTGCCCGAGAGAGAATCCTGCTTGGGGAACACCTCGATCTGAAAGGTGCTGACATCCCCGGCGAGCGGCTTGCGGATGCATTCCAGAAAAGTGCGGGCGAAGAGGGCTTCCACAGGGGGGTCGAAGAAATACCAAAAGTGGTAACCCTTGCCGCCGCTGAACTCGATCAGGGGCCGGGTGGCCGCCTGACCGGATATCTCGCGGATGCGCTGAAACAGGTACTCCCGCTCGCGGTAGATCAGCCGGCGATCCTCGGCCGAAACCCGGCCCTGCCGAAAGCGGGCCGCGAGATCCATGTCGATCAGGGCGGTGCGCACCCGGGCATCCGACTGGAGAAGATAGATGCCGTAAGTTTTCCGGCCGGCAAGATGCTCTTCCAGCTCGGGAAAACCAAAGGGGCGCCGTTCGGGCACATAGCCGCTTTTGCCCTCCGCCCGGTCCGCCCACTGCCGAGCAAAGCAGTCCTCCCGGCCTGAGAACAACCGGAGGTAACGCTCGAGGGCCTGCCTTTTCTCGGCAAGCTCGACGAAGGGCGAGCCGGGGTCTCCCCCATCTTCCGGGGACGCCGTCCTGGTGCCCTCCGCCGGGCTGAGTCTTCTTATCCAGAGCTGGTATTTTTCTTCGTCCAGCGCAGACCGGGCTGCAGGAAGCAGGCGGGCGAACCCCTTGCGGTCACCCAAAATCCATAGCAGCTCGAGGAGGTCGTCCCAGGCCACCCGCAACCCAGGCTCTCGGCGAACGAGGCCTTCGAGAATTTCAAGCGCCGTTTCGATCTCACCGGCCATCTGGGCAAGTCGCGCAAGCCGCAGGAGATCTTCCCCTGCGGCTTGGCGCCGCAAGTCCTCACGCTGCAGCACCCGGGTGATCGTCTCGGAGGTCCCCCGCTGAATCAAGTCTTCCTCGAGCCTGGCGAGAAGCAACCGAAGGTCGGTCTTGCTCTCTCGATCCCCCGATTCCGGGACGTTCATCGTCACGGGCCTCACCCCCTTTCGCCCGGGAAGGCAGCCTGGAGCTTGGATAGAAGAAGACCCAGCTTTTCATATCCCGGCCGAAACGCCTGGAGCTCTTCGGCCAACGAGCGGGCCTTTTCCCGGTCGCCCGATTTGATGGCGCACGCAGCCATCCAGAAAAGCCCATCGGCACAGGGGTTTCCCCACTGCTCCCGGAAAAACCGGTCCGCCTCGGCCGCATGGCTGAAGGCCTTGTCGGTTTCCCCAAGAAGGTACTCCAGACGACAGAGACGAATCAGCGTCTTGTGTCGCGATCGGCCGTCCCGTTCGAGCGCCCGCCCCAGCACCGCCCTCGCCTCCTCCCAGCGCTTCAGGCCGCATAGCGCGTCGGCTTCGGTCCACCGCACGTAAGGGCGTCGAACCTTCTCCGGTACCCGGCGAACGACCTCCAGGGCTTTTGCGGGGTCATTCAACCCCAGGAAAACGCGGGCCAGGAGCTCGTGAACGAAATCGACCGGCTCTTCGCTCCGGCATCGCAGTGCAAACTGCAACGCATCCCGTGCCTCCACCATGCGGCTCAGAAGGAAGTGCACTTTGCCGAGAGCGAAATACTTGTGAACCAGGGAGAGGTGTCCGCTTTGCTCATCTTCCGCAATGCATTTCTCAAGCACGGGGAGCGCCGCTTTCGGACGTTCCACGGCGCAAAGAGCGGAGGCCAGCTGGTAAAGGGATTTCACGTAATTCTTGCGTTCCTGGTGGCGCTTTTCGCGCTCCTCCTCGGGCAGACTCTCCCAGTTCGCCACCGCCTTTTGAAATAGGGGAAGGGCCCGGTCGGCTTTGCCCTCGATTTGTTTCCAGAGCATCCCCTCGCGGTAGAAGACGGTAACCCCATCCGGCCGGAGAGCCTGGGCGGCCTGAAAATGATGGTGCGCCAGGCGAATGCGCTCCGCCCTGTGGCGGCCTGCAAGGAGGATCCGACGGTTCTTGGCCGCGTAGAGGGAGTTGTAGGCCGTGTAGGCAAGTGAACTGTGGCAGCGGAAGTTCATGGGTTCCCGGCCGATGCAGGTTTGTAGCTCTGCAATCGCGTCATCGAAACGCCCTAGCTGCCCAAGGGCGAAGGCGAGCTTTTCTCTCACGGGGATGTCCAAACCCTCTTCGGCAAGCTCCGGCAGCTTTTCCGTGACCGGGAAGAAAGACGCGAGAATGTCCTCCCAGCGGTTTTCGCGCGACAATTCCTCGATTTCCGCAAGCGATAGCCGCTGGCTTCGCTCGCCTGCAGTGCGTTTGACCGACACGATCGTCTCTGCGGAGACAAATTCGTCTCCGAGAGTTTCGCGGCTTCTACCCTCGAGACCCTGAGCGGTTTTGTTTTCCGCGGGGTTGGTCATGAGAACCTCCATGTCAAGAAGCCAGAGAGATGTCATCCGCTTTTCTATCATGTGTTACGGATTTGTTTGACGATTTTTCAAAGATTTTCATCCTCCCCGTGACCCGCCAAATGGACAGAAATGCTCGAGGGAAGACGCCCACCATCGAAATCTTTCGCCAGATTGGGCTGTCGATTCATCGGCACAGCGAGTCGATTCGTCAGAGAGCCAACCGAGTTCAGATTGTCACGCAAAATCCTCTCCAGGCAGTGCGGGGATAGCAAGCAGCCTTTACGTTCCGAGGTGGGATTGAGCCCAAGCGGGCGCCGGGAAAATTCACTAGGTGACTGAAGACAAGCCTATCGGCCGATTTAAGGCCACCCCAAGCGGGACAAGGCCGCAACCGATGCCGCTTTCGATCAGTTTCAGTCAGAGAGCTATTCGCCCGGCGATGACGGGCTTCGGCGCCTTGCCCCGCATCGGCGCTGGATGCAGACTGCGTTGTCGGCCGAGGGCTACAGGCCGCTGCGGCGACGGATAGACATCCACTTGTTCGAAGCGAGTAAAAGAAAGGCGGGGGCTATCCGCTTTGAGAGCCGGATTGCCTCAAGAGAATAGGTTTGACCTTTTGCAAGAGATCTTTTAACTTCTTCGAAAATTTTTTCTCTTTGATTGGATTCTCTCTCCAGCCAGCGTGGTTCATGTCGTTTCGATAGTCCCTAATTTGATTAATTGGATCCAGGATATCCGGATGTTCCTCAAAAAAAGTGATAATGGGCCGAACAAGGTCCATGTTCTCTGTGGCGGGCTCATCGCACTGGCCCGGACGAGCCTTCGGGCCCTCTTTCAGGAACGCGGCCGCCCAAGATGGCAGCGAACGGAGATTTACGTCCTTTGTCTCCCCGATCGTGTTGCGCAGCACCCATCCGACTATCAACTCGTTTAGTATGGTGAAACCCTGCTGGATCAACCCGTGATTCAAACACCACGTGACGGCCTGGAAGCCGTCGCTCAGGGGATCGCCTTCAAATGACCTCAGCTCGTTCTTGATGACTCCGAAAAGAGGTGCGAAGGGGGGAAGTATGTCCGCCCGCTCCAGGTCGGCGAGCATGCTGTTCAGGCATCTCGCGGCGTCGGTGATTTTGGGGCCCCGGCACGTGGACATGACCGCACAGAAGTGCTCGAGATTGTCGGCGATCCCGCGCAGCGTTTGAGCGGCTTGGTCGGCCCCCTTGGTTTGCTTCAGTATTGGCCGCACCCCGGCCGTGGTGAGCGCGCTGACCTTGGCGGGGTCGCCCGAGCTTACAAACCGGTCGACGGCGGACGTCCACTCGAGCAGTCCGGCGATCGGCGTCAGGTCCAGGATGGGGGCCAACCGATCTTCAATGGGCATCCGCTTGACTTCGCTCAGGCTGCCGAGGACCTCGAATGCCCCGTAGTAAATTCCGGCTATGGTGATCTCCTTGAGAACCCGGGCGTAGCTTAAAATGACGATCGCCAGCATCGGAATGGACCGCAACGCGTGGGTGATATCGAAAACCACCTCGTCGCCCTTGTTGATCGTATCGTAGACGATTCGGAAGATCTCCCAGATTTCGGCCTCGTCTGACCCGTCCGGGATGGGGACCTTTTGAACTTTGATGCCGGGGTTCAAGCCCATGGCGGCGATTCGAGTCTTCAACCCTTCCACAGGGGCACCGCCTTCGAGTACGCTATCTCCGTGCCCGCCATCGAGCCAGTTTTTCTCATAGGCCTTATGGGTTGTGAAAATGACGATTCGATCCCCCCTCCCCACTCTTTGCAGTATCGGCCGATGGTTGCCTCCTGGACAAAACGAACCGCCCGGCGCTCCGGCAGCGGAGGCTTTTCGCCTTGGTAGTACACGCAGGGCTCGTAATTGTTGGTGCCCAGGAATGACAAAAAGAGCTTAGCCATGATCATTCCCCGTATCGTCGAAACCGAACGTGCCTGAATCGATGGGAGAGCCTCACGGCGCCGTCTTCCGTAATCTCCTCGACCGCGTCGCGCTCGGTAGTCGAGTAAACCGGAATCAGGCCCTGTTCAAAGGCAAACTTCACCATGAGGTAACTCGCCCCGAAATCACCCTGGATCAACAGATAGTCCCCGCTCCGTGAGGCTTCCAAGACCCACGATCTGATCGGCTCCAGATAGCCGTATATTTTTTCAGCATCCGGCGGCACCGAGTTCCAAACAGACCGCAGAAATTCCGGAAGATGGATGATTTCCTCTACGCCCAACGACCGGCGCGCATCCTCATCCTGCGCTGCGGTGGGGGTGTGGTTGAAGAGCAAGAGCAGGTTGGTGGAACCGCTCATTCTACCCCTAATTCGGTGCAGAGCTGTTTGAGCTTCGTAACCCAGGCCTTGCCGGCCTTTTCGGCTTCCTTAAATTTCTTTTTGTTTGATCTGGCATGCTCGAGAAGCACCCGACAGCACTGCCTGCGCGTCTCATCATCCGTAAAAGAACGCACAGTCTGCAGCAGCCGGTCAACCTGCCCCGAAAGCTCATGATATTTCGGCAAGGATTTAACGAAATCCTGGACCGCGGCCTGACGGTCGGCCTCCAAGTCGCGGGAAGCCGAGGGCGTTTCCGGCGATCGAGCCGTCGCGCCCAGGGGCGCTGAGCCCGGGGCCGCCGAAGTCATACCGGAAAAACGGATCGGCTGGAATCGGCCATAGCCCACCGCGGTTTTGGCGCCGAAACCCAACCGATCGAACGCCAGGTCAAAGGCGGCTGTAAGGAGGCGGCGCCAAACGGTCCTTAGTTGATCGGGCAAGTTCTTCTCGATGCAGTGAACCTGGAATAGAAAGACCGTCCCAGGGGGGATGGTCAGAAAGAAGACCGGCACGGGGGATTGACAGTCCGTCGGCGGCGAATTTCCTTGATAATAGTCACCATAGTGAGGGTTTAGAATCTCCACCGCCAGCCTATCGACCGCCGGAAACACATCCCAGAAACGAAGCGCCCCCTGCCAGGCAAGGGAATCGCGCAATTTTTTATCGCACTGGATCGCAAGGAGAAACCGCCGCGGGTCATCAGCGTAGGGTTTGCTCTCGTCAGGGCCCAGCATTTCCTCCAGGAACCGGCGCGCATCTTCGAAAGAGACGGCATCCAGGCTTTGAGTGTAGAGTTTCTTTCTTTCTTTCGTGAATTCGGCCAGCATTTCGTCCGGACATTCGCTAAATCCCGCCAAATGCGCGCTTGAAGGGTCGAATCCGAAAAGCCGCCACACCTTCAGCATATCCCAACCGCAGGCATCTCCATAGAGCCCGAGGGCTAGATCTTCAGCGGCTCTGCGCAGAACCCCTTTGACCCCGCTCCCCGGCAGGTAAGGAATGCCGTAAGGCGAAATGAAAGCAAATCCGTTCTCAAGGGGATGTTCCATGCCGAGCCCGGTCATGAAGGGGCTGGTGCTTTGGGCCTCCACGCAGAGGCAGGAATCACCGAGAGATGCCGCCGCAAAGTTCTGCCGCGCGATTAGGGCTTTTTGAATAGACGCGCCCAGGCGCCCGACATCGGTTACAAACTTTAAGGCCTCCAAGTCCGGATTCTTTTCCTTTTGCCAATCTTCTCTCTGCCAGCAAGGGAAAAAGATATTGAACCGGTGGCCCGGCGGCAAATTGTCTATTTCTCCGAACGGACGCCCCCCGGACGCGCCCAGGTGGGCATTCATGTAAGACGGAACGGCATAAATTCCCATCGATTCCTCCTCAGCGCTAAAGCCCGAAGATCAAGGGGCACCCGCGCTCGGCCACGCGTTCTGGAATCGCATCCAGCCCAAGACATTTCATCGGTTCCGAGCGTCAAAGGCCGGCATGCGGTCAACCGCCGCCTACCCGTTGGACGGCGGAGGCGAACTGGCGGATCCAACGCAGCAACTCCATGGCCTCGTCGGTTGCCCGGCGGTACTGAATCGGCTCGCTCCCGTGCAGAAAGGCCATTGTGGCGCGGAAACTCCCGTGGTCGTTCTCGCCTCTATTTTCCGGCTGAATCCGGAAGCGCTTCATGAGCCATCGGCAGATGTCCTCACACAAGTGAAGATGGTGTTGTTGCTTGCGCTTGCTATAGAAGAAGGCCAAGGTCTGCATGAGGCCGTTACCCATGACAAGCGAGGGAGCCGCCTTGGCTAGGTTGGCATACTCCTTGTCTCCGTGGCTGGTTACCTGCTGCCAGGCATAGTGCGCTCTTTCCTGTTCAAGACTGGGCTTAAATTTTCCTTCACTGGGCATGGCTGTTTCCTCCCGAAATGGTCAACACCACATGTCCCCGGCCGGTGGTGGCATCGCCGCCCACCTGCACCAGGGCTCCGTCGATGCCTGTTTGCCCGCTGCCGCTCTTGCCGTGCGCAAATAGCTCCATGATGTCGGCCGCGCTGTGCTCGCCCTTGCCGCGACATTTAGAGGCCATGACGAGGCTCAGAAGAATGGTTTCGGGCGGCAGGTTCTCGGTGTAGAACAAGCCGCCCTCCTCGGCCGTGCCGCTGACATCGTTGATGCGCACGTGGGGCTCCACGACGGTGGCGTTGCGCACGAAATGGCCGAAGTCCTCGTCCGAAAGCAGCACCAGGTCTCTCTTTATCTTTTCCCTGAAAAAGTCATAGGCCGCCCCGGCCGGCAGAGCGTGGGCGGAAAGCCAGTCGGAGATGGTATGAAGGCCCCTGTCCACGACCGCCGTGAACTCGAAGGATTCCAGCGCGATTTTGTCCCCGACCGTAAGACGGCTGTCGACCAGGCGGCAGTTGCCTTCTGCGACGGCGGGGATTTGCCATGGCGCATTCCGGATCCCCGCTGCGGCCAGCAGGCGGGCTGCCCGTGCCAGGGTGGTGGGCGATGCGGCATAGACGAAGGCGCCCTTGGCGGATCGAACAGGAAATGCCACCAGTTGTGCATCGGAGAGGCTCAAGGCGCCCGCATGCTCGGCGGAATCGCCGGCATCCGGCCCGAACACATTCCAGATTTCCTCTTTGCTCCAGGCAGCGGAGAGGTGATGACGAAAGGCCCCTTTGAGACCGGAGCCGGCCATGGTCGGGTGACCGGTATGCCGCTCCCGCTGGATGGGGTTATCGATCACCCCCAAGGCGGTACCCGCCCCCATGTGGACGGGACTGACGCAGTAGATGAACATCGCGCGTGCTTCCTCGAACATGGTGCCTCCTCGAATGATGAGTTACCGCGGCCACGCCGCGATCATGATGTTGTTGAATCCCTCGGCCCGGCGCATGGGGTCTTCATTCGGAAGCAGACCCCAGAGGCCATTCTCTTGCATACGCTTTAGGGCTGCGATATCTCCTTTAAAATCGTCGCACCAGTAAACAGAGCCGGCGGCCGCGGCCCTGCAGGCGGTTTTTGGCCTCTGTGAGGCCAGATCCCAGCCGCTGACCACACCGGCGCGGGATGTTGCGGCCGCAACCAGACGGCAGGAGATGTCCTCTTTTTGCAGCAGCCACTGCCTGTCCTTCAGCTCGAAACCGGGCGGAATCCAACCCCCCGGAAAGATCCCCGGCGTGCTCAAAACGATCCGAAACCTTCTTTCGCTCAAGATACGTTCCCAGGGCGGCTCCGGCAAAACGACGGCCGCTCGGCTTACCACGGCCCCCCGGCCGTCTCCGCCGAATCGAAGCAGCCCGCCTCGAGGCAGCACCCCATCGGCCCCTTGAACACCCGCCAGGAACCCCACACCCTCTCGAAAGGCCGCCCCCTCCGAAGTGTAAATCCTGCCCTTTTCAGCCGTGCGGGTGTTTGAGTCCATGGCGATTCCCAGGCGTGGGTCTGCCGCCCACAAGGATTCCTGACGCACCAATTTTCGCGCATCCACCAGCTCACCTGCGAGATAAGCAGATAGGGAGCTGGAGTCGAGCCAGAGTCCCCCCAACGGTTTGGCGGAAAGACTCGACCTCCACACCGGGATCCCCTCCAAAGCGGCGGAAATGCCGATCTGAGGGTCAAGCTTCACCGGCTCAAGCGGAATGACGTGCAAGCCGCTTTGAGCCCTGTCCGCCCCAACGGCCCGAAGATCGGCCGGAAGCGGGAACAGAGCCTCGATCCTGCCTCCCGAGCGGCGGGCTATGCTGAAGTGAAACAAGCGAAAGCTCCCCGGCCGGGCCGGTGTTCCCAGAGCGGCTCGCAGCGGCGGCGCAAGGGGGGGCTCTTGACCTTTGGCAAAGGCCCGCAAGTCCACGCGGCCGTCGGCCAGCATGCGGGAGCGGATTGCGCCGGCAGCCACCGATGGCCAGGGAGGCATGAGAGTTTCGGCGTGGTCGCCGGGACCCCCGAAGAGCAGGTTGCCGCGCAGGTGCAGGACATCCAGCGGTTCGATAAAGAGAAATTCGCTCATACCGCACCTCCTTGGCGATCAACGGCCCTCGCCGGTTCGGCTCGGCCTTCCCGCGCGAGAAACTCAGCCACTGACAAAAAGTCGACCAAAAATTCGGCGGCCGTTTTCCGACCGCTGCTTTCCCAGGCTTTAACGGCCAGTTTCGCCAGTTCCGCACCCAGGCGAGCATTGCTTTCTTTGTGCGCGGGGCCGCTCTGGCGTGCGAACTGATACGCCAGGTTTTTGGAAAGCATCTCTTGATATGCCTCAGGACCTGCAAACAAGTCAGGTCCCGGCAGCCGTTCCGACCACTGCTGAATGATGCCGGCGGCCCGTCGCGAAAGGGCCCCTTCGGCCGCAAAAACGTTGCGCAGCTTCACCAACACTCCCATGGGACTGGCTGAAAGCGGTTCTCCATCCAGCTGACCGCTGGGAAACCAGGGGCAGGTCAGCTCCACCGCGCCGCCGGACCGCTTTAGGATCGTCACCGCGAAGGCGTCCCGGCCGCCCACCTCCTTGGCACGTTTTTCGGTGCGCCGCAGGGTGCGCAGCACCATGGCAAGCGGTGCCGTGTGATGGGCGATCACTGCCCCCGCCGACGCGGTGGCCTTGCGGCCCATGGCCCGGAAGAGACGTCCCTTCAGCAGGACATGCCCGTGGCCCACGCGCAGGTCTCGGCCCGCCGAGCCAAACAGAAGACCCCGGTCCAGTTCCGAGCCGAAAGAGATGCCGCTGTAAAGCAGCCGCAGCAAGAACATAACGGCCAGCAGGTCGTCCACCGGCACCATGGCGAGGACATCATCGCCGCCGGAGTAGATCAGCTTGCCGTTGTGCACCGCCTCTATGGCATGCCGCGAAAGGTCAAGCGCGAAACCGTTTAAAGCGCCTGAAATGGCCATGTGGCGGGCTGGAGACGGGGGTCGATAGGCCTCGAGGTAACGCCTTATCTGATCGTTTTTTACGGCGATCGCCCGTGCCTGCTCCTGGATGCGCCCATGCCAGGACTCCTTATAGCGAATGCTGTATTGGTCCTCACCGCCTGCCAGCCAGGCGCCCATCCGGTCTCCGTCCATCATGATCAAGGCATAGTAGGCCTCCGGTTTGTGATGAAAGATTCCTTTCAAATCGCTTTGCAGCGCTTCGAAGAGCTCTCCGGCCTGCTGCCGCTGGACCGGATCCTCGCTTCTCGCCTCCTCTCGCAGCAGGTCCAGAAGAGAAGGCAGACGCCGCGCCAGCAGCCCGGCCTGTTCGTCACCCGCCTCAAGCAGACGAGCGGAGAGGAGGGCCGGAAGGGCCGCAGCATCACAGCCGGTCAGGTGCGCCTGCCATTTTGGAGGCAGATGTTTCCGTTCAGGGTCATTCAGCCAGCGGCCGATGCTGGCAGCAAGGGCCATCGTGTGCGTGGAGACGACGTAGCGCTGAACATGCTGTTCTACGACCGTCCTCACTCTTTCGACAAACCGGGTCGGCCACAACCGTTTCAAAGCGCAGAGGCTGCAAAGGTGCTCGCCCTTCTTGGCCCAGGCCGGTTTGCGCCCCGCCACTCTGGCCCATAAGGTATCTTTGCGATCACCCGGAGAAAGGTTGAGCTCGGAACGCTGCGTACAGAGCCACTCGCGCTCGCCGCACATCGAGCAGCGAAACCCTTCCTGAAAAAGGGCTTCGAATGAGCGCATCGATTTTGCCGCGGCGGCCGTGCGGTCAAGGAGATCATAAAGAGCGGGATAGAGCACACCCGGATTGGGCCTGTAAAATTCCGCGCCCTCGAAGTCGATGGGATCGGCCAGCACCTTCCACGCCTCACCTCCGAGAAAACCGGGGGCTTCAGCCTCCGCGACGGGGTAAAAAGGGGCCATCGCACCGGCCAACCGCCTGATGTCCTTGGTTTTTTCCTCCGACGTGAGGGTCCATGGAACGGAAGCCCAGTAAACCTCGGGAAAAGCTGCGAGTTGGGTTGCGATCTGCTCGTAGCAGGGCAAAGATTCAACGTCATCCACGCCCGCCACCCGAAGAAGCTCCGCAACCACGGCCGCCGCCTCCCCCCGGACCCAGCCACGGACGTCGGATGTAACACTCTCGGCCAAATCTTTGGTGCGTGAGGCGGGAACCAGGGCCACGAAACGGTTGGGCAGGGCGGCCGAGAAGAGCGGATTGGTGTCGGTGGCCCGTCTTGTCCATTCAAGCTCCTTGAACCATTCCCGGGGGAGTCCCATCTCATCCCGAAGCCAGAGATCAACCAGCGGAATTCCCCGAAGCTGTGGGAAAATGACGGCATCCGGGCCCAATTCCCGACAGATCCGCTTAAGCCCCTCCCAAGCGATAAACGACAGCAAGTGGGAACCTGCCCAGAGGTCCGAAGTACTGCGCGCCTGGGCGATGAACCCCTGCACGGGGCCGAAACTCATCGAAAGAAGGGCCGGAGATTCCTCAACCCCGGATGCAAAGGCTGTCGCGAAAGCCGAAGTTAGGTCCAAATGGGCCCAGATGGTGTGGTCCGGGACCCGGGTATCGGCAGGGAGAAGCGACCACAGGCTTTGAATTCCCCTCGCTCCCAAAAACGGGCCAAAGCGCCAAAAGGCCAAGGCGGTCGATCGCCAGTCGATCTCCCCTTCCGGCGTCTTGACGACGTAGTCCCGGAAGTGATCCAAGCTGACAGCCTTGATGTGGGAGGGCTCGACCTCGGTCAATCCCCCGACGATGCTGTAACGCTCACCGGATAAAGGGTGAACGAATTGGGGATCCTCGTAAAAACGCACACCAGGCAACTTTTCGGTCGGTGCGCGGGGGAACTGAGGTCGGTCCGCTGCAGCAGCCCATCGATCGGCTTTCACAATCAGCGGCATGAGGCTCTTCAGGTCATCCTCACCGCCGTGGGACCCGAACAACTCTTTTCGGAGCTCAGCCACGGTGCCGCCCTCGTGGCCGACACTGTCACGGAGCAGCACCAGGGCCTTTTCAGCTGGGTCATGCACCCATGCGGCCAGTTTGGCCTTCCAGAGTTTATGATTTGAACCGTTCATTGCGGAGCCCTTTCAATCCGGGTCATTTCGCTGTCTAAAGTATCGTGTACCTCTCTCCAAACCGGAAGCTGCCATTCCGGGGTCGGTTTGTGTATGTTTCTTCTGCTGTCTAGTTTATCTTTTAGTTGTTTTGGCAAACCGTGCGGCAAATGATAGGCTATCGCGACGAACTTGCCTGAATTTGTCCTCAAGAGTTTGAACCGAAGCTGATTTGCCAGACGATCTTCTTGTTTAAGTTTGCCATGGCGGTCAGTTTCAAAATTCCCCCTCTTGTCTTTCTTTACCCAGCCGTCAACACCATGGTTGGTCACGGGATAAGACAAAAGGTGCCGCTTTTCAAAACTTGGGTTTCGGATGTCACTGTTTTCGTCTATAGGGATTTTGGTTCTGAAAGCGATCTTTACACGAGCAAGTTCCTGCATCGCTTCGGACCACGTTTGATATTCTTCTTTTGTCTTCCAGATCAGAGGCTTGCCATCCGCACTTTGCCCGAACGCATGTGGCCAGTCGAGTTCCATGCATTCATCCAAGAGGCGGATTTGGGCGCCAATTTTCTCCAAATTTCGACCTTCCAGAAGATCATCCGACGGAAGAATTTTTCCTTCTTCACAGCCAAACAAAGTTATTGACCCCCAGCCATTTCGGGACCGGCCGCCCACAGAACCGAACCAGTTGATGAGCTGTAAAACCTGCAAAACCGTTTCTGTCTCTCTCTCCGGAAAACAGAGGGTAAATTTTGAGCATTCGTCAGCATTGATGGCGGGCTTATTTTTCAGAGCTGTTGCCTTTTTAGGGATCATCGGAGCTTTTGCCTCCTTAGGGATGATCAGCGGACCGAAACCTAAATAAAGATGGCTTCCGATTTTAGATCTATTGACTTCGGGGTGAATGACTTCCGGGTCTTTCGGCCATTCGAACAGTTTACCCCTATCCCAGCGATCGAGGTTCAAGCGCACCCGCCCCTGCATCGCCCAGGTTTTTCCCTGGCTGTTGGTCAACCAGGCGTGGCCGAAGAGTTTGCCCTCCTCCTCCCTTAGGCGAGTGTGGTCGTAGCCGAACTGGCCGGCGACAGCGATCCGCCACCACTGCCTGAGCAGGGCCTTGAAGGGCGGCGTCCGCCAGGACCCTTTCTGGTGTGCATCCCCGAGAAACGCAGGAGCAACGAAATGAACGCTGCAACGGATCTTCTGGATCATGTCATTCTCCCTGAATAAGCGACCGACCTTGTTGAGAAGAGCAGCTGCGATTGGGCCTCACATCTTTCGGAAACCATGTCTTCAGCTTTTCGAAAAGCGGTTATTGCTGTAAAACCGCCACCTTGCCCAGCCCGAAGCTTGTCTGCTTGCCGATGTGGGTTTTTTCGCAGAACTCCAGCAGCGGGATGAACTCAGCGAGGTCTCCTCGGTAGGTCACCTCGCCGGTCACGCCGCCGAGTTGCATGCGCTGTTTC
>Ga0073932_1004199_pt1 | contig 17600 bp, 10 predicted proteins | sample DewCreD2012metaG_FD_76967 | JGI IMG/M metagenome (GOLD analysis project Ga0073932, IMG submission 76967) | Hot spring sediment bacterial and archeal communities from British Columbia, Canada, to study Microbial Dark Matter (Phase II) - Dewar... ... | reverse complement strand
TCAAGCGGAGATCTGCCATCCACTGAATGGCCTCATAGGCTTCCGGCCGGTCCAGCATACACCGGGTATTGTCCTCGTTCAGGACGCTGCCGCCGTTCTGGTAGACGTAAGACTGCCAGTAGCCGTCCAGCGATGTGCCCCACTGGTCAATGCGGCCATCCCCGTCCAGATCCTTTGTCAGCTTACGGCAGACCTCCAGGTACCTGTCCCAGTCCCAGGAGTAGTCCGGATACGGGATGCCCGCCTTGTCGAACATCTTCTTGTTGTAGAACATGGCGGTCAGATCCAGATCCGTGGGAAGAGCGTGGACCCGCCCGCGGTACCGTCCCCATCCGTCAAGCGCGGCCTCGTAGAAGTCGTTCAGGTCGAAGGAGCGGTCCTGCTCGATGAAGGGCGTCAGATCGGCCAGCACCCCCTTCGCCGCCAGGGGGTAGAACCATAGAGAACTGACCCGCGAAACATCCGGGGCGCGCCCGCCGGCGAACGAGATCAGCAGCTTGTCGAATACGCGGGCGTGCGGCGTGATCTCCAGCTTCACCCGCACTCCGGGGTTCTCACGGTAGAAGCGCTGGAGCATCTCGTTCAGAGACGCCTCGTCTTTGGCCGTCCCCCACAGCACCAGACGGAGCGTGACCACTCTCTCCTCCGGCGCCCGGGAGCATCCTCCCTGAAAAGCGGCCAGGAAGGCAGCCACAGTGACTGCAGCGGCCCGAAGGCGTGCAGACTTCATCCCCCGAACTCCTTTTTCATCAGGGCGAAGCGCCGGCTTTCCCGGAATCCCGCCGCCGAGGAGTAGAGCCGGGCGCTTTCGTCGCTGGTCCACAGGAAATAAGCGTTGTGCAGCCCGTTTTCCCGCATGGCCTCGATGGTGCGGCAAAGCAGAACCGCCCCGATCCCTCTACCCCGCACAGCAGGAGCAGTGCCGAAGGGGCCGAACCTCTCACCCTCATAGTGGGCGAACCCGACCACCTCGCCATCCTCCGTGGCCACCTGGACCTGCCGGCGCGAGTATTCGCCCTGAAGGATGCGCTGGCACGTGGCGCGCAGGTGACGCTGCCAGTCGCCCGGAAACTCCCGCTTCAGGAATCCGAACAGCGCCGGGATGACCTCCGGGCGGAAATCATGAAAAAGCACACCGGCCCCAGTTAGAGACTTTTCCTTTTCCGAGACCCATTGCGGCCGGCGATAAGCCACCAGATCGCTGTCCATCGAAAGAGGGCGGGTGACTACTGAATATCCCCGCTTACTCAAGAACTCGATGGCTTCGGGATATTCTTTCTCATCCACCCCCGGAACCCACCAGTTGGGGACGTACGGACCCACCAGGACTGAACTTTTGCCCATCTCTTGCAGGGTCTCTTCCAGGTGGTCGAAGAGGGCCGTAGCCGCACCATCCCGGCGAGCATCCGGGTGCACGGCGAAAAGTGTGATCCAGCTCCGGTTGCTGTCGTCCGGCATATCCTCGATGGGATACCGGCGCACAAAGCCCGTCACGAATCCCGCGACACGGCCGCCGTGCTCCGCCACCAGCGCTGTGGCGGGCGAGAAGTTCTGGTCCAGAAACACTCTGCGCGCGAAAAGCTCCGGGCACATCGGATCGGCCGGCAGAGAGAGCCGCGCCACCTCCATGATGTCCGCCAGATCTTCTCCGCACATCCCGCGGATAGTCCACTCAGCCATTAGCGCCCCTCTCCTGATCTCTCACGCCGCAGGCGCGAGAAGGATGCTCAGATCATCTCGCGCAGACGCGTGAACACCCTTCTGGCATTCTCCTTTGTCATCCGCTGAACCTCCGCGGCCGATACCCCCAGCAGGTCCGCCAGCGCATCCCGCACGTGGATGAGGAAGGCGGGCTCGTTCCGCTTCCCCCTGTGGGGAACCGGCGTCAGATAAGGACTGTCCGTTTCCAGCAAGATGCGTTCCGGGGGGACGGTGGCGATGGTGCGACGCAGCTCTTCAGCATTGCGGAATGTGATCATCCCCGTAACGCCGATGTAGAGCCCCATCTCGACTGCCCGCTTCGCTGCTGTTGCTGGTCCGGTGAACGCGTGGAGCACCGCCCCCGCCGGCGGAAGGCCCGTCTTTTCCAGAATGTCCAGAACCTCATCCTCCGCCGCGCGCGAGTGAATGGTGACCGGCAGGCCGAGTTCTCTGGCCAGCTCCAGCTGCGCCCGGAAGACCTGACGCTGGACCTCGGGAGGAGAGAACGTGTAGTGATAGTCCAGCCCCATCTCGCCCACGGCGGCGGCCGCCGGGCAATGGAGGAGCCGCGCCCGGATATCTTCCAGCCAGTCCCTGTCTTCCACCGACCGGGATGCCTCATGCGGGTGTAGTCCGAACGCCACTGATAGCCCCGCCCCCTCCGCCAGGCGTTCCGCGCGGTCTGAGGTCTCGCGATCGCACGCCACAATCAACATGCCGGTCACCCCGGCCTGCCGGGCCCGGCTCAACGTCTCCTTGATGTCCTCATCGAAACGGGGATCGTAAAGGTGGCAGTGGGTGTCTATCACGGCGAGGCGGTTCAGTCCACCAGACTGGTGAGCCGGGCTGCCAGGAACTCGTCTATGAACGCGTTGGTGAGGTCATGGCGCTCGATATGCGGGAAATGACCGGCCCCCTCCACCACCTCCACCACCGAGTCCGGCGTCATATGCTGCAACAGCTGGGCCGCGGAGAGGAACGGGGGGCGGTCGTACTGACCCACGATGAGAAGCAGCGGCATCCAGAGGCGCTCCAGCCAGGGGCGGCTGTCAAATTGCCGCACGATGGTCAACCGGTCGCGCAGGGTGGCCTGGCTAGTCTTGGCCGCCTGCTTGCTGACCCAGGCCAGGTGCTCCTCAAGCTCCGGCTCTTCGGGCTTGCGCAATCCCAGGCGGATCAAGAGCCGCTCCCAGCGGGACTCGGGCTCCAGCATATGCCCGGAGCCCAGATACCGCAGCAGGGTGTGCGGGTTCTGTGTGGGAGCCTTGGCGAATCCCGAAATCAGAATGAGCGCCGTCGTGCGCTCCGGATACGTCCGGGCGAACAGCTGGGCGATCAGGCTGCCAAAGGAGTGCCCCGCGATCACCGCCCCTGGAAGGCGCAGGCGGTCCAGCAGCCGGGCCAGATCCTCCACCAGCACGGAGAGATCCCCCGCGTGGCCGTCCTCGTGCTCACGGACATCATAGGCCAGAACACGGTAGCGGTCCGAAAGCCCGCGGAGCTGATAGTCGAAGGACTCCTTGTACTCCTCGATGCCGGGGATGAACACCAGGGGGAGTCCGACTCCGTAATCCAGGTAAGACGCTTTCCAACCTTCCAGATCAAGAGTCGGCAACGGACGGCTCACTCCCTGAAGCGGCGATGAATGACCCCGCGGCGCTCTTGCGCTCCGGGGGACGGGGTGATGTTACGCCAACGCCGCAGGCTCTGTCAATTGATGGCGGAGTCGGGGCGTGCCACGCGTGTTGACGGCCGGGGGTGGGTGGTGTACCTTGCCAGCGGAGATGGATGGGCCAGGCTTCCTCGAACTGGTACTGGAAGACATCCGGGTCCGGGAGCTGATCGCTCCGGGGGACCGGGTGCTTGCGGCCGTCTCCGGCGGGGCTGACAGCGTATGTCTGCTCCGGACGCTTCTGGACCTTGCGCCAGCCGGAGGATGGGAGGTCTTCGCGGCGCACTTCGATCACGCGATGCGCCCCGAATCGGAGGAGGATGCGCGATTCGTCCGGGATCTCTGTGAGGCCCTGGGTGTCCGTCTGCTGACTGGGCGATCCCGCTCGCTGGGTCCGGAGTCTGCGGAGGCGGCGGCCAGGGATGAACGGCTTGCGTTTCTCCCGCAGGCGGCAAAAGACGCGGGGTGCCGCGTCATCGCCACGGGCCACACCGCGGACGACCGCGCGGAGACCGTTCTGATGAATCTCCTGCGCGGAGCGGGGCTGCGGGGACTGCAGGGAATCGCCTGGAGTTCTGGCGAGTTCGTCCGGCCGCTTCTGGGACGATCGCGCGAGGCGGTGCGCCTGCATCTCAAGCAACTCGGGCAGGACTGGCGCGAGGATGCCAGCAACCGGGATGCACGCTTCCTGCGAAACCGCATCCGTCACAGTGTGCTGCCTCTGCTGCAGCGGCAGGTATCCCCTTCCGTACGCGAAAGCCTTCTCCGGCTGGCCGAGATGGCGGCCGAGGAAGATGCCTTTCTGGACGCGCAGGCGCAGGAACTCCTCAACCGTCTCATTCAGCCCGGCACTGACGCCGGGGAGCTGCTTCTGGATGCCGCGGGCTTGCGGGATGCTCATCCGGCTCTGGCCCGGCGCGCCGCGCGGCTGGCGCTGGAGCGTCTGACCGGCGGACCACGCGACGTGACCTTCCGGATGTGCCAGCGCGTCCTGTCGGCGGCCCGGCAGCCGTCGCCAGCAGAGGACATCGGGCTGGGTGTGCGCGTCTCGTCGGATGCCCGGTGGCTCCGTCTGAGCCGTTCCCGTCCCGTTGCGGAGCCGGAGCCGTTCGAGCTGGAGCTTCCCAAGGCGGGAGAGGTAACCACGCCAGGAGGCTGGCGCATCCACGTGTCAGAGCCGGATCACGCCGGCGACGAGCCTTTGCGCTTGACCTTCCAGGCAGGGAACAGAATGCTCCACGTGAGAAACTGGCGGCCGGGCGACCGGATGCGTCCGAAGGGGCTGGGCGCGGCGAAGAAGCTTCAGGATATCTTTACAGACCGGCACGTGCCGCGGGAAGACCGGAAGCGCGTCCCACTCATCTGCGCGGGGGAGGAGATTCTCTGGATTCCCGGCGTGGCTGTCTCGGAACAGGTGGCATATGGGGGGGCGGATACCCTGGTGGCCGTTTGCCCGCCCGGCGGCGCTCTTCCCTCGTGGGCGCGCCGCCCATGAGAGCATTGAGAATGCCGACATGGCCTGTAGCCGCAAGGGCTGTGGCAGCCGCTGCCTTTCTGGCTGTGGCCGCGCAGGCAGCGGCTTACCCTCCGGAGGAGGTAAAGAGTTTGGAAACAAGGATCACTTTTCCCGCCGGCCCCGTGGACACGCTGCGGCCGGCCCTTGCGTTCATTGCGGAGCCTCACGACGCCTTCGAGGCCGAAGTGCATTCGCCGGATGGCCTGCTCTGGTCTTCGGGCCAGGTGGACTCCCGCAGCTACACCGTGCAGCTTCCTTCCCTCCCACCGGCGGCGGCCCTCAGGGCCCGGGCAAGAGTCCGCTCCGGCGGGCGATGGGGTGACTGGTCCGGCTGGTCGGAGTTCGTGACACCGCAGACTCCCCTGGTCCGCATCGTCCGCCCCGCTCACGCTGGACGGGTGACGGGAGCGGATGTGGAGCTGGTCTGGGAGACGGAACACGCCGGGATTCTGGATGAGGTCGTCATCACCCTCGATGGTTCGCGGCTTCGGGGCGCCGGCGGCTGCGAGCCGGGCCGGCAGTCCGTGCGGATACGCCTCCGCGAAGGGCTTCACACTGTCACTGTGAAAGCCGCAGCGGAGGGCCGGACTGCGGAATCGTCAGCGGAGTTCTATGTGTGGACAGCTCCGCAGGCGCAGGGCGAGCTTGTGGTCCTGGATCTGCGGGACGCGGCATCGTGGGATGTGGCCGGCGACCCCGCTCTGGCCAGCCGGATGTACGAGCTGTTCCACGCCGCCGCCTGTCTCCAGGGGATCGTCAACCGCAAGGGGCCACGCCTGATGTTGCGCGTGTTCGAAGCGGACGATTTCTGGCTGGATTACCTGCGCCGGCCGGGCAACTGGCTGGAGAAGGTCTCGCTGGTAACATACGGAGGGGACGGAACGCCGGAAGACGCGCTTTTGCAGGTGGCCACGCGATTCGCGGGGGAAGTGAAGGGGCTGGTGGTCTGGGACCCGGCTGTTCCGGCCACCTCCAACGTGGCCACTACCGCCGCCGGTGTGGAGGATCTTCTGCCCGTGCGGGGAAGCGAGCCGGAAGGCTCACTGGGAGCGCGGCTGCGGAAGCTTTTTCCAGTGAAACTGGAGCTCACGGGGCTCTTTCCGCTGCGGGAGGGCGGGTCTGGCAGCGCCAAATGTGATGCTTATCTCTGGGCAAAGGAGCGCTATCTGGATTCGGGACGGGCGGATCCGTGCAGGCTGGGCTACTGGCTGGACGCCTTCTGGCTGCAGCGTTCCGGCACAATGCCCTGGTGGGAGCACTGTCTGACGAACCATGACTGGATCGTGGCGGGACGCGGGTTTCTGTTCGACCTGTCCAACTGGGGCGATGAAGCTCCGCAGGATGACCCCAATCAGCCGGTGGGTGCCGATCTGGAGACGTTCCGGAAGCTGATGCGATCGGCGTGGGAACGCAGCGGCGGCCGCATGATGCACGTGGCCGGCTTCACTCCGTGGGCATTCAAATATACGGACCACGCCGTCCCCCCGGGCCGCCATGAGCCGGTTGCTTCGGAATGGGAGCTGGTGCGGGTGCTCTCCGCCTACAACGGCTATCTGGACGCTGACGCCCACAGCCTTTCGGCTATGGCCAACGCATCCCTCTGGAGCCAGATGCCTCTGCCGGACCGCTATGTGCAGAACCCGCCTCCCACACCCCGCCGCCTGATGGAGCAGGGTTATATGGCCGCGGATGGGAGCCTGGCGCCTCTTGGTTTCACCCTGTTCTATATCGGGGACTTCGACTCTGCTGCCTGGCTCACCCGCAAGATCCCCGAACTGTGGGCGGATCCTGAACGGGGCAGTGTGCCGATGGGCTGGGCGTTCAACCCCAACCTGAGCGCCCGCAACCCGGCTGCGCTCCATTACGCGTGGAACTCGGCCTCGGAAGCGGACTTTTTCACGGCGGGAGACAGCGGCGCGGGATACGTAAATCCTACCGTCCTCCTGGAGCCGCGGCCGGTATCAGGACTGCCGTCGGCGCGCGCGGCGTGGGTGAACCATTGCCGGGAGTTGTACCGCCGCTACAACCTCCGGATCACGGGATTCCTGATCAACGGGCACGCAGGGAAACTTACGCCGGAGTCCGAGGAGATGACGGCCGAGTTCAGCCCTGACGGGATGGCCACCCAGCGGGCCTGGATGGATGGGGAGGGCCACCTTCGGGGAAACACCCCCGTGGCGTGGCAGATGCACGATCTGTGCCCGGACAACGAGGCCAATATCGCCTGCATGGAGCGTTTCAGGCGGGAGGGGCTTCAGTTCCTGAGTTTCCGGCTCATCCTGCTGGGCCCCTCGTTCGTGCGCTCTCTAATGGATGCGGCGCAGGCTTCCAGCCCGAACGCGCCGCATGCGTTCCTGGATCCCTGGACGTTCTATTATCTTCTTCGGCATCACCTGGGCGGCAAGAACGAACGCCGGTGCACGTTCACGTTCGACGACGCTTCCGCAGGATTCGAGGCCGGCCGGCAGCGGGAGGTCGTGGTGGGCATCCGCAACGACGGGTGGGACACGTGGAGAGCGGGAGAAGTTCATCTTCTCTGCGGCCTGGCAGACCGTGTAGACTGGACACGCGCTGAGCGGCTGGAGCTTCCACACGATGTGCGTCCGGGAGAGGGGATTGTGCTTCGCGTCCGCATCATGGCTCCGGCGCAGCGTGGCCGGTACGTTTTTCATCTTTCGATGGCGGACGGAGGGGGACCATTCGTGGAAGCAGGGTGTCCCTGGTGGGAGTCGGAGGTGGAGGTCCGGCCGGCTGGAACAAAATCTTTATAAAAAAAGCGTGTTAATGCGGAACCTTTTTTGCCAGGCTATCGTCAAAGCAGATGAAAGCTTCCCACCCTCCTTTCTCTCTCAACCCCGGGCGGGTCACCGCCCGGGGATTTTCTTTGGCTTGTCCCGCCAGAAGACACCCGCACCGGTCCCGCCCGCATTCCTGCTCGACGGCATAAGGGGCGACGGGAAAAAAGATGAAAAAAACGTTTTCCGGGCGGAACCTTTCTGCAATGGTTTACGTCAAAGTAGGTAGAAAGCTTCCCACCCTCCTTTCTCTTCCAGCCCCCGGCTCAGCAGAGCCGGGGGTTGGTTGTTTTGCGGCCCATCGTGCTCAGAGCGGCTGGTGACGCGGTCGCTCCCGGCGCAGTGACCTGCCATTGTAAAGCTGAAACCGCGGCGGGCAGGTCAAGACACGGAGATCAAAGGAGTGTCTCCCGGGTCGGCCGGGGCAAAGAATTGTTGAAGAATTTGTTTCGCTGGCGGAACCTTTCGCCCGGTGGATCCGTCCTAGAAGATAGAAAGCTTCCCACCCTCCTTTCTCTTCCGACCCCCGGCCCTTGGAGGCCGGGGGTCGGTTGTTGTATGGCATCTCAGACACCGGCCGGGGGCGGAGCTGTCGCAGGGCGTTCCACAACCGCTAACTGTCCGGACTTCGGATTAGAAATAGTGTGAAAAAAGTTTACAGAGCGGGAACAAAACAGATGAGGCCGACGTCATAAGAAACGAAAGCTTCCCACCCTCCTTTCTCGTAACTGCCCGGCCGGGCCACCGGCCGGGCTTTTTCGTGTACAGGTGAATAAGAGGTCGAGGATCCGGGTCAGACGGCCTCGGCGCCGGGAACTACAGGGTGGCAGGAGGGTTCCGCCCGCAAAGCCTCAGCGCCTTTGAGCCGCATCCGCCCCGGCCAGCTGCTCGATCTGATCCAGCCGTTTCCTCTGCCTCTCGCACTCCAGGCGGATCAGCCGGCAAAGCTGCCGGGCCGCCTGGGCGATGTCTATGTCCGGATTGGCGGCCAGAACGGCCCGCGTCAGCTCCTGCGGGATGGATGCCGCCCCGGAGAGGCATCCCGCCAGAGCTCCGGCTGCGGCTGTGGTGGCGTGGCTCCAGCCTCCGTAGGACGCTGCGGCCCGCAGAGACTGCCCGGGCAGGCCGTCGCTGAGGTATACCAGCATCGCGGCCACCACCAGGGACTCCACCGCAGGGCCGTGGGCATCCGCGGAGCGCCGCGAGGAGAAGCGGTCATGGATGGCTGGCATCAGATTGTCGGTGGGATCGCCCAGATGCGCGGCCGCGAAACGTGCAGCCGGCACCAGTTCCCGCGAGACACCGGGGGGGGCAAGGTCCAGCATCACTTCCAGAATAGAAGACGGAGTGGCTCCCGGGATGAGCGCCGCGGAGACCCCTGCGGCGAACGTCTGACCGGCATCAAGGGACGCGCCGAGAAGGATGGTGCCGGCGATCGCCCGCGTCGCCAGGAAGGCTGTCTCGGGATCGCCCGCATTGGCAATGCCGACGGGCACGGCCACATACAGCGCCTCGGGCCCGGCCAGCTCAGGAACGGCGGACCGTGTGGGCTCTATTCCGGCGCGGATGCGCGCGACGGCGGCCTGCGCGGGCAGGCTGGAGAGGGTCTCCATCCCCAGAAGCTCGTCCACCAGCAGCCCGGTGCGCGGCCGGATGCCGGATGCTCCCGCCCGCAGCGAAAGGCGCATCACCAGCTGCGCCAGCTCGCCGATTCGTCCAGCCGGCTGTTGTGCCACGGGCTGGGCATCCAGCGGCCAGGGAGCCAGCTCCAGAGCGCCTCCGAAGCGCTCCTGCACTCCCCGCCAGTCCAGCCCCCTGCGCGGCTGACCCAGCGCGTCGCCGATCGCCACCCCCAGCAGACAGCCATAGATCCGGTCAAACAGCTCTGTGTCCAGTTCCGTGCCCTCTCTAGCCGCTCCTCAAGATTCCGCCGCGTGCTTCCTGGTAGGCTGCGCGGGCGCCTGTGGTGTTTCCTGCCAGCGCCGGAGGTGCTCCGTGTCGTTGACAGTCTCCAGCATCCAGCCACGACGGGGGTCGAACAGAAGAAGATTCACTGCCCCCGGATCCAGCCTCACGGCGTTCTCACGCCCCCCGGGCAATCCCATAATTTCACAGACCGCCCGCCGGCACTCTTCCGGCTCCACCAGTACGCAGATGCTGCCTTCGTCTCCTTCGCCGGAGCGCAGCGCCTCCAGCAGCCCCAGCAGACCCCGGGACGCTGCGGCATCTTTCCTACCGGAAGCATCGGCAGTGAGGGCCTTCTCCTGCAGGCCGTAACGGCCTGCGATGGCACGGGCGAGATCCGACGCCGGTCCTTCGGGGCGATGCAGCACCTCCGTGAGTTCTTGCCCGGCCAGCCGGTCCAAGATGGCCTTCGCCGCTGCGTCACTCCCGGCTTCCCAGGCAATGAGCCATACGCGGAGCATAGGCTCGCCTACCAGATCCACCCCTTGCCGGGAGCCACCCGCGCGTCCACACCCCAGGTGCGCCCCGCCCGGCTGACGAAGAAAAGCAGAAAAAGCAGCACGGCGTGCGCTCCCGGAGCCAGAGCGGCCGGAGGGGCATACGGTAGGGGAGCCGTCAGATGCGAGGTGGCAAGCATTATCAACGCGGCCCAGATCATGGCCGCGAGCGAGGCAAGCCCGGTCAGGAAGCCCAGCGTCAGTGCCACTCCCATCAGCAACTCCGCCACCGCCAGCATCACCGCGAACACCTGCTGGTGGGGAAGCACCATCTCCAGCAGAAAAGTCCTCAGCCACGGAAACGGGTTGCCGCTTGCGCACGCGCTCACGCTGGTAGGGAACCCCTGTAAGAATCCCACGCTGAACTTGGGAAGCGCGCCGTAGAGCAACGCCAGCCCCGCTGCTATCCTTGCAAGGGCGATCCAGCGTCTGGTCTTGATATCCGACATCGGCCACTCTCCGGCTACGGCCGCTGCCGGTCTTCCGGTCTGTACCGCAGCCGCACAGGACTATAGTCACGGCCGGGCGGCGCGTCAAATCCCCGGTGGCTATTCAGGCTGCTTCGCGAAGCCCCCCGCCATGTTCCAGCAACTCCTGCATAAACGCCTCCACCACCCGAGGATCGAAATGCGAGCCCGCCAGCGCGCAGATGTGCTCCAGCGCCTTGTCCCTGGACCACCCGGATCGGTACGGACGGTCGGAAGTGAGCGCGTCGAATACGTCCACAACAGCGAATACCCGCGCTCCGAGCGGGATCTCCTCTCCCTTCAACCCCCGCGGATAACCCGAACCGTCCCACCGTTCATGATGGCAGAAGGGGATGTCCAGAGCGGGTCTGAGAAACTCGATGGGGGAAAGCATCTCATATGCGTGGGTAGTATGCTGCTCCATGATGTCGCTCTCCTCCTCTGTCATCTTTCCCTGTTTCAGCAGAATGGTATCCGGTGTCGCCATCTTGCCAATGTCATGGAGCAGCGCGCCGCGGCGGATGTGAACCAGATCCTCCTCCGGGACTCCCAGGCGTCTTGCCACACGCACCGTCAGGGATGCCACCCGGTCGCTGTGACCCCATGTGGCGCGGTCCCGCAGATCCAGCGCCCGGGACCATCCCTCGATCGTCGCGTCATAGGCCGCGATGAGCTCCCGGTTGGTCTGCTGTAGGTCAGACACCAGGCGGTGGCTGTCAATGGCGATGCCAGCCAGGCTGGCCAGCATGGCCAGATAATCCAGCCACTCCCGGTCGGGGGAGACGGGTTCTTCGAACAGCAGCTCCAGCGCCCCCTTCACCTTGCCGCGGGCTGTCAGAGGGGCCGCACAGCAGGCGCGGAACTCTCCGCATCGCAGAGCGGGACTCCGCGGCCGTGAGGCCGCAGGAAGGGTTTCTATGTCGTCCACGCGGACGATCTCTCCCGTGAGAACCGCCTGCCCGGGGAACTGCTCCCCCACCTTCAGACGGGTCTGCTCCAGGGACTGCAGCGGCACCCCCTCGCTGAAGGTGTATCCCAGCGTCTGGCTCTCCTCGTCCAGCAGAAGCACCGCGGCGGACGCCGCTCCCAGCTGCTCCCTCGCCTGGGACAGCAGCATCCCCATCGAAACGTGGAGATCCATCCCGGTCGCGATGCAGATGTCAATCTGCCGGAGCGCGTTCAACCGCTGAATGCGTTTTTCCAGAAGACTGTTCAGACGGCGGACATGCTGCTCCGAGCGCTGACGCTCCAGGGCGCTGGACAGGGCCTCACCTGCCAGCCGCACCAGCGGAACGTCGTCCTCTTCCCAATCTCTGGGAGCCCGGATCGCCCAGAGCGCCACAAACCCCTTCAGCCATCCGCGAGAGGCAACCGGCACCGCCATCACAGAGTGCACTCCCAGTTGCTGGAAGGCTGAACGCTCAGGCGAGGCTTCATCGGGCAGGGCATCAACGCTGGAGATCAAGATGGGCTCGAAAGCCCGCATCCGGTCCATCCACCAGCCAAATAGGTTTACTGGATAAGTTGCTGGAAGCTCTATTCGTTCTGTCAGCTCTCCTGTGAACCACTGATATCGCAGTTCGACAGTGCCTCCATCTCCAGTCAGCTCCCACAGCACGCCGGCGTCTGACCCGGTGTGGCGAGCAAGGACTTCCAGCGCCCGGGTGATTTCTTGGTTCAGCTTATGCGACGGCAGGTTAATGAAATTTGCGAGAACAGCGGCTATCTCTTGCTCGAAGGTAGCGCGACGGCGCAGTGACTCCTCAATTGCCCGGCGCTCACCGATCTCAGCTTCTAGTTCTAGATTCAGCCGGTGGAGTTCTTCGGTGCGTTCGCGGATGCGGCGTTCCAAGCGTTTATTCCAGCAGGCGCACAGTCTTCCCGCCGCCAATCTCCAGAGACTCGCATACCACGAGCAGGGGGATCTCTCTTGGGATCGTGTTTCCGCCGATTCGTTCCGGCTTTCCTCCGGGTTCTCCCGCAGTTCTCCCATATCAGGCTGCCTTCTCCGCCGTTGGGTGCTCACCATTCTGGCGGATGGTTTGTGCCTTCCACCGCTCGATGGCGCCCCGGATGTCCTCCGGCGTCAGTGGCTTGGTGATGTAGTCATCCATCCCTGCCGCGAGGCACTTTTCCCGATCCTCCGGCAGGGCATGGGCCGTCATGGCGACGATCCATGTGCGCCGGCCGGATGCCTTCTCGCTCATCCGGATCCGCCGCGTGGCCTCCAGCCCACCCATGACCGGCATCTGGAGGTCCATGAAAACGATGTCGTAACCGGTCAGATCCAGGGCGTCCAGCGCCTCCTGACCGTTGGTGGCGAGGTCCGCGTGGCAACGCTCCCGTGCCAGCATCCGCTGGGCCACCGTCTGGTTGACAGGATTGTCGTCCACCACGAGGCACCGGACCAGCGGCCTGCGCGACCTGCGGCGACTGCGCTGTGAAGGGGCGGTAGGCTTTGCTTGAGACTCCTTCAAAAAATCAGCGGGCGTGGTCCAACCAGCCGCCGCTGCGGCGTCCACCAGCGCCTCGAACAGCGCCGACTGTTTCACCGGCTTGGTGAGTGTGCCAAAGAAGCCCGCTTCCATAGCCTGTTCCCTCGCTCCCACGCCAACCACGGAGGTCAGCAGCAGCAACTTGCAGTTCGTGAGCTGCGGGTCGTTGCAGATCTGCGTGCCCAGATGCAGTCCGTCAACGTCGGGCATCTGCAGGTCCAGTAGAGCGACCAGGAATGGATCGCTTCCGGCGCTTTCGCGCAGGATCTCCAGAGCTTCCGCGGCGCAAGATGCCGTTGCCGGGCGGCACCCCCACGCCTTCAGTTGTTCATACAGGATGCGACGGTTGGTGGCGTTGTCATCTACAGCCAGCACCTTCAGCTCGCGGATGTCGGACAGCGAACGCCTTTGCGGCTGCTGTGACGCCTGTTTCTGGAAAGAGGCGGTAAAGGAGAAGGTGGAGCCTTTTCCCGGCTCGCTCTGCACCGAGATCGTGCCGCCCATTAGCTCCACCAGCCTCCGGGAGATCGCCAGCCCCAACCCTGTGCCGCCGTACTTGCGCGTCATGGACCCGTCCACCTGCGAGAACGGCTGGAACAGGCGGTCCTGAGCATCCTTCGGGATGCCGATCCCGGTGTCGGAGACGGCGAACCGCAAGGTGGCCGATGTGCGATCCTGGTCCACCACCGCCACCGACACTGTGACCTCTCCCTCTCTGGTGAACTTCACGCCGTTGCCAATCAGGTTCAGCAGCACCTGCCGGAGCCTGCCTGCGTCGCCTTTCAGAAGTTGCGGAACGTCCTGAGGCAGGTCCAGGACAAGCTCCAGGCCCTTTTCAGCAGCCCGCACGGCCAGAACGTCCAGCGCCTCCTCAACAACGGTGCGAAGGTTGAAGTCCAGGCACTCCAGCTCCAGCCTGCCGGCGTCCATCTTGGAGTAGTCCAGAATGTCGTTGATGACGGACAGCAGGGCCTCTCCGCTAACCCGGATGGTCTCGGCGAAATCGCGCTGATCTTCGGTCAGAGGTGTATCCAGCAGAAGCGACGTCATCCCAATAACACCGTTCAGCGGAGTGCGGATCTCGTGGCTCATATTGGCGAGGAATTCCGCTTTGACCCGCGCTGCTTCAAGCGCCCTGTCCCGCGTGATGGTCAACTCCTCCGCCTGCCGCAGGAGTGCCAATGTCTGCTCCTCCAGCCGACAACGCACCCGCTCCAGCCGCTCCAGCTCGCGCCGCAGCTCCTCTTCCGTCTTCCTGCGCTCCTCGATCTGACGCTCCAGCTCCCGGCAGGTCCTGTCAGCGATGTGCTTGTGCTGAAGCAGCTGCAGCTCCAGCGCTTCAGTCTGGGCACGGAACTCCATCTCTCGTTTGCGGCTCTGCGTGATGTCCGTCTGGATGAGTACAAACCCTTCCGGAGCGCCGTCCTCTCTGCGGATGGGCGTGGCCTCCAGCAGCGTCCAGCATGGATCTCCGGATTTCGTCCGCTGGCAGATCTCCATCTGGAACCCTACACCGTCCACCAGCTTCCGGCGCACCTCAGCGGCCACTTCCTTTGAGGAACCGGGCGCGATGAGCACTTCATCCGCCGTTGTGCCCAGAACGTCTTCCGTGCTATAGCCAGTCAGACGCGAGAACGCCTCATTGATCCAGGTGATGCGAAGGTCTGAATCGGTCAGGACGACAGCGTTTCCGGTCTTGCGCGCCACCAGTGAGAGCCGCTCGATCTCCTGCTGCTGCCGGATCTGCTCAGTCACATCCGTCATCACGCCGATGGCAGCCACAGCCTCTCCGGAAGCTGACAACACCTGTCCCGCATTGACGCGCGTCCAACGGAAGCTACCATCTTTGTGGATGAAACGGATATACCCTCTAATGGGAGGCTGACCCGGCTCGCGGAGCTTCCAGAAGCGCTCTACCACCCGTTCTCGGTCTTCTTCGGGAATGAACTCCAGGCAGCTGCGGCCAAGTCCCTCCTCGACAGTGAAGCCTGTCATGGCTTCCCAGGCTGCATTCAGGAACGTGAAAACCCCGTTCGGGTCCGTCTGAAAGATGACGTTGCCTGTTGTCTCGGCGACGACGCGGTAACGCTCCTCACTCTCCTGCCACGCCGTGAGCAGGCGCTCTCGCTCCCCCGCTTCCTCGCGCATCTTCTCTTCCTGCTGGAAGAAGCGCCGGATAAGCCGCGCGACCTCCCCGATCTCCGAAGGTTGTCTCTCCAGATCTGCAATAGACTCCACATCGCCTGTAGCCGCGCTTCGCGCCACCTTATTCAGCGGAGCGCCGACCCACCGGGTCAACAGTAGGACCACCAGGCTCAGAAGAGCGGCGGTCATCGCAAGGGAGACGAGAAGCTGCTGACGGGCGCTGCGGACCAGAGCTTTCAGACCCGGATTCTCGAACGATGCCCGGAGATAGGCCACATCCCTCGCGTCCCAGCCTGGAAGTGTCTGCAGATGAGAGACCTCTCCAACATTATCCCGGAAGCCAACCGGCGGACGGCGAGAGAGCTCCAGACGGCAGGCGGCATCCTCTCCCAGCGCAGAGAGCATCCCGTCATCCCACAGCTTGCCGGCCAGGAAGTAGCCGTAGGGCGTCCCCAGACGATCTTCATCGGCTGAGGAGTGGATCGTTCCTGCGTGCACCTCCAGCAGACCCTGGGAAGTCCAGGTGAAGAAGCGCATCACACGGCGGCGCTTGATCTCCTTGAAGGTTTCCGGCGGCAGGCTCAGCGTCGCGAGTCCGGAACCTGCCCTTGGGCTGCGGGCGGAATAGATCTGCTCCCGTTCCAGGTTGTAGACCCAGATGCCGTCCGCTCCGTATGTCTCGACTGCGGCGTTGATAAAGCGGCTGGCCCACCGGGTGTCTCTTCTGAGCACGAACTCCACCATCTCGTCCCAGAAGGTGTAGTCATAGACGAGGCTCCAGACGCTGCGGGATTTAAGCTGCAACAGACGGTCCAGAGTGCGCGACCGGTCTTCGCGGAGCTGAGCCGCAATCTCTTCCGCCTCGGCCGTGATGGTATGGTGACGCCCTATGGCCGCCGCAGCGATGGCGACGGCGGCCAGGCAGAGGAGCGCTGTGATTCTGAAACTGATGGATCTCACGCGTTCTACCACCGGTGTTGTTAGCGCGGGGTTCGAGACGGCGGCTCATCGGCATCGCAACACCTCGCGCGCAGGCTCTCCCGGAACCCCCGAGCGGCCAGAGGGAGTCCGGGAACATCAGTCCGATTATCGGCAACAGTTCCTGTCCGGGTCAGGATTTCGTCGCGGAGGATGCAAGGGAGGGATTGGCAGGATGATACTATCTCTGTTACACTGAGGAACCGGCTTTGTCAGATGGTCAGCCGCGGCCGGCTGTCCGTTGCCGGCAAGGAGGACGCACCGTGAGATCGCTATCTGTGCTGTCGCTGCTTCTTCTGGCCGCCCCCGCGGCCCTGTCGTCCATCGCGCGCGATCCCATCGGAACACCGCCGGCAGTCTCCGTCCGCAAGCTGGCCGCATCCGAACTGCAGGGAGACTCCCCCGCCCGTGCGGTGCAGGGCCGGATGGCCGTTATCCCGCGCTTCGAGAACTACATCATAGATTATCTTCCCGAGCAGCAGACCGAGGTGCGCCTGGCATGGGACGATGACAACCTGTATGTCTTCTTCCGCTGCTTCGAAGAACAGATGGACCGCCTGAGCGGCCGCCTCACGGAGCGGGATTCGCGCATCTGGGAGGACGACTCCGTCTATGTGATGCTGGACCCGGATCGTGACCCGAAGACCTATTTCCATCTTGGAGCGACGGTGGCCGGCACGCAGTACGACGAAAAGGACCGTCCCGAGCAGCCCGGAAGCTGGGACGGGCAGTGGACGGTGGAGACAGCGCGTGAGGATTCTGCGTGGACGGCTTTCTTCTCGATCCCGTTCAAGACCCTGGGTGTCTCCGCGCCCCGCCCGGGAGAGACTTGGAAGGCGAACTTCGCACGGCGATCTATGACCGTGAAGGAGCGCAGCGTCTGGGCAAGCATCCGCTACCATCTTGTGGAGCCGGAGAGCTGGGGGGAGATGACCTTCCACGACGCAGACGCGCTTTCCGCCGCTCTGGTCATCCGGGAACGGAAGGCCCGGAAGGAGTGGACACCGGTCGGGCTGAGGGGAGCAGGCACCTGCAGCCGGCCCGAGACGTTTGTCTCCGCCCCCGGACGCTATCCGGCCACCGTAAGCTTCGAGAACCCCCGCAGTCGCCCTGTTCCCGTCCGCGTGGATGTGCTCTGCGAGGGCAAACTCCTCTCCAGCCACCGCACCACAGCCGCACCGGGGCGGCAGGAGTACACCTTCCAGTATCGCTTCCCGTTCGAGGGACTGCATCGCATCGCGTTCGCGGTCTATGACGAGTCCACCGGGCACTTGTCGGGCCGCTCGCCTCAAGACTACGCGTGGGTGCCTCCTCTGCGCCAGAAGCTGGCCGGGCTGCAGAAGCTGGCGGCAGATCTCAGACCCGCCCG
>Ga0073932_1004191_pt1 | contig 17637 bp, 9 predicted proteins | sample DewCreD2012metaG_FD_76967 | JGI IMG/M metagenome (GOLD analysis project Ga0073932, IMG submission 76967) | Hot spring sediment bacterial and archeal communities from British Columbia, Canada, to study Microbial Dark Matter (Phase II) - Dewar... ... | reverse complement strand
TCTCTTCCGCCACCACGCCCAAGCCGGCAGAAGCACGCAAGCCGGTCCGCGCCTACGATCCGGCCGTCCTGAACGATCGCCAACCGCGGATCACCGACCTGGTGCCTGTGCGGCCGCTGGCACTGTCGGCGGCGCTGCTCGGCAGCGTCGTCGCACTGGCCCTGGTGGTCGGGCTGCATGTCGCCACCCAGGAGGCACGCCGTGGGCCGCTGGCGGAAGTGCTGGCGCCGCTGGATGTGGCCCAGCCGGCCAGTATCGCCCGCTGGCTGGCGGCCCTCTGGCTGACGGGCGCGGCCGGCCTGGCAGTGTTGATCTACCGGATCCGGCTCCACCGGGCGGATGACTATCAAGGGCGGTACCGCATCTGGCTGTGGGCCGCGGCCGCCCTGGGCTGGCTGTCGCTGGACGCCGTTGCCAGGCTGCGCATTCCCCTGGGATGGTGGCTGGCTCGGCTGGGGGGCAGCGCGCCTTCGCCCGCAGGCACGACCGTACTTTTGGCCTGGATGAGTCTGTACGGCATCGTGTTCGGCGCACTGGGTTTGCGGCTGGCTGCGGAACTGCGGTCCAGCTCGGCCAGCCTGGCAACGCTGGCTCTGGCGGCGGGCCTGTATGTCGTCGCAGCGGCCTTCGGACTGGGCGGGCTGACCAGTGGCGACACGCAGCGCGACGCCATGCTGGCGCCCCTGACATCGCTGGCGGCCCACGGGCTATTGTTGTGGGCGGTGTTGTGGTATGCCCGGCATGTGTATCTCGACGCCGCTGGTCGGCTGCTGGTGCGGATCGAGGCCGCCCCGCGTGCAGCCCGCACCAGACGCTTCGGCTGGTGGGGGCGTGGTCGCCGACAGCGGTCACATGCCACGGACGCGGCGGATGCTTCGCCGGCGGGCAGTGTCCCGATCGCAACCGGGGAGCCGACGGCAACGGAGCGTCCGGCCGCCGCGCGGTCCGCTTCCGGAACCAATCCCTCGCGAGCGCCAACCGAGAGCGGCGACTCTCCGGACGACGCTGCGGAGACGGCCCATGAACACCTCTCGCGGGCCGAGCGCCGCCGTCTCAAGCGTCTGGCCCGTGCGGATGAACAGCGCCGTGCGGCGTAGGAACTAGCGCCCGGGCTAAGCACCGGGCATTGCCACAGGCTCGTGCATCCGCCAGACTCCCCAAGGACGCGGTCTGATCCTCGTTGGACCTAGCCGCGCGAGCGCGGTGCCGTGGCACGCCGGTTGCTGCATGCCCACCGCGTTTGCCCCGCACGGAGGAACCAGGTCGATGACGCCCACTGACGCTTTCGAGGAACTGTGCCATCAAGCCCGCGAGATCGCCCTGCTGGAGTCGATCGGAGAGTTGCTCGGCTGGGATGAGCGGACGTACATGCCGCCGGCCGCCGGCGAGTACCGTGCCGAGCAGATGGCCTTCCTTTCCGGCCTGATCCACCAGCGGCGCACCGACCCGCGGCTGGGAGCGTTGCTGGAAGAGCTGGCCGCAAGCCCCTTGGCCCAGGACCCGCACAGCGACGAGGGGACGACCATCCGCGAGCTGCGGCGGCAATACGACAAGCAGGTCAAACTGCCTCGAAGCCTGGTCGAGGAACTGACGCGGGCCAGCGTGCTAGGACAGCAGGCCTGGGTGCAGGCCCGCCAGGACAACGACTACCGCTTGTTCGCTCCCCACGCGGAAAAAATCTTCCATCTCAAGCGGCAGCAAGCGGCATGCCTGGGCTACGCCGACCATCCGTACGATGCCCTGCTGGATGACTACGAGCCGGCCGCCCGCACTGCCGAGGTCGCGAAGGTGCTCGACGCCCTGCGGCAAGAACTGGTGCCCCTGGTCGGGGCGATCATGCAGTCTGGCCGCACCGCGCCGGTGGGCATCCTCCAGCGGGAATATCCCCTGGCAGCTCAAGAGGCGTTCGGCAAAACGGCTGCCGCCGCCATCGGCTTCGACTTCACCCGCGGCCGATTGGACACGACGCACCATCCGTTCTGCGCCGGCCTGGGACCGCGCGATTGCCGCATCACCACCCGCTATGACGAGCGATTCTTCAACACCGCGTTTTTCGGCATCCTCCACGAGGCGGGGCACGGCATCTACGACCAGGGACTACGGCCCCAGTGGTATGGCTTGCCGCCGGGGCAGGCCGTCTCGCTGGGCATCCACGAGTCGCAGTCCCGGCTGTGGGAGAACCTCGTCGGACGCAGTCGCGCCTTCTGGCAGCATTTCTTCCCGCAACTTGCCGGTGCCTTTCCGGCCGCCGTGGCCGATGTGACGCTGGACGCGTTCTATTGGGCCATCAACCATGTGGCACCTTCGCTGATCCGCGTCGAGGCCGACGAAGCGACCTACAACCTGCACATCGTGGTCCGCTTCGAACTGGAACAAGCGCTCCTGAAAGGCGACCTGGCGGTGGGCGACCTGCCCGCCGCGTGGCGCGAGAAGTATGGCGAGTATCTGGGCGTCGAACCGCACGACGACGCCGATGGCGTGCTGCAAGATATCCACTGGTCGGCTGGGCTGGTCGGCTATTTTCCCACCTACGCGCTGGGAAATCTGTACGCCGCCCAGTTCTTCGAGCAGGCCGATCGCGACTTGGGAGGCCTTGATCGCCTCATCGCCCGCGGCGAATTCAATCCCCTGGTTGAATGGCTTCGCAAACACATCCATCACCCAGGGCAACGGTATACGGCTGCCGAACTGGTCGAGCGGGTGACAGGCCGGCCACTCTCGCACGACCCGCTGATGAACCACTTGAAAAGAAAATTCGCTCCACTTTATGGGCTGTGAAGCCAGCAGCAGGTTGCCCTTTGGCGAGAGTTCAGGGGAGGGGCACTCTGCCGTGCAGCGTGGCCGGACGGTGCACGTTTGTCGAAGCTGCCTACAACACCGCCTGATGAAAAACCCTTGAGCACGAACCGAGGAAGAGCCGCCCGAAACGCCGGAACACCCACGTCGTTGGTGTCCGTTTCGGTTCGCAGCTCGCCCTGCCTGGCTGACTCTGGCAGGCTCAGCCGGGCAATGTTCTGCTTGTCGCAAGAGCTTGCCCAGACTCAACTTCCGGCTTGTCCGTCGCCGGCCCTCCGACAACGTGCACCTGCATTCCGGGGGCAATGACACCCTCTCGCATGACCGACGCCAAGTAACCGCACCGTCCCGCAATGGCCTCTTTAAGCTGCGGGTCGATCGCGTCGAGGACATAGCAGGGCTTGCGAGGCTGCTCCAGCCGCAGCAGCACGCCTCCGATTTCCAAGAGTGTGCCGGACGGCAGCGTCTGCACATGCAGCCCCACCACGGTGAGATTTTCTCCGGCAGCTCCGGGCACGAGCGCAAATCCTTCGCTGGCAAGCTGTTGCAAAAGCTCCAGGTCCCACAGACTCACCGCCCGATCCGGCCGGCAATGTTTGGCGTGATTGTGCCCGTCCCCTACGAGGCCCTCGCGCCGCACCACAGCCAGCGGCTGGGGCAACTTGGGAATGCCGCCGGGCGAAGTGCACACCGCCACCACGCGTGGCCCTGAATCTTCGGACAGCGGCGGCTGCATGTCGCTTCGGAACATGGCAGTAACCCTTTAGCAGCCGTGGCCGGCGACACCTGGGGATGCCCCACGCTGCTCGGGAGCAGAGCACGCAGGCCGGCAGCCCGAGTCTACCATAAGCGGCAAGTCGCCGTCGTCGGCCTCCTGTCCGGCAAGGCATTCGTCGCACGGCTCTTGGGTGGGTATGGCGGGGGCGAGGGGGCGCTGGCTTGCGGGGAGCTTCAGGCGCTCGCGGTCGCTGGCGATGAGCAGGGCCAGTAGGCGGCCGGCTGCCGCGAGCGGGCCGCCTTGCGCTTTTTGCTGGACAAGCTGGGAGAATCCACCGGCCCACCAGCCGAGGTGGTCGCGGAAGAAGGCCTTTTGCGCGTCGTCGCACACGGCAGCCCGCTCGGCCGCCAGGGCTGGATCGTTCTCGGCGACGGCCAATCTCCCTTTGGCCAGAAGCAGGGCCATGAATTCCAATTCCAGCGCGATATGGTCGGGCCGCTCGCCCAGATCGCACCGCACGGCAAGCCCGAACGCCCGGTAGAAGCCGGCGATGTCGGCCATTTCCTGGGCGCGGAAGAAGGCGTCGGTCACCGGTTGATACTCGGTTTCGTACGGCGGGCAATCGTGGCAGGTGACCAGTCCGAAGACGCGATAGTATTCCTCGGGCTGGCCGATGCCTTCGGCCGCGGTTGCGACGAGCCGGGCCACATCGGCTTCGTCTACGGCTAATGGCGTCGTCGCCAGCGGCGCCCCCTCCGCCGCGGACTTGCGTTCAACGTCCAAAAGCTCCCGCACGGCCGCCTCGAGCGTTTGCCGTTCCAGATCGCCCACCGGCCCGACGCGGCCGGGCCAGCGCGGATCCGCCAGCACGGCCGCCAAAAAGCGGTACAGCAGTTCGCACGCCAGATCGCGGGCCGGCTGCGGGATCGCATTTTCTTGAGGTCTCATCTCCATCGCAGGCATGGTCGTGTTCCCCGGTCTGGTTCCGATCGATGTTTCAGATCGAATTGGCATGCCGCTCCTTGGGGCGCTCGTGCACCGGTTCCTGGATCGTAACCCGGACGACTTCCTTGCCGAACTTGTTGTAGCCCACGACGGTGTCGTTGAAGATCTCTTGGATCTTTTCCTCGCCGCTGGGCAGCTTCACCGGGACCTCGGCCACCTTGGGGCCTTTTTCGATGCGGAACTTGAACAGAATCTGCCGCTGGGCCCGGAAAAGCTGGAGCACGGCGAGCAGTTCCCGGTCCGGACAGCAGTATTGCTCCAGCGCCCGGTCCACCCCGGGGCCGAACATCTGATAGAGGTAGCCGCGCGGCACCCAGCGGGGCGGGATGTAAAAGCCGTTGGGCTCGGTGCCGAACTGCGGGTACAGCGGCAGGGCCACTTGCCGCTCGCGGACGAGGTAATACAGCGGGTTCTCCGGATCCTCGGCCCATTGGCCGTCCTCGGCGATCCGCACCAGCCCTTGCAAACGGATTTTCCCCACGCAGACCGACATGCAGCGGGTCTCCACGGGTGCTCCGTCGGGGCACAGCTCCGGGTCTTTGCCCTCGATCCGCGGGTAGCAGCCGATGCACTTCTCGCTGGTGTGCGTGTTCGGACGGTACATCACTTTCTTGTACGGGCAGCCTTCCACGCACTTGCGATAGCCCCGGCAGCGGCTCTGGTCGATCAGCACGATCCCATCCTCGGGGCGTTTGTAAATCGCCTGGCGCGGGCAGGCGCCCAGGCAGCCGGGATAGGTGCAATGGTTGCAGATCCGCGCCAGATAAAAGAACCACACGCGATGCTCGGGCAGCGAGGCCGACGCCTGATAGGTTCCCAGAGCATTCTGCCGGCCGGTGGCGCAGTCTTCATGCACGTTGGGGCTACGCCACTCGTCGTCGGTGGGCAAATAGCCGAGCACGGCCTGCGGGCCTTCCGGTCCGATCCGCGTCTCGGCCGCCTCGAAGATCGTCTTGCCCTCGAACACGCCGTAGGGGCGCTGGCGCGGCTCCTGCGACGCGAGGTTCCACACCTGCCCGCCGGGGTTCGCCTCTTCCAGCATCGCCAGCAGCCGCGCGTCCCAGTGCCGGGGATACCCGCCGAACGGCTTGGTCTCGACGTTGTTCCACCACATCGCCTCCTGCCCGCGTGAGAACGTCCAGGTGCTCTTGCACGCCATGGTGCACGTCTGGCAGGCGATGCAGCGGTTGATGTTGAACACGAAGGCGAACTGCCAGCGCGGGTGCCGCTCTTCGTACGGGAAGCTCATCCTCCGGCCGAGTTGCCAGTTATAGACCTGTGCCATGATGCGACCCTCCCCCGTGCGGCCCATCCCTGTCGTCCCCTCCCCGGCCGGCCGCGGTCGGACAGGGGAGAATCTGCAAGAGCGTCTGCGGCCCGTCGTCCTCTTCCGCTTCGTCAGCGATCTGTTCGAGGATCCGAAGCTGCGCTCCGCGAGACATCAGCTCGGCGAGGCAGCGTTCGACCTGGGCCTGCCCGACGCAGCGCCGCAGCTCCACCAGCAGCGGGTAGCGGGGGTCGTAAAACAGCCCCGCCAGCGCCGCCGGCTCCCACCCCATCGCCAGGAACTCGGCCAGCAGGCACTGCAGCATCTGCTGCGGGTCGCCGAAAGCCGGCTGGGCGACCAGTTCCAGCGGGTCCTCTTCTTCGAGAGGCCGCGTCCGCGGATCGACTTTGGGCACCCAGGTGCCGGCATCGTCGGGGCCGTTCATGAGGCGTTCTCCGGTCGTACGATCTTCAAGTAGCCGCCGGCCAGATACAGGTCGTTTTCCGGGGCCTGGCTGTGCGGGCCGAAGGGGTCAATCGCGCCGCTCCACGCCCCCTGCCCATCCAGGCCGCCCGCTTCCGCCTTGACCAGCTTCACCAGCGTCTCCTTGGGGACGGTGTTCACCGCGTGGTTGTCCGCCTCGCCGCCGAACATGAACGCCATCCGCAGCTTGGCCTTGTGGAACAGCGTGTCGGTCTGGTGCATCGGCATCAGCCAGTTGCGGGTGCACGACTGGGGTGAGCCGTAGCGGAGATTGGCCTGGTAGCCGGTGTCGGCCGAGCGGGCGCGACCGTCGGGGCGTGTCTCGTGGGCCAGCACCGTCTTCTCGGTCGCTCCATAGGGCGCGTGCTTGGTCATCACCACGCCTCGCGGGTAGCTGCTGTTGTAGGTCACGCGCACCAGAAGCCGCGCCACCTTGGCCCGCTGCGGATCGTTCTGCCAGCCGCGGAACGGCCGGTCGTCGGGGTTGGCGTCCACATACACGTAGTCGCCGTTATTCAGCCCCAGCTCGCGGGCATCCTCCGGGTGGATGTGCAGTTGATGGTCGCCGAAGAACGGCAGCCGCCGGTCGCGGCGCTGGGCGTCGCCGTAGTTGGAATCCCAGATGTTGTGCCAGTCGACATTCGACCAGGAGGAATGCACGCGGTGCCGCGACTTGGGGGTCAGCAGGTAGAAGCGGTAGCCGGCCTGCCACAGCGGGTTGACCGTCTTTTTCACCTCGGCCCAGGAGAGCTTGATGTTGCGGATCGTCCGCTCGTCCCAGTGCATCGCGTCCGGCGGGATGCCGAAGTCGTCCGGGCGGATCAGCGGGCTAGTGCTGACGATCACATTGGGCAGGTAGGGGGTGGCTTCCGGCCCTTCGCGGTGCACGATGAAATTCTCGCCGTGCCGGATCGCCTCGGGAATGTCGCAGTAGGCGTTCAGCCGGCCGGTGTCGGTCCAGAACGGCAGATCGTCGTGGATGTTCTCGTAGAAGGGGATGCGGGGGTAGGTACGGAACAGCATCAGGGCCACGCCCTCTTCCCCGTATTTGCCGGCGAGGATGTCGTCCACGCGGTAGCCTCGCGTGGTCGTCGAGCCGTCCAGCAAGCGCTGGAGGTAGACCTTCACCCCCTCGGCCTTGTCTTCCAGGATGAACTTCCAGTAGTCGGCGATCCGCGGGTCGCCCGCTTCCCGGGCCAGGGCGGCGGCCGACTCGGCCAGGATGTGCACGTCGTCCCGGCTGTCGTACAAGGGCGCGATGCCCCCTTTCCAGATCTGCAGGTAGGGGTTGGAGCACGAGGCGGTGATCTCGTAGGTCTGGAACTCCATCCAGGTATTGGCCGGGTAGATCAGGTCCGCATATTCGCAGGAGCTGGTCATTTCCACATCCTGGGCGATGATGCAGTCGATCTTCGGGTTGACCACGAAGAACATGTCGTAGGTGTGCTTGGCGTTGTTGAATAGGTTGACGTTGGCGAACCAGAGGAACTTGGTGGGGGTGGGCATGTGCGTCTGGCCGGTCAGGCAGACCCGCCCGTACTTGGGCGTGTGGACCACCAGCGGCCGCTCGCCATGGTTCCAGTAGGCAGGTTCTTCATCTTTGGTGGTCTTGTTCACTGGAATGTCCTTGCCGTCGGCCCGCGGGTCGAGGTTGGGGCGGAACGGGTCTTCGGCGATCCAGCCCAGAAAGCCCGGCCCAGTATCGGGATCGCCCTGGAACAAGGCGGCCTTGTAATTCCCCGCCCAGGTGAAGCAGCCCGCGCCCGGCTTGCCGAGCTGGCCCGTGAGCATGATCGGCAGGTACTGCGCCCGGTTGGCCAGCGTGGCATGGAACCAATGGTTGATCCCTTCCCCCACATGGATCGCCACGGCATGGCCGGCCTGCGTCGTCTCCCAGATGTCGCGGGCCAGCCGCTCGATCAGCGTCTTGTCCGCCCCGGTGATCTCGGCCACCGTGTCCAGGTCGTAGTCCGCCAGGTGCAGCCGGTACGCCTCCCAGATCGTGAGCACCTCGACCTCGCTGCCGTCCACGAGGCGCACCCGCCCGCGGAAGGAGAGCGCCGGCCGGATGCCCTCCGCCTGCATCCGCGCTCCCATCTGGTCGCGGGTGATCGGGCGGACCGCGCGGAGCTGCTCGTCGTACACGCAGAAGTCGCCGATCTGTGCATACTGCTCATCGGTCAGGTGCTGCACCTTGTAGGACGGGCCGTCCTTGCGGAGCTTGAGGCGGTAGCCCGGCACGACGTCGCTGGCCCGCAGCCGGCGGAGGGTGTCGGTGCGGATCAGCAGGGGGAAGTCGGTGTAGGCCCGCACGAACGCCTCGTCGTACCAGCCGCGGTCGATCATCAGCCGGGTGATGCCCAGAAACAGCGCCGTGTCGGTGCAGCCGGGACGCACCTGGATCCAGTAGTCGGCCTTGGTGGCTGGCGGGGAGTACTCGGGCGTGATGACCACGATCCGCCCGCCGCGCTCCATGATCTCGATGAACCAGTGCGAGTCGGGCATCTTGTTCTCGACGAGGTTCTTGCCGCACTGGATGTGCAGCTTGGCGTTGCGCATGTCGTTGAAGTCGCAGTCGGCCGTCTGCAGTCCGTGGACGAACGGATGCCCCGGCGCCTGGTCGCCGTGCCAGGTGTAGTTCGACCACAGCCGGCCACCGAGCGCTTCCTGCGGCGGGACGCCGCGCACCTGCTGATCCACCAGCGCCAGCATGTTGGCCCAGCGGTACAGCCCGTACTTGCCCATCACGCCCAAAAGCCCCATGCCCCCGCGGAGCTTCATCGTGCGGGTGCCCGCGCCATGGCACGCCTCGATCATTTCCGGCTCGTAGCCGTCCACGGCCAGCCGCCGACGCCCCTCTTCGCCGCTGTAGGTGTGGGCGATCGCCAGCACGGCCCGCGCGTGATAGCGGTAGATCTCGTCCCAAGAAACGGGGAGGAACTGGTCGGTGCCGCGGGCCGTGAAGCGGTATTTGTCCCGCAGCTCCGGATGGTCCGACAGCGAGGGGAACCCGTCGTCCGCCCAGGCCTTCCATCCCGCGCGGATCATCGGGCTTTTCAGCCGGTACGGCCCGTACACCCGCCGCTGCTGGCTGAACCCCTTCGCGCAGCCCCGCGGGTTCCAGTGCACCGTGTCCCGGTTGCCGTACAGGTCGGTGCAGTGCCCTCCCTCATGGGCCTGCTCGGAGCGGACCACGATCCCGTTGCGGACGAAGGCCCGCATCCGACAGTTGTGCGTGTCGTTGGGGGCACAGACCCAGGTGAATGTGCGGTCGTAGCGGTACTGGTCCCGGTATACCTCTTCCCAATCGCGAGACGGATAGACACCCAGTGGATTGTCCACCGCCAGCGGTTCGAAGCCCACAAGCGAGGGAGCGACCAGCGGGCTGCCGCCCAGGGCCACAGCCGTCTTCAGGAAGTCGCGACGGTCGAACATGGCTTGACCTCCCTTTCCACATCAGGACCCTCTTCCCGCTCCGTGCGCCGCTGGCGCCCGGCCCCTGCGGTCGGGCGCTGGCCCCTCGCCGCAGTGCTCAGGGTTGGCCCCTCACCGCACCTCCAAGTCGTGCCAGATCGATACCTGCTTTTGCGGGCCCCGCTCGCGAGCCGCGCCGTCCCATAGTGCCAAGGCGAGGGAGCACTTCTGGCCGGCCGCCAGCGGCACTCCCTGCTCGGCAGCCATGGCCAGCGGCCGCGCCAGCACGACGTTCCACCGCCCGCCGGCCCGCTGCGCCTGAGCCACCACCGCTTGCTGCGCCCGGGGGCGGAAGGTCGTGCTGCCCGGCCCGCGGGCTCCCAGATGCCCCACCTCGCGGGCGGCGGCCGCCAGCAGGTTGCCGGCCGCCCGCGCGGTCAGGAAATCGGGCAGGGCCCCTTGTGCCAGGCGGGTGTAGGGCAGTCCCTCGAACGGATAGTCATCCAGGGGTGGGATGGCCGGCCCTGCCCCGCCGGCCCGCCAGTGCCATAGCTCGACCTGCCCCTGGGCTGCCCCCATCCCGACCAGCGGCTCGGCCGGCCCGCGGAACAGGGCCACTGCGGCCATGTCCTCGAAATGATCGCTCTCGAGGGAGCTGCCGTCCTCGGTCGCATCCTGCCAGCTCAGCCGGATCGCCAGCGTCTGGCCGTCATGGACGGCCTGGACCACGAGCCCCGGCTCGGCATCGTCCCGCCACCACAGCGGGAAGGTGCCGATCGCGACCGGCTGCCCCATGCCGCGCCATGCCGCCTCGGACGGATCGGCAGGCAGGCGAGGGACGCGCACGGCGTCGATCGTCTTCCGCCGCAAGACGACCGCCTCCCGCTGGGCTTCCGTCGATAGCGACCGCAGGTAGTGCAGGATGTCGCCGATCTCCTGCGGCGTCAGGTTCTTGGAGGCCGGCATGGGCGTGCCCGGCATCCCGTAATACATCCGCAGATACAGCGAAGCCAGATCGTGCCCACCCTTGTAGATGCCGCGGGTCAGGTCGCGCGGCCGCGTGGGATAGCCTTCGTCGTCGATCATCCGCTGCACGCCGTCCCCCTTGCCCTCCGTCCCATGGCAGGAATGGCAGCTTTGCCGCAGGTACAGCTCCCGGCCGCGGGCGATCGCCTGTTCGTCGGCGCCAGGCAGTGTCGGCAGCGGCTCGGGCGGCTGCGGCGTGGTCTGCCGCTGGACCACTTCCCGGATCTCGGCCTGCACCTCCTCGGAGCGGATCTCCTCGTCGCTGAGCTGCTCTTGTTGCTTGAGGTGGGCGATGTAGCGCTGGCGCGTCCCTTCGCGGAACAGACGGTAGACCTCGTCGATCAGGGCTTCCCGCTGGTCCGCCGGCAGGTGCCCCCAGGGAGGCATCGAGGAGCCGGGCATCCCCCGCACGAGCACGGCCATCAGGTCGTCGCGCGAGGGCACCCCGTTTGGCGTGCTGATCAGGCGGAATTTGCCGATCTGGAAATTGCGCGGCTTGGGATACAAGTACAAAGCCGCAATCCCCTGGCCATCCCCCTCGGTGCCGTGACAGGCCGCACAGTGCTGGGCGTACAGCGCCTGCCCAGGGGTTGGCTCACCCGCTGCCTGCTGTCCCCGGGCCACCGCGCAGCTCACGGCAAGCCCCATGAACCACGCCCACCCGGCTGGTCGCCCTGCCGGGCAACTTTTCCTCCTCCCGTCCCTCTGCCGCATGCGCCAGGCCATGGCGACCTCCCTGCGAATGAGCGGTGGGGTGCGCGAGATGCTGGCGGGTGCAGCAAAGCGTGGGCCGAATTGTGATCCTTTTCACGAAGCGTGCGTTGATAGCGGCTTTGTACCGCGTTTTCCGGGGGGGTTCGCGGAGCAGCATTGGCCAGGCGATGCGGTGCGATCATCCCGACACGGCCATGGGCCAGACGGCCCCAGCGCGGAATTGACACAGCACGAGGCGCGCGGTGTGCGTTGCTGACCGGCGGCCGGCCGACCGACGAAGGGGCAGGCGAAGTCGATGCCCTGGCCGCTCGTCACGAAGCTTTTAACGTTCCAGGCGGCAAGCGCCCGCCTTCTGTGCCCGCTGGCTGCTCACGGCCTTGCGATTGGGGGAGGACCTCTCTAGGCCAACAGCGGCCGCACCACTTCGCCGTGCACGTCGGTCAGGCGATAGTCGCGTCCCTGGAACCGGTACACCAGCCGGGTGTGGTCGAAGCCCAATAGGTGCAGGATCGTGGCCTGCAGGTCGTGGACGTGCACCTTGTCGCGGACGACCGAAAAGCCCAGTTCGTCCGTCTCGCCGTGGCTATAACCCGCCTTCACCCCGCCGCCGGCCAGCCACATCGTGAAGCAGTCGGGGTAGTGGTCGCGTCCGAGCACGTTGCTTTTGCTGGTCCGACCTTCGCGGAACGGGGTGCGACCGAATTCCCCGCCCCAGATCACCAGCGTCGTGTCGAGCAGCCCGCGGGCCTTGAGGTCCTGGATCAGAGCGGCGACCGGCTTGTCCATCGTGGCGCACTTCTGCGTCAGACCGTCGCGGATGTCTTCCGCCGGGCGGGTGCCGTGGAAGTCCCATCCCCAGTCGAAAAGCTGCACGTACCGCACCCCTTGCTCGATCAGCCGGCGGGCCAGTAGGCAATTGTTCGCCAGGCTGGCCGCTCCCGGCTGGGCGCCGTAAGCCTCAAGCACGTGCGCTGGCTCGCGGGAAAGATCCATCACTTCCGGCACGGCCATCTGCATGCGGAACGCCAGCTCGTACTGGGCGATGCGGGTCAGCGTCTCGGGATGCCCCATGTCGCGAGCCTGCTGCTCATTGAGCGTTCGCAGGGCATCCAGACTCTGTCGCCGCAGGCTGCGGGACATGCCGGGCGGGTCGGAGGCATACAGCACGGGGTCCCCCTTGCTGCGGCACTGCACGCCCTGGTAGACGGAAGGCAGAAAGCCGCTGCCGAAGCTGTTCTTGCCGCCGTTGGGCTGCACGCCGCTGGAGATCAGGACGACGAAGCCGGGCAAGTTCTCATTTTCCGAGCCCAGACCATAGGTGACCCACGCGCCGAGCGACGGACGCCCCGAACGCGGTGAACCGGTATATAGCAGCAGCTCCGCCGGCGCGTGATTGAACTGGTCCGTGGTCATCGAGTGGATGAAGCACAGTTCGTCCGCCACGGCGTGCAAATGCGGCACCGCGTCCGACATCCAATGTCCGCTCTGGCCGCAGCGGACGAATTTCCGCGGCGTGCCGAGCAACTTCGGGATGCCGGTGGTGAAGGCGAATCGTTTGCCTTCCAGCAGCGAGGCCGGGCAATCCTGCCCATCGCGCTCGACCAGGGCCGGTTTAAAGTCCCACAGGTCCAGATTGGGCGGCGAACCGGTCATGTGCAGGTAGATCACCTGCCGCGCCCGGGCAAGAAAGTGGGGTGGCCGGGGGGCGAGCGGGTTGACGACCGGCGGAGCGACCGCTTGGCCCTTCGGAGCGGCCAGACCGTCGCGGGCCAGCAGTGAGGCCAGGCCCACCGCCCCCAGGCTCAGCGGACCGGCCGAGAGGAAGTAGCGCCGCGTCACACCTTGCAGATATTCCAGGTGAGGATTCATCGCTTGACAGACCCTGTGATGCGACCGTTCACGATAGGGAGCATCTCCGTGCGAACACGATCGGTAGGCTTAGGATTCATGGTTCTTCGAGGTGCCTCTTGTAAACCCCGGTTGCAGAAGCAACCGGGGCCACCCTGTCGTTCTTGGAGGTGCCTCTTGTGAACCCCGGTTGCAGAAGCAACCGGGGCTACACGTATACCACACGTCTACCACACAACTCACCACACGACTCTGCCCACACAACACGCATCATCTCAACGTTTGAATATCAGTTCATCCAGGTTCAGGATCACGTTGCACACGACGGTCCAGGCCGCCCGTTCGGCCAGGTCGCTGCCGGCAGCCGGCGATCCAGCCTCCTGGCCGGCCATCTCCGCCGCGGCGGACGCGTCGGTGCGGAAGGTGGCCAGGGCCTGCTCGTAAAGCTGGACCATCGCGGCCGTTTCCTCCTCGCGCGGCAAACGGCTCAAGGCCAACAGCCAGGCATACGCCAGCCGCTGCGGCGGGGGACCGGTGGCCTCGTGCAGCAGGCGCCGGGCCATGGCCTGAGCCGCCTCGACATAGACCGGGTCGTTGAGCGTCACCAGCGCTTGCAGCGGCGTGTTGGTGCGGCTGCGGCGGAGGGTACACACCTCGCGGTTGGGGGCGTCGAAGGTCGCCATCGAAGGATAGGGATTGGAACGACGCCACGTGGTATACAGCGCGCGGCGATAGCGGTCTTCTCCGGTGCTGGGCGGCCAGTCGACCGCGCTGCCGAACGCGGCACTCAGTCCCAAGGCCGGCTGCGGCGGCCGGACCGGCGGACCAAACATCTTGGTACTGAGCAGCCCGCTGATGGCCAGGGCCTGGTCGCGGATCATTTCCGCCGAATGCCGCACCCGCGGCCCGCGGGTCAACAGCCGGTTCTCCGGATCGCGGGCCAACAGCGCCGGGCTGACACGGGACGACTGGCGGTACGTGGCCGAAGTGACTAAAAGCCGCAAAAACGCCTTCTGATCCCAGTTCAGACGCACCAGCTCCGTGGCCAGCCAGTCCAGCAATTCCGGGTGCGAGGGCAGTTCCCCTTGCGCGCCGAATTCTTCGCTCGTCGCGACCAGCCCCAGCCCGAAGAGCTGTTCCCAGAACCGATTGGCAAACACCCGGGCGGTGAGCGGGTTGTCCGGCGACATCAACCAGCGGGCCAGTGCCAGCCGGTCTGCCGGACCCGGCGGCAGCGGAGGAAAGCAAGCGGGCGTGCCCGGCTGGACCTCCGGCCCCAGGTCCAGAAAATTGCCGCGGTATTGCAGCCGCGTGGTGCGGCGCCGCTCGGGCGGCAGTTCCCGCAGGATCGGCACGCTCGCTTCCGGTTTCATCTCCGCAAGCTGCTTTTCGAGCTGGGCCAGGCGGCGGCGGTCTGCCCGGCGGGCAGGAGCCACCGCCAGGTAGTGTTGACGAAGCTGTTCGGCTTGCTCGGGTGTGCGCTGTTCGCGAGGTGTGCGGAGGATGTCGAGGATCGCCGCGGGCGTCAGGAGCAATTCCAGTTCGTCTTCCGGAAATTCGGCTTCCCAGGCGGCCTGGCCGGCCCGAAGCTCGTCGCTCACCCGGCTTAGCCGCTGGCGGAGCTGTTCGATTTCGGCCTGCCACGCCTGGCGCTGCGCCTGCTGGGCGGAGGAAAACAGCGGCAGCGTGGGGCTTTCGTCCCGGCGATCGGCGTCTTCGGTGTTGTTGAAGATGGCGAAGACGCGGAAATACTCTTCCTGGGAGATCGGGTCGTACTTGTGGCTGTGGCACTGCGCGCAGGCGATGGTGGTGCCCATCCAGACGGCGAAGGTGGTGTTGACGCGATCGACGACGGCGACGTTGCGGAACTCTTCGTCATTGGTCCCGCCTTCGTTGTTGGTCAGCGTGTTGCGGTGAAAGGCCGTGGCGATGAGCTGGTCCTGCGTGGGATGGGGCAACAGGTCGCCGGCGAGCTGGTCGATGGTGAAATCAACCAGCGACGGGTTGGCGTTGAGGGTGCGGATCACCCAGTCGCGATAGGGCCAGATGACCCGCGGCGGGTCGTCGGCGTAGCCGGCCGAATCGGCGTAGCGGGCCAGATCGAGCCAGACGTGTGCCCAGTGCTCGCCATAGCGGGGCGAGGCCAGATACCAGTCGACGGCCGCCTCGTACCCCAGCCGCAGGAAGCGGGCCAGTTCCTCAGGAGTGGGCGGCAGGCCGGTCAGGTCGAGGGCCACCCGCCGCACCAGCACCGACAGCTCCGCCTCGGGCGAAGGAGCGAGCCCTTCGCGCGTCAGGCGCTGGAGGATGAACGCATCGACCGGATTGCGGGGCCACTCGCCGTGCCGCACAGCCGGCACAGGCGGGCGGCGGGGCGGCTGGTATGACCAGTGGACGGCGTAGGGGGCACCCTGGGCGATCCAGGCGCGGAGCAAGTCGATTTCCCGCGCGGTCAGATGCGGTCCCGCTTCTTTGGGCGGCATCCGCTCGTCGTCGTCGGCCGCGGTGACGCGGGCGATGAGGGCACTTTTTTCGGGCTGGCCGGGCACGATGGCGGCATAGCCGCCCAGGTCGGCCAGCGCCCCTTCGCGGGTGTCCAGCCGCAGCCCGTCGGTCCCTCCCTTCCGCTGGCTGGCGTCGGGCCCGTGGCATTTGGCACAGCGGTTGGAGAGGATCGGGCGGATGTCGCGGTTGAAATCGATGAAGGGCGGCCCGGCCGCCGCAGCACGGTGCACGGCGGCGAGCACCAGGAAGATCGTGGCGGTAAGGCGGGACATGGCAGAGGCCGCAAAGGCAGGGGGAATCCGGAGGGGGCGGCACGCTGCTCCGCGAGCGGGTTGTGCCAGGCAGGCGGTGCCGCTCCCCTTCCCAGGATAGCAAATCGCCCGCCGGCGTGCCTCCCTCGACGTCCGGGGCTCCCTCGGCCCCTTCCCGAGGCACTAGCCCGCCGAAGGCGACTGGCCCACCATCCGCCGCGCTTCACGCCGGTAGAACCCGCGTTTGACCGCTTCGGCCGTCGCGGCGTACGCCAACACCAGCAGCAGCATGCTGGCGACCACCTTCCCTGGCAGCGGAACCATCGCCAGCGGCCCGGCCAGCGGCAAGTAGGGGAGCGCGATCGCCAAGACGACCACCGCCGCCGTCGTCGCCATCAGGGCCGCACCGGGACGATCCGTCCCCAGCGGCCGCCGGCTGCGGACCACGAGCACGACCAGGCAGGCCGACACGACCGACTCGACGAACCAGCCGGTGCGGAACAGCGCGGCGTCGGCCTGAAACAGCCACAGCAGGGTGGCGAACGTGAGGTAGTCGTACACCGAACTGACCAGGCCGAACCAGATCATGAACCGGCGGATCAGGCCCACATCCCAGCGCTGCGGCTGGCGGACCAGCTCCTGATCCACCCGGTCGCGGGCGATGGTCATTTCTGGCAGGTCGGTCAGGAGGTTGTTGAGCAGCACTTGCTTGGGCAGCAAAGGCAAAAACGGCAGCCACAGCGACGCCCCCGCCATGCTGAACATGTTGCCGAAGTTGGCACTGGTGGCCAGCAGGATGTATTTCAGCGTGTTGGCGAAGGTGGCCCGGCCTGCTTCGACACCGGCTTGCAGCACGCCCAGGTCTTTGCGGAGCAGCACGATGTCGGCCGCCTCGCGGGCCACCGGCACGGCGTCGGCCACCGAGATGCCCACATCGGCCGCGTGGAGGGCTGCGGCGTCGTTGATCCCGTCCCCCATGAATCCCACCACGTTCCCCGCCTTCTTCAGCGCCAGCACCAGCCGCTCTTTCTGCGTCGGCTCGATGTCCGCGAACACGTCGACCTGGCCGACGCGGTGGAGCAGCGCTTCGTCGCTCAGGCGGCGGAGCTCGCCGCCGGTCAACAGCCCTTGCGGCGAAAGGCCCACCGCCCGCGCCACACTGGCCGCCACCGCCGCCCCATCCCCGGTGATCATCTTCAGCCGGATGCCCAGTTCCCGCAGCGCCTCCAGCGTCTCCGCCACGCCTGCCTGCGGCGGGTCGTGGAAGACGAGCAATCCCACCAGCGTCAGTCCCTGTTCGTCCTCACGCGCCACACGCCGGCTTTCGACCCGCTTGTCGGCCACCGCCAGCACGCGGAAGCCCGCGCTGCCTAGAGCCTGCAGCAGCTCCTGGATCGCCGGTCGGACGTCGCCCAGCGGGCGGCACGTCCCATCGGCCAGTTCCGCCGTCTGGCAGACCGCCAGGACGCTCTCCACCGCGCCTTTGGTGATCAGCCGGGCACGCTCTCCTTCGCGGACCAGCACGCTCAGCCGCTTGCGGACGAAGTCGTATGGGATTTCGTCCAGTTTTTCCGGCAGGCCCGCGCGGGGGCCAGGCAGCCGGCGGAGCG
>Ga0073932_1004184_pt1 | contig 17662 bp, 15 predicted proteins | sample DewCreD2012metaG_FD_76967 | JGI IMG/M metagenome (GOLD analysis project Ga0073932, IMG submission 76967) | Hot spring sediment bacterial and archeal communities from British Columbia, Canada, to study Microbial Dark Matter (Phase II) - Dewar... ... | reverse complement strand
TACACGGCTGCCCCCGCCCAACTTTCCGCCAGTTTCACCCCTCACTGACGAACTTGGGTTAAGAGGCAGCCACCGGCGGATTTCGGGTTGCCTGACGAATTCTATGCACGCCATCACATCATCCCGATGTTGCCGGTGCATGATTTCTCAGGGGCGACAGCCATCCAGTCGCTCCAAACTCGGCCCCGGCGGCACAGCGCGCCCCTGTACCGTCGCGACAAGGACCGCGCGGCCCATCGGGAAAAACGCCGCCAGTGTGGCCAACGTGGTTGCTTGGAGAAGCGGCGCGGAGCGTCTGGGCAGGGCCATGCGCGGGCCTCTGAACAACCTGCTGTGCCGGCGGAGCAGCCTTTGAAATCCGCCTGGTCGGCGCACCAGAAATACTGGCAAGCATTTTGAATTGCAGTCATATCTTCGTGACGAGCTGCGGCCAGAATGACGTGAACTTGGACCCATACCGCCTTACGCAGTTTTCGACAGCGTCGGAGGCGTATGCGGGACACAAGTTCATTCCCGCCGCGCAGAACGCCTTTCAGTTGAGCCAGCGCTACGCGCTGGAACGCTTTTGCGAAGCCGCCGCCAGCCGGGACGCGGTGCCGCCCCCTAACAACGGCTCGATCTTCACCATGGACATGCCCGCCGGCGTGATGGGCTTCGACCGGCCGAAGCCGCATCCAGTCTCGCCCGACGGCTCGTGGCGCACGGTTCATCAAGGCCAGGTGTTCGGCACGATTTACGCCAAGGCATTTGCGCCGGTGACGGCGCAACAGGTGCGCCTGAACATCAACGCCAAAGTTGTCCAGTTCGACTTGTTCAAGAAGTAACTATGAAACAATTCCTGATTTCGTTCTTCATGGTCGCGGCGTTCGTGGCGCGGGCCGATGAATTGGATCAGATATTCGCCCACCCGCCGGAGTCAGCCAAGCCGGGCGTGTTGTGGATGTGGATGGGCTGCAATCTCAGTTCAAATGGAATCACCCGCGATTTGGAGGCGTTGAAGGACGCCGGGTTCAATCGCACGACGATGTTCAGCCTCGCCGATGTGACGACACCTTGGGCGGGCGAGATTCGCAACAGCCCGACGCCGGAAATCGTTGCGTGGACCGAACCATGGTGGTAGCTGGTTCGTCATGCCGCGCTCGAATCGAAACGGCTCGGCATGGATTTCGGGATGCACAACTGTCCCGGCTATGAATCGAGCGGCGGACCGTGGATCCCACCGGAGCTTTCGATGCAGGAAGTCTGTTTCTCGCAGACACCCGTCAACGGCCCGGGCAAGGTCGCCTTGAACCTGCCGCGAGCGACAGTTGACCCGCGCGCGGTGCAACCGTTCCCGGTATTTAACCCGAACACCGGCAAGGTCGAGAAACCGGAGATCCCGGAGCGCAAGACGTATTACCGCGACATCGCCGTGCTCGCCATGCCGGCAACCGGAGTGGTCGCGAAGGATCAGGTGGTTGATCTGACCGGCAAGCAGGAGTGGAACGCGCCGGCCGGCAACTGGATCGTGTATCGCCTCGGGCACACGACCATGGGGATGCTGATCCAGCCGGCGCAGTGGAAGGCGACCGGGTTCGAGTGCGACAAGATGAGCGTCGAGGCGGTGACATTCCACATGAACCACGTCATCGGCGAAATCCAAAAGCACCTTGGCGACCTCATTGGCACGGGATTTACGCCCGTTCATTTCGACAGCTACGAAGCCGGCATGCCCGGCTGGACGCCGAAGATGCGCGAGGAATTTCCCAAACGGCGCGGCTACGACCTCACCCCGTTTCTCGCGACCTTCGCCGGGCGCGTGGTCGGCAGCGACGCGGAAACCAAAAAGTTCCGGGCGGATTTTCACAACACGATCCGCGATCTTTACCGGGATGTTTATTTCACGACGGTCCAGCAGATGTTGCACACGGCAAAGCTGGAATTTCTCTGCGAGCCTTACGGCGGCCCTTGGCGGCAGGACGAGATCATGCCCAAAGTGGATCGGGTGATGACTGAGTTCTGGACGAAGGACGGTAAATACGAGCCTTACGAAGTTGGCCCGACCATTGCGGCGCTGCGCAAAAGCGGGCAGAACATTGTCGAGGCCGAGGCCTTCACGGGTGGTCCAGCCGACAGCCAGTGGATCGAGACGCCGGCGTGGGCGAAGCCCATCGGAGACGCGGCCTATTGCGCGGGGATCAACCGGTTCATCCTCCACCGGCTTGTGCAGCAACCGTGGGATGCGCGCTATCGGCCCGGCGCGACGATGGGACAATGGGGCACGCACTTCGACCGCACGCAGACCTGGTGGGAGTCCGGCAAGGCGCTCGTGCAATACTGGCAGCGCTGTCAGGCGTTGCTGCAATGGGGCAGGATCGCGCCGCTGGATTTTCACGCGGAAGGTTTTCTGGCAAGCGCCATTCACCGGCGCAGCGACAAGGCGGACGTTTGGTTCGTCGCCAATCTCGAACGCACCGCCGGCGAGGCGCAGTGCGCGTTCAAGGTGACTGGCAGGCAGCCGGAGTTGTGGGATGCAGTCACCGGCACAAAGCGCGAATTGCCGGACTTTGAAGACGATGGCAGCGAGACCACGCTCACGCTGGAGTTCGCGCCCGCGCAAAGCTGGTTCGTCGTGTTTCGCAAACCCGGCAAGCCCGCGCGCGGCCCGAACTTCCCGGCATTGAAACCGGTCGCTGAAATCACCGGGGCGTGGGACGTGAGCTTTGATCCACAGTGGGGTGGGCCGGCTGCGGTGAAGTTTGCGAAGCTGGAGGATTGGACGAAGCGTCCTGAGCCCGGCATCCGGTATTACTCCGGCACGGCGACCTACCGGACGACGTTCGATGGCGTGAATGCCACGCGGCTCGATCTCGGCGTGGTGAACCACATCGCGCGCGTGCGGCTCAATGGCCGCGACCTCGGGATCGTTTGGACCGCGCCGTGGAGCGTGAGCCTCCCGGCCGGACTGTTGAGGGCCACCGGCAACCAGCTCGAAATCGAAGTCGCCAACGTCTGGCGCAACCGGCTCATCGGCGACGAGCAAGAGCCGCCGGATTGCGAATGGCTGCCGGGACACATGGGCCACGGCGGCTTCCTCAAACGATTCCCCGACTGGTTCGTCAAGGGGCAGCCGCGACCGTCGCGCGGCCGCTACTGTTTTACGACCTGGAATTATTTCACGAAAGACTCGTCGCTCGCGCTGTCCGGACTGCTCGGCCCGGTGCGGTTGCTGACCGAAGACTGGGCCGATGCTGGCACAAAGCGTCCGAAATCTCGGGTGCAATCGCGGACCGGAAAATCTTTGGAAGCAGACGTGGTGAGGGAACATCTGCTCGCCATCGCGTCGGTGGCCGAAGCTGGCGTGGCCCACGATGGCGGCGGCACAAATGCCGACGCACTTTTCAACGGCACGACGAGGAACGGTTCGGGCGGCGACGAAACACTCAACGACGGCAAAACCTTTCGCGGCTATGGCAGCGGATCGAGTCTGACGCTGCGGCTGCCCCGGCCCAGCGAACTCGCGGACATTCGCACCTTTGCCGGCCATCCGGATGGGCGGGCCAGTCAGAGTTACGCCGTGCTGGTCGCCCACGCCGCCGACCCGGACAAATTCGAAATGCTCGCCTCGGTTTCGGTGCGTTGCGGCGGGGACGCGTCGGAACTGCGGATCAAGGCGGAGGCGACCAATGTGGTGGCCGTGCGTTTTGAATTTCAGGACGGCCCGCTCGGCTTCAACGTCTATCGCGAGATCAATCTCGTGGGGGCTGCGAAATGAAGCGATTCAATATGAGACTGACCTTGAAAATTCTGGTGGCCGTTGGCCTGCTTACAAGCATCACCACGCTGGAAGGCGCGCCCGTTCCATTTCCCTCCGCTCCGGCCGGCACAACATATTCCGTGGCGCCGGCAACCGATGTGACCGCGCCCGTACCCGACAATCCGCTGGTGGCCACCGCCGGCACCGCGCGCGCCGAGGCGTTGGCGCGCTGGCAAAAGGCGAAATTCGGGCTATTCCTTCACTGGGGAGTGTATTCGGTCTATGGCGGGACGTATCGCGGCCGGGAACTCTGGAGCGCCGAGTGGATCCAGGAGAATGCGCGCATTCCTTTCGAAGAATACGCCAAAACAGCGGCTGAGTGGAATCCAAAGGACTTCGATGCCGACGCATGGGTGCGAACCGCCAGAGATGCAGGGATGCGATACATCGTCATCACGGCGAAACACCACGACGGCTTTGCAATATACCCATCCAAAGCCAGTTCCTACAACCTCTTCGCCAGCGGCGCCTACAAAGGCCCTGACCCGCTTGCTGAACTGAAGAAAGCGTGCGCCAAATACGGAATGATCTTCGGCATCTACTACTCGGTGCTGGAATTCCGCGGCTCGCCCAAGGGCTTCGACGAGGAAGACGAAACAGCCGTCGCTGCGGGCTTTGACTACCGGACGCTTGGCCCGAAGCCGCATGCCACTGACGAGCAGATTGCGGCTCTGGCAAAGGCGCAGATCAGAGAACTCGCAGAGTGGTACAAGCCGGACATCTTTTGGTTCGATGCCGCTTGGGACAAAATGGGCAAATGGACGGAGACAGATGCCCGCGAAGCTGAACAAATAATCCGTTCCATCATCCCGAACGTGCTCATCAACGACCGCCTTGGAGTCAAAAATCCGGACTTCATCACTTACGAATACAAGATACCAACATCCCCGCCCGGCGGCATGTGGGAGTATTGTTGGAATTTGGGTGTTTTCTGGGGTTACAACCCGCGCAACTATACGCCGGATCTGTTGAAAACCCCTGAGCATTACATCGAGACTCTTGTCCGCATTGCATCGCTCGGCGGGAATTACCTGCTCAATGTGGGGCCGGACCCAATCGGGAAGTTCCATCCGATTGCCACCGATTACCTGCAAAAAATCGGTACCTGGGTGAATACCAACCGCGCCGCCATCGAGGGTGTTAGCCCCTTCGCGAAAGCGCCCGCTTGGGGCTTTGTGACTTGCCGCGAAGGCAAGGTGTATCTCATCGTTCGCGCGGGTGCCGCATCCGCGCCCGTCAAACTGCCTGCCTTGAAAAACCGCCTGCTCGGTGCGCACCTGCTCACCGCCCCTGACACGAAAGTCGTCGTGACCACCGGCGAGCGCGAATGGCATGTCGGTCCCGTCGGCGGCCAAGCCGCTGGCCCTTTTGTAGTGGTGGTACTGTCGGTGGAAGGAATGCCCGAGGCGGGTAAATGATGAAACCTCGAACCATCGCTCAAGCCGATTTGAACAGAAAACCATGCATCCGGCCACCAGCTGGCTGCCGGCCGGTTTCCTCGCACTGGGAACCAAACGCGGCGTGAGGACGGTCATCACGCCGGTGGAGTCACGGCCAGTGAAGTTCTGCTCTTCTGTCGAGGTTCCCGAGTAAGCGATAGCAGCACGGCCATGAACCGACCCCTCAGTCAGGGGCGACACAATCTGGATCAAATGACATCTCGAATCTGAAATGGACTTCTCGCACCCGCGTCGGTCCTGCTCGTCGCCAGCGCCACCGCGGGTGCTATCGCGAAGGACCTCTCGCTCTGGTATCCAAGCCCGCCACGAAATGGCTGGAGGCGTTGCCCATAGGCAACGGCGATGTCAACGCGTTGTTGTGCGACCGTGATGGCGTGCTGTGCTTGCGCCTGACGAAGAATGACATCTGGGACGCACGCATTGATACGCCGCGGGCTCCGCCGCTGCTCAAGATGGATGTGCGCCATCGTTCCTGGAGCGGTGGCACAAATCGCGTGTCCAGTTGGTCCGACCATCCGTCTCCGCAGCCGCGCAGCGCGGCGGTCGTCCGCATCGGGTCGCCGGAGCAAAGGCAGGCCATCACCCATGCGCTCCTCGATGTGCGCCGCGCCGTGGCCTGCGCCCACGACACGACGATTCGCATCCTTGCCGACCGGAATGTCATTCTGATGCATGGCGGAAAGCCAATCACGCTGGAGGAGGTCCAAGCCACGGATTGCCGCGGGCACGACTGGGCTGGACGGGTGGCGTGAAACGGCTGTACAGGACCGTGCCCGGCGACGTGGATTATCCAGCCATGGAATATGCCGTCGCGGCTGCAACCCGTGGCACCCGGCAGGCTGTGGGCGTGGTGGCGTCGTCCGACACGCGCGAGTCCGCGCTGGCTGCGGCTCTACCGGGTGCTGTCGTGCGCAAAGGCTCAAAAGTTGGAGGTCAACTGCAGGAATGCCCAGTGGGCGTCCCGGTCATTCTCGGCCGTCTCGCGCACGTAATTGCCGGGAAAGAATCGGGCATAACCGGCGAGCAGTTCAAGTTCCTTGCTCACCTGCCAGCGCAGGATCACATCCAACTCGTGCCCAAGGTCCTGGCCGGCCCGGCCGGTGGGGTCGCGGCGCTCCGGCTTGCCGTTGACCCAATACCAGGCGTCCCGGGCCTGCGCGAGGCGGAAGTAGTGATAGTCCACGCCCAGCTTCAAGGACTTCGCCGGTTGGACGCTGAAGTTCACCACGTAGTCTTCCAGGTTCTTCCAGCTCACCACATTCATCCAGCCGTAGGGGATGTCCATCGCGCCAAAGATGCCGTCGAACGTGCCGGCCACGCCGTCGTGCGGGTCGCGGTCGCCGCTGGCGTAGTTGAACTCGACACCCACGCGCGGCTTCCAGGCCGGCTTGAACGTGTAGCCACCGCGCGCGATGACGCCGAAGGCGCGGATGTCGTCGCGGCCATATTCGCCGAGTTGGCCGGCGGCGAAAAAGCCGTAATCCCAGCCCGTGCCGGCGGGCCGCTCGGAGAACAGGCCGAAGGTGTGGCGCGTTTCGTCGCCCGTGCCGTTTTCGCCTTTCGCACTGCCGGACCAGTCGTGTTTGATCACGTAGAAGGCGTCGAGGGTGACGGGGAGTTGCTTGGGGCGGGCATAGACCGCGCCGACGTGATAGGGCCAGTGATCGAAGTTCCAGTCCTCCGGCTCGCTCAACACGCGTTGGGCGTAAAACGCGTCCACCTGCACGGCGTCCGTGTCGTAGTAGAGCTTGGCGGCGTCCCACCAGTAGTTGCCCACGTTGCCCCATTCGGCGGGCGCGAACACGCGTCGGTCGCCGTAAAGCATGATCTGGCGGCCGAGTTTCACGCCAAAGGGCGACTCGCCGATGTGCCGCCATTCAAGGTAGGCCTGGCGTAGGTCGAATTCGTCGAAGTAGGTGCAGCTCCGCCCGAAGTCGGAAAGGGCGAGGTCGCTCAGCCAGTAGCGCGCGTCCTGAAACTCGACGAACGTGTGCGCCTGCTCGGTGAACTTGTAATCCGCGCTCAGGCGGGTGCGGAACAACAGCACGTCGTCCTCTGTGCCCGTGCCGTAGTGGAGGATGTTGAAGTTGTCGAGGTATTCGTAGCGGGCGCGGACGTTGAGGCCGAGGTCGAGTTTGCCCGGTCCGGCCTCGATGTCCTTGAGCGGCGAATACCAGGGTTGGTCAACCGGCTTGGCAGCTTGGGCGACGCAGCCGAGGCACGCGAGACACGTCAACCCGACCTGCACTAAGAGCTTCGACGCTTTCGCGAAGGCCCGAACCAAATCCGTAGCGCAGACTTCCAGTCTGCTGTACCGCGGATTTCCAATCCGCGGACGTCGCGGACGATCGGACGCACCGGTTCTTTCCACGCGCTGCCGGCTGGAAGCCGGCGATACAGCAGGTTGGAAACCTGCGCTACGGGCGCAACTGCGAGCCCGGGCTTGTGCCGCTTGCAGCATTGCATTTAACCTGCCGCCATGCCGCCAGACTCCGAGAACCCCGGGTTGGACCGCGTCCGGCGCGAACTGCGCGCCGCAGGCGTCAAAGACGCCACGCGCAACCCTCAACGCAGCGGCTTTCACTCGCGCGGCTATCTGCCCCACGTAAAACGCGAAGGCGCGGAATATTTCGTCACGTTTCGGCTCGCCGACTCCCTGCCCAAAGAGGTGCTCCTGCGTTACGAAGGCGAACGGGCGGAGCGGTTGCGGGCTCTTCACGAGGCCAAACGCCTGGGCCACACCACGACTGACACCGAGGAAACCATCAACCGCGATTTCCTCCGCCGCGTGGAGCGTTACCTCGACCAGGGCGCGGGCGCGTGTTATATGCACCGACCTGAAATCGCCGATCTCGTCGCGGGCGCGCTGAAGTTCTTCCACGAGCAACGCTACATCCTGCGGGAGTGGGTGGTGATGCCCAATCACGTTCATGTGCTGTTCTGGCCGCTGCCGAATCATCTGGTGAGCGAGATCGTGAAAAGCTGGAAGCAGTTCACGTCCCTGCGCGCGAAGCGCATGTTGGGACTGCCGGAAGGACGCTTCTGGCAGCCTGAACCCTTTGACCATTGGGTGAGAGACGACGAGGAGCGGTCCAGGATCGCGCGGTATATCCGCAACAATCCCGTGACCGCGCGATTGTGTGCCCGCCCGGAAGACTGGCGCTGGAGCAGCGCTTGGCGTGAACCCGACGAAGCTCAGACCTCCGCCCGTCCGTAGCGCGGGCTGCCGCCGTAGCGCAGACTTCCAGTCTGCTGCCTGCCTGCCGCGCCTAGCTTGGCGCAGGCAGGTATCGCGGATTTCCAATCCGCCGACGCCGCGGGCGTTTGGACGCGCCGGTTGTTTCCACGCACTGCCGACTGGAAGTCGGCGATACAGCAGGTTGGAAACCTGCGCTACAAGGCGAAACCGCGCCGCGTTGGTCCGCTCCGGTATCACGTCGCTGTGGGCTGGGTTTGTCGCTCACTTGCCGCTGCAGCAGCCGGCTGGCCGAGACGCAAGAGCAAAGTGATGACGGATAGGAGTGCCAGCAGCATCAAGCCGAGGTCGAAGCCTGTGTAGGCCCAACGAGTCAACGTGGCGAGGAAGCCAAGTTTTAAGAGCACCAACCCGCCGCACGCACCCGTTATCACCAGCAGCATCCACAACGCTTTGCTCAAACCAGCGGGTGTGGAACTCGCCGTTCCCTTGGCGGGACGTTGCAGCGCAAGCACCAGACCCACCACCAGCAGGCCGATGCCGATCCAGAAATGCGCCGCATCGAGCGTGAAGCGCCGGGCGGTCATGTATTCCACGAGGTCCGGTGTGCGCGCGAGGATGATGCCACCCACGACCAGGCCCGCCAGCGCCAGCCAGGACCAGCCCACGGCGGCAGCCGGCGACACGACGCCATGCCGCAGCGCCACGCCGCGCAGGCCCAGGATGACAAGCAGACCGGCGAGCAAGGCCAGCAGCGCATACAGCACCGGCTTGAGCGTCTCCTCGCGCAGCGCGCCAAGCCGCACGGAGGCCGAGGAGTAGCCGAGCACGTTGAAGTTTGCGGTCCAACGCGGCTTGCCGTCATCGGGCGAGAATGCCGTCAACAGCACGGCTTGGTCGAAGAAGCGCGAGTTGGCGGCGTGGCAGTCGGTGCAGCCGCCCGAGCCGAGCGCGGCGCGGGCGGGGGCGATGTCGTGATTGTATTTGTGCATGTTGGCGTAGGGCGAGGCTTCCCATTCGGCCTTGCTCAGCGCGCGATACTCCGTGCCCGAGTGATAGACCCGCTCGTTGGAAACCCACACCACCCGTTTGCCTTTCAGATCGTAGCCGAGCGACGTGAGATGCCGCGTCGTCGCCGCGATCAGGGCGTCAATTTCCTCCGGGCGGTTGATCTCGGGCGCGCCGTCACGGTTGTCGTCCTTGATCGCCGCCAGTTCGGGATGCTTGGCCGGGTCTTCCCGATGCGCCTTCCACATGGCCACGATGTCCGGCGGGCGCGGCTGCATCAAACCGGGCCGGCCCGGGGTTTCGATGCCCGGCCAAGCGGAATGGATGCGGTTAACGGGATAAATCTTGCCCTTGTAGCGCGCGAGCGCGGGCCGGAAGGTTTCCGTGGGTTTGTCGTCGTAACCCATCACCTTGAGGATGCCGTAGTGATTGCGGTAAGCGCCGTCCACGCCGTAGAAGGTCCAGAGCTGTTTCATGCCGGGATCAATCCAGGCATCCGCATTGAACACGTCGCTGGCCTGCACCTGAATGGGCATGACCTGCTTGACCGGCGTGTGGCAGGTCTGACAGGCGATCGTTTCCAGATGCAACGGCGGCAGCCAGGGATGCGTGGCCATGGGCGCGCCGAACCGGCCGGTCGTGTGGCAACTGGCGCAGTCCCGGACGGTGTTGTCCAAATCATCGCGCACGCGGCCGCCGGGGTCGTCGCCCTTGGCAAACTGGTGCACCTCGTGGCCGTGGATGCGCGGGTCGTCGGCGTTGCTGCCGGCGGGGTGGCAATCCACGCAACGTAATCCGGCCCGAAAGTGCACGTCGGTGCGGGGCGCGATAGTCCGCCCCGCGCTTTTTCCAACCGGGCTGGGCGTGGCAGCCCAGGCAGGTCTCGTTGCGGGGCTGCGCGACGACGCGCACCTTGACGTTGCCGCTGGCGTCAAAGTGGCTGAGGTCGTAGGCGACTTGCGGAACTTGATTGCTGGCCACGCTGCCGGTCACTTTGCCAAAGCGTGCGCCGTCCGTGGCGGCCCAGCGGAAGTTGTGTTTGGCAAGCTGGTCGTTTCGCTTCTTGAGGTCGTATTCGGGCAGATGGCAGAGCAAGCAATCCGTCTCCACGACACCCGTGTCGGACCAGCGCGCTTTGTAGTAGTCGCCGTCAAAGCCGTTGTCGCCGCCGGGGGTCAAGCCGCTGGCCGGGTCGCGCATCCGGGCGTCGTAGCGCTTGCCGTCGCGGTCGAACTCCAGCGGCCCGCCGCCGGGATGACAGTTGCCGCAGCCGGCGGTGACGAACGTGGCCGAGGTCATGTCAATGGTCACCGCCGAGGCATTGGTTTTGGGCGCGAGATAGCGGTAGAGCGGCGCGGGCGAACACCACGTGCCGCCATAGTTGCCGGGCGAGGTCACCCACTGATACCGCGCCGCCATGTCGGCGGGCACGGCTTCGCCCTTGCCCTGCGTGAAGTGGTAGCCTTGGGTGATTTTGTCGTAGTCATGACAGCCGGCCGCGCCGCAGGTTTGCCGCGGCGAGTAAGGTGCGGCGGCATTGCTGCCTTTGACCGGGTCAATGATGTTGCCCTGCTCGTCCCTCAACGGATAGGGCGGACAGATGCGCACGGGTGGTTTGGGCGGGTCAACGGACGTCGGCGCAGCGGCCTCCGCACACGCCGCAGACGCCAGAGCCAACGCGGCCCGAAAGAAGAGCGCGCTTCGCATAGCCGGAGTCACGTTCGGGGGGCGAGCTTCACGGCCACTTCGCCCACGTGTTTGCCCAGTTGCGCGGCGGTTTTCAGGCCCAGGTCGTCCTGCGCGATGCTGTCGTTGGCCGAAAGCAGCGTCGCGCCCTGGAACGCCGGCGCGTGACCGCCGACCGGGATCATGCCGAAGCAGAGCAAAATGGCCTGCACCTGCTGGATGGCCAGTTCTTGACCGCCGTTGCGAAACGCGCCCACCGTCACCACGCCGAACGGTTTGCCGGCCAAGACCATCTGCGGCTCGCGCAACGGGGTAAGGCGCTCCAGGAAACATTTGGCCAGCCCGCTCAGGCTGCGGAAATAGCAGGGTGTGCCGATGATCAAGCCGCCCAGGGCCGGGTCGCGGAACTTGGGCAGGATGTCTTTCATGTCGTCCTCGGGCGGCTGGGGCGACCACGGGGCGATGTTCAGACCGCCCAGGTCAATCAGTTCGGTCTGGATGCGCGCGTCCACCGCCTTGGCGGCGTCGAGCGCGGCCTGGACGGCTTTGGCCGTGGTCATGCCTTTGCGCGGGCTGCACGAGACGCCGAGGATCTTGATGACTTTCGGGCCAGGCGATTCCGCGGCGAGGGCTGAAGTTGAGGTCGCGGCCAACGCGGCGACACCGGCGCTGGCCAGGAAGTTGCGACGAGTTACGGATTTGTTCATGGGGTGTGCTTTCGGTTTTTGGTTTTCGGATCGCGGATTTCGTTTCAAGTGTCTCTCCCGATGCCTCGGCGCTTACGGTTTGATCTTTTGGTAAACGGCCGGCAGGCGCGTGCGGTACAGCTCGGTCACCTGCGCTTGCATCTCGGCTAGCGGTTTCACTGGGATCAGGTCCATGACCTCAGCCGGCGTGAGGCCGGATTCCAGCAACGTGCGCGTACCCCCGCAGACCATGCGCTTGAGCGCCGGCGTGATCTCGGCGTCACTCAGGCCGAAGCTGGCCGCAACTTCCCGCAGGGCTTGCAATTGAAACCACAGATACGTCGGCCCCATGGCGGTCAGCACGGCGTAGGCTTCGAGCTTTTCCTCGGCGACATCGGGGCAATCGCCCAGCGGTTCGAGCAGGCTCTTGATCTCTGACCGGTCCGCCGCCGCCAACGCAGATGCAAAGCTCACCGGGTTGTAGCCCTGGCCGATGAGCGAGGGCGCGTTGGGGATGACGCGTGCGATGCGCGCAAACCCGCCGAGGAGTTCCGTCAGCCGGGCCACGGTGAACTTCGGCGCGAGCGACACGACCAACGCGTTGGGCTTGAGCGCGCCTTTGATGCCGCTGCAAACCTCCGCCATCACCGGCGGGTGCACGGCCAGGAAAACGAAGTCCTGCGCGGCTGCTGTGGCAGAGCCGGCGGTGGTCTCAACGCCCGGGAAGCGAGCCTTGAGCCTAGCCAACGCGTCGGCGTGGCAGTCGCTGACGACGAGCCGGGCGGGCAGTTTGCCGGCGCGCTGCCAGCCTTCCAAGAAGATGCGCGTGATGCGCCCGCCACCGATGAAGCCGATGGATTTGTGGTGCATATCCTTCCTTTCACGTTTTACGGCTCAGGGATCACTTCCCTGCCTTTTCCGCTTCCGCCGCCTGGCTCAAGAGCGTCTTGAGTTCCGCCACGCTGGGCACTTTGCCGACGACCTTGACGTTGCCGTTCACCGCCAGCGCGGGCGTCATCATGACGCCCAGGGCCATGATCTGTTTGAGGTCGGTGACCTTGATGAGTTCGTATTGCAGGCCCAACTCTTTGGCGGCCTGCTCGGTGAATTGCGCCAGGGTGTTGCACCGCGCGCATCCAGGTCCGATAACGGTCAGTTGCATTGTGTATCCTTTCGTTCTGGTTCGTGGTTAGAAAAGCGCTCCGTAAATCATCCCGGTCACGGTGGCCATTACGATAACCAGCGTGACATAAATCCCGGTCTTGCCCGCGCCCATGATGCGGCGCAGCACGAGCATGTTGGGCAGGGACAGCGCCGGGCCGGCCAGCAGCAGCGCCAGCGCCGGCCCTTTGCCCATGCCGCTGCCGATCAGCCCTTGCAGAATCGGCACTTCCGTCAGCGTGGCGAAATACATGAACGCGCCGACAACCGACGCGAAGAAATTCGCCCAAAGCGAATTGCCGCCCACGAGCTTGGTGACCCAGGCATTGGGAATGAGGCCCTCGTTGCCGGGCCGGCCCAGCAGCAGGCCGGCCACGAGCACTCCGATGAACAGCAGCGGCAGAATCTGCTTCGCAAACGTCCACGTGGCCGAAAACCAGTCACTCGCCTCGCCTTCGCTGGTGCTGGTGATGACCGACAACCCCACCGCCCCGACCGCAAAAGCCAATATCGGCTCATGCGGAAACGCCAGTGCCAGCGCGGCGGTCGGCAGCCCAACCGCCCACACCTTCCAACCCGCGACGCCCAGCCACTTCACCAGCACGATGCCGAGTGCTACCCCAAACGCGGCCGTGATGGGCCATTTCCATGCCCAGACCCCGTGCCAGAAGCCGCCAGCGTCCGCCGGCTTGCCCCAGTTGGCGAAGACCAGAATCCCGATCATGGTCGCGAAGTAGAGCACGGTTTGCCAGAGCGGCCGTTTCACTTCCGGTTCGGGCATTGCCGCCGCCGCGTCTGCCTTGGCCTGTTCTTCCCTCCGGTAAATGAGCTGCATCGCCAGGCCGATGACGACGCTGAACAGGACCGCGCCGACAGCCCGTGCGATGCCCAGTTCAAGTCCCAAAATCCGCGCCGTGAGGACGATGGCCAGCACGTTGATGGCCGGCCCGGAATACAGAAACGCAATGGCCGGCCCAAGCCCCGCGCCCATGCGCCAGATACCCGCAAACAATGGCAGCACCGTGCAGGAGCACACCGCCAGGATCGTTCCCGACACCGACGCCACGCCGTAGGCCAGCGCCTTGTTGGCCTTCGGTCCGAGGTATTTCATCACCGACGCTTGACTGACGAACACGCCAATTGCCCCGGCGATGAAAAACGCTGGCACAAGGCACAGCAGCACATGCTCGCGGGCATACCACTTGACCAGTTCCAAGGACTCGCGGACGGCCTGGTCGAACCGCGCCACGCCCACCGGCAGGTAGAAGCAGGCTAAGAACACCGCAACCATGGCGAGCAGCGGCTTCCATTCTTTCTGCCAATCCGTAGTCATTTTGCCAATCCGCTAAGTTTCCGGCCCAAAAAATCAAGCGGTGTGCCGGGACGGCTCTCCCGAATCACCGCGATTCACGGCGGCGACACACTGAAAAAAGTTCATCACGCACGGTGTCCTGAGGCGGTAAAAAACCTGAACACCCCGTTTCTCGTCATCCACGATGCCCGCCTCGCGCAGCAGGGCCAGGTGACGCGACACCGTAGGCATCTCTGCGCCGACCAGTTCGGCCAGCTCACAAACGCACCGTTCGCCACGGGAAAGTTCCTCGACCATAAGCAGCCGCGACGGGTGAGCGAGCGCCTTGAGCACCCGCGCTTGGGCCTTGTAACGAGCCAAGGTCTGTTTATCGGCAGCCATGCAAGTGCACTATTTAGCCAGTTGGCTAAATATGTCTATCGCAATTCTCATCTCCAACGGCCCGAGCAGCTCACGGCACGTGCGAAGCGCCGACAATCTGAATCCGCCGCCGTCAGCTCGCAGACCTGCCCGCCCACAGGGGCGGCTGCGGCGAGTGTGGGGCTGCTTTGACCTGGGTCAAGCCGCCAGCAAAGTCGCACGGGTGCAGCCTTGACTGCCCGTCCGCTCGTCTGTAACCCGACATCGGCATGGAACGCCGGAGAGGCCGGTCGCCCCGCGCTTCCGGTCCAAGCAAACAATGAAAGCGGGCATGGTGCAGATGGGCATTTTGGGAACTGCCGTGGGCCTGGCGGCGGGGGTCGGGGTGTTCACGTTCGTGTATGCCCGGGGTGGCTCCTACCTGACGAACGATCCGGGCGCCTGCGCCAACTGCCACGTGATGCGCGAGCACTACGACGCTTGGATCAAGTCCAGCCACCGGGCCGTGGCCGTGTGCAACGACTGTCACACCCCGGCCGGCTTTCTGGGCAAATGGACGACCAAGGCCGACAATGGCTTCTGGCACTCGTTCGCCTTCACCACCGGCCACTTCCCCGACCCGTTGCGGATCAAGGGCCGCAACAAAACCATCGCCGAGCACTCCTGCCGCAAGTGCCACCAGGAGATCGTGGAAATGATTGACGGCCACGAGCCGGGCGCGGCGGTTTCCTGCACGCGTTGCCACGCCGGCGTCGGTCACATGAAATGAGGACGACTAGCGCCATCCCAAGCTCCAGATTTGAAGCTCCGCGATTACGCCAACCTCGCATGAAACACTGACCAGCCATGAGTCAAAACACCCCTTCTCCCAATCCGCCCCCGCCGGCGGCCTGGCCCCGGCCCGGTGTGTGGTTTGTGGCCACCGTGGCCGTGGCAGCACTGGCCGCTGTCTTGGGCCTGGCGCTGTTGACCAACATCATCGAGCGCAAGCGCGAGGCGCAAAGACCGTTCTTCCGGGTGGTGGAACTGACCGACGATACCGAAGACCCCGCCCTGTGGGGGAAGAACTTCCCCGGCCAGTACGACGCTTACCGGCGCACCACCGACCAGGTGCGCACCCGCTTCGGCGGCAGCGAGGCCCTGCCCCGCACGCCGTCGCAGGCCGACCCGCGCTCGGTGGTCGCGCAGTCCAAGCTGGAAGAAGACCCGCGCCTCAAGACGATGTGGGCGGGCTACGCCTTCGCCCGCGACTTCCGTGAGGAACGCGGCCATGCCTACATGCTGGAAGACCAGACCTACACCGAGCGGCAACTGGCGGTGAAACAGCCCGGCACCTGCCTGCATTGCCACGCCTCGGTGTATGTGCCGTACAAGAAGGCGGGAGGCGGCGACTTGTTCAAGGGCTTCGAGACCATCAACCAGATGCCGTTCGCCGAGGCGCGCAAGCTGGTGACTCACCCGGTCACCTGCATTGACTGCCACGACCCGGCCACGATGCAATTGCGCATCACCCGGCCCGGTTTCCTGGAAGGGATCCGCGCGCTCAAGGCCGCCCAAGGGGTGAAGGACTACGACGTGAACCGCACGGCCACGCGCCAGGAGATGCGCAGTTACGTCTGCGCCCAGTGCCACGTCGAATACTACTTCAAAGGCCCGGAGAAACGGCTGGTTTATCCCTGGGCCAAGGGGCTGAAGGTCGAGCAAATTCTCGCCTACTACGACGAAGCGGGGTTCAAGGACTGGACTCACGCCGAGTCGGGCGCGCCCGTGCTCAAGGCGCAGCATCCGGAGTTCGAGCTGTGGAATCAGGGCATCCACGCCCGCTCCGGCGTGGCTTGCGCCGATTGCCACATGCCCTACCTGCGCGAGGGCGCGCACAAGATCAGCGACCACTACGTCCGCAGCCCGCTGCTCAACCTGAACCGCGCCTGCCAGACCTGCCATCACTGGCCCGAAGCCGAACTGAAGGACCGCGTCGAGACCATCCAGGCCCGCACCTTCCAGCTCCGCAACCGGGCGATGGATGCGCTCATGGACCTGATCGCCGACCTCAAGGCCGCCCGCGCCGCCGGCCAGCCTGACGCCAGCCTGACTGCCGCCGCCGACTTCCAACGCAAGGCGCAGTTCTACCTCGACTTTGTGGAGGCGGAGAACTCGACCGGCTTCCACGCACCCCAAGAAGCCGCCCGCATCCTGGGCGAGTCCATTGACTTCTCACGCCGCGGTCAGAACGCCCTGCGCGCCAGCCTGGCGAATCGGAGCGGGGCGGCACCCGCCGGCCGTTAAGCCGGACGCAGCACGCAGCAAGAGAGCAACCGCCTGCGGGCGTGTTCCCGAACCGTTTCGGGCCTGAGGCCGATCCTGCCAGGGCCTCCCCGCGCCTCACGACCCCGGCTCATGCTGCGCTTCGGAACCGGTCATGCGGGGTTGGCTTGCCCGAGCTGGCTCGGGGAATCGGTGGCCGCCAACAGCAGCCCAAGAAGAGAAAGGCCGTCCACGCCAACGCCGGAATGTAAAGGCCGAACTCGACCAGCCCTTGCAACGCCCAGCCCAGCGTGCCCAGCCACACCGTGAAACCTTCCCAAGATCCACGGCTGAAAACCCACCGGCCGCTGACGGCCAATATGCCGAGCACAAAACCGGTGTAGAGCGCGAACCCCGGCCAACCGGAATCGCTGGCCTGCTGCAGGTAATCGTTGTGCGCCAGGCGCGCCATTTCTGACTCGGGCCTCTTGATCCGCTCGTAGGCGCGCCAGAATGTGCCCGGCCCGGTGCCGACCAAGGGCCGGTTCAGAGCCGTCTGCAAGCCCGCCCGCCAGTAGTCCAGCCGGGCCACCACACTGGTCGCGCCGCGTTGGAAGAACGCTGCGTACTTCACGCTGAAACCGACGATGCCGGCCACAAGCAAACAAGCCAGCACAGCAGTCTTGAGTCGGCGGCTCATGGGCGACCGCAGGAGGGCCACCCCCCCCAGCCCCAACGCCAGCAGCCAGCCCG
>Ga0073932_1004170_pt1 | contig 17708 bp, 11 predicted proteins | sample DewCreD2012metaG_FD_76967 | JGI IMG/M metagenome (GOLD analysis project Ga0073932, IMG submission 76967) | Hot spring sediment bacterial and archeal communities from British Columbia, Canada, to study Microbial Dark Matter (Phase II) - Dewar... ... | reverse complement strand
CAGCGGAACCTACATCTACCAAACCGGCGGACCGTTCCCGTGGCTCAACGGCAGCACGAATAACCCCGGCGATTATGTCTACCTTGGGGCGCCCCTGAACCTGGACAACCGCCGCGTCGACAGACCGGCGTTCGATACGAACGCCTTCCGGACCGCGGCGGCAGAGCAGTTTCAGTTCCATCTGCGCGCGTTTTCGACAACCTTCCCCAGCCTGCGGGCTGACGGGACAAACGATTTCAACCTGTCTCTGATGAAAGATTTCCGTTTGGGCGAAAAGGTGAGGCTCCAAATCCGCGGCGAAGGCTACAACATCGCCAACCACCCGGTCTTCGGAAGCCCCAACACGCAGGTGAACAACTCGCTGTTCGGGTTCATCACGTCCCAAGCCAACCGCCCCCGCTCGGTTCTTTTTATGGGGCGGCTCAATTTTTAGCCTGGCGTCTTAAACTGGGCATAGAGGTGGCTGTATGGCGGATGAGTTCCTGCACCGTCCCACCAGGAGGGTGTTTACCGTGACCCTGGCGGGCGCCGCGGCAAAGTCCCGCGATTGGGAGCCTTGTTACATGGCTTTGGAGCGGAGCGGGGAACTGGCCAAGAGATCCCGCGCTTTGCTCGACATCTACAAGCAATGCCGCCTTTGCCCCAGGCAATGCGGGGTGGACCGGACCAAGGGAGAAAAGGGCGTTTGCAACTCCACTGCCCGTCTGAAGATCGCCTCCTACCACCCGCATTTCGGCGAGGAGCGTCCGCTCGTAGGACGCGGCGGCTCGGGCACCATCTTTTTCAGCAACTGTAACCTGCTGTGCGTGTTCTGCCAAAACTGGGAGATCAACCACCGCGGCGACGGTTCTTTTACTTCCCCCGAAGAAGCGGCGCGCATGATGATCCGCCTTCAGGACTCCGGATGCCACAACATCAATCTCGTGACGCCCACCCATTGCCTGCCCGGCATCATCGCGGCGCTGCGGGCGGCTATCGCCATGGGGCTGCGCCTCCCCTTGGTGTACAATTGCGGCGGCTATGAGCCGGTGGAGATCGTCCGCCTGTTGGACGGCATCGTAGATATTTACCTGCCGGATTGCAAGTACATGGATTCCAAGGCGGCAGACCGGCTGTCGAACAAGGCTTCGGACTATCCCGAGGTAGCTCAGGCGGCGATCCTTGAGATGAAGCGCCAGGTGGGCGACGTGGTGCTGGACGAGCGCGGCATCGCCCGCCGCGGGTTGCTGATCCGCCACCTGGTTCTGCCCAATAACATGGCGGGGACGGATAAGTTTGTCCGTTTCGTGGCTGAAAAACTGGGCCGCGACACCTGGGTCAATATGATGGCCCAATACCGCCCGCAGCACAAGGCGCGGGATTATCCGGAGATTGCCCGCCCGCTCACCCGGAAGGAGTACGAACAAGCTCTCGCTTGGGCGCGGGAAGCGGGTTTGACCCACGTCCTGACGCAGTGAAGCCGGCCCCTGGTTGTGGTACGTTAGAAGTTCGATTTCTGTCCCCGAAGGAGAACCCATGGAAGCCCTCGGAATGATTGAGACCAAGGGTCTGGTAGGAGCCGTCGAGGCGGCCGACGCGATGGTAAAGACCGCCAATGTCACCTTGACCGGCAAGGAAATCGTCGGCGCCGGCTATGTCTGCATCACTGTCCGGGGCGACGTCGGCGCCGTCAAAGCGGCGACGGACGCCGGGGCGGCAGCAGCGCGGCGGGTGGGCGAACTCATCGCCGTGCACGTTATCCCCAATCCACACGAAGAAGTGGAGAAGGCGCTGCCGGCGCCCAAGAAGTAGCCGCAGAGCCAGCGGGATTCTCGGAGGCTGGCGTAGCGGCCAAGCAGAAACCCGCGCGGTCCGGACGAGGCGAGACAACCATGCTGCACGATAACGACCTCATCTCCATCCAGGAAGTCCGCGAGAAGGTGGAAAAAGCCGCGGCGGCGCAGAAGAAATACGCCACTTTCACCCAGGAGCAAGTGGACGCCGTCGTGGAAGCCGTCGCGGCTGCCGGGCGCGCCCACGCGCGGGAACTGGCTGAGATGGCGGTCGAGGAGACCGCCTACGGAAACGTCAAAGACAAAATCGCCAAGAACCTGCTGAACGCCGAGCACCTCCCGAATCAAATCCGCGGCATGAAGACGGTCGGCGTGCTGCGGGAGATTCCGGGCGACAAGGTGATCGAAGTGGGAGTCCCGGTGGGTGTGGTCGCCGCGATCGTTCCCACTACGAACCCCACGTCGACAGTCATTTTCAAGGTCATTATTTCACTCAAAGGCGGCAACGGCGTGGTGATCAGCCCCCACCCGCGGGCCAAGAAGTGCACGGCTTATACGGCGGAGCTGCTGCACAAAGCCGCCGTCGCCGCAGGCGCGCCGGAGGGCATTATTCAATGCCTGACTACGCCGACGCTCGAGGGCACGCAGGCGCTGATGAGCCACAAGAAAGTGGGGGTCATTCTCGCCACCGGCGGCGCCTCTATGGTCAAAGCCGCCTACTCGAGCGGGAAGCCCGCCTTTGGCGTCGGTCCGGGAAACGTCCCGGTTTTGCTCGACAGCCGCTACGACATCGCCGACGCCGTGGCGAAGGTCGTCGAAGGCAAGCGTTTCGACTATGGCACGGTGTGTTCCAGCGAACAGGCGCTGGTGGCGTGCCTTGATGTTCGCGACCGGGTTTACGCCGAGCTCAAGAAGAACAAAGCTTACGTCGCCGACGCTCAGCAAGCGGAAGCGTTGGGTAAGCTTCTGGTGACTTCCGCCGGCACCATCAACCCGTCCTGCGTGGGGCAGTCGCCGCAGAAAATCGCCAAGATGGCGGGGTTTGAGGTTCCGCCGGACACGTCCATTATCGTCGCCGAGGTGGCGGGCGTAGGCAAGTTCCACCCGCTTTCCGTTGAGAAATTATCGCCTGTCCTGGCCCTTTATTTTGTCAAGGACTTCGAAGCGGGCATGGACGTGTGCGAGCAGATCCTGCGTTTCGGCGGGTTGGGACACACCTGCGTCATCTTCTCCAACGACGAGGAAAAGGTGCGCCGCTTCGGGCTGAGGATGCCCGCCTTCCGCGTTTTGGTGAACACGCCCGCCCCGCAAGGATCCACCGGCGTCACAACCGCCATTCTCCCTTCCATGACGCTTGGGTGCGGCGCCATGGGCGGCAACAGCACTTCGGATAACGTCGGACCGTTGCATCTGATCAATATCAAGCGCATCGCCTACTGGATCCGCGATGCGGGCGAGGTGCTAAAGGTTCCGGAGATCGACGAAAAGCCGGCTGCTCTTCCGCCGGCGGCGGCAATCGACCGGCAGACGATCATCGCCGCCGTGGAGCGCTATCTCGCCCAGCGAGGCGTGAAGGTGAAGTCCGAGCCTCCGCCCACCGCGCAACCCGCTTCCAGCGTCATCGCGGAAGTAGCCGCCGAAGTGGTGGAACGCATGCTGGGCGAGAAAAAGACGCCCAAGACTTGCGGCGCAGCTACGGCAGGCGGGGCGCCCAGTGGAGGCGCGGGGAGCGCTCCGGCGTCGGAATGGAAACCCGAAACCGAGCCTCTGCCCCCGGCGCCCAAGATCACCATTGTGGACTTTGTGGCCGAAGCCGACGTGCGGGCCGCAATCCAGGAAAAACGGAAAATCTATATTGGCCCCAAGACCATTGTTACGCCTGCGGCAAGAGAGCTCGCCAACCAGCATGACATTTTGGTCATGGCGCAGCGATCATGAATTTGAACCTCGATACATTGCGCACTGAGATCCCCGCGTACCTTGAGCGGGAGGGTTTTGTCACTTATTACGGCGAGGTGCGGCAGTTGGCGCAGGCGATCGGTTGGGACACCCGACGCCGGCCAGACTACCAGGAATTCCTCAAAGTCGCCACCGCCTGCGGCGTCAAGGTGATCGTGTTCTATTCCGAGGATTTCGACGGCGCTCAAGTCGATGAGGCGATGGAAGATCTTGAGTCCGCCGACCTGACGGAAGACGAATACCGCGCCCACAGCCGCCGGCTGCGCGAGTTGCGCGAGTACAGCGGCTTCACTTGCGTCATCGAACTGGCTTTTTTCCACCAAGGCGCAGTGTACCTTTTCCATCTGCACACGGATTGGTTTTCCGAATACCTCAACATACGCGGTGAAATCGACGACGCCCTCGTGGACGAGGAGGAAGACGGCGACACGATGAACGGATACTTCTCCCGCAACTAGGGGCACTCAGCAGTAAGCATGGCTGACGTCACGCGCTGGATCACGCCGGTTACGGCGCATCTCCGCGAGCGTGGCGCGGCTTTGGCGAAAGCCTTGGGCATCCACCCCCTGCCCGCGCGCGTGCTGGTTCAGCGCGGATATGCCGAGCCGGAAACGGCCGCCCGCTTCTTGCAGCCGTCGCTCGACCATTTGCACGATCCCTTCCTTTTGCTTGGCATGAAGGAGGCGGCAGGACGGCTGAAGCGCGCCATCGCTTCGGGCGAGAAGATCCTGCTTTATGGCGACTACGACGTGGACGGCGCCTGTTCCATCGTCATTTTGCTCAAGGCCATCGAGTTAGCCGGCGGAAAGGCATCCTTCCATGTACCCAACCGCTTGCGCGACGGCTATGGAATGAGGACGGAGGTGATCGACCGCGCCGCCGCCGAAGGCGTCCGGCTTGTGATCAGCGCCGATACAGGCATCCGCGCGCAGGAAGCGGTCGAGAGGGCACGGAAAGCGGGCATCGACGTTATCGTGACGGACCACCACTTGCCGGAAGACGAGTTGCCCGCCGCGTTGGCGATCTTGAACCCGAAGCAACCCGGCTGCCCGTATCCTGAAAAATCTCTCTGCGGCGCCGGGGTGGCGCTGAAGCTCGCCGACGGCTTGCTGCGCGAATTGGGATGGACGCCAGAGCGCCGCAACAGGCTCATCGAGTCTTTCCTGAAAGTGGTGGCCATCGCCACCGTCGCCGACGTAGTGCCCCTGACCGGGGAGAATCGCGTGATTGTAAAGTGTGGCCTGGAGGGACTTGCGGACGTCAAAAGCCCCGGACTCCGCGCCCTGATGCAAGTGGCCGGACTCACCGCCGGCGTCCCGACGGCGGGCCAGGTCGCCTTTCGCATCGCTCCCCGCCTGAACGCCGCCGGGCGGATGGCTAGCGCCACGGACGTCATCGAACTCTTGCTCACCGCCGACCAGGGGCGCGCCGACGCTCTAGCCGCGCAATTGCACGCCTTGAATCAGGAGCGCCAGCAGACAGAGGGCGAAATCATCCGGCAGATCCTTGAGGAATGCAGCCGCGCGCCGGTCACGGACCGAGACCGGGCTCTCGTTTTCTGCGGCCGGCAATGGCATCGCGGCGTGGTCGGAATCGTCGCCAACCGGCTTATGGAGATGTTTCACCGGCCGGTGTTCGTGCTGAGCGACGAAGGCGAAGGGCAAGCGCAAGGCTCCGGGCGCAGCTTGCCCTCGTTCCACCTGCTCGAAGCTTTGGAGTCCATGGCCGATTTGTTCACCCGCTTCGGGGGGCACCGGCAAGCGGCGGGTCTCACAATGCCCGTCGAGCGGGTCAGCGAATTCCGCCGGCGCATGAACGAGTATGCCGCCGCGCGCCTAGCACCAGAAGAGATGGTGGCCACTTTCGAAATCGACGCTGAGTTGGAACTGAGCGAGCTTTCCGCCGAATCCATCGCCGGCATACTCGCCATGGCGCCTTTCGGCTTCGGCAATCCGGCGCCTGTTTTCGCCGCCCGCGGCGTCGTCGTCAGCGAAGCGCCGGTCGTGATGAAAGACAAGCATCTTCGCTTGCGCTTCACCCAGAACGGCAAATCCCTGACCGCCAAAGCCTGGCATTTCGCCGACCGCTCTGTGGAACTCGCGCGCGGGGCGAAGGTCGACATCCTGCTCTCTTTCGAGCCCGACGCCTACTCGGCAAGCCGTGGCTACGCCAATTGGAGCGCCTCCCTGCGCGATGTGCGCGCGGCGGGCTGAGCGCCGGCTACCTCGCCAGCCATCCCATCGGCTCGACGGTCCGCCCGTCCGCGAGCTTGTGAGGCTTCTCGCCAAAATTGGCGACGATTTCCTTCCCGGAGCGCCAGCGGGTGCGTTGCACGGCGTGGTCCGGGGTCAGCCATTCGTGCGCCAGCATCTCGTCATAGCCGATGCCCCGCACCAAGGGGCAAATGTTCTTGTAGCTCGCCACGAAACGGGCCTTTTCCTTTTCCCAGGTGGCGCGGTTGAACATGTACATGGGCGGCGTTCCGTACAGGATATTGAACAGGTCGCGGCGGTCCCAAACCTCCGGCGCTTTGTTGTTGTAATCGCCCCAGTACCATTGAGAAACCACGCAATCGTGGTAGACGAGTTCCCACAACGGCAGGCGGTAGAAATGTCCGACCTGAAATTTCAGGAAGTCCGGAGTCGGCGGTTTGTAGAGAAGCATGTCCCGCCCAGCGTCCGGCAGGCGGTATGGCCCGAGGCTCAGCATCCCTTCGAAGTAATGAACGTAAGGAACCGCCGGATCGATGCCAGTCTCAGTGCCGGTGACGAGTTTCATCTCTCTCGAACAGAACTCCAGCAGGGACATCTTGTACTGCTTGTCTTCGCTGCGGGTCAAAGGATGGTCCGGGTGGTAATCCTCGCGGAAAGGCGAAGCAGTGGTGGTGTCGATGAACCGGCACTTATAGGGATGCGTTCTCAGCTCCTCCGGAATTCGCTGCCGCGCCCGCGCCACCTGCCGCGGCGACGAGATGACGCCTCCCTGGTAAACGGTCACCGTTCCATCGGGATTCTTGCGGTGGGCCGCCCACCCCTTCATCCAATCGCCGTTCGGCAGCAGAACCAAGTCCTCCGGCCAACCTTCCTTCCTCAGATTCGCAGGGGCGTCGGGAGGCCATACATCCTGATAGATGTCGTACCGGCTGGTCAAATACCCGAGCTTGTTGATGGCTTCAATCTGTTCCGGCTTCCCGCCGCTGGACCACAGCACGTGGTCCATGCCCGCGGCTTTCATTTCCTGGCACAGCGCCACCTTATCCATGTCCCAATTCCAAACGTTGGCGGCGCCGATCAGTAGGTCCACGTTGGGGTTCTCCCGGCGCTTCTCGGCGAGCGTTTTGAATAAGCCTTTCTGTTGCGCGTAACTGCGGTAACGTTTGGCCATCGCCACGTATCCGCCCTTGTCCAGAAACACATAGCGGATGCGCCGCGGGTAACGAAACTCCTGCCGCGACGCTTCCCACAAGGGGCGAATCAGCAGCCCAGCGCCGCCTCTGGTGATGTCGATGCGGGCATCATCGGGCGTCTCGATAATGGCCATATACCCCGCGCCGTTCGCTGCATCCATCACGCCGAACCACGGCATCGAAATGCCGTGTCCTCCGTATGTAATCAGTTGGCGGGGTTTGATCGACTCATCGCCTACCGGGTAGTGAATGCCTTCATTGAGCGGCACGATGAGCGAGGTCCCCGGGCTGGCCGCAAATGGAGCCGGAAAGCCGAGCGGCTGCTTCAATGGCCCCTGCCCGCTCACCGTGACCACGAACTCCGGCGAGCCGGCGTCCAACTCCGCCACGGCAGCGAATCCGGGGAAGGTCATCTCCACGCGCCTCCCGGAAGCTTTCACCGCCGCGGGCGCTTGCGCGTCGCGCCATTTCTCCTGCCGCCAAGTGCGGCGGATGCGCTTGTCGGTCGCTTGAAATTCACCGGCCGCAGCCGAGACCGTTAGCTCCAGAGAGGCATTCGAAACCCTCGGATCGGGTTGAGCGCCGCTTGCCATCGCCGCGCCGAGAAACGCCACGCCAAGGATACGGATCATGGTCACCTCACCCGCAAATCAGCTATCATCACGAAGAATCAGTTGCGGAAGACCATGATATCCAGAATCTGCATCCTCGTCCCGCTCGCTGCCGTGGCGGCGTCCGCGCAGCAGGCGATCCCGCTGGCGAACGACAAGATCGCCGCTGAGATCCTCTCCACCGGCGCATCCATCATCAGCCTGATACGTAAAGACGACCCGGCGAAGCTCAACCCGCTGTGGAGCCCCGGACCTCAGCCCGGGCGGGGTCATTTTCTTTGTCTCGACGGCTTCGGCGCCCCTTCCAAAGAAGAACAAGCCGCCGGGCTTCGCTTCCACGGCGAGGCGGTGGCGCAACCGTTCCAGACGGTTTCCCACTCCGGCGGAACGCTCACGTTGCGCGCCACCTTGCCGCTGCTTCAGGAGACGGTGACGCGGACTTACAGGATGTTCGACGGCGAACCGGTCCTTTGGGTGGAGACGGAAGTCGAAAGCCATGTCGCCTTCGACCGCCCGATGGTTTGGGGCGAGCACGCCACCATCGGCTGGCCGTTCCTGGAACCTGCTTTGACCGCCGTGGATATGAGCGCCATACGGGCGCAGGCACGCCCTTACATCCAGCGCCCCGGAGCGCTGCCGCGCCGGCTGGCGCGCGGGCAAGATTTCATCTGGCCGAACGCTCCCGGCGCCGATGGCAAGACGATCGACCTGCGGTTCATGCCCGTCAATCCCAACTCCGTGGACCACACCACGCAGTTGATGGACGCCTCGAAACAACTGGGGTGGGCGACAGCGGTGCACACCGCCAAGCGCGTGCTCATCGGCTGGGTTTTCCGCCGCGAGGACTTCCCGTGGATGCAGAACTGGGAAAATTACCCGCCGGACCTCAAGAAAGCGGCCCGCGGGCTCGAGTTTTCCACGCAGCCATACGACATTCCCCGGCGGGAAGCGGTAGACATGGGCCGGCTATTTGGCACGCCTACATTCCGCTGGCTTCCGGCCAAATCCAAGGTCAACGCCACCTTTCTGGTTTTCCTGGCCACGGCGCCGGAGAACTTCACAAGAGTGGACGACGTCCGTTTCGAAGGCAAGCGCCTCATCATCGAGGACCGGGCGGCGCGCCTGACCATCGCGCTGCCGGTTTCACGCGGACTGTGAGGACTACCGCACCGGAACCAAGACAGGCGGGCTCGATGCCTGCCCAACGCTTAAGATCAACTCCGCGTCCCCGCTGCGCGCGTCGAGCGGCGCCTGGAAGTTGACCTGATATACGCCGGGGAACCCCGGCGCAGGTCCGGAATACTGCACCGCGCATGGCGCGCCGCCCAACGACAGGCGAACAGAACCCGGGCCGAGCCCTGAAGCGTACACAAACGCATACTCTCCCGGTTGCAGCGGACGTTCGGCCTGAACCAGCGAGTAATCGGCATTGTGCACGGCCACCGCCCGCCTCCCGTCGAGCGTGTAAATTGCGGGCTGCGCTTCGAGCACAGCCACTCTCGCCGGAGAACTCACGACCGCGCCGCGCCGGACAATGACGTCCACGGAAGTCTGGCCCGCAATTTCAACCGGTACGAGAAAATTGATCTGTTCTTGACCGTTCAGGCTCGCCACCGCCCGCAATGGGGCAGGAATCCCGCCCACGGTCACCGAGATCCCGCCCAGAGCAGTTGGCAGCGGCAAGCGGTCCGCCGCCAGCACAGCGTCTTCATCCAGGATCCCAGCCACGAAGACCGTCGCCAGAGAACCGGCTACCAAACCGGGTTCGAAGCTCGCAGCATTCACCACTCCTGACGCGTTCAGCCGCAGCCCCTGTCCGCCTTCGATCCTGTGAATGGAGCCATTGGCGGCATTGGCGACATAGATTTCACCAGCCTCGTCCTCGCCAAACGTCGTAATGTTGAAACCGCTCGCCAGCAGAAGCCGGTTCGACCACCATTGTCCAACCCGCTCTAAGCCCCAAATCCGCCCGGAGCAATAGTCCCCATAGACGTATATGCCGCGCAGAGCTGGCGCCTGCCGCCCGCGATAGACGAAGCCGCCGGTCACCGAACAGCCCTCCGCGCGCCCATATTCGAACACCGGCAGGGTCAAACCCGTGCGGTCGCAACCGGGGCGGAAGCAACTGGTCCCTTCCATCCGGTTCCACCCATAGTTTTCTCCGCCGCGGCTCGAAGCCGGCCGCCAGTTGATTTCTTCGAGGGCGTTTTGCCCGACGTCCGCAATCCAAAGGTCGCCCGTGGCGCGGTCGAAGCTGAAGCGCCAGGGGTTTCGCAACCCCAGCGCCCAGATTTCCCCACGCGCGCCCGCACGGTTCCGAAACGGGTTGTCCGGCGGCACGATGACGCGCCCCGGTTCGGACTCGACATCCAGGCGTAGCATCTTGCCGAGCAGCGCGCTCATGTTTTGAGAGTAATTTTGCGGGTCTCCAGCGGACCCGCCGTCGCCCATTCCGACGTACAGATATCCGTCCGGACCGAAGACAAGCTGACCGCCGTTGTGGTTCGAATAAGGCTGCTCGATGCGCAGTAATATCTGCTCGCTCGATTCGTCCGCGCGGTCCGGGTTCGCCGTCGCGCGGTATTGCGCGATGACGGTGTGTCCGTTGAGGTCCGTATAATTCACGTAAAACCGGCCCTTGGACGCATAGCCCGGCGGGAAAGCCAGCCCCAGCAAGCCACGCTCGCCGCTCGCACGCGTCTTCGAGCGGAGATCCAGGAAAGGCTGAGCCAATAGGGCGCCGCCGCGCAGGATCCGGATCACGCCGTCTTGCTGGACCAGAAACAGCCTGCCGGAGCCGTCCCGGGCATGCTGAATATCGGTGGGCGCGGCAATCCCGCCCGCCACCTGCACCATTCGGATTTCCTGGGCGAATAAACTCATCCCCAACGCCAGCCCAGTGGCGTACAAACCCCTCATGTATTCAGTGTAACGAAGTTCCGGCCGCATCCGAGCTTTCGACTTAGGGAACTATTTCCCTGCTTGCGGCGAATCATCATTAGGCGCACGGTGGGACATCGAAAGATCCCACCGCCGAGGGATCAATGACAACGGCGACAGCGGTCACGGATTTCGACGCCGGGCTGATGCTCCGCGTCCGAGAAGGGGACGACGAGAGCTTCGCCATACTCCTCAATAAACACCGCGCGCCCCTTGTCTCCTTCCTCAACCGGATGGTCCAGAACCATGCGCAGGCGGAGGAGTTGGCGCAGGAGGCGTTTCTGCGCGTTTACCGGCAGCGCGCCCGCTACGAACCCACGGCGAAATTCACTACCTGGCTGTTCTGCATCGCGGCGAACCTCGCCATCAACGCGCGCCGGGACCAGCGCAGAGGGTTTCGTCCGGAGCCGTTGGACGTGGATTCTTATGACAGGCGCCACAGGCAAGTGGCGGATCGCCGGGCGAACGTGGAGCAGAGACTGCTCGAACAAGCCCGCCTCGAAGAAGTGCGGAGGGTAGTGGCTGAGCTTCCGGCAAGGCAAAGAGCCGCGGTCCTGATGCACAAGTATGAGGAGATGAGCTACGCCCAGATTGCCGAAGCTCTTGGTTGCTCTGAGACAGCCGTCAAGTCATTGCTCTTCCGCGCCTATGAAACCTTGCGCGGACGGTTGGCGCATCTCGTTTGAGAGTATGCCGAAAGACGCCCGCACAGCTTTTCGGACAGACTGTAACTTCATGATATTCTTGAGCCATCGCCGCATATGAAACCTTGGCCCGCTTTCATCCTGCTTGCTGCGCTTCCGCTTTCTGCGGACGAAGGAATGTGGCTGTTCCAGCAATTCCCCAAAGACACGGTCAACGAAAAACACAAGTTTCCGGTCACGGAGGAATTCCTCGAACGCCTCCGTCTTGCCTCGGCGCGCATCGGGGGAGGATCGGGCGCCTTTGTGTCGCCCGAAGGTCTTCTCATCACCAACCAGCACCTGATCACGGACTGTCTGGCGAGGGTCAGCCCGGAGGGAAAGGATTACCTGAAAGACGGTTTTTACGCCCCTTCGCGCGATGCCGAAACCCCGTGCCCCGGACTCCAGGCCTCGGTGCTGGTGTCCACGGAAGACGTCACGGAAAAGGTGAAAGCCGCAAGCGCAGGAGCAAACCTGACTCCGGCTCAAGCCTTGGAACTTCGCACCGCCGCCATCGAGAAGATCGAGAAAGAATGCTCCGCCCGGACGGGCAACCCGTGCGCGGTTGTGAAGCTGTTTTCCGGAGGGCGGTACGACCTTTACCAGTACAAGACTTACAACGATCTCCGCCTTGTCTTCGCCCCTGAGCACGACTTGGCCTATTTCGGGCGGGAAAGGGACAGCATTACGTATTTGCGCTACGGTCTTGACATCGCCTTCCTCCGGGCGTGGAAAGACGGCCAACCCGCAGCCACGCCGAACTTCCTGCGCTGGTCCGCCGAAGGCGTCAAGGAAGGCGACCTCGTGTTCGGATCGGGCAATCCTCAGCCCACGCTGCGCCTGGCGACCGCCGCGCAGTTGCTTTTCTACCGGGACGCCTCCTTGCCGGTGACCATCAAAAGGCTACAGGCTCGCATCGGACAACTCCGCGAGTTGGCCCTGCAATCCCTCGACAACCGTAAGATCGTCGAACCGGTGATGACGGAGTTTCTGGCGCTCTTTAAGGTGGCGGCGGCGAAATATATCGGCGTCCGGGACGACCGCTTGGTGGCGCGCAAGTTCAACTTCGAGGGCAAAGTTCGGCGAGCCGTGGAGAGGGACCCGAATCTGGGCGAGCAGGCGGCCAAAGTTTGGAGCGAAGTAGCCGCCGCATACAAGACATGGGCGCCGAACGAGCGGCTTTACCAAGTTTTGGAATCCTCCCCCGCGCCCGGTTCCCGGCTGTTCCGCATGGCGCGAGACGTCGTGCGCCTGGCCGCCGAGAGGGGCAAGCCCGAAGCTGAGAGGCTGCGGGAATACCGGCAGGAAGGGCTGGCAGCCGCTGAGAAAGCCTTGGAGGAAACCCCCGCTATCCACGAATCGCTGGAAATCTTGCTTCTCACTCAATACCTGGAAGAATTGAAGGCGCTCAACGATAAAGAGGTCCCGCTCAAAGCAATCCTGGGAGGCAAGCAACCTCAGCAAGCGGCGGAAGCCTACGTCAAGGCGACGAGGCTGAAAGATCCCGCCGAACGCAAACGGCTGTCGGCAAGCCGTGAAGCCGTGCAGAAGTCCGACGACGGCATGATTCGGCTCGCGCTCTTGCTCGACGAGCCCGCCCGCCGCTTGCGCAAGAAGCGAGAACAGACCATCGAGTCGCTCGAAACGTCCGCCACCGAGAAGATCGCCCAATACCGCTTCCAGCTTTTTGGCCATGCCGAATACCCGGACGCCAACAACACTCCGCGCGTCTGTTACGGGCTGGTCAAAAGCTACTTGGACCGGGCTGGAGTCTTCATGCCCCATGCATCCACCTTCGGCGGGCTTTACTACCGCAAGAACAATGAAGGTCCGTACCAAGTCCCTCAGCGCTGGGTGGATCTGAAGCCTGCGCTGGACCTGGTTACGCCTCTGAACTTCGTGAGCACCTGCGATATCGGCGGAGGCGACGCCGGCAGCCCGGTGGTGAACCGCGCCGGCGAGCTGGTGGGCGTCACCTTCGACGGCAATTTGGAAAGCCTTCCCGGCATTTACCTTTACACGGACGACAAGGCTCGCGCGGTCCACGTCGCCGTGCAGGGTATCGTCGAATCGTTGGCGAAAGTTTATCAGGCTGGCGCGCTGCTCAGGGAAGTCGGCGCGGCGGGCGTTACGGCAGCACCACCAGCGGCGCCCGCGGGAACGCGAATTTCCGCCCTACCCGGTCCACCACGTTAATCTGGCACACGTAACGGCCGGGCGCCAGATCTTTGAGCGGCACTTGAACGTACACCGGCACGGTCTCCGGGCGGGTTCCGGCAAGGGCCGCCGCCTCCACCGGTCCCACCTCGAACGCCTTGGCGCCCTTTTCGTTGAACAAGCTCAGCATTACGCCCACACGGCGCTGCTTGGCGTCGTTAGGATCGGGGCGCGCGTCATAAACATCGAAGTTCACGTAGAGGTTCTGGTTCCGGCGAAAAACGCGGGTGATGTTGGGGATCACCTTTTCGTCCCCCACGATCAGGGGGTTTGCCTCGATCTCTTTCTTTGTCAGCTTGGACGCCGCGCCCACCGCCGCCTTCAACGGCTCGCGTTGGTTGCTCCAGATGATCGAGCTGAGCTTCAAACCCGAAGTTTCGGCGCTTAAGTCCGGCACGGTGAAGCGGGTTTCGAAAGTTCCCATCTTTCCAGTCACGTTCTCCCGCACCAGAAACTTCATGCGGTAGCGCCCCGGCGAAAGCACAAAGCCGGCGTCGTATTGGAAACTTCTCCGGCTCAGCTTCGCCGCGTTGGCTTGATCGAGCTTCACGCGAATGAAATCCCGCACGTTACCCACCGCGGTGCGGGTCTCATCCTGAACCTGCCCTAGGAAATCGAGTTGCGTATACGCGGCGCCGCCTTTGGCTGCCAGCCCCACGACAGAACCCGGAACTTTCACCGAAACCGGAACGAAGTAGGAAACCGGCGAAATGCGGAAATAGTCCACCTGAAGCGCCAGAGGCAGATCGGTGATCGGCGTACCCGAGGACAGCGCCTCCTTCAACTGCTGCTCTTTGTCTTGCGCGTTCAGCTTGCCCCAGGTCTTCGACGCCCAATAGCCCGGCCGGTGCTCCAACTTCGCGGACAGGTTGTTGTTCAGCTTGACCGTGATCCGGCGGTAGCGCCCATCCTCCGCCGTATTGCTCGTGTAATAACCGAGGATGTAATACGTCCGGACCTGCTGCTGAGCCTGCTCGATGCCCGCTACGATGTCGTTGCTGTCGAAAAACGCCTTGCCTCCGGTGTCGGCGGCGAGCGTGAGCAGCGTTTCTTGCGATTGATTGATGTTGCTGCGCATCGAGTTATACGCGGAGCCGCTGAAGATGCCCGCGCCGCGCGAACCTCCCCGGTTGGCGCCTCCGCCGGGCGGCGTGGGCATGAGTCCCCGCGCGTCCACCGGGAAGATGGAGAGGTTCGCTTTCACCGCGGCGTTGATCGATGCGTCCAGTTGCGCCTGATTATCGACGCCCGTCCGGCGCAGCCCGCCGGAGAAATAGATCATGGCTTTCTTTTCCGGCAGCGCCGCCAGCATCCGCGCCGCCTGTTCGATAGCCGCCAGCTTGCGGTCGGTGTTGAAGATGTTGAATTCGGTCTCGTCGGCGACGAAAGCCGCTTCGGTGTCCTCTTCATCCTCGTCGCCGGTGTCCGCCAGGTCCGCCAGATCCGCCATCTCGCCGATGGGCAGGGCTTTGATGACGTCGGTGAGCACGTTCCGGTCGGCGGTGAAATCCGTCTTCACCTGAAGCCCGCTCCGGTAGAGCAACACCGCGACCATGTCGTCCTTGGCCATCTTGTTGTTGAGGTATTCGAGCGCGCTCTCTTGCGCCCGCAACTGATCCGGCACGCCCATCGAGGTGAAATCGAAGAAGAATACCAGGAGCCTCTTGTCGCGGTACTGAACCTGTCCCGGCGTCTCGGCGGTAATCGTCGTTTTGGGAGGCGGAGGCAGTTCAAACTGCTCGGCGAGGGATAGCGGAGGAGGCGGAGCCGGTTCCAAGCTCAAGGTCTGCTGCTCGAAGACGGCGATCTTCTGAGGTTTCCCATCTTCAAAAACGGAGAAATCCTCTCTCTTCAAGCCCTCCACCGGCTTGCCCGATTTGTCGAGCACCGTGACGTCGACCACCACGAGGTTGCTCGTCACGGCAAACTTGACGATCTCGCTCCCCGCCCCCGGCTCGGGCTTCGGTTTCGCCGGGGGCGTTCCCTGCTGCCCCGCCATTGTCATGGCGGCCAGGGCCAAAGCGCGCGCAATCAACTTCTGCATTCTCATGGCTGTCTAAAAGCTCATCCGCAGGGTCAGCATTACCGTCCGCGTCTGCGACGCCGCCGTCGGCAAGCCATACGTCGATGAATTGACCGTCGTGCCGATGCCGACGATGTCCACATGATTCAATGCGTTCGAGGCGTTCAACCGCAGGTGAAGTTGACGCCGGTTGTCGCCCGGAGGTCCGATGCGGAAAGACCGGTTCAGCGAGGCGTTCAGCGACATCCGGAACAAGCCCGGGATGGTGTTCCTTCCGGCATTGCCGTATTGTCCAACCGGCGGCGTGGTGAAAGCGGCTAAGTTGAAATACTTCGAATCGCTCGCCCGGACCGGCAACCCGGTGGCTTGCGCGCGACCGGTGCCGAACGCCCCCGTCCCGCCGGTGTTGGACAGGTTGCCCGCCACCCGCGCCGTGTGGGGATTCCCGGAGGACATGGAGAACGAGCCCGTGAGCGCCCAGCGGCTGAACGCCGCCGTCTTCCACCCGGCGTTCCGCCAGAATCCGCGCACGCCCACCGGAGAAGCCAGCAGGTAGCCCACTTGCAGGCGGTGGCGCTGGTCGAACGACGACAGCCCGCGCTCGAGCCGCAAGTCTTCGAGGAACTGCACCACCGTGCCGCCCGTGCCGCTAAAGCTGGAAGCGTTGTCGATGCCCTTCGAATAGATGTAAAGCGCCGTCGCCGAAATACCCCGGGACATGCGCCGCGTCAGCCGCACCTGCCCGGCGTTGTAGCTGGAATTGGCGCCGGCGGTCTGGTAGTTAAATCCGGAGGCGTCGGGTATTCTGAGCCTTTCCTGCGCGGTCAGCAATGTGCCTGCCAGCGCCCGGTTGGGCTGGATGAGTACTCCAAGATTCGTCCCCTTGGTCCCGATGTAGTCCACCTCGACCACCAGCGCACGCGGCAGCGGATGCTGCACCGCCAAGTTCCACGTCTGCGCATAAGCCAGGCTGTAATTCGGATCGACGCCGTAAGTATTCGTGATCTTTTGCGCGGGAATCGTGGGGAAACCGTTGCGCAGGGTCAACGGATACGCGGAACTCGTGCTGATCGAAATAGTCCGCGCAAACGGCGGTTGCGACGCCATTTGAGAGGCGATCTGGGAGTACGAAGTCCCGCTGTAGAATATGCTGTAGCCGCCCCGGGCGACTGTCCCCCGCCTCCTGCCGAGACGCGAGGCGAAGCCGAACCGCGGCGAGAGGTTGTTGCGGTCGGGACGTATCAGGCTGTCGGGCACCTGCCCCGAGTAAGGCCCCGGAACGCCCGGCGTCACCACCGCCACCGCCGTCCGCTCGGGGTTGAGATCCAAATTCGCCAGGCGCCCGCGCAACTCCGTGTACGGCGCAAAATACTCATAGCGCAGTCCGAAGTTCAGCGAGAGGCGCCGCGTAATCCGGAAGTCGTCCTGCCCATAGCCGACGAGCGACCAGCCGCGGAAGTAGTTGTTGTCCGCGCCGTAGCGCACCGAACTCGACTGCGGCAGTCCGAGCAGGAAATCCGCAAAATCGAAACCCGTGCGCGGCAGCGGCTGCCCCCTCGCGTCCAAGCCGCTCGTCATCAAACCGCTGAAGGAGAACGCGCCGCGGGCGTTTTGATACAAGAGGCTGTTGGTTTGCAGCTTTCGCAGCGTGAAGCCAAACGTCATGTTGTGCCGGCGCCTGATGACGTAAGTGATATTGTCGGACACGCTGAACGTCTGGTTCCGGATGTGCGAAGCCGACCCGTCCGTGAGTGCGCCGAAATTGGTGAACGACAGGTTGGGCGGACCGAAGTTGATGGGCTCCTGCGAAGTCCCGGTGATGCCAAGCTGCGCCGCCACATTCTCGCGGTAAGCGAAATACGGTTCCATCAAATTCGTGTTGCGGCTCAAGCTCACGCTCGCGTTGTTATGGAAACGCGGCGCGAAGCTGTGGCTCCAACTCAGCGACAGGTTCATGCCTGAGCCGCTGCCCGTGTCCCGGAACCCGTAGAGTTGCGGCTGCACCGAGCGCCGCCTCTGCCACTGCATGTTGTAGCTGATCCGGTCTTTGCGGCTGAGGGGCAAACCGATCCGGACGCCGTAGTTGTCGCTGGTGTT
>Ga0073932_1004166_pt1 | contig 17725 bp, 13 predicted proteins | sample DewCreD2012metaG_FD_76967 | JGI IMG/M metagenome (GOLD analysis project Ga0073932, IMG submission 76967) | Hot spring sediment bacterial and archeal communities from British Columbia, Canada, to study Microbial Dark Matter (Phase II) - Dewar... ... | reverse complement strand
GCGCAGCAGCGGCCGCTCCGGCGCGCCCGCGCCGGCGAAGCCGCGCTCGACCAGCGCGCCGCAGGCGCCGCGCCGGAAAGCCTCGGCCACGAAGGCGTGCCCGTCGCAGCGCGCGCCGCGCAGGGCCACGTAGAGCTCGCCCGGCCGCAGCGACCGCGTGTCGTTCGTCACGCCCGCCACGCGCGCCGGCGGCGCCGGCTCCCAGACGCCGGCGCACCAGCGGGCGGCCTCCGCGGCGCTGAATCGTTCGCTCATAGCGCCGCAAGCTCCCGCGCCACCACCGCGCGGTCGTCGAACGGCACGGTGGTGGACGCAAATTCTTGAAACGTTTCGTGGCCCTTGCCGGCCACCAGCACGATATCCCCGGGCCGCGCGCGGCGCACGGCCGCGCGAATGGCCGCGGCGCGGTCCACGATCGCCTCGCAGCGGGCGGCGTCGCCGAACCCCTCGCGGATTTGCGCCAGGATGGCGGCGGGGTCTTCGCGGCGCGGATTGTCCGAGGTCAGGATGGCGTAATCCGCGAGCCGCGCCGCCACCGCGCCCATGGGGGCGCGCTTGGTGGTGTCGCGGTCGCCGCCGCAGCCGAAGACGACGATCAGTTGGCCGCGCGTCAGCGGGCGCAGGGTGGCCAGGGTGTTTTCCAGGGCGTCGGCGGTGTGGGCGTAGTCCACGAAGACGGTGAAGCCCGCCGGCGCCTCGAACGGTTGCAGCCGGCCGGGCACCGGCGGCAGCCGCGCCAGGGCGGCCGCCGCGCCGTCCGGGCCGAGGCCCAGCGCGCCGGCGGCGGTGATGGCCGCCAGGGCGTTGCTGACGTTGTGGCGGCCGAGGAACGGCAGGCGCACCTCGGCCGCGCCCCAGGGGGTGCAGGCGCGGAAGCGCGCGCCGTCCGAGCCCAGGCGCAGGTCCTCGGCGCGCACGTCGGCCGCGGCGGCGATCCCGTAGCGCAGGATGGCGGCGCGCGCTTCGCCCGCGCCCGGCAGCCGGGCGGTCCAGGGATCGTCCGCGTTGTACACGGCCCAGGCGCGCTTGGCGCCGCCGCCGAGGTCCTCGAACAGCCGGCGCTTGGCGGCGAAGTAGGCTTCCGGCGTGCGGTGATAGTCCAGGTGATCGCGCCCCAGGTTGGTGAACACCGCCACGTCGAAATCGAGGCCTTCGACGCGCCGTTGGTCAAGGGCGTGGGAGGAGACCTCCATCACGGCGCTGCGGCAGCCGATGCTCACCATCTGGGCCAGCAGGGACTGCAGGGTGGGGGCGTCGGGCGTGGTGCGGCGGGCCGGGATCGAGCGCGGGCCGATGGCGTACTCCACGGTGGTCAGCATCCCGGGGTTGCGGCCGCCGGCGCGCAGCAGCTCGCGAATCATGTAGGCGCAGGTGGTCTTGCCGTTGGTGCCGGTGATGCCGATCAGTTGCAGCGCGGCGCCGGGCTGGCCGTGGAAGGCGGCGGCCAGGCGGCCCAGGGCGCGGCGCGCGTCGGGCACTTGGACGAAACAGGCCTCGCGCCGGCCGGGCGGGGCGGGGTGTTCCTGAACGATCGCCGCCGCGCCGCGCTGCAGCGCGTCGGCCACGTAGGCGCTGCCGTCCTGCTGGGAGCCGGGGACCGCCACGAACAAGGCGCCGGGCCGCACCTGGCGCGAGTCGCAGACCACGGCCGTGATCTCGCGATGCGGCGCGCCCGCGACGGCGAGCGTTTCCAGTCCCTCCAGCAGCGCCGGCAGTTTCATGCGCGATTCCTCTCAGTCCGCCCGCGCCAGGCTCTCTTCGTCCAGCGGCGGGATATCCAGGTAGCGCACCGCCTGGCTGACGATTTTCTTGAACGCGGGTCCGGCCACCACGCCGCCGGTATGAAACGGCTGCGGTTCGTCCACCACCACGATCACGCCGATTTCCGGGGCTTCCGCCGGCAGGAAGCCGACGAAGGAGGCGACATAGTCGGTGGCGGAGTAGCCGCCGGCCACGGGTTTCTGGGCCGTGCCGGTCTTGCCGGCCACCTCGTAGCCTTCGATGCGGGCGCGCTTGCCCGTGCCGCCCTCCTCGGTCACCCGCGCCAGCAGCCGCCGCATGGTGGCGGCCGTGGCCGGCGAGATCGGCTGCGAAAGCGCTTCGGGCTGCTGTTCGTAGAGCACCGCGCCGTCCGGCGCGGTCACGCGGGCCACGGTGTAGGGCCGCATGAGCCGGCCGTCGTTGGCGATGGCGCAATAGACGCCCAGCATTTGCAGCGCCGTGAGCGCCACGCCCTGGCCGATGGGGATGCGGGTGATGCTGATCCCCGACCAGGCCGAGACGGGCGCCAGAATGCCGGCCTCTTCCCCCGGCAGATCGATGCCCAGCCGCTCGCCGACGCCGAAGGCGCGCAGATAGCGATACAGACGTTGCGGGCCCAAACCAAGGGCCACTTTGGCCGTCAGGATGTTGCTCGACTTCTTGATGCCGTCGGCCACGGTCAAGACGCCCTCGGGGTGATAGTCGCGCAGGACGCGCCCCTGGTACGTCCAGGCGCCGTGCTCGCAGTCGAAGCGGGTCTCGGGCGTGACCGTGCCTTCGTTGAGCGCGGCGCTGAAGGCGATGGCTTTCATGGTCGAGCCCGGCTCGTAAACCAGGCCGATGGCGCGGTTGAGCATGACGCTGGGGTTGGCCGCGGCCTCGCGGTAGCGGTTCAGATCGTAGGCCGGCCGGCTGGCCATGGCCAGGATTTCGCCGGTGCGCACGCGCTGGACGATCGCCCAGGCGCCCTTGGCGCGGTGTTCGGCCATGGTTTCGTCCAGCGCCTTCTCCACGATGTACTGGACGTTCTGGTCCAGGGTCAGCGTCAAGTCCGCTCCTTCCAGCGGCACGATCCAGAGCGAGCGGCGGTTGTAGAGCTCCTGGCGCACGGCGTTGGCCTCGCCTTCGATCAGGCCGCGGCTGCCGCGCAGGTAGCGGTCCCAATACAATTCCACGCCGGCCTGGCCGCAGCGCTCCTCGTTCACGAAGCCGAGCACGTGACACATGAAGGCGCCGTGGGGGTACTGGCGCAGTTTGGCGTCTTCGAAGCTCAGGCCCGGCAGTTTGGCGGCGCGCACCCGTTCGACCTGCGGTTCGTCCAGATAGCGCGCCAGCCGCGCGTAGCGCTTGTCGGGCTGCTGCAGCGCCGGCAGCAGCTCGGCCGCGGAAAGGTCGAGCAGCTCCGCCAGGCGGCGCGCCACGGCCGCCGCCTGGCCGTTGGTGGCCAGCAGGGCCGGGTCGGCGCACAGGTGCTGGCGGTCCACCTCGATCGCCAGAATGCGGCTGCGGCCGCTGCGGTCGCAGATGTTGCCGCGCTGTCCGGCGAACTTGGCCTTGTAGGCCAGGTGCGGCGTAGCCGGCGTTTCGACCGCCGGCCGGCGGTCGCGCAGGTGCAGGTACGACAACCGCGCTCCCAGGCCGCTCAACGCCGCCAGCAGAAACACGGCGCAACACACGAGGCGCCGGCACAGGGACTGCTCACTCATGCCTCCCCTCCCGGCTCACCCAGGCAAGATGCGCGCCGCCGCCCGCCGCCGTTTCGAGCGCGTCCGTGCGCAAGTCTTCCGCCGACAACCGCACCACCTGCCGGCTGGTTGGCCAGGACATCGAGATGCCGTGGGCCGTCAGGGCGCGCTCGAGATTGGGCAGCGCCTTCAGCGCCGACCATTTGTTCTCTTCGTTCACCAGGCGCTTGGCCAGCTCCAGGTTTTCCCGTTCCAGAGCCTGGATTTCCCGGCCCAGCACGTCGCAGCGGCAGCCCAGCCAGAGCCAGGCCAACGCCACCGTGGCCAGCAGCAGCACCAGGCCGGCCACGGGCCGGGGTAAAATGAATCCGCTGTCGTTGCGTTTTTTCCGATTCCTGCGACGCATATCCGCTGTCCTCCCGTTTGGGCCGGCAATCCTCCGCTCCCGCGGCGCGCGGCCGTCGGCCGGCCGCGGCGCCCCTCAAAAATCCCGTAGTTCCCGTTCCCAACGTTCCGCCGCCCGCAACTTCGCCGAGCGGGCGCGCGGATTGCGCGCCGTCTCCGCGGCCGACGGCGTCACCGGCCGGCGGGTGACGAGGCGCACGGCCGGCGCCTCGCCGCGCCAGACGCGCCCGCCGGCCGGCAACGATTCCCAGCGGCCCGCATGGGCGCGCAAGCGCTGCTTGACCAGCCGGTCTTCCAGGCTGTGGAAGCTGATCACCGCCAGCCGGCCGCCCGGCGTCAGCAAGCGCAGCGCGCCTTCCAGTCCGCCGGCCAGCGCTTCCAGCTCGCGGTTCACCCGCAGGCGCAGCGCCTGAAAGGTGCGCGTGGCTGGATGGCGCGGGCCGCGCGCGCCGCCCACGGTCCGCGCGACGATGTCGGCCAACTCCCGCGTCGTGCGGATCGGACTGCGGCGCCGCGCGGCGGCGATCGCGCGCGCGATTCGCCGCGCCGCCGGCTCCTCGCCCAACGTTCTCAAAAGAACCGCCAACTCCTCTTCCGGCAGCCCGTTCACCAGGTCCGCCGCGGTCGCGCCTTGCGACCGATCCATGCGCATGTCCAGCGGTCCGTCGGCGTTGAAGCTGAAGCCGCGTTCCGCCGTCTCCAGTTGCTCCGCCGACACGCCGCAATCGATCAGCACGCCGTCGGCGCGGGTCACGCCCGCGGCCGCGGCGAGCGCCTCGATCCGCTCGTAGTTGCCGTGCGCCAGCAGGCACCGGTCCACGAGAGGGCCGAGCCGAGCGCGGGTTCGCTCCAAAGCGTCCGCGTCCCGGTCCAGACCCAGCACACGGCCCGCGGGGCCGGCGGCGGCCAGCAGGGCCAGCGTATGGCCGCCGCTGCCGACGGTGGCGTCGATGTACGTTCCGCCCGGCCGGACGTGCAGCAGTTCCACCACTTCCCTAACCAGAACCGGCTCATGCATGCGCCTCCCTCGTTGGCTGGCGGGCGCGTCAGAACCCGATCGAACGGGCGGCTTCCTGCAGCCCGCTCTGATCGATGCCCGGCGTGCCCTTCCAGTTCTCCGGCTTCCAGAGCTGGAAGTTGTCGAACGCGCCGCACAGCAGCACCTGGCTTTCCAGCTCCGCAAATTCCAGCATCCGGTCGTTGAGCCGGATGCGGCCCTGCGCATCCCAGGTCAGCAGCTCGGACTGCCGGCCGATTTCGCGAAAGAACGCGCGACCCTTCGCGTCGGAGAGCGGGACGCGGCGGACTTTTTCCATCATCCGCTGCATCTCGGCGCCGGGGAAAACGCAGAGGCATTTGGCGTACAGATCCGGGAGCACGAACAAGCTGCGAGGCTTGCCCACCTGGGCGCGCCAGGCCGACGGAATGGTCAGGCGGCGCTTGGGGTCGAGCGTGTGGGTAAACATCCCAACGAAGCCGCTCTGGCCTGCCACTTCGTTTTCCAGAATGGTATCCGACGCCTCCATGCCCCACTTCTCCCCACTTCAGCGTCGCATATCACCACTTCTCCCCACAACCTGTCAACACCAAACAAAAAATTTGTTGTTTTCATTCGCCGCCTGACGGCTCAGGAGGGGAGATTACAGGGTTGAGAACGTAGGGGAATTCAACTTGTATCCGCTGCGCCGCTGAATCCTGAAACCTGAAACCTGAAACCTGAACCCTGAACCCTGAACCCTGGACAATCGGTTCCCGACTTTCGAGTCGTTCGTGATTGTCAGCACATCGAACAGCCGAACACCCAACGGAAGAAAAGGAGCCGCCAGGCGCAAGAGCCCGATGTTGAACATCGGACATCCCATATCGAACGCGGAACATCGAACGTCAGATTTCCGAACTTCGGCGTTGGATGTTCCATGTTCCTCTGGGGATGTCCGTTAAACGTTTGGCGTTCCGTGTCCACGCCGAAATGGACGACGCCGAAAGTACGCCGATAGGGACAGACCCGATAGGGACAGACCCCGCATGCCGGTCATCTTGCGCCGTTGCTTGACGCAGCCGTGCCCGATCAGTTCCAATAATCTCGCCATCGGCAGGCATTCGGCTATATTGTCGGTTTCCGAGGTCGTCGAGAAGACGCATGGCAGGCAAATCCAACAGGGGGGAGGAATGCGACTGAGAACCCGTTTTCTGCTCGTGCTGGCGATCATGGGGTTCATCATGACGTTGGCCGCCCTGATCACCTCGCGGATTGTCTTGGTGGACGTCGCTCGGCGTTCGGACGAAGCGCAGGCCAGAACGCTGCTCAAACGCGGGCAATACGTCCTGGCGGAGGAGGCCGCGGCGTTGGCCGGCACGGTGGCGGACTGGGCATCGTGGGACGATGCCTACGCGTTCGCCGCGGATCGCAACCGCCGTTTTCGCGAAGTCAACCTAGTCACCGGCACGCTGGAGAGCCTCGATGTGGATGGAATCGTGTTTTACGACACGAACCGAAGCCTTGTGGCGTGCGCGGTTCTGGATTCCGACGGCGAGATGACGGACAGCTTGCCCCGCCACATCCGCGAGATCGTCGAGCGCAGGGATGGCATTCTGGATCGCGTCGCCGCCGTGGGCCTCTCGGGCTACGCCATTGCCGACTCCGAGGTCTGGCTGCTCGCGGCGAGTCCGATTTATACCAGCCGCGACGAAGGACCGTCGCATGGCGCGTTGGTCATGCTCCGCCGCATCGAAACCGTCCGCCGGGAGCGCATGGCGCGGCTGATCGACCCTTCGTTGCGGCTGCTCGCTGCCGCTCCGGACTGGCCGGCGGGCCGGCCGGCGATCGAGGTCGTCAACTTGTTTTGCTTGCAGGCCCGCGTCGCGCTGGCCGACGTTTTCGGCAAGGGCCGGCTGGTCATGGAGATGACCCTGCCGCGGGTGGCCTTCGGACAGGTTATCGCCAGTTTTGCTTATCTTTGCGGTTGGATCGCGGTGTGCGGGCTCGGCTTGTGGCTGCTGGCCGTGTGGTTCCTGAACCGGTGGGTGCTGCGGAGCGTCACGGAAGCGGTCGGCGCGCTGCGGAGCGGGATTGCGGCGACGGCGGCGCGAGCGCACGCCAGGACGCCGCTAAAAAAAATCCGCGACGACGAGCTGGGCGAATTGGTCGAGGCCGTCGAAGCGGCCATCGCTTCGGTGGAGGCGTCCATGGCGGAAGCGATCCGCCGGCGGGAAGAGGCCGTGCAGGCGCAGCGGCTCGTGGCCTTGGGGATGTTGGCGGCCGGTGTGGCGCACGAGATCAACAATCCCAATGGCATTGTGAATCTGAATCTCCATGTGCTGCGGCGCGAGCTGGAGCGTTTTTTCCGCCGGCTCGAGGACGCCGGCGGGGCGGAGGCGGCGCCACTGCTCGAGGAGCGCGCGCGCCTCGAGGGGGAAGCGAAGGCGGTGATTCAGGAAGCCCTGGAGGCTTCGGAGCGCATTGCCGGCATCGTCTCGGCGCTGAAGACCTTTGCGCAGCCGGCCGTCGAGGGCGAAGGGGAAGACGTCGCTGCAGAGGCGCTCGTTGAGGAGGCCGCCCGTTGGTTGCGACACGAGTTTCAGCAAGCGCACTGCCGCCTGGAATGCGCCTGGGATGCGCCTCTGCCCGCGCTCCGCGGAAACCGGCAACAACTGCTGCAGGTTTTTATCAACATTCTGCAAAACGCGTGTCAGGCCATGTCAGAGTCGGGAGGCAGCGTGCGCGTGACCGGCCGATACGAGCGCGGCGCGGGAACCGTGACGATCGAGGTGGCCGATACCGGGCGCGGCATGACGCCGGAGGCGGCCGCGCGCTCGCTGGAGCCTTTTTTCACGACGCGCAGGGAAGACGGGGGCACGGGCCTGGGTCTTTCGATTGCCGCGGCGATCGTCAAGTCGCACGGCGGCCGCCTGGCCATCCGCTCGCAGGCGGGCCAAGGCACGGTGGTGTCCTTAGTCTTCCCCGTCCATCCGGGAGGCCAACATGGTCAGTAGTCCGACAGCCGGCGGGGGCCAGCCCACAATCCTGGTCGTTGACGACGATGCGGCGATGCTGCGGAGCGTGGCTCGAGCTCTGCGCACCGAAGGGCTCGGGGAAGCGTTGTTGTGCGCCGATCCGCGCGAAGCCGAGTCGCTGCTGGGCCGCAACGACGTCGGCGCGGTGCTGCTCGATCTGGTCATGCCGCACACACCCGGCGAGCAATTGCTGGCCACGATCATGGCGCGTCACCCGGACGTGCCGGTGATTGTGGTCACCGCGACGAACGACGTCGAGACCGCGATTCGCTGCGTGAAGGCCGGGGCCTTCGACTATCTGGTCAAGCCGGTGGACTTTTCCCGTCTGCTGGTGGTTCTGATGCGCGCTTTGCAGCAACGCGAGTTGTTTGCCGAGAACTTCCGCCTGCGGACCATGGTTCAGACGCCGGAACTGAAGCATCCGGAATGTTTTGCCCGGATCGTGACCCGCTCCTGCGCCATGCACGCGCTGTTCCGCTACCTCGAGGCGATTGCGCCTTCGGCCGAGCCGGTTTTGATCGTGGGCGAAACCGGGGTGGGCAAAGAACTGGTGGCGCAGGCGTTGCACGCGGTCAGCGGCCGCCCCGGCGCCATGGTCTCGGTGAATGTGGCGGGCATTGACGAGAGCTCGTTTGCGGACACCCTGTTCGGTCACGCCAAGGGGGCCTTCACGGGCGCGGATCGCGACCGGGAAGGCATGATCGAGCAGGCGGGAGAAGGCACGCTTTTTCTGGACGAGATCGGGGATTTGGGATTGGAACTGCAAACCAAGCTCTTGCGCCTGCTTCAGGAACGCGAATTCTACCCCCTGGGAAGCGATCGTTGCCGTCGCAGCCGCTGCCGCATCCTCGCCGCGACGAACCGCGACTTGCGCGCGCGCATGCGGGAAGGCCGTTTCCGTGAGGACCTGTATTACCGGCTGCATGGGCACCTGATTCGGGTTCCGCCGCTGCGGGAACGCGCGGCGGACATTCCCCTGCTGGTCGAGCATTTTCTGGCGGAGGCCTGCGCCGCGCTTGGCAAGGCCGTGCCGACCGTGCCCAAGGAACTCGCGGTTCATCTCGCCGCGTACTCGTTTCCCGGCAATGTGCGGGAACTGCGCGCCATGATTGTTGACGCCGTGGCGCGTCACGAAAAAGGAGTCCTCTCGCTGGCTTCGTTCCATGAACATATGGACAAAGCGGAGCGCGAGGCCGGCAAGCGGACCGCGGCTGGGGCGTGCCCTTCCGTCATTGGCGCGGCGGCTGGCGGGTTGCCGACGCTCGAACAGGCAACGGCAGCCTTGATTGCCGAGGCCCTGAAACGTACGGGTGGGAATCAAGGCGCGGCCGCGCGGTTGCTTGGCATTTCGCGCCGAACGGTCAGCCGCTATCTTCAAGCCGCAGGCAGCGGCGCATCCGCTCAGAACCCCTGAGACAGCGCGTCGAAAAGCGCCACGTGAAGCTTGCGGCTTTTCTTTTCACAACCGATTAACCGCGAATCGGTTGTGCTGCAGCTTCGGCTGTTCGAACTTTTGCCGGCGCCAAATTTGCGCAGGAGTCCGCAGGCCTGGGATCTCGGTCCTGATGGCTCGGCAGAGCTCGCGAATGCGGTTCGCCGCTCTTAGCCCGCACTCTATCGGCGCGTCCGGCCACCGAGACCAAAAGGCAGAATAATACATTGCCGGAAAACATCTTACCGCCTCAACGTCCTGGCCGGAAGACAAAGAGGGGCACCGGAAGACACGGCGTCAGGACTCCGGCTGACCACTTCTTTCTGAAATGCAGCGGCGCCGGCTGGCACGGCAACCGCTATACCGGCGCCGCGAGAAAACGGTCGAGGGGGAGTGCGAAGAGCAGAGGCAAGCCGATGAAAGCGCTGCACGCAAGATTGTCCGCGACACACGCGACGAGCCGAAAAGGCGGAATGACCCTGGTGGAGGTGCTGATTGCGTTGTTCTTGGTGACGTTGATGTGCGGCGGGCTGTACGAGGTGGGTCTACGGGCCAGGCAATCCGCCGAGCATAACCGGCTGGTTACCGAAGCTCGAGCGCTGGCCAAGGAGCGTCTGGAGCAGATGCTGGCCTACGGGGGCGAGAATCTGGCCAAGCCCGACTGTCTGCTGCGCAACGCCGACACGAACTACAGCAGTCTCGGTTACGACATTGTGCGGCAACCGTCGCTGGTCTGGCATGACGCCGACGGCAGCGTGGTCAATGCCAGCACGGCCAGTTACGTCGAAGTCCATGTGGATGTGAGCTATTACTCTCCGCTGCTGAAAACGCAGATGACGGATTCGTATCCCCTGCTTGTCGAAAAGTGAAGGACGGGAGGAACGACACGATGCATGCGAGCCGCCACCGGAGCAAGTCTGGCTTCACGCTGACGGAGGTGTTGGTGGCCGCCTCGATTTCGACCCTGGCGGCCGCCGCGATCATGACCACGTTCATCGCGTGCGTCCAGCAGGCCACGCTCTGTTCGAAGATTGCCTGGTCGCAGAACGAGGCCTTGAAGACGTCGGCAAAACTGACGATGTTCGCCCGCAACGCGCGGGATATTATGGCGATCGACGAAGCCCAGGGAACGTGGGTCGAACTGCGGTTCGCCGACGGCTCCACGGGGCGGCTGGTGTACTCCAATGCCGTGCCCATGCTGCGGGACGGACGGCTGTACCTCTGGCGCACCAACGGCACCGAAACCATTGTCGCGCGAGGGCTGACCGAAATCCAGGATTCCGCCGGCTTCACGACGCCCGTCTTTTTCAGAACTCGCGACAACGCGCTGCGCATCTCGTATCGCGTGGCGGAGCCGGCCGCTTCGGGCGGCCGCGACGCCAACGACGGGCCCTATGCCGCGCGTCTGCAGTTTGCCGTCTGTCTGAGAAACGCGGAGCAGGAGTAGGGCCGACCCACGCGGGAGGCAAGGAGGGATGACCATGCCAACGGCCATAGCGACGCCACGGTCGAGCGGCAAGCAGGGGTTTGTTCTGGTGACCGCCGTGGTCATGCTGGCGATCGCCGGCCTGACCGCCGGTTCGATTCTGACCGCCAGCATCGCCCACCGCCACATCTCCGAGGCCAACGATCATCGCGAAAAGGCGGCCTTTCTGGCCGATGCCGGGCTGCAGGCGGCGCTGGTGAAGCTGAATGCCTATGGCGAAGGCAACATTTCCTACCTTCAGTCGCGGGCCTATTTTTCGCAGACGAATCACCTGACCGCCGCCGACTGGGGTTTCCAGACCCAAATCGGCGTCACGAACGGTCGAAACATCGTGACCTCAACCGGCCGTTATGAATCCAAAACCGTGGAGGTGAGCGCCGAGGTGTCCCTGGGGGCCGGATCGCGCAGCATTCATGCCCTCTATGCCCATGCGCTGTTCGCCGGCGCGTCCGCGAGCACGAATTACGTGCTGGAGATCGGCGGCACGGGCAGCGGCGCGGATTTCGTCAAGGGCGACGTCTACTCCGGCCGCGACATCGCGCGCTCCGGCGATGCCGCGTTGCGGCTGCCCGAAGCGCTCATCGACGACCACGACGGCGACGGCGTCTGGGATCCGGCCACGGACACGTGGCAGAACGCTTACTGCACCCAGGTGTTCACGAATCCTTTGACCCAGGCCGAATTCGACAGCTACTCGAATTCCATGGCGCCCTACTTGAGCGAAGCCTACAAAAACGGCCGCTATGACGACGGAGAAGCCTTTGTGGATACGATCGGCAACGGCATGTACGACCCGGGCGAACCCTTCGTGGACACGAATGGCAACGGCCAGCGCGATCCCGGCGATTCGTTCATCGATCGCAACGGCAACGGCGTTTACGACGCCGGCGTGGACACGGTCGTGGACTTCGGCAACGGCCAATACGATGCCGGAGAGGAGTGGACCGAAGACGCGGCCCATTCTCAGCGCGTCAATGGCCGCTACGATCCCGCCGGCGGTTACTGGCGGTACAGTTCCGGAAGGTGGCGCTGGAAGACCAGTTACAAGTCCGGCGGCAAGACCTACTACTGCAGCAGTTGGCCGGCGGAGGAATTCGAAGACGCCGGCGATGGCGAGTACAACCCGAGCGGCGAGCCGTACACCGATCAGAACGGCGTCTATGACGCCGGGGAACAGTATCTCGACGACCGCAACTCGATCTACGACTACGGAACTCAGGCCGCCGGCGCGATTACCGGCATGCCGGCGCCGGCAGCGGGCCAGCGGGCGGCTACGGGCGGCGACGCGGCGATTACGCCGCCCGACCTGGTTCATATGTACTACAATCTCAATCGTAACGGGCCGGAGCCGGCCGATGCCTTGTCCCGATGGGGGCACGACGTGGAGGTCACGGCCGCCGACTACGGTTCGTACAAGTGCATTACCGACATCAGCCAGCCCGAGCACATTTTCGTGCGCAACCCTCCGACCAGCGGCAGCGTCAGCAGCCGGGGCAAGACGATTTACGGGCGCAGCTATACGGCGCTGTACGATGCCGCCAGCAATCGGATTGACGACTATTTTCTCGAGGATCCCTGCGATCCCACGTTCAACACCATTCCCGGGGAAAGCTACGCCATCGCGCAGAACGACGACAATCGGACCCACACCATGATGATCGACGTCCAACCCGACGCCAACGTGAAGCTCTACTACGTGGACGGCAACGTGTACATCCACCATCCGCAAGTGTATGCCCTGCGCTTCCGTCGGCCGGGCACGCGGATCACGATCGTGGCCAAAGGGAACATCACGATTTCGGACGAATTCTATTACAACGCCCAGTACCCTCCCAATCTGCAGTATGCGGACATGAACAGCACGGTCGTGAACAATCCGTCCGATGCGCTGTGCTTGATCGCCCTCAAGAACCCGGCCTGCACGAACAGCGGCAACATCTACATTGGCGACAAACAGTTCGGCACCGGCGGCAGCATTCACGCCATGCTCTACGCGGAAAACGATTTTGTGGACAACAACATCAACACGGTGGACCAGCAGTTCATCAGCATTTTCGGCAACATGACGGCGGGCAACCAGGTGCGGATCAACCGGCAGACGGGCGGAGGGCACTATCGCACGCGTCTGGACGTGACGCTGGACGAGCGCATCCGCGACGGCTCCATCATTGTGCCCGGCTTGCCGCATCCGGTGGGCAGCCAGCGGAGCATCCAACTGGATACGGCCTGGCACATGGTGCCGGGGACTTGGAGCAGTTGGTCCTTGTTGCAATGAGCGGCAAGCGAGGCGCGTGGAATATGCGGCGAACGTTGATCATCATGACGCTGTGGGGCGGGGCGCTGGCCGCCGTGGCGCGGGGCCAAATCGGCCAGGACGCCGCCGCGTGCCGCCGGCAGTGGGGCGAGCCGGTCTCGGGCGGTTTGGATACCAACGGCTGCGGGAGGCTGCGGTTTGCGGCGGGGAATCTGGCCGTGGAAATGGAGTTTATCTCCGGCGCGGCGCAGCGGGCCGTCTATCGCGCGCCCACCCTGCCGGAGGAACTCCTGCAGCGCATCCTGAGCGACAACAGCGACGGGGTCGCCTGGTCCCCTTACCGGCGCCCGGGACGGGTCGCCGAGGAGCGCGGCCAACGAATGTGGGCGCGGCCCGATGACGCCGCGATGGCGGAACTCGCCGGCGACGTCCTGACCGTCTGGGGCGCGCGATGGTATCCGCGCCTGGCCGAACCCGCGCCGGCGGGGATCACGAACGGACTGGCGGGAAATGGCGGGGCTGGCGACACCGCTACCGCTCCGCCGCCGCCGTCGCCGCCGGTGGACCCCCTGGTCGGCTTCTGGCGCAGCCGGGGGGACTCGCCGCTGGTGGCGCTGCACGCGCGCGCCGATGGGGAGTTGGCCTGGGTTTTCTTCAGCGAAACGGAACGCCGCCGCCTGAACGCGCGCTGGAAGCGCGCCGACTCTCGGGGCCAGCCCGGCTACACGGTCAGCGAGCCGCAGCCGCAAGCGACAGCCGAGCCGCAACCGGCTCCGATCGGTCGCCTGGAAATCGAGCCGTCCAACCTGCTGCGTTGGGAGAGGGCGGCGGGCTCCGCCGCCCCCACGCAGGTTCTGCTTGCCGTGCGGGGCCTGTCGGACGAGATGCGGTTCGAGCGCGCGGCAGCCCTGCCGGCCTGGAAACCCAAGCCACCGGCCAAGTTGCCTGCGAAGGGAGATTCACGGGACGACGTTCTGCAACGCCTCGGGAAACCGGCGGGCGCCATGTCGGCCGGAAAACGCGAAGTCTTGCTTTATCCCTGGGGCCGGGTATGGATTGCCCAAGGCATGGTGGTGGAAACCGAATGGGGGCCGCAGCCATGAGAGACGGCCTCCAGACCCCAACGGCCATCGAATACGTGGATTGGCTCCTGAAGCACATGCTGCGCACCAATCGGTTGGAACTGGCCATCGGCACGCGCGTTGCGCTGCCAGGCAGCAACGAAGCCGGCCAGGACGGGGGCCCTCCTTGCTTGCCGCCGGTCGAGACCGTGATCAACAGACTCAAAGTCCTGGCCGGGCTGACGCCGATGCGCTGCGCGCGACCCGTCGAAGCGAAATTCGAAAAACGCGCCGCCAGCTACACGCTGGTGGTCATGACCCGCTTTCTCGAAACGGACGACGGCTCGAACTGCACGATCAAACTCCGCGTCAGGCCGAACAAAGGGTGACGAAACATCGAACATCCAACATCGAACGCGGAACATCGAACGAATATCGACGTTGGATGTTCCAGGGTCAGGGGGGCTTGGGAGTGCCGGTCAGGATACGGCGCGGGCGCCAGCGAAAAACCGTCGTCCGCCGCCGTCGCGCCGGCCTACAAGCGCAGCCCGGCCTCCACGTACCAGAGGCGGCCGGGCGCGGGGTCGAGGGTCGAAGACTCCTGATAGGTTGTGTCCGCCAGATTCTGCGCGGCCACGGCCACCCAGATGCCGCTGCGGTGGGTCGCTTTGAGCAGGGCATCCGTCCGCCAGTAGCCGTCCAGGGTGCGCCACTGGCCGCTGGCCCAATCGGTATAGCCGCGCTCGCCGGTGTAGTGCAGGCGCACCGATCCGGACCAGGCCAGCGGCCGCGCGGCCCGCTCGAAGCGCAGTCCGATGTTCCCCATCCGCTCGGGCAAATAGGGCAAATCGGCGCCGGTGCGCCGGTCTTCGCTCTGTTGCCGCGTGCCGTTGACGAAGGCCGCGACGCCCGGCAGCCAGCGGTCCAGCGCGGCGTCGAGGCCGGCCTCCAGGCCCTGGGAACGCGCTTCGTCCACGTTTTCGTACGTCACCACCGCGCCGTTGACGCGCCGGGCGATCAAGTCGTCCATTTCGTTCCAGAACACCTCGACGTGGCCGCGGAGGCCGTCGCCCCAACCCTGTTCCACCCCAGCGTCGGCGGACCAGATGTACTCGGGCTCCAGATCGGGGTTGGAACGGAAGAGCAGGCTGCCGAAGTTCACGTCGGGTTGAAACAGTTCCAGGACCGAGGGCGCGCGGTAGGCGCGGCCCGCGGCCGCCCGCACGATTGTGTCCGCCGCGGGCCGGTACACGCCCGCGAGCTTGGGGGAGAGCGCGCCGCCGAATTCGCTGTGCGCGTCGCCGCGCAGCGCGGCCGTCAGCAGGAACTGCTCGTGCAGCGCCGCTTCGTCCTGGACATAGACGCCCAGATTGTCCGTGTGCGCGTCGGCCGCCGCCGAGGGCAGCCGCGCGCCGGTGTCGGCGTTCCAGGCGGGGCGGAAATCGCAGCCTACGCCCGCATAATCGGCGCCGACCGTGAGCGCGTGCCGGCGGCCGAGGCCGAACGCGGCGGCGCTTTCCGCGCGCCATTCGTCGGCCACGCTTTCGGAGACGCTGCGCGCGAGCGCGGCGCGGTCCAGGCCGGTGGTCGTCCGTTTCTGGCGCCGATAGGCGAGCGTGCCGCGCAGGTTCAGCGTTTCGGAAACGGCGGAGGAGACCGTGGCGGCCAGGAGGGCGGAGCGGTTGTCGGATTCGTTGTCCACCGCCCAGTCGGGGGTGACGGCGGTCTGGCCGTAGCCCAGATTGCCGTCGTAGCCGCGCGTCAACAGCTCCAGGCGCGTGTCGGCGCTGGGCGACCAGGCCAGTTTGCCGAGCAGGCGCAGGTCGGCATAGTCGTAGTTTTCCGGCGCGCGGCGCAGTTGCAGGTACTGTTGGGAGGCCGGATCCCAGAAGGTTTCCCGAAGCCGGGTTTGGGCCGTGTAGTTAGCGATAGATCGCGCGTCGGCGGCCACGAGCAGAGCGGCCTCGCCCAAGGGCTGGCGCAAGGTGGCCCAAGCCTGGCCGAAGCCTTCGTTGCCGGCGCGGCCGGCGGCTTCCATGAAGGCCGGGCCGGCGGCGTCGAGGGTGAAAAGCTGGACGACGCCGGCGAAGGCGTCCGCTCCGTAGAGGGCCGAATAGGGGCCGCGCACCAGTTCCATGCGCTCGAGCAGGTGTTCCGGCACTTCGTTAGGGTTGATGAAGCCCGTGGCGGCTTCGTTCAACGGCAGGCCGTCGGCCAGCATCAGGAGGCCGTGTTGGCCAGGCACGCCGCGGACGTTGATCTGGCCGGGGATGCCGTAGCCCAAGCCGTAGCTGCGCAGCACGGAAACGCCATCGGCCGCGCGCAGTTGGTCGTCGGGGTTGAACGCCGGCATGGCGCGCAGGAATTCGGCGTCCAGGACGGTCACGCGCGCCGGGGCCGCGGCGGGGGCCCGGGCCATGCGCGTGGCGGTCACCACCACCTCGGCGGCCGCGGGCGGGGGTTGATTCGTGCCCGGCGCCGGCGGCGTTTCTCCGGCCCGCGCGCCGCCGCTTCCGCCCGCCAACCATACTGCCAGTCCCAACCCTGCCCGGATCGCCCCGCCTCGAATCGGTTTCACGATCGCTTCTCCTCCTGAACCCTGAAACCCCAAACCTGATTCCTCTGAAAAACATAGCGGACGACACGGAGGTCGTCCCTCCAACGTCGGTCAACATGCCGTGTGGTGTGCATTTGGAGGGTCGGGCTCTGTCCCGACCGTCTTCCGAAGGCGTTGTTCAGCGCCATCAAACCTGAATCCTGCCCCCTGAACCCTGCTCCTTCCGCGCGGGCAGGTCCGCTATGGCCGCAAATCGAAGCACACGAGCGTGCCGCCGCTGGTGCGGCAGTAGAGCCGTCCGCGGCAGAGCACCGGCATGGTCCAGCAACGCTCGCCCTTTTCCAGCGGCACGGCGCCTTCGGCGCGCGCCAGTTCCTCGCAGGCGGCGGGCTTGGCCGCGACCACGAACAGACTGCCCTTCTCGTTGAGCACGATCAGCCGGCCGCCGGCGGCGAGCAGCGATCCGAACCCGAGGTCGCTCGACCATTGCAGCTCGCCGCTCGTCCACGCCAGGCAGCGCAGCGCGCCGCGGCCCGCGTTGCCGTCGATGCCGTAGAGGTGGCCGTCGATCAACACGGCGCTGCTGAAGTGGCTGCGCAACGCCTTGTTCTCCCACAGCGGCCGGACCTGGGCGCCGCTCACGTCCAGCAACGCGCAACCGCGGCCGTAGCCGGAGCTGACGAAGACGCGGCCGTCCTGCACCAGGGGGTCGGCCGCGTTGACGTCGTAGCTGGTCTCCCAGGGAAAGGCCCACAGTTCCCGGCCGTCGGCCGCGTTGACGCCCAGCACTTCCTTGGAGCTGAACAGCGCCAGCCCCGTGCCGCGCGGCAGGGGGTAGGGCACGGGCGCCGCGTAGCCGCCGACCCCGTCCGAATCCCACAATTTGCGGCCCGTGGTTTTGTCCAGCGCCGCGCCGCGCCGTCCGACGTTCAGCACCACGGCCTGTTCCCAAATCAGCGGGGAAGAGGCCAGGCCCCACTGCGGCGCTTTGGCGCCGCTGCCCTTCAGGACGTTCTTCCGCCACAGCACGGCGCCGGTCTTGGCGTTCAGGCAGAAGACATCGCCCTCGC